>Ga0310915_10000071_pt1 | contig 48015 bp, 47 predicted proteins | sample GREbulkMGAN111_FD_202508 | JGI IMG/M metagenome (GOLD analysis project Ga0310915, IMG submission 202508) | Lab enrichment of tropical soil microbial communities from Luquillo Experimental Forest, Puerto Rico - GRE.bulkMG.AN111 | ecosystem: Environmental > Terrestrial > Soil > Tropical forest >...
CTATCCATTGGTTTAGGCCACACAATAGGAGCGGCCGCGAAATACCCTTAGTTTTGCCGATTTGAAGCGGACAATTATCGCGGGTCTCGGGGGACTGTGAGGTCCCCATGTTGCTTCGCATTCTGAGAACCTTTGAGCTTCCCGAAATTTTGATGCTCACCGCAGCCACGCTTTGCGTGGTTGTCAGCGCCGCGTACTGGTGGTGAGGTTGACATGATGAGTTGCGTTCAATGCGATACTGAGTTGGTTGCGCCGGTAAGGTCCGAGTATTGGAGCGACAAGCACGCCTGTCACATTTGGCTCTGCCCGAACTGCTGCGCCTGTTTTTCGTCTGTGATCTCGTTTCTTAATTTTCAACAGAAGCCAAAGCTATCGCGCTTCCCGCGCCTGACGGCGGCTCAATAACGAATTTCAAAGGAAGTCGCGTGGTCACGGTAATCAGTCTTTCTCAGTTGTGACTAAGGTCACTCAAGGTCGTCACAGTTCCGTAGTATTGCATCAGCCATGACCCCATTCTGGCGAAACCTCTTGGACGCGGCGGCAGCACTTGGTGTCATCGTGCTCGGAACTCTGATCGTTCATCTGGTCTTGTCATGGTGGCCTGCATTGGCGACATTGATTTAGTGGCTTGCGCAGGCAAGGCATGGCGGATCAGGGCGGCGGAATTCAAAGTTTTGGCCGACGATTTAAAGATCGTTCCCGATGTCGATATGGTCGAGCTGCGGCTGTCCCGGCTGAAGCCAGAAGATTGCGACTTATGGAATGCCACGGAGGAAATCGCAGCGACGAGTAACTGCGGCATCAACGGCGCGATCCAAGCCTACATCCGAACGCGGGGCGGGACCGCCTACTGAAAAGGAAGTCGAGGATTACCGAGAAGAGAAATTGGCCGAGGATCGCAAACAATGGGACGCCGATCTCGGCGGCAATTCAGAATCCGACGCAGCGATCGACCGGCTGCGGGAGCTGCGGGCAGAAGCAACGAAATTAAAAAATGGATGATGGGCCGAGCCGCCCCCCGCACACGTGCGCGTATAGAAGAAGAACTTTCCCACAGCGTTCCCAAACTCGATTTTTGGGAAACTTTCCAGACCGAAAGTCGAGTCAAAACAAGGATTTGCGTTTTCAGGCCAGCGTCGATGTCAACTCCATATCCGTTATGGGTCAAAAGCGGACATCGCGCTCTGAAACTGCGATGTCCGCTTTACCTCCAAAAGCGGACATTGCAGGACGCCAGTTGGATGTCCGCAGATCGCTAAAGTAGAGACTTGATATATCTGAAGCAGATCATTTTTCGCTGACGGTGCCGCTGTAGGTGGTGCTGTGGCCTGGGCAGGATGCACTGTCTTGCGCAGCGGTTCCCTTATCTACTCTCGACAGGCCATATCCATTGGTTAACAAATTGATACATGCGGATAGGCGCGCTCGGACAATGGCCCTGGCAAAATTGTTCCAGATGCACGGTGTGACGGGCAGTTTTTTTAGGAGAGTTTCATGAGACTGTTACGCACTACAGCTCTTGCGGCAGTGTTGATGACGGCTGCAGTTCCAGCGCTCACAAGCCCCGCTCACGCTTGGGGTTGGGGTTGGCGCGGCGCTGGCTGGGGTTGGGGCGGCGTCGGCCTCGGCCTAGCTGCTGGAGCGTTAATTGGAACTGCGGTCGCCGCGTCATCCTACGGTTACGGCTACCCCGCTTACGGCTATGGTTATGGATATCCTGGTTATGGCTATGGTTACGGGACCGGTTACAGCTATCCGGCTTATGGCTATGGCTACGGGAGCGGCTACAGCTATCCGGCTTATGGCTACGGCCATGGGACCGGTTACACCTATCCGGCTTACGGGGCTTACAGAGCTGCCTATCACCCCGTTGTCCGACGCCATATCTATGCCACTGCTGCTGGTGTCCATCGTTATCGTCATTGGCGCTAATGCGGGACGCGTTGGCGCAATAAGGTTAGCCTGGACGGTCCGTCTCCTGCCGGGCCGTCCAGCTTTTAGACGCCTAAGTGAGGCTACGAATTCCGTGACGCGAGGGGGAGGGGCTGCTCTCCTTTCCGCAAAGATTTAGGCCGCCTTGTGCGGCCTTATTTCTTTTTTGCCGGTGGCCGCCTCGCGAGGCGGCTTTGGGACCTCGTGTGTCCGAAATGGGTCATCAGCGGACCTTGCGCCGCATCTAGTCGATGTCCGCTTTACTCCCCAAAGCGTTCGGGAGCGCGATTGTGATGTCCGCTTTAGCCCCCAAAGCGTTCGGCAGCGCGATTGTGATGTCCGCTTTGTGCCAATAGCGGACGTCAGCCTCATTCGATCACCTCGTCGGCGAGGGAGTCTTCGCCACAGCCGTCGCCGCTTTGGCGTATATCTCGCCGATGATGTTTGCTTGATCGTTGAACGAGTTTAATTGCGCGTTCATAAACTCGGTCTGAATTTCGACGACGTCTTGGAAATTCTTTGCTTGGCTGAGTTTCCGTACGAACGCAAAGGTAGTGGTAACGTTTTGGGTCGCGTAATTCAGAAGGATTCTATGTAGATTCGTGTCACTCCAAGGAAGCGCTGACATGGTCTTTTGCAGCCAACCGAAATAATTCTCCATCGCCCCTTGAGTCTGCTTCATGATCTGCTCGGCAGTTTGCTTCTCAGTTGCTGTCAGAGCCTCGAAGGTTTCTTTATCTTCTGCCATGGCCGTCTTCTTATAAGCGTTGTGATGGGGAGGGGAGTCTCTCGACTGCCGAGGATGTTAGGAAAAGGAAGGTAACTCAAAATCACTTTGCCATAGCGGCTGCATTAAGGCAGGCACTAGGTACATCGACGAAATCCCACCGAAAAAATAGCGATAAACAGGTCCACTTCGGCCGGCAATGTCCGCTTTAAGTCATCAGCAGACATTGAGGGATGTTCAGCCGTGCACCGCAACAATTGAGGCCGCCGCCACAGCAGGAAATCGCGAATTTTCGGCCGGCCAGATAGAACGCCTTCTTCCTGCTGAGGCGCTGTTCCCACAGTTACCGTGTATGTTGCGGTACGGTGGGAGAACAATCTACCGGTACCAAGATCTCCGCCACAGCGAAACACGGCGTCGGTTTGCCATTTGGACGATCTGCATTAGGAAGGCCACTATCGGAAGTTTCGTGAACCGCCGTTGTCGAGGCTGGTTGCATGCCGGTGGCCTGTTTGTTTGCGGATTCGGGTTTTAAGTCTGGAGCCGAATTCTTTGGGCTCGATTTTAATGAGCTTGAGCCTGCTGCGGGTGCGGCCGCTGCTCGGCCGGCCGAGTTGTTTTTGGCGCGACGTAGGCAGGCATTGAGCTCTGCACATGCCCGCTTCGTGTCAGGCGAATAATCGCGTCGTCCTGAGAGCCCCCATGACACTGACCCATCTCGCGCCATTAAGGCGCCACACGTTTTATAATCACATTCCTCTGCGATCGCATATTCGAGACCGATCGCCAACATGACAGCGAAGCTCAAAATGGCGAGGCCGCTGAACTGAGAGCCCATACGTTTCCCTTTGCTGGCAATTATATTTTGCGAACGCCGTCAAGCGTGGCCCGTTTTTTTGATGGCATTAAGGCGCGTCTTAGCCGGTTTTTATCTCAACCTGGAAAACGGCAGGGGTTCGCCATAGGTCAACACCGACGACTTTTCAATGAGCGGCGATTCTATATTACGGCCAGGATTGCTTCGGGAACTAACCTTACCCACTTGAATCTTCAGACTGGTAGAGGAGGTCCCTAATGGCCGAGTTCGCGAAACCGCGCGTCATTGGAGTGAACCACGTCGCCCTCGAGGTCGGCGACATTGACGAGGCGCTAGCGTTCTATGGCCGCCTCTTCGACTTCAAACTGCGCGGCAAGAGTGATTTCATGGCCTTCATCGACTTGGGCGATCAGTTTATTGCCCTGCAGAAGGGCCGCAGGCAACCCGCAGATGACGGTCGTCATTTTGGTCTCGTCGTCGGCGATAAGGAAGCGGCGCGCATGGCACTCGAGGCAGCTGGAGTTACCCTACTTGAGGGGCCGTTTCTTGATTTTCGGGACCCCTGGGGCAACCGAATAGAGATTGTCGGGTACGACAATATTCAGTTCACCAAGGCGCCCAATGTACTGCGTGGCATGGGCTTGATGCACTTGGCCAAGAACGAGAAAGCAAAAAACGAACTGGCTGACAAAGGCATGGCGCTGGAGTAGCTCTCACCATGAGCAAAGATCCGTCCGGGACAATGTCAGCCCAACCGCGGGACAATCAATCCCATTCAACCCCGGCCGCGTCACCGCGCGCGGAGATTGATCGTTTTCTCGACCAGGTCAAAGCCGTTAGCCCGGCCACCAAAACCGGGCAGCACGGCCGACTGATCTTTGCCCTCGATGCCACGATGAGTCGCCAGCCAACATGGGATCAGGCTTGTAAGTTGCAGGCCGAGATGTTCCGCGAAGCGGCAGCCGTCGGCGGCCTCGACATCCAGCTTGTCTATTACCGCGGCTTGGCGGAATGTCGCGCTTCCTCCTGGATTGCTGATGCCGATCGGCTGGGCGCGTTAATGACGCGCATCGATTGCCGCGGCGGTCAGACTCAGATTTCCAAGATTCTGACGCATGCTCGACGCGAAAGCGAGAACGGCAAGGTCGCCGTGCTGGTCTTTGTTGGCGATGCGATGGAGGAATCGATCGACGAATTATGCGCCCGCGCCGGGGAACTTGGTCTGCGCAACGTAAAGGCATTTATGTTTCAGGAGGGCCACGATCCGATCTGCGAACAAGCGTTCCGGGAGATCGCTCGCCTCACGGGCGGTGCGTACTGCCGTTTTGCACCGGGCGCCGCGCACGAACTTGCGGAACTTTTGCGCGCCGCCGCAGCGTATGCCGCCGGCGGGCTCAAGGCTTTGGCGGACCTCAAAGTGCGCGGCGACGGTGTTGCAAGGCTGATCGAGCAACTGAAGTAGCTATGCCAGCATTTCTGCTTGGAGTGGTGGCCCTTCTCTTGTTGCTGTGGGCCGCCGGTGCGTTCATTAAGGCCGATCCCAAACAAGTGGCGCGCGTCTTACGTTGGGTCGGCGGCGGCGCTGCGCTGCTGCTTGCCGGATTTCTGCTGTTTCGCGGCCAAATCGGAATCGCTATCCCGCTGGGAGTCTTCGGATTGGGTCTGCTCGGTTGGACGTCCTTTTGGCCGGTTCCCTTTGCGGCGCGAACACAACGAACCACCGGCCAGGTGTCACGTGTCCAGACCGCTTTCCTTGAAATGGAGCTCGACCATGATACCGGCAGAATGTACGGCCGTGTTCTTGCCGGCAACTATCAAGGCGCTTCGCTGGATGCACTGAATCAGACGGCGCTGATGAAATTATTGGGCGAAGTCGACGGCGACAGCCGCGATTTACTGGCCGCCTATCTTGACCGCAGAGAGCCCAGCTGGCGTGAGCATGCGCAGCATCATGCCGGTACTCGGAGCGGCACACGGCCGACCAGCGCTGGCAAAATGACTGAGGAGGAGGCTTATCAGATCCTTGGCCTTCGGCGCGGGGCGAGCCCACAGGAGATCAGTCGCGCGCACCGAGCACTCATCAAGAAACTGCATCCAGATCAAGGAGGAACTACCTATCTCGCAGCTCGCATAAATGAGGCCAAGGACGTGCTGCTTCGCCGCCACGTTCGGTTCTGATCCTGTCGAGTTTGGACTTGCAACGAGCTTCAACCGACCCGGCGGTAATGTCACCGGAGTCACATTCTTCACAACAGAGCTGGTCGGCAAGCGGCTCCCTTGATGAAGTTGCGTCGTCGCATTGCCTTCCTCGAGGCTTAGACCACGCTCACTAAGTCCGATTACGGCGGGGATTTACCACAAGCGGAATGGGGTGTCGGATCAAGTTGCGAAGCAGCAATTTGTCAGCCGGAATGTCTCAGATGGGTCAAAAGCAGACATCACGGGGCGAATTTGCGATGTCCCACGCTTTATCTACGAACGCAGACAGGCGCGTCATCCTTAACGCCAGGGGTTTTGGACGCTAATTTACCCAGTGCGGTAAGATCACACCCAAAGCACTCAGAGCAAAAACGACTAGTGTTTCGCAGGTGATGTGGCCGTTAGGAGACAATTTGAGGGGACGTCCTATCTATGGCTGATAATAGCTTGCAAAAGAATTCAACTGCATTTCGCCTTCCCGCGCTCGATCCTGATTTCCTGCTGGGCGACTCCATGCGCGGTGTCCGCTTGCAACTCGAATACGCAAAGGCGGAGGAGCGGCTGCGCGCTTGGACAGTTCGCTCGACAGTGGTGGTATTTGGCAGCGCACGCGCGCGTCCCAGGAATCAGTTGGCACGGTGGTATGAGGAGGCGCAGCGTTTTGGCAAGCTTGTGTCCGAACGCGGTGGCGCGCTTATTTCGGATCACGGTATTCGTGACAATGTCATCGCGACGGGCGGCGGGCCCGGTATTATGGAAGCGGCCAACCGCGGTGCGGCGGACGCCGGCGCGCCGTCCATAGGATTCAATATCGGGCTACCGCACGAACAGGAACCTAATGCCTATTCGACGCCCGATCTTACCTTTCAGTTTCACTATTTCGCTGTACGCAAGCTGCACTTCGCGATGCGTGCCAACGCATTGGTGGCCTTTCCCGGGGGTTTTGGGACACTCGATGAGCTGTTCGAATTGCTCACTTTGATCCAGACCCACAAGATGCCTCCCGTCCCCGTCATCCTTGTCGACAAATCGTATTGGACGCGCGTCATAAATTTCGAGACGCTTGCCACTGAGGGTATGATCGACCCCTCTGATCTCGATCTATTCTCGTTTGCTGACGATCCAGAAGAGTGCTTGGCAGAAGCTCGTCAAGCTTGGATTGAAAGCCGGACCGCGGCCACCTGGCTATCCGTCAAAATTCTGGCGCGACTAAAAGGTCCCAACAGCAAAAAGGGATAACTTTGAATGTTGGTGGAAACCGTTCCTGCAGGCGGCGGCAACATAGGGATCATGTTTCTTCGCCAGAGAGGAGATGATCCTTTCATTTCAACGCCTGAGCGAACGGCACAGATCGGAGAAGTTGCGAGCAGAATTGCCAGTTTCATCAGCGAGGCCCGTAGTACCCTCGACATTGCCATCTACGATTTTCGGCTCCGCGATGAGGCCGCTGCGATTATCTCGGAATCGCTGCGCGAGCGAGCAAAGAGCAAAGTTGTTATCCGCATCATTTACGATGCAACCACCGAGCCGGACGGCGATGTCATGCCCGCCACTTCACCCGCGCATCTCGAGGCGGATAAGAAGGCGCCGGGCACGGACACTTTCGTACGGTCATTCGCGGACATCGCGCAGATAAAAAGCGTCACCGGTTATCGTGTGCTGATGCATAGCAAATATCTGATACGTGATGGCGATACCGACGAAGCGGCGGTCTTTCTGGGCTCAGCGAACTATACCAACGACTCCTGGGGATTGCAGGAGAACAATCTTTTGCAGTTACGTTCGCGCCCTCTGGCGGCCTATTTCTCCAAAAACTTTACCAACCTTTTCACGTCGGGAAGGATTGCGGAAAGGCCTGCCGTTCGAGACGTCGATGTGCTTCGCGTCGCCGACGTGCCGGTGACCGTGGCTTTTGCGCCAGAACAAAGCCCGGCGATCATAAAGGAGATTGTCGGTGCGATCACAGCCGCCCGGCGGCGACTTTTGGTGGCGTCCGTGGTGCTTTCGTCGGGTCCGATCCTCGCCGCGTTGTCGGAAGCCATCGACCGGGGCATGTCGTGCGCCGGTATCTATGATGGTCCGCAAATGGATCAGGTGAGACGGCAGTGGCAAGCCGCACATCTTGGCGCCGACAAGATAAATACCTGGGACACTGAGCGCTCGCGCGAAAAGCGAGTATCACCACCAAAAGAGGGACAGCGGAAATGCCTCTGAGAAGCTAGTGAACACATGGCTTGCACCTGAGTTACGCAGAGACCTACCCCGTCAACAAATATAAGCCATCAAGGCTTTACTTGTTCCTAAACTTTACCACAAAACGGCCACGGATCTCGTCAGCCGAGCACGATAGCGGCAGGCGGAGAAGGCGGGCATGAGGCCGATGGGCCAATGCCCCAAAGCTGACATTCGTTTCTGCTTTGAAGACAAACGGCATGAACAGAAGCTTAGCAGTCGTAATAGCCTTTTTGGTGGTGCTGACCTGTGCTGCCGCCGCCAAAAGCACAGCTCCTGTTCATGTACCTTTGCCGCGTAGCAATCCTTTGAAAAACGCCGAACAAGAAAAACAGCAAAACTCGCCGCCAGCGAGCGCTCTATTTTCAGAAAAGAAACTGCCGAGCCCCGGGAGAGCTATGGCGATTGGCTACTATCCGAGCGGCTGTCTTCAAGGGGGCGTCGAACTTCCGTCGACAGGGCCAACCTGGCAGGTGATGCGCCTGTCGCGTAATCGCAACTGGGGTCACCCGGAGCTGGTGAAGTTCCTAGAACGCTTCGCGCCGCTTGCCGCGCGAGCCACTGGTTGGAAGGGAATTCTGATCGGCGATATGGCGCAACCCCGTGGCGGTCCGCTTCCGTTCGGACATAAGAGCCATCAAATCGGACTTGATGTCGACATCTGGTTCATGCCGATGCCCGATCGTGTCTTAAGCAAAGCGGAGCGCGAAAATATTTTAGGCAGCAACGTGGTTGCAGCGGATGGAAAGCACGTCAATGACAAAACTTGGAGTCCAGCGGATGCGGCCTTCATCCGAACCGCGGCTGAGCAGCCCGAAGTCGAGCGCGTCCTCGTCAATGCTGCGATAAAAAAAGAGCTCTGCCGTGTTGACGGCCCCAGTGACAAATCGTGGATGTCCAAGGTGCGCCCCTGGTATGGCCATGATGACCACATCCATGTGCGCCTGAAGTGTCCAGCCGACTCGCCGAATTGTCGCGCGCAGCCGCCCGTACCAGGCGGTGATGGGTGTGATAAGTCGCTCGATCATTGGTTCGCCGATTCGATTCTGCGTATAAAGATCCCGGAATTTGGCGGCTCATCCGCAGGCCTCAAGCTTAAAGATTTACCGCCGGCTTGCATCGCGGTGCTCAATGCACCGGCGAGCCCGGCCAGTGCGGCGACGGAAGAGGGGGGGCGGGAGCGAAGATAAGAACCTGACTGGCGAACTGAGTCGCGCTTTGCTTGAGCGGGGCAGTAGGCGCCCGTGCGTCGCGGAGCTTGGTCGCGGGCTAAGTGAAGGAGAATTTCTAGGGTTCCTTCTCTAGCCGAGATGCGAAATAAGCGACTGTCTTCGCGTAAACCTCAGACTCGTTCCATTTCTGCAGAACAAGGAAATTGGGGTTGCCTTCGGTCCATGGCTTGCCGCTCACCCAGCCATAGCCTTTGAGGTAATTTGCCGTAGAAGCAAGCGCGTTGAGCGAATTATGAATCAGGTCGCGCCGCCCAGTACCTTCGAAATCGACTGCAAAGTTTAGATAAGCTGACGGCAGAAATTGCGTTTGACCGATTTCACCTGCCCACGCGCCAATCATCTCGGTGGCAGTCAGGTCGCCACGCTGGATGATACGAAGTGCATCAAGCAGTTCAGCTCGAAACTTTTCCGAGCGGCGACAATCATAGGCTAATGTTGCGAGCGAGCGCAGCGTTGGATATTTGCCCTGGTTCACTCCATAATCGCTCTCAAGCCCCCAGATCGCGACCAGCACTTCCGCTGGTGCACCATAGCGGTCCTCGATGCGTTCAAGGATCGACCCATAACGTTTGATCATATTAGCGCCTTTGCGCAGGCGGTCCGGCGAAACCATGCGGCCGGAAAATTGCTCAAAACTCTGCTGGAATACGCTTTGCGAATGGTCGCGGGCGATAATGGCGGGATCGTAAGTGATACTGCTCAGTGCCGAAGTCGCCTGTTGCGAAATTCCGGCCCCCGTCGCTTCCTGTTTAAGGTGAGTGAGCCAAGCGTCAAAATTATCCCGCTGACAATCCGCTGCAATCGTTATGCTAACTGAAAACAGTGTGCAAAGCACAGAAAGAATTGCAGAGGCAAACGGCCATTTAATCAGCATAAACCACCTACGTGCCTTCCCACTGATGACCCCGGGTCCATTTACACTACGCCCATTTACACTACGCCCATTTACACTACGCCCATTTACACTACGTCCATTTACACTACGTCCATTTACACTACGTCCATTTACACTACGTCCATTTACACTACGTCCATTTACACTACGTCCATTTACACTACGTCCATTTACACTACGTCCATGTCGTAAACCCGCCCACTAGAACTGGCCAATCCCGTTTTGGAATGTCCGAAATGGCTCGGTTGCGGGTTACTTCCGCTCGGCCTTGGAAACTGGATTCCCGCCTGGGTGTCGTGCGCGCATAGAGATGGCGCGCCAAACTAACGAGAAAAGCCGCGGCCATACTGAACGGCGCTGTCTTGCCAATATTTCAGTAGCGGCGAGCCAAGCCGGTGTGAACGACCTCATTGTGTTCGAGTATTCTAGTCGCGGCAGCCTTTAGCCAGCGTATCGCGGCATGGCTCCATTGCTTGATTGACAATTGCGGCGGAAATTGCGTTCCCGACGAACTGCTTGTTTGCATTCGTGAAAATGATTACCTTTTATGCATGGCATTTCTCTTCTTATTCTTCACTGTCGCTCTCAGCCTATGCGTTGCCGGATTGATTATTATCGCGCTCGCCGCAATTCTTGGTACAGTGCGCGACGATTGGAAATTGAAAAAAACCGAAAAAAACGAACGAGAGCTGCCTCCGCGAGACCGGTGACTTCGGCAACCGCTGCCGCTTTCCAGCGCTTCTCGGCCGCGAAACGAAAGCGCTGGCTTTAGGTCCACTTCGGGGCATATGCGGGCCCTTCCGCGAAATCCAGACGCTCTCCGCTTTGCCTTCAAAAGCAGACATCGTTCACCACCGCGGCAATGTCCGCTTCTTGATCGGCCGGTTGGGGTCAAGCGCTCTTAGACTATCCACCATCACACGTCGCGCGCGCGAGATAGGCTAGACTCTCCACGCGCCGCCAAGATCGGTGTAGCCTCATAGTCGAGCAGCGAGCGGGATGTGCCAAAATCGCCGCGGTAAGCCTTAGGGAGGACGGGATGACAACGGCGATCGATAGCATTGAATTGACGCGGGTCGGTCCGGGGACCGTCATGGGTCGGCTGATGCGGGAATACTGGATTCCTGCGCTGATGTGCTCGGAACTTGAGCGCGGCGGCTCACCCCTTCGCTTGATGTTGCTCGGCGAGAAGTTGATCGCATTTCGTGACAGCACGGGCCGGGTCGGAGTGATGGATCATCGCTGCCCGCATCGTAGCGCGTCGCTGTTTCTTGGCCGCAACGAGGAGGGTGGGATCCGCTGCATCTATCACGGCTGGAAATTCGATGTTTTGGGCAAGTGCCTCGATATGCCGAACGTAGCGCCACATCAGGACTTCAAACACAAAGTCAAGGCCAAGGCATACCCGGCGGTCGAGCGCGCCGGCATGGTGTGGGTTTATATGGGGTCGCGTGCCAAGCCGCCGCCGCTGCCGGCGTTCGAGATTCTGGATGTTCCAGATAACGAAGTCGGCGCACTTCTCGTCCAACGAGACTGCAATTTTTTGCAGGCGCTAGAGGGCGATATCGACACCTCACATTTCGGCTTCCTGCATGCCGGCCACGTCGATCCCCACGACCTCACAGAGGAAGACCCGATCTATCACACGGTTGCGATCCGCGCTCCGGAATATCACGTCGCCGATACTGCCTGGGGAACGACCTACGCTGGCTATCGAGCCGCCGGCCCAGGCCGCACCTCCTGGCGGTTTGGCAACTTCGCCTTTCCATTCTGGACTCAAGTGCCCAACGGTGAAATCGGCCAGCACGTGCAGGTCCGCGGATGGGTGCCGCTAGACGATGAGCACACGATGTACTGTGTACTGTGGTGGAAGCGCGGCGTATCCGCCATGACGCAGCAGGCGCCGGCGTTCAAGGATGGAGCGCCGATCGGCGGCATGGGGCGCCGCAACGATTTCCTGCCCAACACGACTGATTGGCTCGGACGCTGGCGGCTTGTGGCGAATGCCAGCAACGACTGGGGAATCGACCGTGCTGCGCAACATGACGACGTGATTTACAGCGGTATCGATAGCGTCCATTTGCAGGACCAAGCCGTCACCGAGAGCATGGGCCCGATTTTGGATCACTCCTTGGAGCATCTCGCGCCATCGGATCAGATGATCACACGCACGCGCCGCCGCCTGCTGCTGGCCGCCCGTGCACTACGCGATGAGGGCGTACCGCCGCCGGGCATCGACGATGTCGAGGTGTTCCGCGACGCCCGGGGAGGCTACTTCGTGAGCGACGACACGCGTGGCTGGCGCGACGCATATGCCCACCAATTGGCTCTGGCTTCGCGTCCTTCTGCGAGTGATCGCAGCGCTGAAACCTAGTGCGAGATCATGATGGCTCGATCGTTCTCCAACGCTGCGGCTTCCGCAGCGGCGCCGACAGTGGCGAGGTACGTCGCAATTTTCGTGTCAAGTATGAACGCCAGCGTTGGGGGGGAGCTTATTCGGGCAGAAGGTATTCAGGCGGACTAAAGCCCCATCAGCGGCCCCGGTAACGACCGAGCGATGTCTCTGATAGGCGGCGTCGACAGACTCAAAAGCGCGGCGGCGCGCCGGCATAGGCTTGACCGATCACATTGAGCAGATCGGACTTCGAGACCGGTCGCGGATGGGTGATCTTCGCCGCCGCAACCACGTCTACGGCTTTTTCGATGTCGCTATATTTAAGCCCAAGGTCCTTCAAGCCGGTCGGTAAGCCGAGCGTCACATTGAGATTATAAAGGCCGCGCGCGGCATCTTTGACGCCGAGCGCGCGGCGAATGCGCGCCATCGCCTCGGGCGCCGCCACCGCATTGAAGCCGACTGCATAGGGTGTGGCGATCGCATGGGTGCGGGCGTGCTCGGTGTTGAACCACTGCCGCACGCGCTGCGCGATAGCGTGCTCCAAGCCGACCTTGGCGCGGAAATTCGCCGCCAGCCAGGCGCCGTAAAGCGCATCTGTCCTCGCCGCGATATCGCGCGGCTTCTGCACGATCCGCGGCAGACTCGAGCCAAGCAGCCGCACTGCTTCCTCGGCCATGGTCTGCACCACGGGATTGGTATCGATGCCGTAGAGACTCTCGACCGCATGCGCCATCGCGTTCATGCCGCTCGCCGCCGAAACGTGCGGCGGAAGATCGAGCGTGAGTTCCGGATCGTAAATCGCGGTTGCGGGGAGGGCGGCGGCGCCTTCGCCATCAATGCGATTGCCGGCGACGCCGATATACCAGCGCGCCGCCATCTCCGAGCCGGAATAAGTCGTAACGATCGCGATGTAAGGAATCCCGGTCGTCGCCGCCGCAGCTTTGGCGAGACCAATCGGCGAGCCGCCGCCGACGACGATGAAGCCGTCGGCGTGGTGCCGCTTGAGGTCGCCGACGATGCGGTCAAATGCGTCGCGCGGCATGGTCTGGCCCGCGGTTTCGCAGAAGCCGAGGCAGCGCTCGCCAACCGGAGCAACGACCTGGCGCGCCAAATCGGCGCGCGTCGGCGAGCACAGGACCAAGAGTCGCGAGATTTTGTGCAAATCGGCTTCGGCGCGCAGCGACTTGACGGCGCCAGGCCCGAATACGATCCGGACCGGATCGGAGCGATATGTGAAATTGGAAATCATATTGGCCGTGCGTCCTGCGCCTTGAGCATGATCTCGAAAAGTGGATACCGGTTTTCGGAAAAGATCATGCTCAAACAACAAGCTAAAGCGAAATGTCGATTCAAGCGCGAATTATTTCGCTTTTGCGAAGACGTGGTGCGGTCACTCCGCTTTGATGCCGGCTTTTTTGACCACCGGACCCCACTTCGCCATTTCATCCTTGATATAGGCGCCGAATTCGGCGGAGCTCATATGCATCGGCGTGGCGCCTTGTTGATCGAGATTTTTCATCGTCTCCTGTGAGCGCAGCACCTCTTCGATCGCGCCGTGCAACTTGTCCACGACGGGCTGCGGCGTGCCGGCGGGCGCAAGAATTCCCCACCAATCCGACGCGACATAGCCGGGGACGCCGGCTTCGGCGATGGTCGGAAGCTCAGGCATGATCGGACTGCGCTTGGCGCCGCCGGTTGCCAGCGCCCGCAAACGCCCGGCTTGAATATTTGGCACGGTCTGCACGATCGAGCTGAACATGATCTGAGCTTCGCCGGCGATGACGGCAAGCATCGACGGTCCGCCGCCTTTGTAAGGGACGTGGACGATATCGACGCCGGCAAGCGCCTTGAACAATTCGCCGCTCAAATTCTGGAAGGTGCCGATTCCCGCCGACGCGTAATTGAGGTAGCCGGGTTTGGCTTTGGCGAGATCGATCAGCTCCTTGACCGAATGTACCGGCACATCCGGGTTGACGGTCAGGACATTCGTTCCGGTTGCAAGAATGGCGACCGGGACAAAATCTTTGATCGGGTCGAACGGCACTTGGTAGATCGACGGATCGACCGCATGCGCGATTGAGATCACGAGCAGTGTGTAGCCGTCGGGCACCGATTTCGCGGCAACGTCGGTCCCGACAACGCCGCCAGCGCCGGCGCGGTTGTCGACGAACACGGTTTGTCCGAGTTTTTGCCCGAGTTGGTTGGCGACGATCCGGCCGACCACGTCATTGCTGCCGCCGGGCGGAAACGGAATGATCAGCCGAATCGGGCGCGAGGGATATTCGTCCGCGGCAGCCGACGTACCGCATGCGCCCGCTATGGACAGAAAGCCGACGCTAGCCAATATCAATGCACGCAACTTTGCCACGAGCATACTCCGGTTGGTGTTAACGGCCGCAGCCGGCGGGATTGAAAATACGCCGGGTCGACGGCGGATTTTTCGCAAGTTTTGCCGGAGGTCGCACCGGCCGCGGCGCAAAATTGCTGCCGCAGTTGGGGCAAACACCGTTAAGACGCTTTTCGACGCAGTCGCGGCAGAACGTACACTCGAAGGTGCAGATCATTGCGTCGGTGGCCGATGGCGGCAAATCCTTATCGCAGCATTCACAGCTTGGGCGGAGTTCGAGCATTTCAAAAGTGTTCCTTTGCAGCGACTTCGTCGTGCCCTTCTATCAGGATCACGCATCGCATGTAATGTCATGCACCTCTTTGGCTTTAGCGGTGCAGGCGGCCAAGAGGAAGCCGAGATCGGTCCCCGTCGAGACATACCGCGCGCCCATGCGCACGAATTCGGCGGCGAGCTGCGGGCGCGAGGCGAGTCCGCCGACACCGACATGCTTGCCGTGCTTGTGGCAGGCGGCGATGGTCTTGGCATAAGCGTCGCGCAGCCGCGGATGTTCGTATTGGCCAGCAAGGCCCCAATCGGCGAGAAGATCGTTCGATCCGATCATAACGAGATCGACGCCCTCGACCGCCGCGATCGCGTCGGCCTCTCGCAACGCCTGCTCGCTCTCGAATTGGACGATGAGAATGGTCGCCTCATTGAGCGCGGCGTCTGCCGCGGCGGCCGGGAAGCTCCGGTAATGCAGATGGGGCAGGGGGCCTGCCGCCGAGCGCTCGCCAAGCGGCGGAAATTTTGCCGCCGCCACATAGCGTCGCGCTTCGTCGGCCGATTGCACATGCGGCGCGATCACCCCGAGCGCGCCGGCGTCAAGGACGCGTGACACCTCGGCCACGCTCGGCACGCGCACGAGCGGCGTGATTCCCACCTCCATGGCGGCGACGCAAATCTGGCCGGTGGTCTCAAGCGAAAAGCTCGAATGTTCGAGATCGACGTAAAGACTGTCGAAGCCGGCGGTCTTGGCGATACGGGCAATTTCGATGCCGCGAACCAGCCGCACCGTCATGGACGCGACGACTTCGCCGCGGGCAAGCTTGTCCTTGACATGATTGCGCAATAGTTCGTTGATTCCGCTGGGCATATCGATCCATTCGTTAAAGCGATTTCTCAAATGCAGTCGGGCTAGGAGTCCGCTTCAGATTGCCTAATCGTTCTCAGGCACCTTGCCAACTGAGATGAGCGTTCGCACGCTAAGGCGAAATGGGTTTAGGTTGATGCGATATCTCGCTTTAGATTGTTGTTTGAGCATGATCTTTCCGAGAACCGGCGTCTACTTTTCGGGATCATGCTCTATGCTCAAAGAGGAAGGATAGGCCGTGAATTACTCGACCGACTTCAAGTCAATCCGCAACGACGTTTCGGCGCAAGAGTGGCAGGCCCGGCTTGATCTCGCCGCCTGCTATCGGCTGGTTGATGCCTATGGCATGACCGACTTGATCTACAATCATATTACTGCGCGGATCCCCGGCACCGAACATCTCCTGATCAACCTTTACGGGCTTCTGTACAAGGAAATCACGGCGTCGAGCCTGGTGAAGATCGATGTCGAAGGCAATATCATCGTCAAGCCTGACACCGATTATGGCATCAATGTCTCCGGTTATGTGATTCACGGCGCCATCCACAAGGCGCGGCCGGATGTCGCCTGCGTGTTGCATACGCATACGCGGGCGGGCATGGCGGTGGCGGCGATGAAGTGCGGACTCTTGCCATTGTCGCAAACCTCGATCCGCTTCGTCGGCCATATCGGCTACCATGACTATGAAGGCCCGGCGGTCGATGTCGACGAGCGCGAGCGGCTCGTTCACGATCTCGGGCCGCATGACGCGATGATCATGCGCAACCACGGGCTCCTGACTTGCGGTGCGACCATCCAGCAAGCCTTCAACACAATGTATCAGCTGGAAATGTCGTGCCGGTCCCAAGTCGATGCCATGGCGGCGCGCGCCGAATTGACCATGCCGGGCGAGAACGTGCTCGCGCACACCGCACATCTTTATCAGCCCGGCACGCGGCGGCCGTACGGCGTGCTCGAATGGCCGGCAATGCTGCGGCTCTTGGCGACGCAAGAGAAGAATTCCGGCTATCCGCCGTATTGGCACTAGGGCGTGTACTGACAAATTTGCGATGTCCGCTTTATCCCCTAAAGCGGGTTTTAGATCGAACCTGTTCGCCATTGGCTCGGCGACCGGCCGACGAATTTCTTGAACGCCCGGCTGAATGCGGCTTCGGACTCGTAGCCGACTTCATGGGCGACAACGGCAATCTTGAGGCCCGGATCCGCAAGTCGCTTGGCGGCGATCTGCATACGCCATTGGGTCAGATACTGGATCGGCGGACGGCCCACGATCTGGGTAAAGCGATCGGCCAACGCCGAACGTGACGCAGCAGCTTCCGAAGCGAGCTCTTCCAGCGTCCAGGCGTGCGCAGGCCGCGCGTGCAGCAGCGTCAGCGCCCGGCCGACCAAGGGATCACGCAATCCAGCCAGCCAGCCGGTGTTGTTGTTCGCGAGCTGATCCATGTACATGCGAATGACTTCGACGAACATCAATTCAGAAAGTCGGTTGAGAACACTCTGGCTGCCGGCCCGTTTATTGCCGGTCTCGGCGGTAGCTAATCGGATAAAATGGTCGAGCGAACCGTATGACCCTCGCGACGCGTCGCGGCTGAATCGCATGAAGCGCGGCAGCGAGTCGAGCAGCGGATTGAACGGACGCGCGTCGCAACTGAAGAAGCCGCAGATCAGATGGGTGTCGCTCGGGCCGTCGCCTCCGGTTTGAATCGCGAAGGGTAATGCGTTGGGGTCCTCGGGCCGGCGGTGGGCTTCCAAATTTGGCTCGGCGCGCATGCCCGGCGCGCTCGACACCACATGGGGGTCGCCCTGTGGGATAACGGCGATGTCGCCTTCCTTAAGCTTGACCGGCTCGAATGCGGCGTCACCGACGAGCGAGATCCAGCACGTGCCTCGGGTGACGACGTGATACTCGATCACGTGCTGAGCACTGGGCATGACTTGGTCCGCAATCTGTGCCGCCGGCGGCGCCTCCGCCACCCAGGGCGATTTGGCGGTGACGTCGAAGAACACCGACCCGGACAACTGCACGGCCGAGAGAACGTCCGACAGCGCGTCGGTGCTCATCGGAACCCTTCGCAGAACGATGGCTTTATCCGCGACACGTCCTGGGCACGCAAGCACGTGCTCAGGACGGTCGAGCAAGGACGATAGCCGGTCTGGAGGCTCGAGCAAGCGGTCCGGTGGGGCGATCATTCAGCGCACAACGCGTTTGCTATGGGCTGACCACTCGCAGCTGCCTCTTCGGCGAGAGATACCAGAGCACGGCAGCGACCAACAGAAGCGCAGGCACGTCGCCGACCAAGTGACCCATTTCGTGTCCATCGTATGTGGCCTGTACCGCCATGATGCCGGCATGCACGATGCTCGACCAGACCGTGAATGATATTAGGCTGCGATTTTCAGAAGGATTACGCGCCGCCGCAATCAGATAAGCACCGAGAACCGCGTAAATCCCGCAGATCATCTGGAAATAATATTGGCCATGGCCACTGTGCCACTGCCATCCCGACGGCCAAATGAGGCTGAGCGGGTAGATGGTGAAGAAGATTGCGCCGACTGCAACCAGAGCAATCTTAAGGAGCTTTTCGCGCGTGATGTCGTCCATCTGAACCTCCTGTCCGTATGCAGGCCAGGACCAGTAGGGCTCGCTGGTCGTCTGGCTAATTGATACGTATCTAGACAGGCGCGCTGTTAGGATGAATGATCGTTCGTCCGTGCCACATGCTTATTCGTCCAAATCTGCGGAGCGGTGCCACGACACAGGAAGACGCCAATCGCGGCTATAGACGCGCCCACGTCATCCATGGCTTCGTGCGCATGGGCTTGCGTCAGACAAGATTTTGATGACGCAGGCGGTTTTTCGCCGTCGCGCGGCAACCATTTTGGGCTGGCGGGTCAGAGGAAACTTGATCTGAATCAAGATTTTTATGCGTGCGCGGCGCGAAATTATGCCAACGGAGTGTAGTTAATGAGCGCTGCGGCCCTATCAGGCATCATATTTGTATTGACACTAGGCGGCATTTTACTTGGCGCGCTGCTGCGCCGCACTTTGCCGAAACATCATCTCAGTGAAGAGGCCCAAGACGTTGTGAGGCTTGGCGTTGGGCTAATCGCGACAATAGCCGCGTTAGTTCTTGGTTTGCTCATTGCAGCGGCAAAAGGCTCGTTCGATACGCAAGACACTCAAGTCAAGCAGATCACCGCCGATCTGATTCTCCTTGATAATATTCTAGCGCAGTATGGCCCAGAGGCTCGTCCCATTCGCGAGCAGATGCGTAGCACGATCGGCCCGTTCGCCGACCAGCTCTGGCGCGAGAAGCAAGTTGGCGTGGCCGCTCGGTTTGAAGCCAACGCCGCAGCCGAGAAGGTCTATCTGGACATTCAAAAGCTATCGCCACAAAACGATTTGCAACGTGCGCTACAATCGCGAGCGGCCCAGCTCAGCAATGATCTCGCGCAAGCGCGGCTTTTGCTGTTTGTCGAGTCCGACAGCCTGGTTCCAGCTCCGTTTCTAGCAATTCTGGCATTCTGGCTTGTGATCATATTCGCGAGCTTTAGCCTATTCTCGCCATTGAATGCGACGGTCTTTACGTGCCTCTCGCTGTTTGCCTTATCGGCAGCGTGCGCAATTTTCCTGATACTGGAGTTGAGCAAGCCGTTCACCGGCTTGCTGACGATATCGAGTGCGCCACTGCGAAACGCTCTGGGACCGCTGTAACGGGGCGCTCCCCCCGGAAAATCCGGCAATCAGCCGCGTCGCCAGTCGCTGGCCGTCACCGCCGCCCGAAGTGATGACGCTGCGGCGGACGGCTCGGCGATCCGGCGCGTTCATCTTTGTGGCGGAAAATCAATCGCCCCTTCTCCAAATCGTAGGGCGATACTTCTACTGTCACGCGATCCCCGGCCAGGGTTTTGATCCGATTTCTTTTCATTCTTCCTGCGGTGTAGGCGACGAGTTGGTGTCCGTTATCGAGCTGAACGCGGTAACGAGCGTCGGGCAATATCTCGGTTACCAGACCCTCGAATTGCAACAATTCTTCCTTGGGCACGTTATGTTCCTTGTAAATGACCAGCCCGACGCTTGTGCGTGTAGAGCAGGGTGGAGCTCTCCTTACACCGCGCGCCACCTGGTTTGGCTGGCCGTGGCCACTTTACTTACGCGCCAGACTAGTGGCGGAGCCAACGGCGCTGCGTGGCACTAATGGCGACTTGATAAAGGCGCTCGCGCAAATGGGACGCCTCGCCGGCCGTTGATTCCCGTAATTAACCGTCGCGCTTCTTATCTGCTGCCTCTTTGGCCAATCGAAGCGCCTTCAATCGCTCCGTCTTTTCACGAACCATTCGGCTGTTGGCCTGATATTCCATCATGGCCTTTGCGCCTTCTTTGGCACGCTCTTCCTTCCTGAAACTTGCTTCGGCACGGACTCGGGCCTCATTCGATTCGGTTGTCAAATTTGCTTCCTTTCGGCGATTTGCACGATACGTTTGTGGCGATGGATCGATCAATTCATCAGTCCTGATCGAGCTGGCTGCCTCTCTTATTTATGTTCAATTTCGTGAATTTAAACCCGGCGGATAGCCAAAGAATGCTTTCGCACATCCGTCCATTTGATTGAAGCGAAATCGCATGGATTATTGGCCTAAGGTAGTATTGCTGGAAGATTTATCACGCCGGGGCTATTGTCGAGATCGACGGGTAAAACAGCCCCGCGCCAAATGCTGGAGGAATTCCCGACCGTCGCAATTGGCCGGCGTGTTAATCCAGGTGCACAGACGCGAACAATGACAGTAATTGACTATAAGGGATATAGGATCGAGGTCTGCCCGGTAGGAAAGGGATGGAGAGCGTCGATCTTTTCGCCAGGTTCGACGTCTCCATGGCCAAATAGTCCGGTCAATCTTGAAAAAAGTAGCACCGAGGAGATTGTCGCCGAGGCCAAGCGAATTATCGAGCTGCGCCTCGGTCCACGACTCTTATAAAAACGCTCCCCGGGCGGGAATTCCAATGTCGCTTAGGCGTTAACTGGCCCAGCGTCGCGGCGCTCTGACACAACTCTGAAAAAGGCCCGGATGCCCCAACTGAGGTTTGCTTGCCGAATGTAAACTGACATTGGCCGATCAACGTGGCACAATGACTTTCTTCAGTGTGGAGAATTCGCAATGCCGCTGCGGCGAGGCGAGGTGCGGGGCTTCAACTTCGATCGGATGGTCGTTGAGTTTACGATGCTCAATCAGGACGAGGTAATTCACTGTGCGATCAGCACTGCGGCGATGGACGATCTTGAAGGTAAACGTGATGTGAAGCCAAATCAGCGCGTAGATCAGTTTATGAGGCTGCGCGAAGTAATTGAAGAGCAGGCGTCCCGTAAGTTCTTCGAAGAACAGGTCGGGATCCACCGGCCCCTGGTCTTGCGATCCAATGATTTCGCCATAGTCGCTTCGCTAAGGCCTCAACGCGACTAAAAGTCGTTTTTTTCTGACATAGCTTTTTTGTTACCTCTAAACGACCGGATGCTGTATAGGCTCATCCGAATGGAACTTTCGGGTCAGGATAGAACGCGTGGTTATTGGATTTCGGCAGCGGTTGCCCGCGCGCCGGTGGTCCAGGCGCGCCTTGGCTCTTGGGCCGATCAACCGTTGGATTAAAGAGGAATACCACGTGCAGGTTTTCGTCCGTGACAACAATGTCGACCAAGCCCTTAGGGCACTGAAGAAGAAGATGCAGCGCGAGGGCGTCTTCCGCGAGATGAAGCTCCGCAAGCATTACGAGAAACCCTCGGAGAAGAGAGTGCGGGAAAAAGCGGAAGCCGTCCGTCGCGCCCGTAAGCTCGCCCGCAAGAAGTTGCAGCGCGAGGGTCTGCTACCCATGAAGGCTCGGGTGGTCCAAGGGACAGTCGGAAGAGGCGGACGCGCTCGCGCGCCGCGTTTCTGATCGGGAAAAGTCGTAGACGATACCGAAGACTAAACTGAAGACTAAACTCTTGCCCTGGGATCCGCCTGGACTCGGTATCGACGGTGGAGATTGATGGCTAGCAAGATCCCACAGAAGGAGGAGAAGCTCGGAATGGAGGGTCCCGAGGCCTCTCCTGATAAGCCCCTGCTCGACCTTTCCGACGCGGCCGTCAAGGCGCTAATCGGCGCCGCCAAGAGACGCGGCCACGTCACACACGATCAAATCAACGCCTTGCTGGCTTCGGATGAGATCAATTCCGAGCAGATCGAGAACATTCTGGCGATGTTCAGCGAGATCGGCATCAATGTGGTCGAGACCAAAGACGCCGGTCTTGAGGAAGAGGTAGCGACTGCTGAGGAGCCGGACGAGGAGGCAGGAACCGAGGGTAAGAACGAGGTGGTGGAAACTCAGCAACCGTCGGTTCCGGTCAAATCCGCGGTCAGGGAGCCCGCCGAGCGAACCGCTGACCCTGTGCGCATGTACCTTGGCGAAATGGCCTCTGTGGAACTTCTTTCGCGGGAGGGCGAGATCGCCGTCGCCAAGCGGATCGAGGCCGGCCGCGAGGCTATGATCGCGGGACTCTGCGAGAGCCCACTTACCTTCCAGGCCATCGTCGTCTGGCGGGACGAGCTTAACGACGGCAGGGCCTTGCTGCGCGACATCATCGATCTCGATGCAACCTATGCCGGCCCAGACGCCAAGTCGCTACCCGCGCCCCAGATTAGCCCCGACGGTCCGATGATCGTGCCGGGCCGACTGCCAACGCCGAGCACCGCGCCCGTCGCCCCCCCGTTCAAGCCGACCGATGAACGAACCGACGGCGACGAGACAGCATCTGAGAGAGCAAATAGCGAGAGCGACCTCGATGACGACGACGATGAGGATAATTGGTTCTCGGTCGCTGCGGTTGAGGCGGAGCTCAAGCCCAAGGTAATCGGGTCTTTCGATACCATTGCCGGCACCTACCGGCGGCTGCGCCGCCTGCAGGACCAGGACATCCAGTTTCAGCTCAGTAGGCAGTCGCTCTCTCCCGCGCAGGTGCGCAGATATAAAAAGCTGAGGAATGAGATCATTGACGAGTTGAAGTCGCTACGGCTGAACCGGGCGCGCATCGACGCGCTGATCGATCAGCTCTATGACATCAACAAGCGGCTCGTGGGCTTCGAGGGACGCCTGATGCGGCTTGCCGAGAGCCACGGTGTCGCGCGCGAGGACTTTCTCAAGAACTATCTGGGCTCTGAGCTCGACCCGCTCTGGCTTAACCGTGTGTCGAAACTCTCCGCCAGGGGCTGGAAGAGCTTCGTTGCCCGCGACAAGGACGACATCAAGGAGCTGCGCACGCAGATCCATACGCTGGCGAGCGAAACCGGCCTTGAGATCAGCGAGTTTCGCAAGATTGTTCACATGGTGCAAAAGGGCGAGCGCGAGGCGCTCCAAGCAAAAAAGGAGATGGTGGAGGCGAACCTGCGTCTCGTTATCTCGATCGCAAAGAAATACATCAACCGCGGCCTGCAATTCCTCGACCTGATCCAGGAAGGCAACATCGGCCTGATGAAGGCAGTCGACAAGTTCGAATATCGCCGTGGCTACAAGTTCTCGACCTACGCTACCTGGTGGATTCGTCAGGCGGTCGGCCGCTCGCTTTACGAGCAGTCACGCACTATCCGTGTGCCCATTCACATGACCGAGGCCATCAACAAGATCGTACGCACGAGGCGGCAAATATTCAACGAGATAGGCCGCGAGCCGACGCCGGAGGAGCTTGCCAAGAAGCTCCATATGCCGCTCGAAAAGGTGCGCAAAACGTTGAAGATCGCCAAGGAACCGCTATCCCTCGAAACCCCGATCGGCGAAGAGGACGACGCCCATCTCGGCGACTTAATCGAGGACAAGAACGCCATCCAACCGATCGACGCCATGATCCAGTCTAATCTGCGCGAGACTACGACGCGGGTTTTGGCGTCACTGACGCCACGCGAGGAGCGAATCGTACGCATGCGTTTTGGTCTCGGTATGAACAGCGACCATACGCTGGAGGAAGTGGGTCAACAATTTTCGGTGACGCGCGAACGGATTCGACAAATCGAGGCCAAGGCAATCCGAAAGCTCAAGCACCCAAGCCGATCAAGGATGCTCAGGACCTTCCTCGATAATTGATTTGCCAAGAAGCAAGACTCGGCCTGACGCGCGGCCCGCTAGGGGGCCTTTCTGCAGCCTCAGCCGTAGGCGCATAGTCAAACCATGGTTGTGTTCAAATCCCTCTTGCGGAACCGAATATGACCCCTGCGCCGCAGTCGTCAGTCTGGGAACTCGGTTAAGAGCTGTTTTAGCGCGGCTTTTCCGGCTCGGTTAGCGGCCTCAACGGTTTCATAAAGGACCGATGAACATTCTATCGGGCTCGTTCGACCAGCCCGATAGATCTCCCATCTCCACGGTTTGGGAGGCGATCCGCGCTTCTTAACAACGACCGAAAAGTCGGTTGAATCGAAGAGAATGTTCATGGCTTGCACTATGCGTCCGGTAGAAGACGAAGGCCAGCGGCATCAAGCCGCCCATTCAAACGCTAACGCCGAGCAGACGGCGTCGGATTTGCCATTCTATCGGTGGATGCCGCCGCTAGGCAGACCGATCGTGGTGCTTGTCCAGCCCGGGCGCGACCCGTATTGTGCGCCGGTCAACATTTGGAGACGGAAATGCCTACAGGTACCGTGAAGTGGTTCAATCCGACAAAGGGATATGGGTTTATTCAACCTTCAGGCGGCGGCGGCAAAGATGTGTTCGTTCACATCTCAGCTGTTGAGCGGGCCGGGCTGCGTTCGCTCAACGAGGGACAAACTGTCGAGTACGAGATCGAGAGCAATCGAGGCAAAGAGTCCGCGACCAATCTTAGGGTCAAGTAGCGGCCGGCCGGCCGCACGGGCAATTCTTGGTTTACGAGGCGGCGGCGGGTAACTCGACCAGCCGGGCCGAGTTGTCGACGCTATCATAAATCGAGACTTGAACGATCGGATATGCTCTTTTGATCTCTAGCGCCGCCGATTGAGCGGCCTCGGCGGTTTTGTAGGAACCCTTCGTCTGTTTATCTACCTGGAGCAAATACCGTCCGCTCTCAGGTCGCTTGCGTTGGGGGAATACTTCCTCCGCTTCTCTGTCAGAATTGTCTTTACTGGGCATTTTGATCTGGCGCGGGGCCACTTGTTTCTCCTTTTATGGGGTCCTTAGAGGGGGCTCGGCGCTTCAACGCCAGAGTTATTAGTGCTTGCGCGCGTCGACGAGGAAACAGAAAATAGTTTTTTCGCCCAGCGATTTGGCGGCTTCCAGCCGATGCAGGCCTTCAACGAGCACGAACCGAGTGCCGTCCTCCCGTACCAGGATCGGCGCCTCCTGGCCCTTGTCGAGCATGCTGGCGGCGATTTCGTCTACGCGTTTTTGATCACGGGTGGCACGCCGCTTGACCGGCACGTAGATGTCTGCGATCGCGAGGGTCTCGCGCTTCATCATGCCGGCTTCACGTCATCCATCGGTGGGACATTTTAGGCCTTCTCATTTCGGATAACCACTCCACCACGATTAAATCCAATATCGGTGCGAATGCTAACTCGACTTCCGTTTGCGCCGGCGGTGCTAGTTAGACGACTTATCAAAGCGTCCCTTGGTCGTAGCCGCCACCGCGTCGCCAAGCTCTTTTGCGCGCTTATTGAAAGTTTCGATTTGCATCTGCACAAACTCGGTCTGAATTTCGACCACGTCTTGCAAATTCTTGGCTTGGCTCAGTTTCTGTACGAACGTAAAGGCAGCGGTAGCGTTTTCGGTCGCGTAGTTCAATAGCTTTGTATTTAAGTCCGTGCTGTCCCAAGGAGACGCTGACATGGTCTTCTGGAGCCAACCGAAATAACTTTCCATCGCTCCCTGAGTTTGGTTCGCAATCCGCTCGGAAGTCCGTTTCGTGGTTGCAGTCAAAATTTCGAGAGGTCCTTTGTCGTTTGTCATGGTTAGGTCCGCACATGGCGGGGATGCACAGCAACCCCGGTTGAAGAGCGCTAGAAGCTAGCACATTTTTCGCCTACGCCGTGCAAACAGATGGCGGACCGTCAGTCAAGACCAAGCTCTGACGGCCGCTTAGGGTCATAAGCGGGCACGACTGGGCGAATTTGCGATGTCTGTTCTACTCCGAAATATGGATAATTGGCCGGCTTTGTTCCGGATAGCTAAAGATTTGAGTGCCCGCTTTAGGCTGATGATGAAAAGAGGTCAGATTCGGCAGCGCAGAAACGCAAGCGCGCTCCGATGGTGATGTGGCCCGCCACTGGCCTAAATCAGTTTGTCTCGGTCACAAACACGCGGCATTCCGCGCACTCGTAAATCTCAGATCGAGGAATTGCCCGCATGTACTTTCCGCAGGACGGACATGACCTGAATTGAGCGGCGTCCGTCTTAAATACAGAATTATCGGGCTCACCGATCTGAGGCAGGGTGGCGGCAACTGAAGGCGACATTGCCGTGGCAGCCGTGGATGACCTATTCGGCATCCACTAACTCACGAGCAGACCAAAATACCGTATCTTCAAACTCGTAGCCGCACGCCTCGCACGACCACACGTTGCGGACGCGGTGATCGGGAAAATGCTCAGACCATTCGGGTGCAATCAGACCCGCACCACACTGCGGGCAGTGATTTCCTGATGTTCTTTTCATCGGCCCCTCCTAACCCGCCATATCGTCAAGGCGCGCTACCCAAAATCAACAAACCATGGCCGGATGACGACATTACTTCGGCCGTGTTCAGGCAAAGTAAGAACACAAAGTGTCGGAGAGAAACGCCTCGCATCATGCTGATGAAACTTGCGCACGGCAGTGAAACCGATGGTGGACCAGAAAGGAAAGTCGGCCCTGGAAGTTCTTGGCTCTCGCCATGACCAAGAAATTCGGCAATGCCTCACGCTCTTTCGCGGAAGCGGCTCCGCGCACCGGGTATTTCTTGCGCGGTCTGGCCGCACCTTTCGTTAGCGGCGGATTGGCTGCTGCATTGACGCCTGCCCCAGCACGGCAGGACGGTTCGGCAGTTTCGCCAGCACAGCCTCCACCCGCGCGATAACTGCAGCGGCGCTGACTTTCGCCATGCACGCGTGCCCATAGGTGCAGGCGCTCAGCTCGCGCAGGTAACAGGGCGAGCAGGGAACCTCCGCGCGCAGTACGGCGTTCGGACGCGAATATGGTCCGTCTGAAATCGGATCCGTAGGCCCGAAAATGCTGACCACCGGCCGGTCGAGCGCGACAGCGAAATGCATTGGCGCACAATCGTTGGTCACGCAGATCACCGCCTTGCGGATGAGGGCGGCGAGTTCACTCAGCGTCGTCTCGCCGGCAAGGTTGATCGCCGCCGGCGCAAGCGGCGCGACCTCGCTGCAAGCGGCGCGATCCTGTTCCATCCCGATCAAACAAATCGCGAATCCTTTTTGCAGGACATGCCGCGCTACTTCGGCGAAACCGTGCGCGCGCCATTGCTCGGTTTGCCAATCCGCGCCCGGCGCGATCGCGATCAAGCGCGCTTTGGCAATGCCATAATAATCGAGAAGCGCATCGATCCGGGTGGACGCTTCCGGCGGAATCGGGAAGGAAAAATCCGGCGCTCCGTCGCCGAGGCCCAACCGGTGCGCGATCGCGAGATAGCGATCGACCGGGTGCGTCATCGGCAAGGGCGCAGCGACGCGGTGCGTGTAGGTGAGGGAGCTTCCATGGCGTGCGGCGCGCCAGAGGCGGGCTTCGGCCGAGATCGTTTTCGGCAATTTCCGGGAGAGATCGCCGCGCGGCCGGTCAAAGCCGATCCGCACCGTAGCCCCGCTGGCGCGGGTGAAGATCGCACTATGCAAGTCGCCTTCCAGGTCCAACACCAACTCGTATCCTACCTCGCGAATTTGGGGGATACGTTTTGCCGCCTCGATCAACGGCGCCAATCGCCATGGTCGCGATCCCTCATCATGAGAAAATTCCAGGACGCGCGCGATCGCCGAATTGTACCGAAGCAATTCCGCCACGCTTGGGCTGGTCAGGACATCAATCCGGGCTTTCGGATAACGGCGGTGTATTTTGTTCAACAGCGGCATGGCCTGCACGACCTCAGCCGCCGCCGACAAATTGATCAGCAGGATGTTTTGAAACTCGCGGCGGCTTAAGTCGTCCGTTTCCACGTCAAACCCATTATGCCGAACTGCGATGGCGACGCGCTTCCTGGATTGCCTGCCACACCTGCTCCGGCGTGGCCGGCATTTCGATATGGCGCACACCGAACGCGGAGAGCGCATCGACAATCGCATTGATGGTGACGGCGAGCGCCGGCACCGTGCCACCTTCGCCGGCCGGGCGGATGCCGAGCGGGTGGGTCGAAGACGGCACTTCGCTCAGTTCAGTTGCGTAAAAGGGCAAATCGGAGGCGCGCGGCATGGCGTAATCCATGAACGAGCCCGTGAGCAATTGACCGCTGTCGCGATCGTAATGGCAGTGCTCCAGCAAGGCCTGACCGACGCCCTGGGCGATGCCGCCGTGGATTTGGCCGTGAATAATCAGCGGGTTCACCGCGCGCCCGACATCGTCGACGGCGGCGTAATTGACGAGGGTAACAGTCCCGGTCTCGGGATCGACTTCCACCTCACAGACATGCGCGCCATAGGGATAGCTCGCTTCGGCCACGGTTTCATCGCAAGCGGCCGTGAGCGGTCCACGCATGTCGTCCGGCAAATCGCTGCGCTCCAGCGCCGCCAGCGCCACCTCGAACAGCCCGATGGCGTGGTTGGTGCCCTTCACGGCAAAGCGGCCGTGGCTGAATTCGATGTCGGAGGCGGCGGTCTCCAGCACGTGTTCGGCGATGCGCATGCCCTTTTCGATGATTCCGTCCGACGATTTTTTGATTACGATCGAGCCGAGCCGCATGCCGCGGCCAGAATGTGCGCCGCCACCGACCGTCACGCGATCAGTATCGCCGGCGATGACGCGCACGGAATCGATCGGTACGCCGAGCCATTCGGTCACAAGTTGCGCGAAACTCGTCTCATGACCCTGGCCCTGTGAAACTACGCCGATGACGAGTTCGACGACGCCGTGCGGTAAGACGACGAGCTCAGCCTTCTCGCGCGGCACGCCGGTCGAAATATCAACGTAAGTGCCGACGCCGATGCCGCGGCGCTTGCCGCGTTTCTTCGCTTCGGCGCGGCGGCGCTTGAAACCTGCCCAGTCGCCGAGCTTCAAGGCGGCGTCGATGGCGCCGATATAATCGCCGCTGTCGTACTCGACACCAAATGGATTGCGGTACGGCAATTCCTTTTCGGTCACGAGATTGCGGCGACGGATCGCGACGCGGTCGTGGCCGTGCTCGCGCGCGGCAAGATCGATCAGCCGCTCGATTACGAAGATCACTTCCGGCCGGCCGGCGCTCCGATAGGGGCGCGTCGGCGCAGTATTGCTCAAGGTCGCACGCGCGCGGAAATGCGCCGCCGGCATCCGGTAGATGCTCGACATCATCTGCACGCCCTTTTGCACCATGGCGAAATTGGTAGTGTGGGCGCCGAGGTTGCCGAGATTAGAGCCGCGCATGGCGAGGAAACGGCCTTTCTCGTCCAATGCCAGTTCGGCTTCGACGACGAGATCGCGCGCCTGATAGTCGCTCAAGAACGACTCGTGGCGGTCAATGACCCATTTCACCGGGCGGCCGAGCTTGCGCGCCGCCCATGCGACGGCCGCGAATTCCGGATAGATCATGCCGCGGGTGCCGAAATTGCCGCCGATATCGGCCATCAGCACGCGAACTTTTTGCGGCGGCACATCGAGGATGGCGGCGAGATCGTTTTTCAGCCGCACTGCGCCACCATTGCCGGCGTAAAGCGTGAACCGGCCGGTCGTGGAATCGAATTCGGCCAAGGCGGCGCGCGGCTCCATCGGCACGCCAGTGACGCGCTGCACCCAGGTCTCGAACCGTGTCACATGCGCCGCCTTAGCGAAAGCGGCCGCGGTCGCCGCCGCATCGCCAATCTCGGCGTCGAAGCAGACATTGGATTGCGCGCCGTCATGGGCGCGTTCATGCACGCGCGGCGCATCCTGCCGCGCCGCGGCTTCGGTTTCCACCACCGCAGGCAAAACCTCGTAGTCGACTTCGACGCATTCGGCGCCGTCTTTTGCCGCGTGCAGCGTTTCGGCGATGACCATGGCCACGGCTTCGCCGACAAAGCGCGCTTTATCGGCCGGTAATATGTGATGCGGCGCTTCGAGGGGCGGCGCGCCGCCGCTGTTCGCAAGCCGCGTCTCCGCCGGATGCGGCGACCACGGCTTGTGCGGAATGGGCTTTAATCCGTCGGCGAGACAATCGGCGCCGGTGAGCACCGCCAGAACGCCGGGCGCGGCGAGGGCTTTTTCTTTGACGATGGCGCGAATGCGGGCATGCGCATGCGGCGAACGGACCATCACGGCATAAACTTGGCCGGGCAGGTTCTCGTCGGCGGTGTAACGGCCGCCGCCGCGAACCAGTCGCAAATCCTCGCGGCGGCGCACCGGCTGGCCGATACCGAAGCCGTTAACGGCTTGCGCGCCTGTTGTTTGGTCCATTGCCTGCCTTGCATGTCGTTCCGGGCCGGAGTCAAGCGAAACGATCCGGAATGACGGCTGTGATGTTAGTGGACGCATGCGCGGGCTGACAACCTTGCCTCATCGAGGTAGAAAAAATGTTGGGAAGAAGCGCCATGACCGATCAGCTTGGCAAGCCAGTCCTGCGCAAGGAAGATCTCGCATTATTATCGGGCCGCGGCCGCTATGCCGACGATCTTCCGGTTCCGGTAGGCACCTTGCACGCCCATGTTATCCGCTCGCCGCACGCGCATGCCGAAATCGTGCGTATCGATTGTGAAAAGGCTATCGCACACGATGGCGTCTGGGCCATCATCACCGGCGAAGATGTCCGCAAATTGTCCGACCCGTTCCTGGCCGCGGTGAAAGCGCCGGTGCAGCAGTGGACGCTGGCGGTCGAGCGGGTACGGTATGTCGGCGAGTCGGTGGCGGTCGTCGTCGCGGAAAGCCGCTACATCGCCGAAGATGCCGCCGAACTGGTGACAATCGACTACGCCCCGCTCGAAGCGGTGCTCGATCCGGTGCGGGCGTGCAAGAGCTCGGCTCCGCTTCTGCATCCGCAAGCCCACACCAACGAAATCTCCGTGCGCGAATTTCGTTATGGCGACCCGGCCGGCGCTTTCGCCCGCGCCGACCGCCGCATCGCCATGACCGTGTCTTTCCCAAGACTCTCCTTCACGCCGATCGAATGTTACGTGGTGGTGGCGCAACACAATGCGGCGGAGAACAGTTACGACGTTCTCGCCAATTTCCAGGGCCCGTTCTCGATGCACCCGGTGATGGCGCGCGCGCTGCGCGTGCCCGGGCCGAAATTGCGCTTACGCATCCCGCCCGATTCCGGCGGCAGTTTCGGCATCAAGCTTTCGATCTTTCCTTATATTGTTCTGATCGCGCTCGCCGCCAAAATCACCGGCCGGCCCGTGAAATGGACCGAGGACCGCGTCGAGCATCTGGTCGCCGCGAGCTCCGGGCCGAACCGTGTCACTGAGATCGAGGCGGCGGTCGGCAAAGACGGCCGCATCCTCGGGCTCAAACTCGATCAGCTCGAGGACTATGGCGCGTTTTTGCGCGCGCCGATGCCGGGCCCGCTCTACCGCATGCATGGTGCGGTGACCGGCGCCTATGACATCGCGCATGTCGAGGTCAAAAACCGCGTCGTCTTGACCAACAAAATGCCGGCAAGCCTGATCCGCGGTTTTGGCGGACCGCAGCTTTATCTGGCGCTCGAGCGGCTGATGCAGCGCATCGCGATCGAATTACAACTCGATCCGCTCGACGTGATCCGGCGTAATCTCATTCCGGCGGAGAAATTTCCTTATCGCACGGCGGCCGGCGCGCTTTACGATTCCGGCGACTATCGCCGCGCCGTGGACATCGCGACCGGCGACGGCCGCCTCGCCGAGCTGGAGCGCCGGCGCGCGGCGGCGCGCGCGCAGGGGCGGCATTATGGCATCGGCTTTGCCGCGGTGGTCGAGCCGGCAATGTCGAATATGGGCTATCTCTCGACGCTGATGACGGCGCAGGCGCGCGAGAAAGCCGGCCCGAAGAACGGTGCAGTGTCGATGGCGCGGGTGACGATCGATCCGCTCGGCGCAGTGACGGTCACCGCCGATGTCACCGTGCAGGGACAGAGTCACGAAACGGTGCTGGCGCAGATCGTTGCCAAGGAACTTGGCCTCTCCGTCGACGATGTCGAAGTCGTGCTGGAATTGGACACCGCGAAAGACCAATGGTCGATCGCCGCGGGCACCTATTCGAGCCGATTCGCCTCCGGCACCGCGGTTGCCGCGCATATGGCGGCGGTGCAGATGCGCGACAAGCTCAAGGCAATCGGGGCAAAGCAGCTCAACGTGCTCCCCGACGATGTCGAACTGGCGGGCGGAAAAATCCGCAGCCGCTCCAATCCCGATAATGCGCTGCCGTTCGGGCGCGTCGCCGGCACCTCGCACTGGTCGCCGGTGATGCTGCCGGAAACCATCGCCCCGACTTTGAGCGAGACCGCTGTTTGGACGCCGCCTGAGCTTGAGCCGCCATCAAGCGACGATCGCATCAACACGTCACTGACTTACGGCTTCATCTTCGACATGTGCGGCGTCGAGATCGATCCGGTGACTTATCACGTGCGTGTTGACCGCTATGTGTCGATGCACGATGCCGGCCGCATCATGAATCCCATGATCGCGGAGGGCCAGATTCGCGGCGCCTTCGCGCAAGGCATCGCCGCCGCACTTTACGAGGAGTTCACTTATAACGAGGAGGGCGCATTCCTCAACGGCACCTTTGCCGATTATCTGGTCCCGACGGTCGGCGAAATACCGGAGGTCGAGATTCTCCACCATCATTCGCCGTCGCCGTTCACGCCGCTCGGCGCCAAGGGTCTCGCCGAAGGCAACTGCATGTCGACGCCCGCCTCCATCGCCAATGCCATTGCCGACGCACTCGGCGCGCAGGACATTATCCTGCCGGCGACGCCGCGGCGCATTCATGCGTTGATGCAAGGCGGAAAACAATGAAGCATGGCTGTCATTGCGAGGCGCCTTGTAGAGGCGCCGAAGCAATCCAGAACCCCCTCCCTAACCCTACCCCCGCTTGCTGGGGAGGGAAGGGTGGGGGAATTGCTTCGCTATCGCTCGCAATGACGAATCATTTTTCCGGACCACGAACGGATTGATGCGCGATCGATGAAGCCCAGACCTTTCGACTACATCCGGCCCGATACGGTCGAAGAGGCGGTAACGCTGCTCGCCGAATACGGCGACGACGCCCGGATTCTCGCCGGCGGGCAATCGCTGGTGCCGATGCTCAATTTGCGCCTGGTCGAGGCTGACGCGCTGATCGATGTATCCCGCGTCGCCGCGCTTGATATCATCCGCGAGGTCGACGACAAGAAACTTGGCGAGACGATCGAAATCGGCGCCGCGGTCACGCAGAACAAACTATTGGCTTGGCCGCAGCTTTCCGAAAAACTCCCGCTCGTCGCCGCCGCGCTGCCGCATGTCGGCCATTTCCAGACGCGTAACAAAGGCACTGTGTGTGGCTCGATCGCGCATGCCGATCCAAGTTCGGAAATCCCGTTGACGCTGGCGCTGGTCGGCGGCGAGGTGGTGCTCACATCGCAGGGCGGCACCCGCGTGCTCGCGGCAAAGGATTTCCAGAAGGACATGCTGACCACAGCGCGCGCGGCGGACGAATTGGTCGCCGCCGTGCGCTTTCCGATCGTGAAGGGCGGCGGGATTGAACGTGGCGTCGCCTTTCGCGAAGTGGCGCGGCGGCACGGCGACTTCGCCATCATCGCCGTCGCAGCGATGATGGAGAACAAAAGCACGGTGCGGCTCGGCGTCGGCGGCATGGTCGGCCGTCCGATGGTGCGCCGGATGGCAACCGACGATGCCGCGCACGCCATCGCCGCATGGGCCGACGAGCTTGAAGGCTACGAGGACCTGCACGCATCGGCGGCGATGCGGCGCGACCTGTTTTGCAATCTGGCGCCTCTTGCGGTCAAGGAGGCGATCCGATGCGCCGCGTGAATCGCAACGAGCGCGTGCGCGTGGGTTTAACGCTCAACGGCCGCAAGCTTTCCGCGCAAGCGGAGCCGCGCACGCTTCTTTGCGATTTTCTCCGCCAGGCGCTCGGCGCCACCGGCACGCATGTCGGCTGCGAACACGGCGTCTGCGGCGCCTGCACCGTGCTGATCGACGGCATCGCGACGCGCTCCTGCCTCACGCTCGCGGTCCAGGCCGAGGGCCGCGAGGTCAAGACCGTGGAATCGCTCGCCGGTGCCGACGGCACGCTTAATCCGCTGCAACAAGCATTTCGCGACAATCACGCTTTGCAGTGCGGCTTCTGCACGCCGGGAATTTTGATGTCGTTCACCGATTATCTCGCCCGCCATCCGCACCCGTCGGAGAGCGAAATCCGCGACGTGTTGAGCGGACACCTTTGCCGCTGCACCGGCTATGCCGGCATCGTCGCCGCCATCAAGCAGGCCGCACGTGGGGAGTGAGGGCTGCTCATGTCCTCGCGGCATTTTTATTTCCCTCTCCCCGCGAAGCGGCGGGGAGGGGAGAAGGAGTTCGTTGCCGGCTCCCGAACGCTTCCTTCTAGTGGTCGTAGTCGCCGGAAATGTCCTTACCGGTATAGTCCTTCAAGAATGTGGTCGCGATGATCGAGATGATCGCGGTCACCAGGATGTAGATTGCGATCGGCGTGCCCGATTTATAAGCGGCAAATAACGCGGTCGCGATCAACGGCGCCGGCCCACCCGCTGTGATCGAGGCAAGTTGGTAAGTGATCGACGCGCCGCTGTAACGTAATCGCGGCGGGAAGCTTTCCGCGATCAGCGCCGCCTGTGGCCCGTACTGCATATCGTGCGGGATCAGCGACAGCACCATCGCGATGAAGATCAACACCGGCGAGCCGGTATCGATGAGGCCGAAATAGATGAAGCCGAAGACACCCATCGTCGCGCAGCCGATGATGTACATCTTCTTTCGGCCGATACGGTCGGAGATGTAGCCGCTGAGCGGAATAGTGATCGCCGACAAACAGACCGCAGCGAGCACGCCCGCCAGCAACAGATCGCGCGAGGCATGCAGTGTCGTGGTTCCGTAGGCGAAGATGAAGGCAGTGAAAATGTAGAATGGCGCTTGCTCCGAGGTGCGCGCCAGTAATCCCGCCACAATCGTGCCCGGCTGCTTGCGGCATACTTCTGGGATCGGCGCCCGCTCGATCTTGTCCTCGGCGACAAGGTTGCGGAATACCGGTGTTTCCAGAATGCGCAGCCGAATCCACAAACCGATAGCGACAAGCACGATGCTCAAAGCGAAGGGGATACGCCAACCCCATGATAGGAAGGCATCGCCTGACACCTGGCTGAAGATCAGCACGGCAAGATTGGCCAAGAACAGGCCGGCGGGGCCGCCGAACTGCGGCCACGATGTGAGAAAGCCGCGCTCGTGGTTGTGGCGCGCCCACTCCATCGCCAGCAGCACCGCGCCGCCCCACTCGCCGCCGACGCCGATGCCTTGCAACAGCCGCAGAATGGTCAGAAGGACCGCGCCCCAAATGCCGATCGAAGCGTAGCCGGGTATGAATGCCACCAGAAAGGTCGAGATGCCCATCAGCACCAGCGTGACGATGAGAGTCGACTTCCGGCCAACACGATCGCCAAAATGGCCGAAGATGAAGGCACCGATCGGGCGCGCGACAAAGCCGACGAAATAGATGGCGAATGAGTTGAGCGTCGCCGTCAGCGGCTCTTCGTTTGGGAAGAAGAGCTTGCCGAACACGAGTCCGGCCATCGTGCTGTAGAGGAGAAAATCGTACCACTCGATCGTGGTGCCTATCGTCGAAGCGACGACAGCGCGGCGGAGCTCGCGGGCATGCTGGTCTGGCGTGAGCGCATAATTGACGTCGGTCACCGCTGCCATGTTGTTCCTCCCTGGATGCTGTGTGTCTCTGTTTATTTCCCCCTTAAATCGCCGCGGGCGCGGCATTCCGGATACGATCATCTTACCGTTGGGAATTTTTGCCAAGGGCCTTTGCCTCTGCACGCCGGGAATTTTGATGTTGTTCACCGACTATCTTTCCCACCATCCGCACCCCGTCCGAGAGCGAAATCCCCGACCTGTTGAGCGGGCGTCTGTGCCGCTGCACCGGCTGTACCGGCATCGTCGGCGCTATCAAGCAAGCCGCGGGTGGGAAGTGAATTGCTATTAAGCTCTCGCAGGAAACTTCCCCTCCAGCCCACGCCCGCAGCGCGTGGTGGGGAGGGGTCAGGGGTGGCGGGCACTTTTCGTTTGTCCCCCCACCCCGGCTCATATCGCTGACGCGATATTTCACCGACCCTCCCCACCGCTGCGCGGGGGGAGGGGAAATAAAAGGCGGAGCATTCCCGCGCGCGAATCCTTGGACACGCTCCCCGGCGCAAGTTCCCCCTCCACGCACGCTCGGCTATGATGGTCCATCGGGTTTTGCAACAAACGGGTCTGGGAAATGAACATAAGCGCAGCGGATTTTGAGCACAGCGGCGACCAAACGGGCGGCGACGACATTCTGCACTTCGATATATCCGATGCCGCGCTCGAAGCGGCCGCCAGCGCGATACCGGGCGGCGCCGGGGGCGCTATGTCATTTCCCAACGCGCCGACGGTGAGCATTTTGGTCGTCTGCTGCAGCTTTGACGGGTCATGAAGGACATCGTCGAAAAGCTTGAGGAGCGCCGCGCCTGCGCCCGCCGCGGCGGCGGCGACAAACGCATCGAGGCGCAGCATAAGCGCGGCAAGCTCACCGCGCGCGAGCGCATGGAATTGCTGATGGACCGCGCCTCGTTCGAGGAGCTCGACATGTTCGTCGAGCACCGCTCGAACGACTTCGGCATGGAGAAGTCAAAGATCGCCGGCGACGGCGTGGTCACTGGCTTCGGCACCGTCAACGGCCGCACCGTCTTTGCCTTCGCCAAGGATTTCACGGTCTTCGGCGGCTCGCTGTCGGAAACCCATGCGCAGAAGATCATCAAGATCCAGGACATGGCGATGCGAGCCCGCGCGCCGATCGTCGGCCTGTTCGACGCCGGCGGCGCGCGCATCCAGGAAGGCGTTGCCGCGCTCGGGGGTTACGGCGAAGTCTTCAAGCGAAATGTCATCGCCTCGGGCGTCATTCCGCAGATCTCGGTGATCATGGGCCCGTGCGCCGGCGGCGACGTCTACTCGCCGGCGATGACCGATTTCATCTTCATGGTGCGCGACACGAGCTACATGTTCGTCACCGGGCCGGATGTGGTGAAGACCGTGACCAATGAGATCGTCACTGCCGAGGAGCTTGGCGGCGCCTCGATCCACGCCACCAAGAGCTCGATCGCCGACGGCGTTTACGACAACGACGTCGAGACGCTGTTGCAAATGCGCCGGCTGATCGATTTCCTTCCCGCCAATGCGTCGTCGGGCGTGCCGGAATGGCCGTCATTTGACGACGTGGCGCGCACCGAGAAATCGCTCGACACGCTGGTCCCCGACAATCCCAACAAGCCTTACGACATCAAGGAACTGATCCTCAAAGTCGTCGACGAGGGCGATTTCTTCGAATTGTCGGAATCTTTTGCCCGCAACATCGTCATCGGCTTTGGCCGCATTGCCGGACGCACCGTCGGCTTTGTCGCCAATCAGCCGATGGTGCTCGCCGGCGTGCTCGATTCCGACGCGAGCCGCAAGGCGGCACGCTTCGTGCGCTTCTGCGACGCCTTCAACATTCCGATCGTGACCTTCGTCGACGTGCCGGGATTTTTGCCGGGCACGGCGCAGGAATATGGCGGGCTGATCAAGCATGGCGCCAAGCTTTTGTTCGCCTATTCGCAGGCGACCGTGCCGCTCGTCACCGTTATTACGCGCAAGGCCTTCGGCGGTGCCTATGACGTGATGGCGTCGAAACACATCGGCGGCGACCTCAATTACGCCTGGCCGACCGCGCAGATCGCGGTGATGGGCGCCAGGGGCGCGGTCGAGATCATCTTCCGCTCAGATATCGGCGACCCGGAGAAGATCGCCGCGCGCACTAAGGAATACGAAGAGCGATTTCTCTCGCCATTCATCGCCGCGGAGCGCGGCTACATCGACGACGTGATCATGCCGCACGCCACGCGCCCGCGCATCGCGCGGGCGTTGGCGATGCTGCGCGGCAAGACCGTCGAACTGCCGCCGCGCAAGCACGACAATTTGCCGGTGTGATTGGGTCGCTAATCGAGCAGTCTTCCGAATCGATCCCGTATCAATGGAAAGTCGGAATAAAGTGGATTGCTCTCGCGCTCGGCGACGAGATGCCTGAGATCGCGATCGTCCAAGGGTACAATGAATCCCCGATCATCTTTTGCCGTGTCACGACACCGTTCAATAAACAGATCTTTATTTTCAAAACCTCGACAAACTATAAGACCAATTTTGCCACGACTCGGCGAGAAGCGGCCAGCGAGTTGATCGAGTTCAGGGTTTCCTAAGTCGCGTGTGTAGTTTTTACACTCAACAAAGACGTGGGGAGCTGGATAATGCTTTGCCGCCCACTGAAAGAAGCCGTTTATAGCCATATTCGTGTAAGTGATATCAATTCTCTTACGACGGTCATGTATCTCATGCTGTACAATTGGGTTGGTTAAGTTTGGATACATCAAAGCCGTTAGAAGCCCCTCGGTAGCCTTTTCATAAATGTCAGCATCTGCAGTGCCAGGTTTGCAATCTAATAGTTTTGCAATTAGTCGATCCCAGTCGGGGGAGGCACTACCCTCTATGCTAGCGATATCGTCTAGCGTCAGCGGAAGATGTTTTTCAGTGTTCTTTTGATCCCTGTATTTTGATAGAATTTGCGGATAAGTCTTTGTGACGCGAGAAATTGTGGACTTTCCTTTATATTTTTCTATGATCGATTTTTTGGTGACACGCTTTCTCTCGTCCTTTTTTCCTTTCTTTATGATTTGCACCAACGCAGAATTCGCGTCTAGCTCAACCTTTTGTAAGTGGGTAAGCACAAAATACCGAAAATATTCACCGGAGTCGTATAAAAGGTGGTTACGAACAATTACTTTAGGAACTAACAGAAGTTTTTCGCCGTCAGCGATAGGGAGAGATACAAATTTCTGGTACCAACGTTCGTCTTTCGAGCTCCATAGCGGTCCAGATTTAACTCCAGGCTGAAGGCGAATACAGTAGTATTCACACATTCGCTGAGTATACCGAACTAACGGTTCGCGTATGATGTTGGTCGTTATATCTGAGATGATATCGATCGAAATTCCTTCGATCATTAACACCGTATCTTCCAAATCTTCCAGCAACCCGCTTTGTGCCGCTTCGCTCTCGCTCAACGCGCTCCATACTTCATGAGCGGAACCCTCGCCTAAAGCACGGCCACGCGATTTTGAACCTTTAGACAGGCCCAAATGAGTTTCATTGGGCTCTCGCAATACCCCTAATAGCGACTCCGCTTCCGCGTTTCGTCGCGCGTTGATTAGTTCTAGAATTTTATGAAAGAAGTTTTGTATTAGATGCACGCACTCGTCTCCGAAATCCGAAGGAAGCATCGTGAGTGCCTTCGGACTGATAAATAGGGGTGTGTCTTTCTTCACATCCACGTCGACGAAGTCGAGTGTCGCTTGTGTCTGTTCGAGATTGAAATAGCGAAAAATTCTCAACGCCAAGCCCCTGGTCACGGTTCAAAGTGTAGTAATGGGAAGTGGGAATTAGCTAGAGGCATGTGACAATCATCCGGTGCCCACGTCTTTCATCTCGGGTTATCGATGACGCGTGGGCTTCGCTGCGCTCAGCCCATCTACAAACTACTACAAACTACGAACTTAAGACCCAGCCATTCCGCCCAGTACTTTAGTACCTCTTTTCCTTTCACCCGCCGCATCTATTCTCGGAGTGTGACTGGTTTCTGGTCACGGCGCTGCAGCGCGATCACCTGCTGGGCCGGCATCGCGGCCGAATAGCGATCCGTCAGGCAAGACAATTTCGATCTTGAGCGAGGGTGTCATGAACATCAAATTGGCGGCGCAAGCCGGACAGGGCGGCCCAGTGACCGTTGCCTGTATGAACAAGGCGAAGACGCCGCTCGGTTACGATTTCGACAAGCTCACCGCGACTTTGCAAAAGTGCTACGACCAATATTTCCTGCCGATCTGGGGCTATCAGCTGACGCTTTACAACACGACCAGTCCCAAGCCATCGGATTGGCAGTTCATTTATTTCGACGATGCCGACACCGCGGGCGCGCTCGGTTATCACGACCTCACCCAGAACGGCCAGCCGATCTCGAAAATTTTCGTCAAGACCACGCTCGACGACAAACAGAGCGTGAGCGTCACCGCGTGTCACGAATTGTTCGAGATGGCCATCGATCCGATTGCGAATTTATGGGCGCAAGCCGCCGACGGCACGGAATACGCTTATGAAATGAGCGACCCGGCCGAGGAAGACACTTTCGATGTCGATGGCATAGCGATGTCGAACTTCGTCCATCCGGCTTGGTTCGAGCCGTTCAAGCATCCGCCCCACACCAAGTTCGATCACCTTGGCAAGCTGACGAAACCATCCAGCATGACCAAGGGCGGCTATGTGATCGTGAGGAAGGGCGGCAAGGTCACCCAGGAGTACGGCTCGAAGGCCAAAGCAAAGCGCTTTGCCAAGGAAGACCGCCGCGGCCATCGCAGCGAGTACCGCAAACGCAATGGACTTAGAATTTGAGCACTGGTGAGCGCGCCGTACTGCGCTGCGCCCCGGAAAACTTGCCGACGCGTCATGCCCGCGCTTGTCGCGGGCATCTCGCTTAGGCGGGCATTGACGTGCTTTCGTGATCGGGATGGCCGGGACAAGCCCGGCCATGACGAAAACGTGATGTCACTGCATCGTTGACTCATGTCACCGATTACGTTACATATGCTCCGAACCTCGCCCAATCGGACGGGCTGCGGCCGGCAGGCTGCATGCACGGGGCGAGTGCGGTGCCCGCGGGCGGACTTGCAACCCGCTCCCGGGCGGCTTCGGGTACCCGCCCGACCGGCAATACGACTGGTCTGCGAGGAGCTTCGCTGTACTGAGACGGGTCGGTTTGCGGGTAACGCCCGCTTACGGGCCCCATCCCAGGTAGCGCGGACTGAAGCTGAGCGGTGGCGTTCGGTCGCCTAAGCAAGAGCCGCGGTGGAACGCCGATAGATGTGCGCCTCACGCTTGAGGCGCGGCCGTGCTCGTCTGGCACGGCGAACGACCGTTGCGTCTGTCGGCGTTTCGCCTCCGATTTTTTCTTTTTCTTCGTAGCCCGGGTGGAGCGCAGCGAAACCCGGGGAGCGAACCGGAACGGGTTCGGGCGGGACCCGTTGGCTTCATTCGGGCTACATTTTGCAAAGCGGCCGTAGCGAAGAACCAAGCGGGCTCCACCACCTGTCTCTCTTCGCACTCCGTTTCGCGCTTACGTGACCGTGGTGTGTCATAGCTCGGATGCTGAGCCGCATCGCGAGAACGGGATTTTATTTCCTCTCCCCGCTGTGCGGGGAGAAGGAGCAAAAGGCGCCGCGACAACGGTGTCGCCCGCCTGTGCTTGCCGATTGTATGTGACCAAAGTCATAGCTTTGGTTGATTGGGAGGTGCGGAATTCATAAAGCGGATTTTAAGGAAACTCGAAAAGGAATTTGATCGCGGAAAGAATTTGCGCCGCGCTAGGGAGGGGGAAATGGACCCAAACCAACTGGAAATAGACCCTAAGCAGCAAGAAGCTGACCCTAAGCAAGGACCAATGCAACTCAAGCAACGGTTATTCATCGGCTGCCTCGGCGCCATGGCCCTGATCGTGGCCAATCTCTGCGTGGTCGATCTCAATACTGTCTTTGCACATTTGCTCCCACTGGAAGCTTTTACTTACTTTGTCCGCCTTTTAGGCCTCTGCGCTGCAGCGTGCGTTGTTATTTATTTGAACAGCGACGAATTTCGTCCGGTTAAATTATTCCAATTAGGTGTCATGGCGCCTGCAATCATCACCCAGATGTTGAATGGCGCGGCGGTCGTGAACAAAACCCCGACTAGTCCGACGACCGCACCACCCGTGCAGTCCGGATGGTTGCTTATTCCACGAGCGAACGCCCAGCCTGCTGCCGCACCTCAAGTTACGCCGACGGTACGCGATTGCACAAAGCCCCAGAATCCGAGCGTCTCCCAGCAAATCTTGAAGGGATTGGCCGGCATCACCCCAGGCAATCAATGGTTCGTCGTTGTCGGCTCGTCTGGCAGTGCGGAAGGGGCGGCAAACAACGCCAATCAGCTCAACGCCCAATTTCCCGGTAAATCCATATCGAGATTTGCGGCCCGACGAGCGTACCAAACTCGCCTTATCGCGTGGTCATCGCGCAATATTTGACTTACGCGGACGCCGCTAACGTAAAGAACGCCGCAATCGCCGCCGGCCTGCCGAGCGACACTTGGCTGTGGAATCCATTTGCCGTCAACCAGTAACTGGCTTGCTATTCGGCAAAACCTGCGCGGTCAGCTCGCCAAGCTGCCGCGCAGTTGCAAGTGTGAGCTTCAATATTTATTGACCGCTCATTGGCTGGAGCGATTCACGCCTCTTCACCACCAGTCGCTTGGCGATTATCCTGGTCGACCGATTTATTCGAGGGCAGGGGACATGCGAAAACTTTTAATTACGATTGCTTTTGCTGTCGTCGCGGCGGGCTTGGCCCGCGCCGACAATTTCCCTTCGCGCCCGATCACGCTGATCGTGCCATTCCCGCCGGGCGGATCGACCGACGTCGCCGCCCGCATCATGGCCGACAAGATGGGCGCGGCGCTCGGCCAGCCGGTGATCGTCGAGAATGTTGGCGGCGCCGGCGGCTCGATCGGCGTCGGCCGGCTCGCGCGCTCAACGCCCGACGGTTACACCATCGATATCGGCCAATGGGACACCCATGTCGGGACCATCATCTACAATATCAATTTCGACCTGCGGACCGATTTTGCACCGATCGGTCTGATCTCCATCAATCCGATGCTGCTGGTGGCAAAGAAAACGCTGCCGGCTGACGATCTCAAGTCGCTGGCCGCTTACATGAAAGCGCATCCGGGCGATGCCAAGTTCGTCAATCAGAACGCTTCGGCGCAGGTCGGCGGCTTGTTGTTGCAGAAGCTCACCGGCACGGATCTCTTGTTCGTGCCCTATCGCGGCGCCGGCCCGGCGATGACCGACCTGATCTCGGGTCAGGTCGATCTTCTTCTGGTGCAGGGCGCGGTGGCGCTGCCGCAGGTGCGCGCCGGCACGATCAAGACGCTCGCCGAATTGTCGCCGGAGCGTTCGGCGTCGATGCCGGACATTCCCTCGGCCGCCGAATCCGGCGTGCCCGGCCTTTACATTGCCGGCTGGTTTGGTTTCTACGCGCCGAAAGGCACGCCGGCGGACGTCATCGCCAAGCTCAATGCGGCGGCGGTGCAGGCGCTGGCCGATCCGCAGGTCAAAGCGCGCTTCGCCCAGCTCGGCCTCGACGTCGCCGCGCGCGAGCAACAGACGCCGGAAGGCCTCGCCGCATTTCAGAATGCGGAAATGGACAAATGGTGGCCGATCATCAAAGCGGCCGGGATCCGAGGGGAGTGATGAGGCTCGCGGCGGGAAAGAGATTTCTATTCTTTCCTCTCCACCGCTGCGCGGGGAGAGGTCGGATTGCGCAGCAATCCGGGTGAGGGGGCGCGGCCGCAATTCTGAGTATCGCGGTTACGCCCCCTCATCCCAACCTTCTCCCCGCACGCGGGGAGAAGGAGCGCGCAGAGCGTCGGAGGAGTCACAAATGCCCAAAGCCTATTTCATCGTTCGCTCGGTGGTCGAACCGCCGCTGCGGCAAAGGTTCGATCAATGGTATTCGAGCCACCACCTGCCGATGGCGCTTTCCGAATTCAAAGCGGAGAAATGCTGGCGATTCTGGAGCGCGCTCGATGCCGGCGTGCATTACGCTGCGTATCAATTCTCCGACATGGCGAAGCTCGACGCGGTGCTCAATTCCGACGGCTTCAAAATGTTGGTCGCCGATTTCGATCAGGCCTGGCCGCATGGCGTGTCGCGCACACGCGACCGGCTCGAACTCACGGAGGAGCGGAGCGGTTCGTAGTGTAAGGGCAGGCACAGCCGCAAAGGCGCTGCTATGCCTGATCCCGGTTTAATCGGCGCCGATCTACTGTGTCTGCCAGAAGGTGTCGGTGCCGTATATCGGCGGCTGTCCTTGTCTGTACAGAGTCCAATTCGTCCACATCGATCCGCCAAACACCGATCCAGTTCATACGGTTGTGGAATGGCAGTTCTGAATGCCATTGTTCCACACGACAGTGAAAGTGACCGAAGAGCCGTTCGCCTGCCCTGTTATCTTATAACGATTCACGTTGTTCCCGCATTGACACCCAAATCCTTCCGCGCGGTTGCAGTACAAGTCGGTGAAGTTTACAGCCGCGGGGCTTTTGCCAAGCTTAAGCTCCATCGTCGAATTGCGCTGGTTCTGCCATTTGGACGGTAGCGGCAAGTTCTGAGCAAATGCACCGACCGACGTTGCAACAACAAACACCAAGGCCGTCACAAAACCTTTCATCTCAATCTCCCAATGAAGAGTGATCAATCAGCCACACGTAAAGGTAGTTTATTTTTAGCAATGCACTCAAGGCGTACAAACAAATGGTGAAAAAAATTCACCTCCACCCGCCGCCGCCATTTACGTACACGGTGTCGGCAGTCATGAAAGAACAGGCGTCAGAGCACATGAACAGAACCAGCTCGCCGATTTCCTCGGGCTCGCCGAAACGCTTCATCGGCACATCGTCAAGAAATCGCTGGACCAGCTCCGGCGAGGACTGCGCCGCTTCCTGGAACGGCGTCTGGATCGGTCCGGGCGAAATCGACAGCGCGCGGATGCCTTGGGTGGCGAATTCGCGTGCCACGCCCATTGTCATCGACACCACAGCGCCCTTGGCCGCGGCGTAATGCACCGACGAGCCAGGACCGCCGCGCCGATGCGCCATGCTCGCCATATTGACGATCACGCCGTGCTTGTTCTTGAGCATGTGCGGCAGCACCGCTTGCATCGTGTAGAACGTGCCGTTGACATTGAGCGCGAAGGTCTTGTCGAGAAGCGCGTCGTCGATCTCCAAGAACTTGGCGCGGCGGATCGCGGCACCGGCCGAATTGAACAGAAATTGCAGCGCACCAAATGCGGCGACCGCGCGCTGCACCATCTCGTTGACTTCGACGCGCGCGGTGACATCGGTCTTGAGCGCGAGCGCTTGGCTGCCGGCGGCATTGACCGCAGCCGCGGTGTCGCGCGCGCCTTGCTCGTTGATGTCGGCGCAAACGACATTGGCACCTTCGCGGGCAAAAATCAGCGCGGTGGCGCGGCCGATGCCACTCGCCGCGCCTGTGATGAGGATCGTCTTTCCGGCGAAATAGTCCGGCGTCTTCGGCATGTCGCGTTCCTTTGGGCTTGCTTAGTGTCGTCGCCAGTGATTGTGCCCATTCGTCGCGCTTGCGACAATCGGCAATGGATGAGTAGCCGTGAGGGAGAGATCAATGCCGCGAACGCCAATTGAATACCGCGACGCCAGCCCGAAGGTTCGCGCCGTATTTGACGACATCAAGCGCACGCGGCAGGTCGATGACGTCAACAATTTCTGGAAATATCTGGCGCACGATCCGGCACTCTTGGCGCGTACTTGGCAGAGCGTCAAAGAAGTCATGGCTGCGGGCGCGCTCGATCCGCTCACCAAGGAGATGGTCTATCTGGCGGTCAGCGTCACCAATGGTTGTGGCTATTGCATCGCCAGTCACACGGCGGCCGCGCGCAAGGCGGGAATGAGCGAAGCGATGTTCGGCGAGCTCATGGCCGTGGTCGGCATGGCGAACGAGACCAATCGCCTGGCGAATGGCTATCGAGTGCCGGTGGACGCAGCGTTTGATTAGTTTTGGCGAGTGCGAGTAGCGAGTAAGCCTGCCATTCGCTATCCACTATTCGCCTTCTTACGGCTTGGCGACTTCAACTTCCAAGTTCCCGTTATTCGCAGGCACTTTGCGTATAGAAATCGGCCCCGGCACGAAAGCCGGGGCCGCTGCAAGGGATCTCAGTTCAGGTTCCGCGTTAGTGCTGCGGGTTGTCATTGTTCAGCGCCGGAGTGACCGGCGACGATGGATTTGCCGGCGCTGGTGCCGTTGATGTCGTCGGTGCCGGCGAGGTTGAAGGCGAAGGATTCGAGGCTGGCGGCGCCATTTGCGTTGCCGGCCGCGTCTCGTTCGCTGCGGTGTTGGTTCCGTTCTGTCCGGTCTGGTGCCCTATGCCAAACACGACCGCTAGGACGATCGCCACAAATACGGCGGCAGCGATCCAGCCCCAGGCCGAATTGCCGGTCCGCACATTGGGATCGTATGCGGTGTCCCGCTGGAACGGGTCATCCGGGTTGCGGTAGTCATAATCAGACATGATGGGCCTCCGTCCATCGATTGCGCTGAGTGACAACCGGAGCGCGGGGAGGGCCGTTCCGCCTCGTTTGCCGAATACCGCCTGCGCGGCGCCGACATAGCCGCGGAACCTTGGCACCGCAGTGTGGGGCAGAATGGTGGCGCAACCATTGCTTGCCTAGTGCGAACCGATCGAGTTCTCGGCCGCAAGACGCGCGTCGAAAATCGCGCCACCGTCGCGCCTGAGATTTTTGACGTTGAGAACCGTGTGTCGGCCCGATGACTTTTTTTGCGAAGCGGCTATTGTGCGCGCGACCGCGCTCGTAGCTCAGCTGGATAGAGCATCAGACTTCGAATCTGAGGGTCGGGAGTTCGAATCTCTCCGAGCGCGCCAAATAAATCAATAACTTAGCGGACATTTCGAAACAGCAATCTTCCCAATAAATCCGATTGGGAAGACGTTGGGAAGATTTTGCCGCTAGTCCGCTAAAGTCGCTTCGCGCCCACTCAGGAAGCGCGTTTGAGACATCCGATTGAAACAACTTAGCAAATAGAGCCGCCTGCGGGCCTCTTAGAGAGGAGCATCGTGCTCCTCTAGGCCGCTCGGCACGGGCGGCTTTTTCATTTCAAGCGAGAGGCGGACTTATGAGCGACGAAATACGAATTGATCGTGTGCGACGAATTAAGAATGCAGCAGAGCGACTGGGCTGCAGCACCAAGACTGTTCAGCGATTGATGGCACGCGGCGAAATCGCCTTCGTGCGAATCACCGATCGCATTCCCGGAATTACCGACAGCGAAATCGACCGCTTCATTGCGGCGCGCACCATGGGGGCTGCATGAAATTAGTGCAAAGCGATCGCCGCACCGATCGTGAAAATCAGGATGGCGACCCGCCGAACTTAGATCGCGCCGTTGAGATTGAACGGTTGGCGGCTCTGGATACGGTCGACTATGAGATTGCCCGCAAAAGGGCCGCCGATCGACTGGGCATCCGCGCATCCATCCTTGACGATTTGCGCAACCAAAAACGCCGCCAGCTGAAACTTGACGGCGCCAAGACTGATGAGGGCCAAGGCCGCACGCTGGCCCTTCCCGAAGTCATGCCCTGGCCGGACCCGATTGACGGCGATCGCGTCGCTGAAGCTCTTAAGGCTACGATCAAACGATACATCCGCATGTCCGATGCCGAAGCGGACGTGTGTGCTCTTTGGGTGCTCCTTAGCTGGGCGATCGATAAATTTTCCAAGGCACCCCGGCTCGCTATTACCTCGCCAACGAAGGGGTGCGGCAAGACCACGCTATTGACCCTTCTCAGCAAGCTTTGCCGTAAGCCGCTGCGCTCCGGCTCGACTACGCCGTCGGTTCTATTCCGGGTCATCGAGATACTTCACCCCACGTTTCTGCTAGATGAGAGCGAAAAATTTCTCGAAATAGGTTCGGAGTTTCATGCGCTGCTTAATCAAGGGCACGCCAGGGGCGACTTCGCCTTGCGCAATGTCGGCGACAGTCACGAGCCGAGAATGTTTGACACGTTCTGCTTGGCCGCATTTGCCCGAAACGGAAGGATACCTGACGACCTCGAACAGCGTTCGA
>Ga0310915_10000072_pt1 | contig 47341 bp, 42 predicted proteins | sample GREbulkMGAN111_FD_202508 | JGI IMG/M metagenome (GOLD analysis project Ga0310915, IMG submission 202508) | Lab enrichment of tropical soil microbial communities from Luquillo Experimental Forest, Puerto Rico - GRE.bulkMG.AN111 | ecosystem: Environmental > Terrestrial > Soil > Tropical forest >...
GGGATCTCCACCGATCCCCATGCCAGGCCCTTGAGACCAAGACCAATCCGAACTTTCTCCGAATAGGGAGAGATCTCGTAGTGGTGCAGGATGATATCGGTCATCGAGACGGCCTCGTTTTGGGATGGTGCGTTTCCTGGATATCAAGTGCGGGTATCGGACCAGCAAGCGATAGATTTGATGGGTAGGTTTAGCTGCGCTAAACTCGCATCATGATCAGACGCTTCGCGCTGCTGCAGACGTTCGTCGCCGTGGCGCGCGCCGGAAAGATGAAGCAAGCCGCCAATGAGTTGGTGTTGACGCCGGGCGCGGTCAGTCAACGCATTCGCCAGCTTGAGGAGGTGGCTGGACGCCGGCTGTTTAATCGGGTCCCCGCTGGTGTCGAACTCAACGCTGCCGGTGAAGCCATGTTTACCGCGCTTGCCGAGCCCTTTCGTGCGATCGAAGCGGTCGATCGCGAACTCGGCGGCCCGTCATCGAGCAGTGTGACGATGAGTACGACGCCGTCATTCGCGGCGACTTGGCTGGTGCCACGACTCGCGATGTTCGCGCAACGTTATCCCGATATTGAAATTGTCGTGGAGACGGGCACCCGCCCGGTCGATCTGAGGCGAGAGCCGATCGATTTGGCAATCCGGCATGGGTTGGGAAAGTACCCTGGCTTTGAAGCCACTTGGCTCGTTGCTCCCGAACTCATTGTCGTCGCGAGCCCCGACCTGCTTAAAGACCGTGCCCCCCTCAAGGGGCCGGCCGATTGCCTGGCATTTCCTCTGCTCCACGACTTCAATCGCCAGGACTGGCCACTTTGGCTCGAAGCCCATGGCGTAGCCGCGCCGAACTGTAAAAAGGGCCCAGCGTTTTCGGAAAGCCACCTGGTTGTGCGCGCGGCTGTCGGGGGACAAGGGTTGGCGCTAGTGCGGGATATTTACGCCGAGGACGACCTTCGATCGAAGAAGCTGGTAAAGCCGCTCACGGTGAAGTGGCCTGTGCAATTCGCTTATTACGTGGTCGCGACATCCGAAACGCTGCAAAAGCCTGCGGTCCGGCGATTTAGGGATTGGTTAATCGAAGAGGCGCGACACGAAATCTCGTCGCCCAGCTGACGAAGTCGGGTTCTCCTACTGCCCCTCGAATGGCCGCTTTCAGTAAACGGCATGTCCGCTTTTGGCACAAAGCGGACATTCAACTCTAGCCTCCGAATGTCCGCTATTGGGGGTAAAGCGGACATGACCGACGCCAATAATCGGTGGGACAATCTTAAAAATAAGCATTGGAATACAATGGGACCGTTCGCAAAGTTGGGACACGCTAAGAACTTGAAATCTGAAAAATTTCTAACGCCGCCCCTGGGCACCTTTCGCCAAAATTAGATTTTGATTTTGCTTGGCTTTTTCCTACAAAGTCCCACGCCGAGAAAACGGAATCGAACCCCTACTTCTCTGTCGCGGGAATCTTGCGCGCCGTTACTCGGCGCATATCCGCTTTCGATGGTTTCAACAATCGGGTCCACGCGAAGCGGGATCACCCGAAACTTAAACGCCAGAGAAACCGGAAATCGAAACGTGCCGACTGCGCTGGTTCTACTGCACACTACGCTGCAGCCGCTTCAAGTTCCACGAGCTTTTGAAATTCGAGCAGGATTTCCTTTTGGTGCATGCCCAGATAGCGCACTACTTTGGCGTTCCCCAGCAGCTTGCCGATGTAGCCACTCGCAATAACCAGATCCAGGTGGTCCGTTCCATAGGATTGCTCGGCAATTCGAAACTCTCGATCCAGATTGGCGGTTTCACGCTCCATAAGGGCAACTTGCTCGCTCGTTAACCCCCTCACCCTTTTTGGTTTGTAGCCCTCGGCGAGCTGATCCTGAGGAGTCGCCGCGACAAGGGATTTGGCGTAGCCGAAAGTGTATTTGTTCATGGCGACCATGAGTTCTGTGGCCTCGATTTGACGCAGCGGCGCCAGTTTCCTTAATTCTGCCAATGCCTGTATCGCGATATGCTTGTCCTTCAGTATATTGGCGACCTCGCCACATATGCCCTCTAGGAGGCGCCGCTTTCGCTTGATGCTTCCAGCGTCGACGCTCAACGCCTTCGCAAGACGCTCTTCCGATACGCCGCGCTCGATGGCCTTCATGATCATTCGGTGTTCCTGAATGACGGCAATGCGATTAACGCGCTTGTTGTAGGTGAACGCCTCATCATCAATCGAGATAAGACAAACGACCTCGGTTTCACCGCGATCTTTGAGCGCTTCGATCCTCAGGTGACCGTCCAGCAGCAGATATTTTCCTTTGTCTTTGCGATCAGGCGTCACGACCGGCGGCTCGACAATTCCGATCTCGCCAATAGATGCAACGATCTGAACGTATTTGGGAGACTTCTTGATCGCTGCTGATACGATCTTGAGCGGTTGAAGGTCGGCAATGGCCAAACGCCGAGTAGCTTTTTCGAACCCCATGGGTACTTCTGTATGGGACTTTCTGGGCATGATCAGGCCTGCGCCCAAGCCTGGATGCGTTCAGCAAGATTCTTGGGCAGCGTGTCCAAGCTTTCCGCCCGCAAGAGCGTTACAAAATTTTCCTCGGACAGCAATTTGCGCATCGCCTCGGTGATGAAGATCAGGCGATCACGGGTTGCGTTCGACTTTCGAATTAAAACTCGTTTTCGATCTACATCCTCTCGATAGGCACGGATGAGCGCCGTTGAGGACAAAGGTTGCTCGCGGGATTGCCCGCCAGATTTGAAGCCCTTACCCTGTCGCCGCCTCCGCTCGATCAAGCGTTTGGCGATCATAAGCCTGCGACCGCGTAGCAATTTCTTCTCGTACGCTTGCTGCAGGATGCTTTGTATCTCTGTATCCTCCGCTTCAGCGATCTCGACAGCGATGCTTACGGGGATATGGCCGGACTCGGCCGCGCGTAAGAGACGGTGCTCGCCATTTTCAAGAAGTCTGATGACTGCCTTGACGTATTCGATAGTCAGAGCAGTCTTTTGCGCAATCTCCGCTTCGTCATAGCCGCGACGTTTGAGACCTTCGATGTCGTGAAGGAGATCGATCGCGTGGTGTTGACGCCGCGCAAAGTTCTCTACCAGGCTCATTATTGCACAGTCCTCCTCGTCCGCGGCGACCACCAGGGCTGGAATTTCGGTCTGCCCAAGGACTTGGTAGGCTTCTAGCCTGCCTTGCCCGCAGACCAGGTCGTATAGAAATCCTCCGTCCGGAGCCTCGTATTTGGTAACCGTAATTGGCCGCTTCAGGCCTAAGCGCGCGATGTTGTCGACGATCTCTTTGAAAACCTTTTTGTTGCGGACGCGCGGATTGACTACCGTGATCCTCGCCACCGGTATTATTTGGATCGTTTGAACGGCATCAGCATTCATCAGGCGATCTCCAAGAGCTTCGCGCGTGCAGCCAGGTCAAAAAGCGCCTCAAGGCTTTCGAAACGGTAGGAATCGAGAGACATTCCGTTGTGTTCCGCTAGCCGAATTTTCGGCATCGTCATGTCGATGCGCGGAAGCAGGTAGTAATCCAACGGCGCTTTATTCGGTCGGTCCATCCGCACCGCAATCGTGATATCCGGACGAAGACCTAGGTCAAATCGTACATGCCACCGCAGCGCTCCGCCCGCAGTCTCTCGGCATCGTACGATCGTTATTGACGCTGTGAACTCCTCGTTAATCGTTAGAAGATCGGTGACAGCGTCCTTCCTGACCTGACCGCCAACATTTACAATGCCCGCTATCGTATCTGCGACTACGTGCGGGAACATTCGTCGCAGGGTGCGATTGACTTCGATGTACTGGTAGTCCCGATCGGGCGTGAAACCGACCAGTTCATAGGCACGCAGTAGGCTCCCAAAACGGCTGCTATAGGCGGTGCTTGACGGTGCGCCATCAAGCTCGTCGATAATTAGGCCCGAGAGGTAGCCGTTCGTTTCCAGTAGACGCCGTAGAATGTCCAGCATCTCATCATTGGAGAAGCGGTGCGACCGCTGCCGGATGATGACCTGGGCCGCATCAAAAAGCTGGTGCTCCACGATTGCTTCGAACGCTCCGTCAGCTCTGATCCACATGTCAGGATTATTGTGGACGCGCTTCCGTTTAAGCTTAAACGAAGCGCGATTCCAAACGTTGTTGCCGATATATTTCTCATTAACAAGAATTTGATGGACAGTGCCTCGTGTCCATTCTCGCCCCATATCGGTCCGAATGCCCCGAGCGTTGAGAAGCTCAGCGATCTCGCGTTCGCGCTTGCCGTCTTCAACAAATGCACGATAAATCCGACGGACGGTTTCTTGTTCTTCTTGAGGACCTGGAACTAGAACGACTCGATCGGTCTGAATGCTTTTCTGTTCGCCCCGAGCAAGGTCGGCCTTCATCTCTCCATTTTGATCGATCAGCCGCCGGCGCAGTCCGTATCCAGGAGGGCCACCTTGTCTGTATCCGAGTTCAATTAGACGGCATTGCCCAGCGAAGACTTTGACCGAAAGCTCACGGCTATACTCGCCGGCCATTGCCCGCTTAACACCCTTTACGATGGTAGAGACCGGGCTGCCGTCGTTTTCAAATTGCTCGGCGCAATATTGGACCGAAATGCCCGCCCGCTTACAGATGTATTCATAGTATGCGCTCTCGTCGGCGTCCTGAAATCGACCCCAGCGGCTTACGTCGTATACTAGGATAGTGGTGAAGTCGGCGGTCCCATTTTGAACGTCAGCTATTAGCTGCTTGAGCGCGTCTCGCCCACCGAGACCAAGACCGCTTTTGCCCTCGTCCGCGTAAGTGCGAACGATGGCGAGACTCCGTCGCGCCGCGTACTGCTGGATCGCCTCTGACTGATTTTCGGTTGAATACTTTTGATGGTCCGTCGACATTCGGACGTATTCAGCAGCGCGTCCGGACGACACCGGCTCCAAACGGGAATTGGCACCTGCAGGTTCCGTCCCGTGAAGATTCACGACGCGCATTCCTCACAGTCGGCGCCTAAGCCGCAAATGTCATCCACAACTGCGGCGGGGAATGCTCGCAGCCGCTTTCGCATCACGTCCGTCGCAATCTTCGGCCTTTCTCGCGCAGTGTAACTGCGGAGATGCGGAAACATGTTTCCGAAAAAGGGCAACAATTTTCCTAGGACCACCGAGAACGGACTGAACTACCAATCGGCGATAGCGGCAGCGCTGAGCATTGAACTTGGTAACAGTCATCGGGCTGTGAAAACTGTGATGCGCTGGACCGGAGCGAATGAGCGGACTGTTAAAAACTGGTTCGCTGGGCGCCGTGGACCACGCGGCGAGCATCTGTTGTCTCTCGTTCGGCACTCAAGCGCGGTTCTCGAAGCTGTCCTTCGGCTTGCCGGCAGGGAGCAGCTTATCGCCGGGAAAATGCTACTGGACGTGCGCAGCACTCTCCTGAAAATGCTTGCCTCAATCGATGCGACGATTCCTGAACGCGAGCGTTCTGATTAGGCACGGACGCTAGGTGATCGAATAACGGCAGCGATCAATCCAGCCTATGCCAACGCGAGCAGTGCGGCCCGCAGGCGCTCTGGCTGTGAAATATGTCTTTCCAGCTCGACATGAGTCTGCCGCCAGATAGGAAAAGCCTTCGCGAGCAGGGCGCGGCCGGCTGGCCTGATCGTGAGGAGCCGACTGCGACGGTCCTTCCTATCGACGGAAATCGTCACTAAACCTCGGCGCACCAGTGGTTTCAGTGCAGCGGTAAGGGTGGTGCGATCCATCGCCAACAGTGAGGCCGCAGTCCCGATGCTAGGCGGCTGCGGCCGATTGAGTGACATCAACAGCGAAAACTGACCATTCGTCAGATCGAGCGGGCGGAATGCGTCGTCGAAGCGCCGTGCCAGGGCGCGCGCGGCGCGCTGCACGTGCAAACACAGGCAGGCATCGCGCACCTCAAGAGCGCACGGGTATGGCAGTTCGGTCCGCTTGGCAGCGCCGGTTGACATGGATCAGATAATGTTGATATCAACCCATTTGTCAAGGAAGTTCCCTTATTTGAGTCGATCAATGCCCCCCGGCTGCGTTCAACGCAGGTTGAACAAAGCGGCGCGTGGTCCAGGAACCGGAGAACGGCGATGAACCAAGACGGGGTTACGATACTTGTCGGAACGACGAAGGGTGCCTTCTTGATATCCGGCGGCAGTGACAGGCAGGGCTGGACGGTCAAGGGGCCATTCTGCAATGGCTGGCCCATCAATCACATCGTCGGTGACCCTGCCACGGGTTTGCTGTGGGCCGGTGGCGGCGGCGAATGGCACGGCGCCGGCGTGTGGTGCTCTGAAGACGCGGGTGAGACTTGGCAGGTGGCCAAGCTCACAAAGGGTCTCATCGACGACTGGGCGGCCAAAGATCCTCAACTCGCCGCCATGATGAACTGGACCAACCGACCGCTGCCGTTCGTGGATCAGTTCGCGCAGATCTGGTCGCTGAGCTATGCCCACGGAACACTCTATGCTGGAGCCAAACCGGCAAGGCTGCTTGCGAGCCGGGACGACGGCAAGAGTTGGGAAGAGGTACAAGGGCTGCGCGATCATCCGTCTGCCGACAGCTGGAATCCCGGCGGCGCCGGATTGGTTTTGCATACGATCTTGTTTGATCCGGCGAACGCTCAAAAGCTCTGGGTGGGGATTTCGGCGGCCGGCGTTTTTGCGACGGAGGATGGCGGCAGGACCTGGGACCGTCGCAACCGACTATCAAACACGGAGCCCAGCACCGCACATGCCCATCCCGCGGCGCCCCGCGACGGCGAAATCGGACATTGCGTCCACAACATGATGCGGGCATCGGGAACTGCTGACTTGCTCTATCAGCAAAATCATCACGGCGTCTGGCGTTCGGCCGATGGCGGCCGGAGCTGGGACGACATCACGCGCGGTCTTCCGTCAACGTTCGGGTTCCCCGTCTGCGTTCATCCACGGGACCCAGAAACTATCTGGACCGTGCCATTGAACGGTGACACGGCGGGCCGTTTTCCGCCCGATGCCGCTGCAGCCGTATGGCGCTCAAGAGACGGCGGTGAGACCTGGCAGGCTATGCGCGATGGGTTACCACAGGAAGCCTGCTACTTCACCGTTCTGCGGCAGGCCATGGGGCGCGACGAACGCGAGCCGGTGGGGGTGTACTTCGGGACCAATAGCGGCTCGGTCTTTGCCAGTCTCGACGAGGGCGAGCGCTGGCAGGAGATCGCGCGGCATCTCCCGACCATCCTGAGCATTGAAGCGCTCGATCGTCGGTAGCCAATAGCGCAAAGGTGCAGCTTTTTAATCGGAGAGGCGGAATGTCTGCTGTTGGCACAAAGCGGACATCACAACCGTGCCGAGCCATGTCCGCTTTTGGGGGGTAAAGCGGACATGACGCGACGCCAATAATCGGTGGGACAATCTTAAAAATAAGCATTGGAATACAATGGGACGTTTGGCGAACGTGGGACACGCTAAGGATTTCAAATCTGAAAAATTTTTAACGCCGCCCCTGGGCACCACCACCAAAAATCGTTTTGGTACTGCGTAGCTTTTTTATTTTCCCGGTTCCGGTGGCTCTATCGAGATGGAAAAGACCCAACTTGGGGAACAAATGTTTCTTCTGCAGCGACGCGCCGACGAAGTGATTGACTGAAGGAGCGCAAGGTCTGCTTTTGACCCAAAGCGGACATTACTCAGGTATCGGGTCGATAGGGTCAGGTGGGGTGCGGTTGTAGAGCACAGCCACGAGCATATTGCCCGGCTCTGAAGTTGCATCGGTACGACAGGCCCCGACCTCTCCCGTTACCCCACTGGTATATTCGGCGACGACTTCACCGAAGCTGTTGCGTTGGACAGCGACCCTTTGTCCGGCTTCGACTTTGTCATTCAGCTTAACCAACAATTCAACAAACCCGCCGTTGGTCGCGAATACGGCGTGGACGCTATTGCCGATAAAAATGCCTGTGTCCTTTCCGGTGCGGCCTATCGGCCCGGCGATGATCCCATGGAGCTTGAGGACATTCATCGTTCCTTCGACGAACAGAGAGATCATGCTGCGATCCAAAACGCGCGATGCGCCAATCTCCGGAGTAAACGCAGGGATACCTGCATCGATGAAGGCGCCTGCCAAGATGCCGGGGTAAGCCGGGTTATCGAAGATCTGATCGATGGGAAACAGCTCCGCCATCGCGCGCACCTCTGGCAGGTCCATGCGGGCCACATGGAATGCAGTCACGTCCATTCCAGTCGTCCCGGTATGGAAGTCCATCGCGTAGTCCGCATTCGGTTTGAGGAGGCTGTTGAACAATAAGCCAGCGTGTCGTGAAGGCGCAGTGGGCCCGTTCTCATTCCCGGGCCACTCGCGATTCATGTCGATAAGATCGATGCCTCGTCCTGAATTGGGCCATCTCCGCGCCATGCCTTCAATTGCCGGGCGTGATACATCCAAAACGGCCAATACTGCGCCCGACATTGCTAACGGATCAAGCTGGTCCATGACGGTCTGTAACGTGCGCACCGGGCTGATCTCGTCGCCATGCACACCGCTGACCAGCGCGACGCGCTTGCCTGGTCTCGCGCCCTTGGCGACCATCACAGAAACGTACCAATGTTGCCCCGTGACCATCTGCACCCCTTGAAAATAGAAGAGGTGTTTCTTGCCAGGCTGCAGATCATCGATGTTCAGCGCGCTGATAACCTTCTTTCCGTCAATCATGTCTCCGGTATAAACCGTTCCTCGTGGCGCAGTATTTGCTTGGTCGGCACCTTGAGCACCAGAGCTATCCGCGAGCGCAGCCGTCGCGCCGACAGCCGCGACCATGAAATCGCGTCGATCAAGGCCTTCCCCTGATTCGTCCGACATGGCGAGGATCCTTTCATATCGATGTGCGGATCCGCCAATATTAGCCACAAACATCCACTTTCGCTTGGGCTTGAACTATAAATTCGTAGGCACGGATCGCGTGGGTCGATGTCCGCTTATGACTCACAGCTGACCTCCGTAACCATTTTGCCACAACACTTCTCCGACGATGTGGTAGGGCACAGTCCTCGGCCTGAAGGTACGCCCCGTGTCGCGTTTTGACCCGAAGCGGACATTCTCTTGCCTTGCTACTGAGCAATACGGGGGAGTGACAGCACGGGATCTGCCCTCTCCGTGCTATTTCTTTTTACGGACAGGCGACTACTTCCCCTTTAAGATTTATTGGGGATCGCCTATCTGAGTGTTCCACAATCTGTGTGGAGGAAAGGATCAAACAGCAATGACTGAGTCGCTCAGCAATATCGTCCTTTATGACGAAGAAGCGCTAATCGATGACCTACCGGATGCGGCATTGGAGATTGCCGGGAGGAAATTGTGTGAGGGGCCAGCGGGTTCCGCTACGCTTGCATTTTGCTCGGGATATGACACCTGCCCGTGGGAAAAAACGCTCTGACATTCCGCGATGCCTGCTCTGCAGCAAGGCATCATTCCTTTATGTTGGCGTCGCTGACAACGGCGGACCAGCGCGCGATTTCGCTCTTGATGAAAGCGCCGAACTGATCTGGTTCCATGTCTTCCGGGGCGAAGCCCTGCTTGCGCAGCAAGTCGACCGTATCGGGTGCATGCATTGCCTGTTTCGCCGCCGCGGCAAGCTTATCGATCACGGGACGCGGCGTGCCCGCGGGCGCAAGCAGGCCAAACCAAAGCGGGGTGTTGAAGTCCGGGATTCCCGCTTCCGCCATGGTCGGCACGTCAGGTAACAGGTCGGACCGCTTATCGGTCGCGACCGCTAGCGCCTTAATCTGTCCGGATTTGATTTGACCGATGATCGCCGAAGTAATCTGGAAGCTCATCATGATGCGGCCACCGATCAGATCCGTCGTGACCTGCGGGCTGCCGGGATAGGGCACCTGCACGAGCTTGACGCCGGCGCGCTCCGCGTAGAGCTCACCGCAAAGGTCGGGCAGGCTGCCGGGGCCGACCGTGCCGAAAAGGATTTGGCCGGGCCTCGACTTGGCAAGCGCCGTGAACTCCTTGACGCTGTTCACGCCAAGTTTCGGGTCGACCGCCATGACCAGCGGGCCGACCGCTAACAACGCGACCGGCGTAAAGTCCTTGGTTAGGTCGAAGGGCACTTCCGGATGCACGATTTTGTAGGTGAGGGTCGACAAGGCGGCGACCAAAAGCGTGTAGCCGTCATCGCCGGCGCGGGCGACATATCCGGCGGCGATGCTGGATCCAGCGCCGGTTTTGTTCTCGACGACCATCTCCTGCCCGACCAGGGGCCCGGCGCCCTTGGCGTAGAGGCGAGCGACGATGTCGGAAGATGCTCCTGGCGTAAAACCGACGATCAAATGAATTGGACGCGTTGGGTAATCCACGGCAAAGGCGGAAGACGGCGACAGCACCGTCGCCAGGCCAAGGAGCGATAGCGACCTGCGATCGATACCAGTCATCACCGTTCTCCGTTCAGCGTCTAATTGACCGCAACCGTCACACGGAGGAAGGTCGCCGGTATCGCGGTGACGTCCTTGCTGGGGCTTTTGTTGTGGCTGTTGAACAGCATCTTCAACTCCTTCTCCAGATCGGCGGCGCGACCGTTCTTTTCTGCAGCATCAAATGCATTCATGGTCGGCCCGTAAAATTTCCGAAACGCGTCAAAGAATTCTGTGGGCGTCCCGGCAAAGTTGAACGTATAGGTGTCGCGCAGGAACGATACATCTTTCGACGCCGAGCACGTCTGCGCCAAGCCGCGCCGCCGGCAACGCCGTTGTGCCGTCGCCGCATCCGAGATCCAAAACTTTGAGACCCTTGGTGATGCCGAGACTCTTTGCCAGCGCTTCGCCACTCTCTTTCATGCTCGCGGCAATGCGGGTGAAGTCGCCTTTTTCCCAAAGCGCTTTGTTTGGATTTGTTTGGTTTGAATTCATGACATGACCCCTCCGCTTGGGCCGCCGACACTCGAAATTAAACTCAACCATGACACAGCCAAATTTTTCGAGGACAGGCAATTCGACGCACCGAGCAAACATCCTCGCGGCGGCATTCCGCATCCCTCCCTGCGATAGCGGGGAGGGGGGACCGCACGAAGTGCGGTGGGAGGGGCGCGAGTAACGACGTGATGAAAAACGTCGATGCAATGCTCAACTTTACGTCAGACGCTCTCTCGACCATGCTTCGCTGACGCGGCCCAAGTGATGCCGCTTAGGACGCGCCGCCATCATTCGGGCTTCACCCCAGCCTGGCGCGCGAGCGCAGCCCATTTCGGGATCTCTGTCGCGACATAGGAAGCGAGTTCACCAGAACTGCCGCCAACAACCTCGGCGCCTTGCTCGCGCAGCCGATCGCGCAGATCGGGTGAGGCGAGCGCCGCCACCGCGGTGTCGTGCAGCCGCGTGACAATCGGCGCCGGCGTCCTGGCGGGCGCAAATAGAGCATACGAGTTTTCGGCAATCAGCTCTGGAAAGCCGGCGTCCGCAGTGGTCGGAATCTCAGGCATCGTGGTGCTGCGCCGCGCGCTTGTGATGGCAAGTGCGCGTAGCGTGCCGGCTCGGACATGCGACTGTAACGACAAAATAGTTTCGAACGCGAGCGGAACCTCGCCCGCCAACAGCGCAGTCACCGTCGGTCCGCCGCCGCGATAGGGCACATGTTGCAGCGACAATCCCGAGAGCTGATTGAACAACTGCCCGGTGAGGTGAAAAACCGTGCCGACGCCGGCCGAGCCGTAGTTGCCGAGCGCCTTCGGATTGGCCTTGGCCGCCTCGACGAAACCGCGCACCGTATCGGCCGGCACGTGCGGATTGACCGCCATCAAAATCGCGGCGGAGGCCACCATCGCAATCGGTGCAAAATCGGCGACGGTGTCGTAGGGCAGCTTTGCGTAGATGCTCGGATTGATGACGTGGCTCGACGGTACCAGAAGCAGCGTATAGCCGTCCGGCGCGGCCTTGGCGGCGATCTCGGTGCCGAGCACGCCGCCGGCGCCGCCGCGATTATCGACCACGATCGGCTGACCCAGGCTCGCACCAAGTTTCTCGCCGAGCACACGGGCGACAATGTCGGTGCCGCCGCCCGGCGGATACGGGACAACGAGCCGAATCGGCCGATTGGGAAATGCGTCCGCGGCCCAAGCGGCGGCTGGTAAAATCGCCGTCGCGGCGATCAGAAGAAACAATAAGGCTTGCCGTTTGGCAGCGTCCATGGATCAATTCTATGTCGCGCCGACCAGAAGAAACAATAAGGCTTGCCGTTTGGCAGCGTCCATGGATCAATTCTATGTCGCGCCGACCAGAAGAAACAATAAGGCTTGCCGTTTGGCAGTGTCTATGGATCAATTCCGAAGTCCTGCATCCCACGGCGGTTACCGATAGCGTTTCATGCCGATTGAAATGAATGACACGGCCCGAACGGCCGCGCTCGAATTTGCTCGAGCGCTGGCGTCGTCGTATCGGGCGCAGCTCGGCGAACGCTTGATCGGAGCTTACCTGATCGGAAGCCTCGCCCATGGCGGTTTCAGCCACCGCTATAGCGACATCGACATGGCGCTTGTCACCGAGCACGGGTTCGATACGGCGACACTCGCAACATTGCGCAGTTTAGCGGCCGAGCGAGATGCCGCACTTGGGCAAAAGCTGTCGTTGTTCTGGTCTGATCGCCATTTCACCATCGGCAGATTTCCGCCACTTGATCGTGCGGACTATCTCGATCATGCCATGGTGTTGACCGAGCGCGAGCGCATTCGGCCCGCACCTCCAACGCGCGATGAAATTCGCCTCTATCTGAAGGGTGCGCCGTTCGCGAACTGGATGGAAAACGCAGACCGTTTTGCCGCGATGGATGTACTCACACCGAGCGATCACAAAGCCTTTATCCGAACGCTGCTCTATCCCGCGCGGCTCGTTTATAGCTGGACCACGGGGCGAATGGGTTCGAATGATGAGGCCGTGGCGTTCACTTGCGAACATCCGCCGCCGGGCGTGAATACCGATATTCTAACGAAAGCCTTGGCGTACCGCCGCGCAGCCGCCGATCCCGATGCGCTGTTTCCGGCACGGACGGTCCTGCCGGATCAGGTCAAATGCTGCACCCAGTTCATTTCGCAGTCGGGCTGATGCGTTTGTGATCCGCTAACGCGCCCAGCGAAGTCCAAGACCGCAATCGCACTTGCTAGTCGGAATTATTGCTCTCTGAATTCGTCTCGCGCGGCTCGTCCGGCGCGGCGGCTTGTTCCAGTTGTTTTGCCTGGCTTTCAAATCGCGCGGCCATGGCGATCAGATGGTGCCGTGTCGGGCTGTGCGAAGAAAGGCCGCGCGCCAGCCGCAAGCAGTCTGCCGCTTTTCCACGAAGGTATGTCGCATGCATGCAAATTTTCCCCCAGACACTGCCCATCAATGCGCAATTTACAATTCGGTTCCGTTGAATTAGCGAGGAGTGTGTGTCGGTCGGCCGAGTCACGTGTCATTTGCCGATGAACGACGCGGCACTAGTTGCGTCGCGCAGGCGCGATTTTCGCTGTGAGCAACAGTAGCGCGTAGACCTCTAAATCGTCGGCAGCACGGCGCGGGAGAGGTAAAGCGCGAGTGACGCGCCCAACAAACCGATCATGACCGCAAGCGCCAGATCGAAGCGCGCGCCGGGGCTAGGCACTTCGGCATCGGTCTCGATGTCTTTGGCGGTCTTGGTGAAGCGTATGGCGGCGATGACAATGGTGACGACGCCGATGACGATGAAGGCGAGTCCGGCCCAATTGGCGAAGCGCTCACCGTGGGCCGCGAGTTGGCGCTCGGGCAGCTGCGGCGCCACTACTTTTAGGAACAGATCGAACCGCTCGATGATAAAACCGAAGGCCATCACCGCGATGGCGGTGCGGACCCAGGCGAGAAAGGTGCGCTCGTTGGCGGCGTGGTCGCTGTAGCGCTTGATCATGTGACGAACCTCGGCATAGCGGCGAATGCGTGCAACGGCGTGTATGCTAGAGCGTACGTCCTTGTTCGTCATGGCCGGACTTGTTCCGGCCATCCACGTCTTACGCTTGGCACAGTCCCGACTGCCACTACGCTATCGTCATTGCAAGGAGCAAAAGCGACGAAGCAATCCAGCGCTGAGCGTCCGACTGGATTGCTTCGCTTCGGTCGCAATGACGAACACTTCTCGCGTCGCGAGCGTTGAAGACACGTGAAAGCGTTGACGGGGCTCTGCATCCAATAAAAACTCTGGCCAAGAGCACACGTACTCCCTCTTCTACTCAACGCAGAAACTTGCGCTCGGCGGCCTTGATCTGGTCCATACGTTGCAGGCGGAAGATTTCGTCGACGGTGACGAGATCCTGGTCGACCGCGTGGATGCCGCCATCGGCGATAATCCTGGCGAAGGTGTTTTGCATCGCGGTTACCGCGGCGCGGATGGCGTGATTACCGTAGATCACCATGCCGATCTTGCTGAGCGCGCGAATGCGGGCTTCGTTGAGTTGCGGATAAGCGGTCGGGACGATCGCGATTGGCAGCTTGCCGGTCCAAGCTTTGACAAAACTCTCGATCTCGTCGGGCGTTTTTTGTTTGGAGTGGACAAGGATCATGTCGGCGCCGGCGAGCTCGTAGGCCGCGGCGCGCTTAAGCGCTTCCGCTTGACCCATGCCGGCGATCAGCGCTTCGGTCCGCGCGATAATGAGAAAATCCACGTCCTTGCGCGCCGCGACGGCGGCCTCGATCTTGCCCTGGAATTCCTCGACGCGGAGCAATTCCTGCCTGCCATCGGCGGCCAGACTTGTCACTTTGGGAAAGGTCTTGTCTTCGATGACGACGGCCGCGGCACCGGCACGCTGATATTGCTCGACGGCGTGAATGACGTTGATGGCGTTGCCGAAGCCGGTATCGAGATCGGCCACCAGCGGCAGGTCCGATTGCTCGGCGATGGCGCGCGACATTTCGAGATGCTGCGTCATGCTGATTAAACTGACATCCGCAAGTCCATAAAGCGCAGAGAGCTCGAAGCCCGAGGCCCAAAGGCCATCGAAGCCTGCCTCTTCGGCGAGGCGCGCCGACAGCGGGCTGTGTGTCGCCATGATGCGGACGAGCCCGCCGCTGGCCATTTTGTCGCTCAGCGCTTGTCCTCGGTTGCGTCCTCGGCTCTTCATCATTCTTTTCAACTCCTATTCGCAGGCGACATGTCGAGGAATTGTGACGGCCGGTTCGGCAAAATACAAATCGATCCCGCTTAATCCCGCGTCATCCCGCGCGCTTGCCGAACCAGTCATAAACAGGCAGGGTGGCTCAAGCGCCGAGCGAATAAACGGCGCGCAAGAACAACGACGGGGAGTGAATCATATGCTCGAACAGGTGAGCGGCGTTGTAACCGCGCGTCCGAGCCGGGGCCGCTGGTACGTCCTTTTGATGATCAGCGCGATGTACCTCATCACTTATCTGGACCGCGTCAACATTTCGACCGCGGCGCCGCTCATCAGCAAGGAATTCGGCTTCGACAAGGTGACGATGGGCTTGATTTTTTCCGCCTTCGTCTGGGCCTATGCAATCTTCCAGGTTCCCGGCGGCTGGCTGTCCGACAAATTGGGCGCGCGCGGCGTTCTGACTGGGATCGTCACTTATTGGTCGCTCATGACGGCGGCCACCGCCGGCGCATTCAATGCGGTTTCGTTCATCGTCGTGCGCTTTCTGTTCGGGGTCGGCGAAGCCGGCGCATTTCCGGGCGCGACGCGCGCCATGCAACTTTGGTATCCGCAGTCGGAACGCGGCTTCGTGCAGGGTATCACCCATAGTGCCAGCCGGCTCGGCGCCGCGATCGCGCCGCCGCTCGTCGTCTTGATCATGACTCAATTCGGCTGGCGCGAGGTGTTCCTGATCTGCGGCGCCGTTGGAATTTTTTGGTCGCTGTGGTGGGGCCTTTCCTACCGCAATCTGCCGGAAGAGCATCGCCTGGTGAATCGCGCCGAACTCGAACGCATCCGCGGTCTCGATGCAACGGGCGCAATCAAGCCGCCGCCGATGGAAAAGCAAACCAATGTGCCGTGGGGCACGCTCTTTCGCTCGCCGAACATGTGGGCGATCATGGCAGCCTATTTCACCTACGTTTATTGCCTGTGGATCTTCTTGAGCTGGCTGCCCTCCTATCTGGTCGAGTACCGGCATTTCACGCTCCTTAAAGTCGGGCTGTTCGCCTCGCTGCCGCTGTGGGCCGGCGTGATCGGCGACACCGTCGGCGGCTTGGCGACCGATTATCTTCTTAAGGTCACCGGCAGCGCCAAGATCGGCCGCCGCGTCGTCGCCATTACCGGTCTCCTCGGCTGCGCGGTTTTCATCGTCCCGGCAGCGCTGACGGAGGACGCTTATGTCGCGGTGTGGTGCCTGACCGCGTCGATGTTCTTTTTGGAATGCACCATCGGTCCGTCCTGGGCGGTGCCGATGGACACCGGCGGCAAATATTCCGGCACGGTGTCGGGCATGATGAACATGGCCGGCAATATTGGCGGTGCGCTCTCGCCGATCGTGTTCGGGGTGCTGGTGGAGATCGGCAATTGGCAAGCGCCGTTCATCGTCGCCGCGGCGTTGCTCGTCATCGGTTCGGCGGTGTGGGCATTCTGGCTCGATCCCGACAAGCACATTTTGACGGCGTGACTTTCGGGCTGCGATTTGAATGACTCGTCATGCCCGGGCTTGACCCGGGCATCCATGCTGACGAGCAAACATCTTCGATAGTGCTCGCGGAAATTCAGCTTGGGCCACCGGGTCAAGCCCGGTGGCGACGAAAGGAAGATGAGCTTAGCGCACCACTTCGTGCTGCGCTGCGCCCTTGAACACAGTCACGTCGGCCTACGCGACTCCAGCGCAACGCGCGCGAAGGTGGAAAAAATCTTCGTGCCGGCTTTGAGCGAGCCGGAGAGCGAGCCCGCCACTTTCGACTCGCCGCCGATGCGGCGGCGATAATCGACCGGCACTTCGCGCACGCGCCAATGCGCGCGCGCAACCCGCATTTGCATTTCCAGATTCCAGCCATAGGTCATTTCGCGCATACCGAGCTTAAGGAGCGCCTCGCGCCGGATCGCGCGCAAAGCGCACATGTCGGTATAGCGCACGCCATAGAGCAACCCGGTCAAAGTGCCGATGATGCGCCCGGCGAGGAGCTGATGCCAAGCCATGCTGCCGGGCTCGCGCACGCCGCGCGCGCGCGACGCGATGACAAAATCGCAATCGCCGGATTCGATCGGCGCGACCATTGCCGCAATGGCCGCCGGATCGTCGGCGCCGTCGCCGTCCATGAAGACGAGAATGTCGGCGCTCGCGGCCTCTGCGCCGGCGAGACAAGCGCGCCCATAACCGCGCCCGACCGCTATGACGTCCGCGCCGACCTCTTGCGCGCGCTCGCGTGTGGCATCGGCGCTGCCGCCATCGACGACGATGACACGATCGACAATATCGCGCGGCAGGGAGACGACGACGGCGCCGATCGATTCCGCCTCGTTGAATGTCGGGATGATGACGGCGACGGACTGCTTGATGCCCTCGTGATTCAACTGACCCTCCACGTCATGGCCGGACTTGTTCCGGTCATCCACGTCTTTGTTTTGGCAAGTCAAGGCGTGGATGCCCGTGACATAGGAGAGCGAAGCGACGCCGTTCTTCGAACAGCTATGCGCGGGCATGACGAATGCGTCAAAGGCTCCAGCGCAAGCCGCAATTGGCGCAAGCTTCCGCCGGCCTGTTGGATTTGAGCGCGCGGCGGAAGGCGCGATAGGCCGGCCCGCTCCAGATCTCGCGCAATGTCTGCTGCGTGGCGTCGCCGAGCGTGTAATTTTCGTAGCCACGCTGCGAAAACGGCGCGATGCAACATGGCAGGGCCCGGCCATTGGCGGTGAAATACATCACCGTCCACGGCCGCCGGCACAGCGACCACGGCGAATCATTGCCGCTGCGCTTGAGGCTTAGTCCCGGCTCGGAGGCGCCGCCGGACGCGCTGAACATGACGCCGAGGTCGTTCGCGAGCGCGGTCGCGCGATCGATGTGGATCGCCTCTTCGGCGGAAAGCCGCTCGTACAGCGCCTGATCTGGCCGCGCCAAGCCGATGGCGTTCTCTTTGAAAAAAACCAGCCGCTGCAGGTGGACTTCCTTGACGCCGGTTTCGGCGGCAACGCGCACGAAATCCGGTAATTCCTCGACCGTCTCGCGCAAACCGGTGAGCCATGCTGACACGCGCGGCTTGTCGTGACCTTCGCGTTCCTGAAGTTCGCGGAACGCGCGCACGTTTTTGAGGATGCGATTGAAGTAATTCTTGCCGCGAATGGCGCGATAAGATTCCGCGTTGGCGGCATCAAAAGAGACGCGCAGCTCGTCCAATTCGGCGGCGATCAGGGCGCGGCCGTTCTTCTCGTTGAGCACCGTCCCGTTGGTGTTGAACAGCACATAGGTGCCGCGATCTTTCAGATAGCGCACCATGCGCGGCAAGTGCTTGACCAGCATTGGCTCGCCGACGCCGTGGAGCACCGCACGCTGCAAATGCGGTATCTGATCGACGATCGAGGTGAACAAGTCCCAGCTCATGTCGGCCGGCGGCTCAAGCTCCTCATATGTGCGCGGGCAGGTGGTGCACAGAAGATTGCAGCGGTTGGTCGTTTCCAGATAAAGGCATATCGGATCCTGCTGCGGAACCTCGTCGTCGGTCGCTACGTTCTCGAAATATCGGGTCGGATCGACCGCCCCGCTCGTCGCCGTCTGCATAATCAATTCCCCCTTGAAAAACCGATGAGTGTCGGCGTCAAGCGCGCACTGCGCCGACGTGCAAAACGCGCGCGGCGGCTGGATCGAGGGCGCGCCCGCGCGCAAATCGGCCGATCAGTTTGGCCGTGTGCCCGGCGTGATGCGGCGCATGCAAACCGCGCGAGGTTGGCGAGTGGCCGCGAAGCTCGGCCTCGAGCCGGCGCAGGGCGGCGAGATCGTCGACGTCATACCAGACCGGCAAGATGTGAACGGGAAGGCCGATCTCGCGGGCGCGCGCCAAAGTCTGCTCCGCCACCCGTTCGGTGCTCCAGGCGATATCGTCGAACATGCGGCGATGCGCGTGCTTGAGTCCGAGCAGATAATAGCCGCCGTCGCTCGATGGACCGAGCACCGCGCGATCGCCCGGCTGCGCCAACACCGCAGCCGTCTCGACCAGAAAGGCGGTGGGCAAAGTTGGGCTGTCGGAATTGAGCACCACCGCCGATTGGTGATCGCGCGTCAGGATTTCGCGGATCGTGTGGAACAGGCAATCGCCGAAATTTGGCAGCCAGGCTTCGATCAGGCCGATCGGCGTGGGCAGAATGCGGCCGAAGAAATCGGCCGAGCCGGGCGGACCATAAGCTGCATAGCCGACAATAGCGGCGTGCCCGGGCCCATGTTTTGCCGCCAGCAATAGGTTGTCGGCAACGTCTTGCAGAAATGCAGTGTTCAGCTCGGCCGCTTCATCGAAAGTGAGCGGCGGCACCAAGCGGGTTTTGGCGCGACCGGGCGCCGACGCCTTGGCCATAAACGCGATCCCGCATGAGATGTTGGAACCGCGGCCGCCCGGACTTGCGCGATCTGACTTTCCATTGACTCGATCATCGGCCATGCGTGCTCTTGCAAATCCCTCTTTCAAATCCCCTTTGCAAATCCCCTTTGCAAATCATGGCAGTGCAATCTGTCTTGCTGTGCCAAAGCGGCCGACAAGGTTCCAATCACTTCCGCCTCAGCGGTAACAAGTCATCAAACACCAAAAAGTTATCGGCCTCACAAAGTCGTGATTGCGTGAGGGAGGTTGGCGTTTGTACGCCAAGCGAATCGCGAACTCTCGAACACCAAATTGGGCGTTTTATTCGCTACTCGCTTCCCATTCTTTGCCATTGCTTTTTCTGCGCGGCTTTGTGAACCGGCGTGGCTTGCGCATGCGATCTCGCGCTCGTACCGTGCCGCGCCAAAAGCACGCCGTATGAAGTCAACGATTGCGCCGGATCAGGCCGAAGTCCGCTCGCTGTCCGTCCGTTTTGTGACAGTTCCGTGTCGAAGAGGATTGCCGATGCCGCCAACCGCACAGGCGACCGCATTGGCCGGCCGCGCTTCACCGCGCCGCCTGCATCCCTTGGCGCTGCGCATCATGCATTGGATCAACGCTGTTGCCATTTTCATCATGATCGGCAGCGGCTGGAAGATCTACAATGACGATATTCTGTTCAGCTTCCTGCGCTTTCCCGACGCCATCGTGATCGGCAAATGGGCGCAATATGGGTTGCAATGGCATTTTTTTGGCATGTGGATTTTTGTGCTCAACGGCATCGCCTATCTCAGCTACGGCATCATCAGCGGACGCTTTCGGCATAAGCTGTTTCCCATTTCGCCGCGCGAATTTTTCGTCACCGTGGGCGATGCGTTGCGGTTTCGCCTGCGCCATGACGATCTCACTCATTACAACGCGGTGCAGAAGGCGCTCTATCTCGGCGTGATGGTCGTCGGCGTCCTGATTGTGATTTCGGGCCTGTCGTTGTGGAAGCCGGTGCAATTTTCTGAACTGGCGAATTTGTTCGGCAGCTTTCAGAACATCCGCCTGGTGCATTTTCTCTGCATGACGGCGATCGTCGCCTTCATCGTGGTCCACGTCACGCTCGCTTTACTGGTGCCGCGCAGCCTCGTCGCCATGGTCACCGGCGGCCCCGTGCTCGAGAACGGGTTCGACAGGGCGCGCAACGCGCCGGCCACCGGCGCCGATACTCCCACCCCAAAAATCGAAACCATTCCGGAGATCGAGCCTGCTCCGGAGATTGAAACCGTTCCGACGATCGAGACGCCGCACTGACGGAGCAACACGATGACCATTCGCCCCCGCACTCCGTCGCTGTTTCGGCCGCGCCAACCGATTGACCAGGGCGTGCTCAGCGAAAACCGCAAGCTTGTCGCCGACGTCAATCGCCGCGGCCTTCTTCGCGGCGCGGTCAGCCTCGGCGCGCTGACGATGCTCACCGGCTGCGATGTGAGCGAGATCGATTCCGTGCAAAAGGCATTGCGCGCGGTGTCGTCATGGAATGATGGCGTCCAGAACGCGATCTTTCGCTCCAATCATCTGGCCCCGACATTCGCTCCTTCCCAGGTGCAAAAGCCACCCCGCTTTAACGCCTATTATCCGATCGAGGACGTCAAACCGGTCGACGGCGCCACGTGGACCTTGGAATTAGCCGGGCTGATCGCAGACAAGCGGCCCTGGACCGCGCAGCAACTCTATGCGCTTCCCGAGCAGGAGATCATCATCCGCCATGTGTGCGTCGAGGGCTGGGATTATATCGGGCAATGGTCCGGCCCGAATTTCCGCGAATTTCTGCAACGTGTCGGCGCCGATCTGACCGCGAAATATATCTATTTCATTTGCGCCGACGATTTCACCGAAAGCATCGATATGCCGACGGCGCTGCATCCACAAACGATCCTGGCCACCAAATATGCCGGCGAGATCATCGGCGATCCATTCGGCTATCCACTGCGGCTGCGCACCTCGACCAAGCTCGGCTACAAGAACGCCAAATGGATCAAAGCGATCGAAGTTACCAACGATTTTCGCGAGACCTATTGGAGCGAGCGCGGTTTTAATTGGTATGCGGGAATTTAGCTCAGCGTGTCATTGCGAGGGAATTTAGCTCAGCGTGTCATTGCGAGGAGTGTAAGCGACGAACTGAGCGAATGTTGCGCTAGTCTACTTTCCAGCCGAAGCCCGCCCCACCTGCACATAGATGCGCCAGCGGTCGTCGCGGCTTTCCGCCAGGCGATAGTCGGCGCTGGCCGCAAACGGATCGTTGGTCCAGGCGCCGTCCTGCGGCACGACCACGGCGACATCGCAGCCGTATTTCGCGGCGAGATCGCCGACATCGTTCGGCCTCGCCTGGCCGGCGAAGACGCGAATGAATTGATCATTGATCGCCTCGCGGCGCTCGGGCGGCAGCGGGGCTGCGACGAGCGCCATTTCGCGACCGGCAAAACATGAGCTGCGGTCGGCGAGCAGTGCCCATGACATATTTCCCGGCCACGGCGTCAGGTCCCGCAAGAATAACGGATTATTGGCAATGCGCGCATCGGCGGCAGCGTAGCGCCGCACCGCGCGCCATAATTCCGGGCTTTGCGCGAACACCGCTTCGTCGGCGGCAGCGTTGCCGCGCCAATTGGCGTAAACGATCGCCGCGCTGCCAGGCAGGCTGAGAATAAGGCCGACGCCCGCGATGGTGGCGATGGCGGCACGCAGACGCGACGCCGCCACTGCACCCACGGCAGTGCTGACGATCAGAATCATAGCGGCAGGTAAGATTGCGCGTAAGCCGAGATCGTTGTTATCGCCAAGCCGGCTCGCGAGCAGCCACGAGGCCAAAAGACCTACCGTAGTGAGCACGCCCAACAAGGCCACAGCCATCTTTTCCGATCCTTGCGGCGCGTGGCGCAGGAGAACGATAAGCGAAACCGTGCCGGCAATGAACGTCGCCGGAAATTCGAGCGGAAGAAGAATCAGCCAATAGGCCGGCAGATCGAGGATGCCGCGCAGCGTTGGCGGAACGATTTCGCCGAGCACCGCGAAATGCTCGACAGCGATCGGGCCGCCATCGCCGCGCGCGGCAATCGTTGCCAGCTGATCGCGAAGGAACGGTGCGGAAAGGCCGAGCGCCAGCACGGCGGAAAGCCCTAGCCCCGATGCGGCGGCAAGCCTTCGCTTTTTATCGACGGCGAGAAGCAAGAGCGGCGCCGAGGCCGCTGCGGCGAGCGCCAATATCACACCGCCGACATAGGCCGAGCTCTCGAAGCTGGCAGTTACGATCAGCGCCAGCGTTAGCACATGACCGAGCTTGGGCCGCTGTGTGTAATGCGCGAGCAAGAGCATCGCCACGATCGCTGCGGAAGCTGCCATGAGATGTTGCGGCACCCAGGCCGATTGAAACAGCCAACCGGCAAAACCGTTCGGCCGCCGCAAAAAAGGTTGCAGCTCGAAATCGCCGAATATGAAAGCCAGGACCGCGCGCAACGAGGCGCTCGCCGCCAAGGCGACAACAAGGATGGCCGCGCACGCGCGTTTGCTGAGCCAGACGGCAACCGCCATCATCAAAGTCAGTGACGCGAAAGCGGTAAACCAGGTGAGGCCGATATCGGCTTCCCAGCCGCTCGCGTGCAGCGGCAGGCCGAGCTCCGCCGCGCTGAAGTGCCAGAGATAATAATAGGCAAGCCGAGCTGCGCCGTCGGCCGCGCCGAATACGGAATTCACCGGTGGCACGCCTTGCCGCATCATGGCGTCGACGAAGGCGATCTTGGCGTGATCGAACATCGGGGTGGCGAGATGCACGCCGGCTTGCGAATATTTCGGTGTGAGCGCCAGCGCGGGTGCAAGCGCCAGGGTTGCGGCCGCAATTGCCGCCGCCGTCAACCACCTCCACGTTGCATCGATCTCAAGTTCCAGCGCGGGCGGCGGTCGCGACAACAAGACAGCGGCGATCAGCAAAGCCAGCGCCGCCAAGCTTACGATCGTGAGCGGAGAAAAGCCAATCAGGCTCAGGATCGGCAGCGTCGCCGCGCTAAAAACTGCCCAGCCGATAACGGGCGCGGCGCCGAGCGCCAGCACGCGCGGCAACAGATCGCGCGTGATGGCATAGCCGAGCGCGGTCCAAAATGCCGCTCCGACCAACGCACAAAGCGCAGCATTGATCAGCGAGGCCATAGACAATCCAAGCTGGAAAATGTGTGTGGGCGCGTGCAGGACTCGCCGCAGCAGTACATGTATCTTTTATGCTGCCTTCATGATCGATTGCACTTTGGGCCAGGGATCCGGCGCAAGATGGCGAAACGGCGCCCAGTCCGCTTCCGACATACGATCGACGATGGTCGCCTTGACCGAAGGTCGCTCGCGCATGCGCACCCACCAATCGCCGATCGCCGGATAGCGCTCCCACATGCCGCTCAACTTGAGAAGCTCAAGTCGCAGGATATAGGGGATGACGGCGCAATCGGCATTGGAAAAATGATTGCCGGCGAGATAGTGCCCGGCTTGCAGCGACTCGCCCATCCACGACAATAATTTTTCGTGCTGCGCGATAGCCTCGCTAACAAATTCGGAATCGAGCCCGTGCTCGATGACGCTGCGTTTGTGTTCGGCGCGACGCTTAAGTGGCGTCTTGTTAACTTCGGCGAGCCAGGCTTCGCGCGGCATTTTCAGAAAATTCGGGCGAAACGCCGTGGCGAAAGTCAAGATCATGCATGAATTGTGCACGTATTCGTCGATCAGTTTGTTGTAGAGCCGCATGCGCTGGCGCAAAAGCGGCTCGCGCGGCATCAGCGGCGGCTGCGGGAAAGCATCGTCGAGATAATAAAGGATCAGCGAAGACTCGATGATCGGCCTGCCGTCATGCACAAGCGTCGGCACCACGCCATTGGGGTTGAGCTTACGATAGGCCGGTTCGTGCTGATCGCCGCGCAATGTCAGCAAGTGCTCCTTGACCTCGAGACCCTTTTCGGCAAGCGCAATGCGCACCTTCTGCGCACAGACCGAATTGATATTGTGATAGTGCTCGATCACGCGGCCCTCCCGAAGTTTACGCCCGCAATCTGGTCCCGTTGGCCCTGCGAGTCGAATAATTCTTTCGTGACTCGAACCGCAAGACCTGTATTTGAGTTGTACTGATACCGGCTCGACAATAATAAGAAAATAGCGGGTGCCTGCCGTCACTTCCCAAGGAGATGGGCATGCGCAATATCTTCCAAACCCTATACCGGCGCCCTGGAAAGCCCTGGCGTCCAGCCAGAGGCCCCGGTTCAGCACTCACAATCAGCTTCCCGGTCGCGCTTGCTTTCATGTTGTCAGGCATCGGCGGGGCAGTCAGCGGTCCGTGCGCCGATCAGATCGCCGAGTTGGAACGGCAAGTCGCGGCGATCGCCCCGGGCGGGCAAGGCGGTCCCTCCGCGCAGCAAAGCGTCGGCGCGCAATTGCATCGGCAGCCGACGCCCAGTTCGGTCCACAGCGCCGAGGGCGTCGCAACCGGGGAAGCCGACGATGCGCTGGCGCGCGCCAAACAAGCCGATGCCACTGGCAATGCCGCGGATTGCAACGCGGCGCTGCGAAAAGCGCAGGAGCTTTACGGCGTCGATTGATGGTCCTAAGCGGACTCTGGCAGCGTCATTGCGAGCGCCGGTTATCGAGAATGTCCAGTACAGGACAGGTTGGTGCGCTGGTGCCAGTGCACTGCGCGATCGTTTTTGCCAGCAATCGTTCTAGTTTGCGAAGATCGGCGATCTTGGCGCGGATATCGTCAAGATGGCGCGCGGCAATCGTGCGGACTTCGCGGCACGATGCCTTGTGTGGTCCGCCGAGCCGTAGCAGCGCGCGAACTTCGTTAAGTGAAAACCCCAATTCGCGGGAGCGCCTTATGAAGCCGAGAAGGCGTGATTCCGCCAGTCCGTAGATGCGACGACCGCTCTGCGTACGTGGCGGGGCAGGCAACATCCCGATCTTCTCGTAATAGCGGATGGTCTCGATATTCACGCCAGCGCGTTCCGACAGCCTGCCAATCGTCAGTCGTTCGGCTCGCGCATCTGTGATTGTGGGCATGAGCAAAGTCCTTGATCCTGTAGTCGCTACAGGATGCATCGTGCCCGGATGACGATCAAGGACGATCGCACTATAGGCCCGTCGAACGGGCCAAGGCTCCTCGCCGCGGGGGGCATTTTGGCCGCTCTGGGCGCAGCGTCGTGCTGTGTTATTCCTTTTGCGCTGTTCGTGCTTGGCGTCAGTGGCGCCTGGATCGGCAACCTGACTGCGCTTGAGCCTTACCAGCCGATTTTCGTGGCGCTTGCCGTTGCCTTCATCGGTTGTGGCACGCACCTCGCTTATCGCAAGCCCAAAGTTGCCTGCGCGGACGGTTCGTACTGCGCTCGGCCGGTTTCGAGCCGGATGGTGAAGATTAGTTTGTGGAGCGCGGGAGCGCTCGTCGCGATCACAATTGGTTTCCCGTATGTCGCTCGCGCCTTCCTCAGCCCCTAAACCATGGAAAGGTCACCCATGAAATATTACCTGGCGGCCGCCCTCGCTCTGGGTTTCGTCGCGGTCCCCTTGGGGGCGGAAGCGTCCGAAACCATAGCCGTGTTGGATGTGCATCATGCCGGCTGCGCGCTCCGCGGCCCGATCGTCAAACGGACGCTGGAGCACGTGAAGGGCGTCAAGGTCGTGCGCGTCGAGCAGGTAAACGGCGACGCCGATGTCACAGCCATGGTCACCTTCGACGATACTGTGACGAACGTGGCCGCTCTCGTCACTGCGACAACGAACGCTGGCTTTCCCGCCGACGTCGCAACCGCGAATTGATCACGCGCTCTGGGAAAATTCATGATTCTCGAATCCGTCATCACGTGCCCAAGTTGCGGTACCGTAAAACTGGAAACGATGCCGACCGATGCGTGTCAGTTCTTCTATAAGTGCACCGGCTGCGGTACCAAATTGCGCCCCAAGCCCGGCGATTGCTGCGTGTACTGTTCCTACGGCTCGCTACCTTGTCCGCCAATGCAAGCTGAGCACGCTACGAGCTGTTGCGCGATATGACCACGATTCAATTGCCCGCCATCCCCACATCGGACGAATACTGGGCGGCGCTTAAGCCTCATCTGCCGATCTTCTCGCTTGAAGAACAACGGGCCGCCCTTGCGCTCTACCGGGAGCTTGCGAAGGGCGAACCGGTCGACGAAGCGCGACTGGCCCGCGCGCTTGCTATTTCCGTCGCCGAAGCCCGAGCGCTTCTGCACCGCCCGCCGATCAAGGGCCTGACATACACCGACGACCGCGGACGTATCCTCGGCTTTGGCGGCCTCGCGATGGTGCCCATGCATCATCGCTTCGAGGTGGATGGTCGCAACCTGTCGACGTGGTGCGCCTGGGATAGCCTTTTCATTCCGGAAATCCTCGGGCGTCCCGCGAGAGTGATATCGGCCGATCCTCAGAGTGGCGAAACCGTGCGGCTCGTCGTAACTCCCGAGCGGATCGACCAGGTCGAGCCGAGCGAAACCGTCATTTCTTTTGTTCGGCCCGATCGGCAGATCTTTGGTACTTCGGCCGCCAATGTGATGGCGAAGTTTTGCCATTTCATCTTCTTCTTCGCGTCCCGCCGATCCGGCGAGCATTGGACTAAGAAGAATCCCGGAACATTCTTGTCCTCGCTTGATGAGGCTTTTGGGCTGGCAAAACGGCTCAACGCAAACAAATTTGGAGCTGCGCTCGCCATTAGCGGCGGTGCCTTAGAACCGATTTGAGGTAGGGATTTGACCCAGCGCTTGATGCGTCAATCGGTGGGTCGCAACATTCGCGCCGCTGGCCGATCAACTTCAATAAGCCTCGTCGTGATAGACCGGATCGACCGAGCCGCGCCACGGACCATGAAATTTGTCGAGCAGGTCTTGCGCCGGCGTGGTGTTGCGCGCAAGCCGCGCTTCGAGCGGTTCAAGATAACGCGTCTCGTCGCGCCGTTCGGCGTCGAGCCGGTTGCGCCGCTTCAATCCGGCGCGGGCGAGGTTGAGAACCTCCGCCGCGATCTCGCGCACGCTGCGGCTGCGAACCGTCGCGGCCAAAGCCAGTTTCGGCACCGCGTCGCGAAGACTTTGCCGATCGTCGGCGCTCCATTCCTTTACCAGATCCCAGGCGGCGTCGAGCGAAACGTCATCATAGAGAATGCCGGCCCACAGCGCCGGCAGCGCTAGCAAATTCGGCAGCGAGCCGGAATCGGCGCCGCGCATTTCCAGATAACGCTTGAGCCGGACTTCAGGGAAAATCGTGCTGAGGTGATTCGCCCAGTCGGAAATCGTGGCGCGCTCTCCAGGCACCACGCTTAATTTCCCCGCCAGCAAATCGCGGAACGATTGCCCAGCGAGATCGATATAGTCGTCACCGCGCTTGATGAAATACATCGGCACGTCGAGCGCGTAGTCGACCCAGCGTTCGAATCCCATGCCCGACTCGAACGCCCATGGCAGCATTCCGGCCCGCGCATTGTCGGTATCGCGCCAGATTTCCGAACGGAACGACAGATAGCCGTTGGGCTTGCCGTCGGTGAACGGTGAATTGGCGAACAATGCGGTCGCCACCGGCTGCAGCGCGATCGACACGCGTAGCTTTTTCACCATGTCGGCTTCCGAGGAGAAATCGAGATTGGTCTGCACCGTGCAGGTGCGATACATCATGTCGAGGCCGAGCGTGCCGACCTTCGGCATATAGGCGGTCATGATCTTGTAGCGGCCCTTAGGCATTTTCGGCATTTCAGCGCGCGTCCAACTCGGCGTCATGCCGATACCGAGAAAGCCGATGCGCAGCGGGCGGGCGACCTCACGCACCTGCGCCAGATGCGCCATCAGCTCGCTCCTGGTCTGATGCACGGTCGCGAGCTGCGCGCCCGAGAGTTCGAACTGCCCACCGGGCTCGAGCGAGATGGCGCCGCCGCCGGTGACATCGAACAAGCCGATGATGTTCGACCCTTCCATGATCGGCTCCCAGCCGAGCAGATGCTGCATGCCCTCCAAAAGCGCGCGAATGCCGCGCCGACCCTCATAGGGCACCGGATGATGCCCTTCGAGCGTGAAGGCGAACTTTTCGTGCTCGGTGCCAATGCGGAATTGCGATTTAGGCTTGACGCCCTGCGCCAGCCAATTGACGAGATCGTCGCGCTGTTCGATCGGCGTCAGGTCGACTTGATCACGCGCCATATTGATCACACGCCTGCCGGACCCTGGGATCGGACGCAGCCGGACGGGCGGCGCTTTCCGCTGAGCAATGCGCCGTCATGAAGCTAAAGCGAAATGACGCAAAGTCGAATCGCGATTTCGCTTTAGCTTCTTGTTTGAGCATGATCTTGTCCGAAAACCGGTTCGCACTTTTCGGGATCATGCTCTAGGCGACGGCTTTACGCTTTGCTGGCGCGAAGCGGCCATAAAAGGTCTCGCCTCGGTTCGCCATATCGATGAGAAGCTTCGACGGCTTGAACCGCTCGCCGTGAGCCGCGGCGAGAGTGTTGCACATTTGGACGAAATTCTTCACACCCATGCCGTCAATGTAAGAAATGGTTCCCCCGGTAAAAGGCGCGAAGCCAAAGCCGAGAATCGAACCGACATCGGCTTCGCGCACGTCGGTGACGACCTTTTCCTCGATGCAACGCGCCGATTCGAGCGCTTGAATGCCGAGGAGCCGGCGCTTGATCTCGGCAATGTCGATGTCGTCGACATTGCGTTTGCTCGGCTGCAGGTCGGCGAGCCCGGACCATAAACGCTTCGCCGCATTCTGCGGGTAGTCATAAAAACCCTTGCCGTTCTTGCGGCCATAGCGGGAGCGCTTTTCGACCATTTCCGCGAGCAAGGTTTTTTGCTTGGGGTCGATAGCGGCCGGGCCAAGGTCGGCTTCCGTGGCTTTAAGGATCTTCCAGGCGAGATCGACCGCAACTTCATCAGTGAGCGCCAGCGGACCGACCGGCATGCCGGCCATGCGCGCGACATTCTCGATCAAGGCCGGCGGCACGCCCTCGGTGAGGAGCAAATGCCCTTCGCGGAGATAGGTGCCGACCACGCGCGATGCGTAGAAGCCGCGCGAATCGTTGACGACGATGGGGGTCTTGCGGATCGCGCGTGCATAATCGAGCGCCATGGCGAGCGCGGCGTCGCCGGTTTCCCGGCCCATGATGATTTCAACAAGCATCATCCGCTCGACCGGCGAAAAGAAATGAATGCCGATGAAGCGCTGTTGATCCTTGAACGCCGCCGCCAGTGAGGTGATCGGCAGCGTCGACGTGTTAGAGCCGAAGATGACCTGATCGCCGATCACGTTTTGCGCCCGCGAGATCACTTCCTCTTTGATCTTGCGATCTTCGAATACCGCCTCGATGACAAGATCGCAGTCTTTGAGCTCGACGAAATCGGCTGTGGGATTGATGCGCGCGAGCAAGGCATCGCGGTCGGCGGTAGTGGCGCGGCCGCGATTGATCTGATCAGTCACCAATTTTTGCGAATGAGCTTTGCCCTTTTCCGCGGTTTCCGGATCGCGATCGATAAGCACGACTTCGAGCCCGGCCAAGGCGCTGACGTAAGCGATCGCGCCGCCCATGAAGCCGGCGCCGATGATGCCGATTTTGTGCAACTGGTTTGCCGGCACGTTGGCCGGACGGCGCGCGCCCTTGTTGAGCTCCTGCATGGAGACAAACAAAGTGCGGATCATCGCTGCGGCTTCCGGCGAGCGAAGTATTTTCGCAAACCAGCGCGACTCGACCCGCAGCGCCTGATCCATCGGCAGCTGCAGACCCTCATAGACAACCTGAAGAATGGCGCGTGCCGCCGGGTAATTGTCATAGGTCTCGCGCCGATAAATGGCGTTGGCCGGCGTGAACACCATGATGCCGGCTTTGGAATAGACCGGCCCGCCGGGCAGCTTGAACCCTTCCACGTCCCACGGCGCCTTGGCGCTGCCGCCCGCTTTGATCCATTCCTTTGCCGTGCGGATGAGATCGGCTTTCGGCACTACTGTGTCGACGAGCTTCATCGCCTTGGCGCGATTGAGCTGCACTTGATCGCCCTTGAGCAGAAACTGCAGCGCGTCCGACGGCGGCAGCATCCGCGCGATCCGCTGGGTGCCACCGGCACCTGGTATCAGGCCGACTTTGACCTCTGGCTGGCCTACACGCGTGCGCGCATTGTCAGCCGCGACGCGCCGATGGCAGGCGAGCGCCAATTCGAAGCCGCCGCCAAGCGCAGTGCCGTTGATGGCGGCGACCCAAGGTTTGCCGGCGGTCTCGATGCGCCGGCACAGGACCGACCACCTTCGGCTCTCCTCGAAAAAGCGTGACATGGCCGCTTCCTCGCCCTGCGACGCGGCGAGCTCGGCGAAAGTGCGGCTCAAGCCTTCCAGCATGGCGAGATCGGCTCCGGCGCTGAACGCATCCTTGGCCGAGGTGATGACGACGCCCTTCACGGCGTCATCCGCAGTCGTTTGCTCGATGATGGTCGCGAGCTCGTCCATGACGGTCGCGTCAATGACGTTCATGCTGCGACCCGGCGAATCCCAGGTCGCAAGCGCAATGCCGTCGCCGTCAGTCTCGACATTGAAATGGGTGAAGCTCATCGCCGCCGCTCACGCATAAGGATCGCCATTCTTGTGGGTGAAACGCATGCCGTTGTCGTCGCGGACCGCAACCAGGTCGACGTCAGGATATTGGACGCGCTCGTGCTTCGCGCGCGTGCCGATTTCGAGATAGACCGCATCGTTGGTTGTCCGGTTCACCAGATGATGGCCGTTGCTGCTGTTGGCCTTGAAGCCGGCAGCGTCGCCCGCCTTGAGCACAGTCTCGCCGCCGTTCTCGATCAGGACGACCTCGCCTTCAAGCACGTAGACGAACTCGTCTTCGCACTCATGCCAATGTCGCAGCGCCGATGCGGCGCCGGGACGAAGCGTGGTGAGGTTGACTCCGAATTGATCAAGGCCGGCAGCATTGCCCAGGCGCCGGCGCTCGCGGCCGTACACCACCCGGTCGAACGGCGGCGGATAAGGGGTCCGCGTATCGATCGGCAGCGCTTCAATGTCGAGCTTCGGCATCGCTTAGACCCGCTCGATGATGGTTGCGGTGCCCATGCCGGCGCCGATGCACAGCGTGACGAGGCCGGTGGCGACGCCGCGCCGTTCCATTTCATCGACCAGCGTGCCGAGAATCATCGCACCGGTCGCGCCGAGCGGATGGCCTAAGGCGATCGCGCCGCCGTTAACGTTGATGTTCGAGCTGTCGAGTTCGAAAGCCTGCATGAACCGCAGCACGACCGAAGCGAAAGCTTCATTGATCTCGATCAGATCGATGTCGGATAGCTCCATGCCGGCGGCTTTGAGCACTTTCTTGGTAACGTCGATCGGGCCGGTCAGCATTAGGGCCGGGTCGGAGCCGATATTGGCGAAGGCGCGCACGCGCGCGCGGGGTTTCAAACCGATTTTGTCGCCAGCCTCCTTGTTGCCGATCAACACGGCGGCGGCGCCATCGACGATGCCCGACGAGTTGCCAGCGTGATGCACGTGATTGACGAATTCGACTTCGGGATGGGCCTGAATGGCGACAGCATCGAAGCCGCCGAGTTCGCCGATCTGCGCAAATGACGGCTGCAGCGCGGCCAGCGACTGCATTGTCGTGCCCGGGCGCATATGCTCGTCCTTGGCAAGGATAGTTAGTCCGTTGACGTCTTTCACCGGCACCACCGAGCGGTTGAAGCGTCCTTCGTCCCAAGCCGCCGCCGCCCGCTTCTGGCTTTCAACCGCATAGGCATCGACGTCGTCGCGCGAAAATCCGTATTTGGTTGCGATCAGATCGGCGGACACGCCTTGCGGAAGAAAATAATGCGCAACCGCGATCGACGGATCGACCGACCAGGCGCCGCCGGCCGAACCGATGCCAACGCGGCTCATGGATTCGACACCACCGCCGACCGCAAGGTGCTGCTGACCGGACATGATCTGCGCGGCGGCGAAGTTGACCGCATCGAGCCCTGAAGCGCAAAAGCGGTTGATCTGCACGCCGGCGACGCTGTCGCCATAGCCCGCGACCAAAGCGGCCGTGCGCGCGATATCGGCGGCGGCCTCGCCCACCGGATCGACCACCCCCATGACCACGTCGTCGACCAGCTCGGTGTCGAGATTGTTGCGGTTCTTGATAGCTGAAAGCGCCTGACTGGCAAGATTGAGCGCGGTAACCTCATGCAGTGCGCCGTCGACCTTGCCGCGGCCGCGCGGCGTGCGCACGTGATCATAAATGAAAGCGTCCGACATCGGAATTTCTCCTATAGCTCGTGCCCGGCGAGGCAGCGGGCCGCGCTAAAGCGAAATGATTTTAGGTCGGTTCGGTATTTCGCTTTAGCTGGTTTTTTGCGCATGATCTTTTCCGAAAGCCGGCATCCACTTTTCGGGATCATGCTTTAGAATGCTTCTGCGGACAGCGCCATGGTGCTCGCCGCGCCGGCTTTGATGCGGGTGAGATGCGTTGCGGTTTCCGGCAACATTCGTTCCATGAAAAAGCGGCCCGTGGCCAACCGCTGCGCCATCCGGTCCGCTACACCGTCACCTCCCGCTCCTGTTTTGGCTTTCGCCGCCTCGGCAATTTGGCACCACATATAGCCAAGCGCGACCAGTCCGAAGAGATGCATATAGTCAGTCGCACCGGCGCCGGCATTGTCGGGATTGCCGAGTGCGTTCTGCAAAAACCACATGGTCGCCTGCTGTAGATCGCCGAGCGCCTGGCCGAGCGGCTTCACAAAGGGCGCCATGGCCGGATCGGCGCCGCGCTCCTTGCTATAGGCGGTCACTTCGGCAAAAAAGGCCTGCAATGCCCGGCCGCCATCCTTAGGCAGCTTGCGGCCCACCAGGTCGAGCGCCTGGACGCCGTTGGTGCCCTCATAGAGCATGGTGATGCGTGCATCGCGCACAAATTGCTCGATGCCATGCTCGGCAATGTAGCCGTGTCCGCCGAATATCTGTTGGGCGAGCACGGCATTGGCAAAACCCTGGCCGGTGAGCACGCCTTTGATCACCGGCGTGAGCAGCGCCAGATGATCTTCGGCAGCCTGTTTCTCTTTCGCGTCCGCCGAACGGTGCGCGATATCGCTTTTGATCGCCGTCCAGACCACGAGCGCGCGCGCGGCTTCATTGAAGGCACGGATGCTCATCAGCATGCGGCGCACGTCGGGATGAACGATGATCGGGTCTGCGGCTTTGTCGGGAAATTTCGCCCCGGTAAGCGCGCGGCCGGCGAGCCGTTCCTTGGCGTAGGCGGCGGCATTCTGGTAGGCGACTTCCGACATCGCCAGGCCCTGCACGCCGACGCCAAGGCGTGCTTCGTTCATCATCGTGAACATCGCCTGCAAGCCGCGATTGGGCTCGGACAGGAGCCAGCCGGTCGCGCCATCGTAATTCATCACGCAGGTGGCATTGCCGTGAATGCCCATCTTCTCTTCGATCGAGCCGCAGGAGACAGCGTTGCGCGCGGCTAAACCGCCGTTCGATGCCGGCAAAAATTTCGGCACGACAAACAGCGACAGCCCGCGCGTGCCCGCAGGCGCACCATCGATCCGCGCCAGCACTAGATGCACGATGTTTTCCGCAAGATCGTGCTCGCCGGCGGAAATGAAAATCTTGGTGCCGGTAATTTTGTAGCTGCCGTCGTTCTGTGCCGCCGCCCGAGTGCGCACTAGGCCAAGATCGGTGCCGCACTGCGGCTCGGTGAGATTCATCGTACCGGACCATTGGCCGGCGTTAAGCTTCGGCAGATAGAGATTTTTCTGCTCGGCCGAGCCATGGACGGCAAGCGCCGCGGCAGCGCCTTGCGTGAGCGCCGCATACATGCCGAACGCCATATTGGCCGAACAGAAAAACTCGCTAACCGCCTGGTTGATGACGATCGGCAGGCCCTGGCCGCCGAATTCAGTCGGCGCCGAGACGCCGATCCAGCCGCCTTCGGTGAGTTTCTTATAGGCGTCCTTGAATCCGCTTGGGGTGGTGACACTGCCGTCTGGATTGCGGCGGCAACCCTCCCGATCGCCGACCCGATTCAGTGGCATCAGCACCGCTTCGCTGAACTTTGCGGCTTCGGCGAGCACCGCCTCGACGACATCCGGCGTCGCGTCGGCAAAGCCCGGCAAATTGTTGTAGCGATCAAGACGAAAGACGTCGCGGAGCAGGAACGTCACTTCATCGACCGGAGCTTTATAGACCGGCATCGAACCCTCGACTTACGCCCTTCTCTAAAGGCCACTTCTGGGCCTCTCCCGGTGCAACGTCCGGTGCAACGTCCGGTGCAACGTTTCCTGGGGCCGGCCAGAGGATTGAGCCTAGCTGATTTACACCCCTGCTACGACGGCGAAATGGCATGGCCGGAGTGGGACTTGCCGGCCGCCCGGCAGGGGCTTGCCGGGCGCTAATTAACCGCCTGTTTACAGTAAATCCGGAAAAGTCGGGGCGAGGACAGAAGACCGCGCCCTCCGCTCGCGCTTTCGAGCGGAGAAACCAGGGCGATCCACGTTTCCTCTCAAGTGGTTTTGCGCCCGATGACATCTGGCGGTCCGTGGAATCTCAGAGGCCTTCGCCCGCAAACCATTGCTGCTGCCCGCGAAGCAGCACGCCGATCCGGCGTCTCGGTTGGCGAATGGCTCAACGATCTCATCGAACAAGACGACCACAATCGCCGCGCCGAGATGCGGTCGGCGGCCTATTCGGAACAGGATTATGGCTGGCCCGAGGACCGCCTCGATTCGCAGACGGGGGTCCATGCCTACAGCCGAGGCAGCAGGCCGCGCCCGCCGCGACCTGATTATGTGCACGGACACGGTAGCTGGCTTGCAAGCGGATTTGCTCGCGAATCCATCCTTACGCCTGGAGAACTTGAAAACGTCCACGCCCGCCTCGATCACCTGACCGACCATCTCGAGCGGTTGGTGCGCGGCGCCGCACCGATGCGGGGCGCGCCGACGCAGCCGCCGCACGGGCGCTGGCATAGGCCTTGGCCACGGCGCGGCAACCCTGCGTCGGATAATGGATTTGCCGATCGCGCTTCTGTCGCCGCTGACGCGCTTGAGCCCGATCTGCCATCGCCAGGGACCGTCCCGCACGCTGCCGAGGCCAGCGAACCGCAACTGCCGCTCGAATTTCCGGAGCTCGAGGACCAATTGCGCCGCATCACGGCGCAGATCGAATCGCTGCGCTCCACCGATCTCGACAAGGTCATTGGCGCGTTCCGCAGCGATCTCGCCGAGATCAGACGGCAGCTCATTGAAGCGCTGCCGCGCCAGGCGGTTGAGTCGCTCTGCGTCGAGGTCGAGGCCCTGGCGGGGCGCATCGATCGTTCCCGCGAATGCGCCGGTGATTCGGATGCGATCGCAGGAATCGAGCACGGGCTGGCAGAAGTTCGCGATGCCTTGCGCGGCATGACGACGGCCGAAAACCTCGTCGGTTTCGATGAGGCGCTCAGGGCGCTGACGCAGAAGCTCGACTTGATCATCGCCAGGGAAGATCCCACTGCGCTCCGGCAACTGGAAACGGCGATCGGCGCGCTGCGCGGCGTTGTCTCGCACGTGGCGTCGAACGACGCGCTCAACAAGGTTGCCGAGGATGTGCGTAACCTCGCCGCCAAGATTGATAGTCTCGCCAAGGGCGCGGCAAGCGGGCAGGTTGTTTCGGCGCTCGGCAATCGTATCGATACGCTCACCAATGCGCTGAACGCATCCGCCGAAGCCGGCTACGGCGCGCCGCGCGATCTCGAAAAACTATTGTCCAGCTTGATCGAGAAGCTTGAATGGATTCGCCTTAACGCGACCGATCCGTCAGTTTTCAAGCGCCTCGAGGATCGGATCGCGCAATTAATAAGCCGTCTCGATGCGTCGGATGCGCGGCTTGGTAATCTTGCCGGCATCGAGCGCAGCCTCGCCGACTTGCTTACCTATATCGAAACGCTACGCGGGGCGGATGCCGCGCCGGCGGCAGATACAAGCTCGCGGCCCAATGCGGTCGCAGCCATCGCGCACGACGTCGCCGAAATCAAGCGCAGTGAGCGGCGCACGCAAGATTCGCTCGAAGCCGTTCATGACACCGTCGAACAAGTTGTCGGCCGCCTGGCGATGATCGAGAGCGATATTAACGAGGCGGCAATGCGCTCTCCGCGCAGCCAAGGCTTGGCACCGGCGGCGGCTGACAAAGCAGCGGTCGACCGCGCCATAAGCGAGCCAGCGGGCCTGCCGTCGCAATCGTTCGAGGCAAGTGAAGGCCCTGCCGCGAGTAACGGGACTGGCCGATCGCAAGCCGGCGCCGCACCGGCCGACCTCATCGCCGAAGCGGACCGCCAGGACTTCATCGCCGCTGCGCGGCGCGCCACTCAAGCTGCCGCGGCGGCGAATGAGATCGAGATGCGTTCTTCGTCGCGACGACGGCGGCGGCGGCGAACCTATGAGCTCGGCGAAGCGCAGGGCAATAGACCGTCGCGGCTGCGCAAGCTGTTGGTCGCGGCGGCGATCGTGCTCATCACGGCGGGCTGTTTGCAGATTGCATTGCACGTTTTTCAGGACCGCCAGGTCGGCCGAGACGCCACGCTACCACACTCGTTGGCGCCAGCAGTTATCCCGGAAACAAATAATACACCCGCCATAGCGCCTGCCGCGCCCAACTCCAATCCGAAGTCCGATCCCAAGTCCAATCCCAAGTCTGATCCAAAATCCGAATCCGGGTCGCAAGCTCCGCCGGAATCTGCGCCAGCGCCAAGCGCTCCATCCGCGACTGGACCGCTAGTCCTGCCGAGCTCCGGTGCGGCATCGGACCCGGCTGACGGGAGCGGCGCGCCAATTGTGGCGCCCAACGCTGCGCCCGCTACCGCTCCCAACCGCGAGCCAGCAGCGGCGCCCAGCGCCGCGCCGCCTGCAGTTGCGCCGAATGCCATATGGTCGGCGCCGTCCGCACCGGCAGCGCAGGATCCTACCGGTTCCGTGCCGCCGTCAGCAGCCCCGCCACCCGCGGCGCCGCCGAGCGCGAACACCGCGGCGATGAGCACTTTGGCTCCCGACGCTGCGATTGACATTTTGCCGGCCACGATCGGCGGGCCGGCTTTGCGCGCCGCCGCCATGGCCGGCGATGCGGCTGCGCAATTCGAAGTTGCCGTGCGTTTCGCCGAAGGTCGCGGTGTTGCGCGCAACGACCGACAAGCCGCGCACTGGCTTGAGCTTGCGGCCAAGCAGGGGCTCGCGCCCGCGCAATTTCGCCTCGGCGGTTATTATGAAAAAGGCATCGGCGTGAAAAAGGACCTCGCTGCGGCGCGCGATCTCTATCTCGCCGCCGCCGCGAAGGGCAACGGCAAAGCGATGCACAATGTCGCCGTGCTGTACGCCGACGGTGTCAATGGCCGCAGCGATTATCACAGCGCGGCGCTTTGGTTCCGCAAGGCCGCCGATCACGGCATCACCGACAGCCAATACAATCTCGCGATTCTTTATGCGCGCGGCAACGGCGAGCCGCAGAATTACGCGGAAGCCTACAAGTGGTTTGCGCTCGCCGCCAAGCAGGGCGACGTGGAAGCCGCCAGTAAGCGCGACGAGGTCGCGTCACAACTCGACGATGACACGCTCGCCGCAGCCGATTTCGTGGTGAAGGGCTGGCGGCCGGAACCGCAGCCGGACGAGGCGATCAAGGTCAAAGCGCCGCCGGGCGGCTGGGATGCCGTCGCACAGCCCAAGGCGAAGCCGCGGACGACGAGCGCAAAACTCGCCGGGCCGGATTCGAGGACAAACTAAAGCGAAATCATTTTAGGCTGATTGGGTATTTCGCTTCAGTCGGACATGCAGACCGAGGCGGGAATAGCGTAAAGCCGTCCCTCGCCGAGTAGATGCGCCGTGAACGATAGCGCGCCGAACAAGCCGACGATCGCGCGGTCGCGGATATTGAGTCCGCCGGCATAGGCGCCGAAGGCAGGCATCACCAGGCGCTTGGCGTCGGCGGCGAAGCAGCGGCGCGCGACGCCGCGGCCGCGCCGCGCCACACGCGCCGTTGGATGCAGGTGGCCGGCAATCTCCCCCTCACTGGCTTGCGGCGACGGCTGATGGCGGAAGGTAAGCCCGCCGATAGCGAGCTCCTCGGCGACACGGCCGCCGACGCCTTGCGGCGGATCGGGATCGTGATTGCCGGCGAGCCAGAGCCAGTCGCGGCCGCGCTGCAAAACATTGAGCGCGACGCGCGAGACCTCCGGCATGCGCGCCGGACCGCCGCCGTCATGAAAGCTGTCGCCCAAAGCCACCACCAAAGTCGGCCGATAGCGCTCGATCAGCTTTGCCAAGCGCGCCAAGGTTGTCGTGGTGTCGTAGGGCGGCAACAACACGCCGCGCGCCGCAAAGGCCGATCCTTTTTCCAGATGCAGATCCGCTACCGCGAGCAGCCTTTCATCAGGCCAATAGAGCGCGCCCGCCGGATCGGCCGCAAGCGCGGTGCCGGCAATGGCGATCTCATGAACGGCTCGCCGGTGCGCCGGGGTCGACCCCGTGGACCCGGCGAGGCGATTGGCGCTGGCGCCGAAATGAGCGGCAAAACGGGCGGAGCTCATTGCATGGCCTCCTTGACCAGTTCCGCCTCGGTCTCGGCGAGCAGCGAATCGGCGGCCTCGCCATAGACTTGCTCGCGGCCGATTTCCAGCATGACTGGAACGGCGAGCGGGGACACGTGATCCGGCGCTTTATGCACGATTCGGCCTTTGATGCGCGAGAGCATTTCACCGAGCCGGCGCACGTCGAGGAGGCCGGTTGCCGCATCGGCGCGCGCGACGCGCAAGAGAATGTGATCGGGTTGATGGCTGCGCAGCACGTCGTAGACCAAGTCGGTCGAAATCGTCAGCTGGCGGCGTGATTTTTCCTGACCGGGGAAACGCCGTTCGATCAAGCCGGCGATGATGGCGCAATTGCGGAAGGTGCGCTTCATCAATGCCGATTCGGCGAGCCAGGCTTCGAGATCATCGCCAAGCATGTCTTCGTCGAAGAGGGCGCTGAGCGAAAGCTCGCCCCGCGATATCCGCGCCGCCACGTCGCCAAGCCCCCAGACCGCGAGCGCGTATTCGTTGGCGACGAAGCCCAAGGGCCGCAACCGCGCGCGCTCGAGACGGCGCGTCAGCAACATGCCAAGGGTCTGATGCGCGAGCCGGCCTTCAAAGGGATAACAGACCAGATATTGCTTGTTGGCGCGCGGGAAGGTTTCGACCAGCAGTTCGCGCCGGCCCGGCACCTGCGACCGCCACTTTTGGATTTCAAGCCATTCACGCACCTGCTCAGGCAGGCTGCGCCAGGCCGGCGGATCAGAAATGATCGCGCGCACCCGGTCGGCGAGATAGGTCGAGAGCGGAAATTTGCCGCCTTCATAGGCGGGCACTTTGGGATCCTCCGCCGTGGTGCGCGAGACATAGACTTCGTCTTCGACCAGCGCCTCATATTTGAGGATCTCGCCAGCGAACACGAACGTGTCGCCTGGCACTAGCGTTTCGATGAAATATTCCTCGACTTCGCCAAGGAGCCGCCCGCCGCGGGCAATGAGCTTCGAAGCGCGCGAACGCACGAGCCGCACTTTGAGCATGTCGGCTTCGACGATGGTGCCGACATTGAGCCGGTAACGCTGCGCCACCATCGGATGCGCAATCCGCCAGCGTCCGTCCTTGCCTTGGCGAATGCGGGCGAACCGTTCATAGGCTTTGAGCGCATAGCCGCCGGTGGCGACGAAATCGACCACGGCGTCGAAATCGGCGCGGGTCAGCTCCGCGTAAGGCGCCGCCGTCGCCACTTCGCGATAAAGTTCGTCGGCGAGAAACGGTCCGGCGCAGGCACAACCGAGAACGTGCTGCGCCAGCACGTCGAGCGCGCCGACGCGCGCCGCCGGTGTATCTTGCGCGTTGGCGGCGACGGCATCGATGGCAGCGCGGCATTCCAAGACTTCAAAACGGTTCGCCGGAACCAGCACACCCTTCGACGGCTCATCCATGCGGTGATTGGCACGTCCGATCCGCTGCAGAAGTCGCGACGCACCTTTCGGCGCGCCGACATTGATGACGAGATCAACGTCGCCCCAATCGACGCCCAGGTCCAATGACGAGGTGCAGACGACGGCGCGCAGGCGGCCCGCGGCCGTCGCCGCTTCGACCTTGCGCCGCTGCGCCACGTCAAGCGAGCCGTGGTGCAGCGCGATCGCGAGATTGTCATCATTGAGATGCCACAGGTCCTGAAAGATGCCTTCGGCTTGACTGCGTGTGTTGACAAAAACCAGTGTCGTTCGGTGGGCTTTGATGAGCGCGTAAAGCTCGCCGAGTGCATAGCGCGCCGAATGACCAGCCCACGGCACGTGCTCGTCGCTGTCGAGCATGGTCACGTCCGGCGGGGCACCGCCTTGCGCGACGATGAGGTCGGCGCGCGATTGCTGATCGCGCTGCGGCACCATGAAACGGCACAGATCATCCGGCTCGGCGACGGTGGCGGAGAGACCGATACTGGTCAGTTCGGGCGCGATTCGAAACAAGCGCGCCAGACCAAGCGACAGCAGGTCGCCGCGTTTCGAGGTGACGAGCGCGTGCAGCTCGTCGAGGACGATACGGCGGAGGCTTCCAAACAAATAAGGCGCATCGGCAGAGGCAAGAAGGAGCGCGAGCTGTTCCGGCGTGGTGAGCAGCATGTCCGGAGGATGACGACGCTGGCGCTGGCGTTTTGACGCCGGCGTGTCGCCGGTACGCGTTTCGATGCGGACCGGGAGCGCCATTTCCGCAACCGGGCTTTCGAGATTGCGCGCGACATCGACGGCGAGCGCCTTGAGCGGAGAAATGTAGAGCGTGTGCAGGCCGTATCCCAATGCCCGCCCGCGGGGAGAGGGTAGCGAAGACTGCAGGTCCGAGCGGGGTAAGGGGGCGTTGCCGCCGGGGAAAGACCTAGACGCCCCCTCCCCCGCCACACCTTCGGTGTGTCGACCTCTCCCCGCGTGCGGGGAGAGGTAAAGCGCGCTCAACTCCACCAGGCTCGGCAAAAAACCGGCCAGCGTCTTGCCTCCGCCGGTCGGCGCGATCAACAGCGCCGAGCGGCCGGCTCGCGCTTTCGCCAGGAGTTCGAGCTGATGCGGCCGCGGGGTCCAGCCGCGGCTGGCAAACCAGCGCGTGAATATTTCCGGAAGGAGCGGCGGATTGCGATCGAGCAAATTCACCGTGGCAGCCTAGCCGGGACGGCGCGCATCGGTCGAGCGAAAGTCGGACCTCGTCCAGGGCATGAACTCATAAATTCGCCACGTCCGCTTTGTCCGCAAAAGCGGAAATCGGAGGTGCGCTTAGGAACGATCGGTGCGATTGTTTCCGGAACCCGATGGGTAGCGATGGCGTAAGCAGCCCCGTCGCCGATTGCCTATATGGCCTACTTCGCTGCCGTAGCCGCTTTTTCGATCAATGCTGCCACCTCGCGCGCGTGCGAAAGAAAAATTGCGTGGCTACCCGGAAGTTCAATGACTTGCGATTGCGCCCGCTTCGTCATGAACCGCTCGAGGTCCGGATTGATCATTCGGTCCTGCATGGGAATTACTGCGTAACTCGGCTTTTGTTTCCAAGCCGCAACTGTGGCCTTCGCCTTCAATGCCTCGCCTGAAACCGGTACTTGGGATATCGCCATAAAACGCGCGACCGGCTTGGGAGCGTCTGCAGCGAAATCATTCGCAAACGCATCGGGGTTGACTGCCAGAAAGCCGTCACCGACTGGTCCAATGCTCTTGGCAGCCGGCGGAATTTTGTCTGCCAGATCAGACAAACTCTCGCCGACGTCTGGTTGGACGGCTGCTATATAAACAAGAGCTTTGACGTCGGGATGCATTCCCGTCTCGGTGATGATCATCCCGCCATAACTGTGGCCGACCAGTACAGACGGACCTGCTTTGTCGAGAACGCGGCGCGTCGCAGCCACGTCCGCCGCGAAACTCGTCTCAGGCTCCTGGACAACGAGTACCGAGTAACCGTGACTCTGGAGAATGTCCGCCACCGGCTTCCATCCGGAACCATCGGCGAAGGCGCCGTGGACCAGAACGATAGTCTTGACGGCCGCGTAGGCAGGGGATGACGCTGCAAGAGCGGCGCCCGTGAGGAGAGCCAGAATCAAGCGTTTCATGGTGCAGCTCCGCTAATGTTCGTTGCGAAGGACAATAAGCGACGTCGCCGAGTACTAAAGCTGCTGCAGAATTTTCGAAGCCCCGCGGAACATGACGCGGGTTCAGCAGTTCGAACGCTCCCCGGCTCGGCCTGTTCCATCCGCGCGAATTTTTTTAAACAGTCACGGCCATCGAAGCCATTTTTTCTGCATCGGCCACAGCGCAACGCCGTGGCATGAAATTGCTGTCGCAATCACCTTAGGGATCTGCGCGACTCGACGCCAGAAATCCTGAGCCGCTCATGTCCGCTTCGGGTCAAAAGCGGACATTCCGCCGAGTCGCCGTGATGTCCGCTCTTCCCCCGAAACCGGAGATTGCTAAAACGCGACTGGAAGGCGCACTATTTCGACAGCCTGTGCCTGTTGCGACGAACTCGCCTCGCGTAGACGGCCAGCGCCTTTTTCCCGACGCGACGTTTGTTGCTGCCTTTGAGCATGGCGGCCGTTACCGCGAGCTGAGCTTCAGCGAGCGCCGCAACCTTTTCAGTGATCATTCGCTGAGTTTCGGCATCGGCCCTTGCACCGCCTTTGGCTAGACGCAAGGATCGAAGTAAGATCACCGCCTGCGCGTCCCAGCACATGCGCACCGCCTGAGCGGATATGGCAAACCAGGCGTTCCATGATTCAAGAGGATTAAACATCAAATTACCTACGACTTTTGCTAGACTGCCTCATTCGATCACCTCGTCGGCGCGCAGCCGAAATGACGAAGGCACATCGAGGCCAAGCGCCTTCGCGGTTCTGAGACGCCGATCCGGCGCATCCGATCAGGTTGTTGCGCGAGCGCCGTAAGGGGCCTAGCGGCGGCCGCGGTCGCTATTACGGTGATGAAATCGCGCCGCCTCATCGCCACTCTCGAGGCTGGGAACACGGCATCGTATCGACTTAAACTAGTATAGTCGAAGTGGATGATTTCCGCTTCGGGTCAAAAGCGACATCACGATTTTGATGTCCGGTTTGTGGCAAAAACGGACATCGCACGGATGTCGGATTAGTTTCGGCCTCTTGACGTGCCGTCCGAGAGCAAGAGATCAGCGGTGCGGAATGCGAGCGATCGGTGGCGCCGTAAACCCGCCGACGCGTTGCTGCTCCAAGTCACAGCGGATTTGCCAAATGCGGCCGAGTACGAAGCCGATCGCCATCGCGACTCCGATTTCGACAACCATCAACAGCATCAAAGTCATCGGTATCTCTCCTCTCGAACCAATGCCGTAGGTTGCCGAGCAAAGGTTACCGGAGCGTTTTTCACATGGCGGCTTTGGTAAATAGGGCAGGAGCCGGTCGACGACAAAGCACGCATCAGCGCATTTGCACCCGCAAGCTTTTGAAGGCTGCGAATCGCCCGCTGCCTAATTTCATCAGCGGAACTTCATGTGCGCGGGCCTCTTTTGCTGCAATCAGCCAAGCGTCGTCGTGGGGCGGTTTGCTCTACGAGCCTTTGCTTCTTTTTGCTATTGATCGCTACCAATTGTTTGCTCACCTACACGCAGCGTAAGGTGTAACCCGTGAGTATGTTTGTGAAGGCGGAAGGTCGGAGCGGGCGCGCGAAAATACAATCGGACGACCCTAAACACGCATTGGGTTTGGCCCAATATTTGCGCGCTATCGGTTATAGCGCCTGGATTGAGGACGCAAACGGCAATGAGATCGACGAAAAGGCCCTAAAGATAGCAATTAGGTCTCGTTACGAGGGCGCACCCTCATCCTGATGCAGTTCGCAACCACCCATCAGGCGCCGGACGATGCGATGTCCGCTTTGCCAGTCCAATCAGACATCGGCTAAGCACATCGGGATGTCCGCTCAGTGTCATTAGGCCATGGGAGCGGCAATCTAAAGCTTTGAGCCGCCGTCGACGTGGATGGTGTCACCGGTTATCGGTTCTGGTTGCGGCGTTCTTCCTCGGTGAAGTACCGCGCCCATTGCAAGCGCTCGGCATCGCCATGATAGTGATTGGCGTAATTATTTTGTCTGGCGATCGCCGGTGGCTTGGCACGCGCCGGTCGGCGCACATAACAATTGCGCTCATCATTGGTGTGGCGACCACCGTAGCAGGCGTGATGCTGCTTGTCGGAACCTGAAGTCCTCACGGACCTTTTTACGGCTAATTCACTTGCGGCCAATGTCCGCTATCGGGCATGGGCGGACATGACGGGACGAATTTGCGACACCTATTTACTGCGTCGAGGCGATTCTATTGGCGCCCGCCACAAGCACGAGTCCGTTTACCGGCGTGCCTTTCTCGGTGCGGATCGCCGCGCTCTCAAGCGTGAACAGATTCAAGCCCGCCGCCGCAATCACGTTGCGCAAATAACGCTCGCCCTGGGCGAACCGCAGGGTCGGCAACAGTGCGACGCCGTCGCCGGAATGCGTCTCGACTGTGAATGCGACAATGCCGTTCGGCGCCATGACGCGGGCGATGGTGGCGAGAACCGGGGCGAGGTCGCTGACATAGACAAACACATCGGCGGCGACGACGAGGTCGTAGCGCGCGCTTATGGCGATTTCCTCGGCGAGAAAGGCCGCTAAACTGCCGACCACGAGCCGATCGTAATCGCCTTTCGACTCGGCGCGAGCAATCATCGCCGCAGACAGATCAACGCCAACAAGCCGCACGGCGAAAGGGCGAAATACGGCCCCTGCGAGTCCGGTGCCGCAACCAAGATCGAGCAACAAACTAAAAGACAGCGGCCGCCCCATGTGATGGAGCGCCGACTGCACGGCGTCGCGAAGAAGCGCCGGGCCGCGATAGTCCAGATGCTCGGCCAGGGCGGCGTCATAGCGCCCCGCATATTGGTCGAATAGCCGGCGCAGATAGGGTTCGCTCATCGCCGGCGCCGTCTCGCCGGCGCCAAGCCGCGCCAGCTGCAGCCGCGCGCCGTGATAATCGTCGGGGTCGGCGCGACTCGCTGCACTGAAAGCCGCGACAGCGCCGTCGCGATCACCGAGCCGGTCGCGGATGGCGCCAAGCGCGAACCAGGCGGTGGCGAAACTCGGCGCCGCCTCGACCGTTTGCGCCAGGACATCCGCCGCGGCAGCAAAGTCACCACGCCCGGCGAGTTCGACCGCCGCCTTGTAGCGACGGTCGCTGACAAGGTCACCGGAGGACACAAACAGTGGACAACTATTGGGGCCGGTGTCGCCCATCACAGTGCTCGCGCTAAATCCACTCCGTTGTGATTTAGATCACAGTTCGAGCCATAGAGGCCATGCGAGCGTTCGGGGCGGAATGTGGTCATCGCTTGGGATGACGAGGAGCCTCAGGAGGCGGAGGTATGAGTGGCACGCTAGCGCGGTTCGGCAGCGTTATGCTTTGGCTCGGGCTCATTCTCAGCAGTGTCATGTTTTGGGCAGCACTTTTCTTTGCGCTGATAGATTTCCCTACGACGATTCTTGTATGTGTCGTCGTTATGGGCATCGGTTGGGGCGGCTGGTACGCGGCTGGAACGAGACGAAGTCGCGTAGCACTGGGGTCTTCCTTCACCGCCCCCAATCCTCCTCCGCCTGGCGCTTGACATAGATCAATGCGAGTCGAGTCCGGCGAAGAGAGATGCCTCAGCTCCCATTGCTGCGTCGGACGGATGCCGGGGCATGGGTCAGAGTGTGCAGGACGACCCGCTAGAACAATCGCGGCAATAGATGGGTTAAAGCACCACGGTGCGGGTGATGGCCCATTGAATCCTACTCGCAAACTCTGACGGGGGGATAAGTCCACACGCCTTGATACGCATCCCATACCGGCTCACCACGCGTCCAATAACAGTACGGCACAGGTGCTGGTCCCACGTATAAAGGTGGCGGTGCGTAGTAGCGCGGCCCGGCGACCGCCGCACCGATAATAGTCCCTGCGGCTAGGCCGCCTATTACTCCTGCGGCAACATCTCCGCCGCCTGCATACACTGGCGTTGACGTAGCACTCGCAAACGCCAGCGAAGCCGCCGCGATTGCTGCGGAAAAAAATCTCTGCATGTCGTGCCCCTAATGCCCGCTGTGTCGGACAATAATGTAGCGCTAATTTCTAACCGAGAGATTAGCGATAGCGGCGGCGAGGACAGGGGCGGCAGGAAACAGCGGGCAGGCGGCCACTTAACAGCGAACCGCCAAGGATTATTTATGACTTGTGATCCGACCCCAAGACATTCTTGTCCCCTCGGCGTCTGGCGTTTGCTGCAAGCTCGGTGGATTCCATATCGACCCCACGCGGCCCGTCGAGCGCGCCATTATTACCCATGCTCATTCCGACCACGCCCGTACCGGCCATGGCGCCGTACTGGCGACGCAAGAGACGCTTGATCTGATGCGGCTGCGCTATGGCGCGAATTTCGCCGGCAGCACCCAGGCGCTCCCTTACGGGGAAAGCATCAATCTCGCCGGCGCGACAATCACGCTGCACCCGGCGGGCCATGTCCTCGGCTCAGCGCAAGTCGCGGTCGAGGCCGACGGGCTGCGCGTCGTCGCCTCCGGCGATTACAAAAACATCGCCGATCCGACCGTCGATCCGACCTGCGTTCCGTTCGAACTCGTGCGCTGCGACCTTTTCATCACCGAGGCGACGTTCGCGCTGCCGGTATTTCGGCATGGTGAGCCGCATGCCGAAATCGCCAAATTGTTGCATTCGCTGACGCTGTTCCCGGAACGCGCCCATCTGGTCGGCGCGTATTCGCTCGGCAAGGCCCAGCG
>Ga0310915_10000078_pt1 | contig 45940 bp, 45 predicted proteins | sample GREbulkMGAN111_FD_202508 | JGI IMG/M metagenome (GOLD analysis project Ga0310915, IMG submission 202508) | Lab enrichment of tropical soil microbial communities from Luquillo Experimental Forest, Puerto Rico - GRE.bulkMG.AN111 | ecosystem: Environmental > Terrestrial > Soil > Tropical forest >...
ATTTCTAGATGACAACTTGAAATAGACAACCCCCTCTCCTACTTTCGTCGTCACGATGGACCAAGAACCATGCACCTATTGCGACAACCCGGCGACGACGCGCGATCACGTACCATCCAAAAAGCTATTTACGCGCCGCTTCCCGACAATCTTATTACCGTACCAGCATGCGACCGCTGCAATAACGGGGCATCGGACGATGATGAAGTGTTCCGTAACGAACTCAGCATCATGGCTGGCAGCTTCGGAGAATCGGCCAAGGCGGCCGAACGATCGCAGCCGACCATGCGCGGCATACGGCGCAACCGGGCAACGCTCACCAGAATGGTTTTGGGTGCGAAGCCGGTCGAACGGTATTCAATGGGTGGCATCTATCTCGGCCTCGGCTATGCCGTGCCGGTCGTGCCGGGCGTGCCGGGCGTTCAGGAAGGTGTCATAAAACGCATCGTGCTCGGCCTCTATTCGTACCACTTCCAGACACGGTTAGGTGACGATGCCCAAATAACTCTAGTGTTCATCGACAAGAGAAAACCACATTGGCAGCACGCGCTATACAGCTTTCAAAGCTTACAGTTGCGCCATGTCGTCATTGGAGACGGCGAGACATTCCAATATCTGTACGGGCGTGCGAACCATGAGCCGACGTTTTCTGTGTGGTTGCTGATCTTCTTCAAAGGAACCGGCGAGCAGATCGTTCTAGCGCACACCCGGCGCGACTTGCCATAAAGCCTCTTCTGCGACTTTTGACAGTTGCCCCGGTCACTGGGAAATGTCGGGGAAGCTCAAGTCCGGACCTTCGGCAGGGAGCGTTTGAGGTCCATCTGCGTTGCCTGTGGGACGCTCCGTCGCCGTTCCCCGTTTCCAAACCGCCCCTGCTCCCCACATCATCCGCGATCGCCTTGGGTTTGCAACATGGAGCTGGACGATGACCATCCTCGTCACAGGCAGCACCGGCACCATCGGATCGCGGGTCGGTCAGCTTGCATTCTAGGCTTTTTTTGTGCTACATTGTAGCCCAATTTGGGATTTAGTTATGGCTGCCAATTCTGTCGTGCGCGCGCGCATCGACGAGCAGACCAAGAACGAAGCTGCCGCCGTGCTCAAGGCCATGGGCCTCACGGTATCCGATGCCTTCCGCCTGATGATGGTCAGGATCGCCAAGGAAAAGGCGCTCCCGTTCGAGCCGCTCGTGCCGAATGAAGAAACCATCGAGGCGATGAAAGCCGCGCGGCGCGGTGAAGTGACCACTGTGGGCTCGCCGGGGAAGCTGCTCGCGAGCCTGAAAGCGGATTGTTGAATACACCAGCCGTTTTCGCCGAGACTACAGACGCGAGAAATCCGGACGGCACAGCAGACGCCTCGATGCCTTGCTGCTCGAAACCGTCAACACGCTGGCGAACGATCAGCCGTTGCCGCGCCGATACTTCGATCACTCGCTCGGTGGTGAGTGGAGCGATCACCGAGATTGCCACATCCGGCCGGACCTCATCCTGATCTACCGCAAGCCGGACAATGAAAGCCTTGAGCTTGTCCGACTCGGCTCGCACAGCGAGCTTGGTCTTTGACACGCTGTTGCCGTCCACCGCCGTTTCCAAACCGCGCCTGCTCCCCACATCAGCCGCCATCGTCTTCGATGCAACATGGAGCTGGACGATGACCATTCTCGTCACAGGAAGCACCGGCACCATCGGGTCGCAGGTCGTCCAGAGGCTCGCCGCCCAAAATGCACGAATCCGCGCGCTCGTTCGCGGCGACACATCCAGGGCCAAAATCCCGGCGGGCGTCGAGCCCTTCCAGGGCGACATGACGGACGTCGCCTCGATGCGTACGGCGCTGAAGGGCATCGACACGCTGTTTCTGCTCAATGCCGTAGCGGCCGACGAGGTGACCCAGGCGCTCGGGACACTCGACCTCGCGCGCGAGGCCGGCATCGGGCGGATTGTCTACTTTTCGGTGTTCAACAGCGCCCTCTTCGACGATGTGCCGCATTTCTCAGGGAAGTACCTCGTCGAACGGGTCATCGATGCCCAGGCCATTCCCGCTACGGTGCTGCGGCCGGCTTACTTCATGCAAAGCGACCTGATGTTCCGGGATGCGCTGAAGGCCGGCATCTACCCGATGCCGATCGGCGGCGTCGGGGTCACAATGGTCGATATCCGGGACATCGCTGACGCTGCCGCGGCGGAGTTGCTGCGCCGGGAGCGGGCGTCCCATCCATTGCCCCGCACGACAATCGAGCTCGTCGGCCCCGACACACTGACCGGGGCAGAGATAGCGGCGATCTGGGCCTCCGTGCTGGGCAAGGACGTTCGCTACGGCGGCGATGACCTTGAGGCCTTCGAGCGTCAGGCGGCGGGGATGATGCCAGGCTGGATGGCGCATGATTTTCGCTTGATGCTGCGGGCTTTTCACCGCTTCGGCTTGATTCCCGGAAAGGACAGCCGTGCGACATTCGAGGCCCTGATTGGTCATCCGTTACGGACCTACCGCACTTTCGCGCAGGAGGCAGCCGCGAATTGGTGAGCGACGGCGGGCGCGGGTTTGATGACGCCTCTCTGCCAGCCCGATCGAGCCCGGCCATAACCAGAGCGCGAGTTCTGCCCCGGGGTCTGAGGACTGGCCCTATTCCAGTGCTTTGACGATTTCCTCGCACATTTTCTTGGCGTCGCCGAACAGCATCATCGTGTTGTCGCGATAGAACAGCTCGTTCTCGACGCCGGCATACCCCGAGGCCATCGAGCGCTTGACGAAGAGGACGGTCTTGGCGTGGTCGACGTCGAGGACCGGCATGCCATAGATCGGCGAAGAGTGATCGGTCTTCGCCGCCGGGTTGGTGATGTCATTGGCGCCGATCACAAAGGCGACGTCGGTCGACGCGAAGTCGCGGTTGATCTCGTCCAGTTCGAAGACTTCGTCATAGGGGACGTTGGCCTCGGCCAGGAGCACGTTCATGTGGCCCGGCATCCGCCCGGCGACGGGATGGATTGCATAGCGCACATTGACCCCGTCCTTCTTCAGCATGTCGGCCATCTCGCGCAGCGCGTGCTGCGCCTGCGCCACCGCCATGCCATAGCCCGGCACGACAATCACCGAGCTGGCATTCTTCATGATGAACGCGGCGTCCTCAGCGCTGCCCGATTTGACCACGCGGTCGCCGATTCCGGCCCCCGCCGCCACCGTGCCGCCCTCGGTGCCGAACCCGCCGAGGATCACATTGACGATCGAGCGGTTCATCCCGCGGCACATGATGTAGCTGAGGATCGCGCCCGAGGAGCCGACGAGCGCGCCGGTGATGATCAAGAGGCTGTTCGACAACGTGAAGCCGATGCCGGCGGCGGCCCACCCGGAATAAGAGTTCAGCATCGAAATCACGACCGGCATATCGGCGCCGCCGATCGGCAAGATCAACAGAAAGCCCAATGCCAGCGAGGCCGCGAGCAGCAGCACAAAGACCGGCGCCCCCTCGGTCGACACGAACAGCGCGATCAGCAGGATCAACAGCGCCCCGAGCGCCACGTTTATCAGATGCTGGCCCGGGAACACCAGCGGCCGGCCGCTGACGAGGCCCTGCAATTTGCCGAACGCGACGACCGAGCCGGTGAAGGTGATCGCGCCGATCGCCATGCCGAGAGACATCTCGACAAGGCTGCCGCGGTGGATCGAGCCGCGCACGCCGATGCCGTAGGATTCCGGGAAGCTGAACGCCGCCGCGGCGACACAGACGGCGGCGAGGCCGACGAGGCTGTGGAAAGCCGCGACGAGCTGCGGCAGCGCCGTCATCTGGATGCGCAACGCGATCACGGTGCCGATCGCGCCGCCGATCAGGATGCCGAGGATGATGAGCCAGAAGCTCACGACGTGCGGGCTCAGCAACGTCGTCACCACGGCGATCACCATGCCGGCGATGCCGTAGAGATTGCCGGTCCGCGCCGTCTCCGGCGACGACAGGCCGCGCAGCGCCATGATGAAGCAGATCGACGCGATCAGATAGAAGAAGGCGGAGAGGCTCTCGCTCATTCGCGGCCCCCGCTATCGCTTTCTCTGGAACATCTGCAGCATGCGCTGGGTGACGATGAAACCGCCGAAGATGTTGACGGCGGCCAATGTCACGGCGACGAAGCCCATGACCTTGGCGAGGCTGACGCCGAGCGGACCTGCCGCGATCAATGCGCCGACGATGATCACGCTCGAGATTGCGTTGGTGACGCTCATCAGCGGCGAGTGCAGCGCCGGCGTCACCCTCCACACGACGTAGTAGCCGACGAACACTGCGAGCACGAACACCGTCAGCTCGAAGACAAAGGGCGTCTCCGCTACCGCCGGTGCGGTCTGCGCCGTCGTCAGTTGTCGCGCAAAGAGTGTGAGGTTGTGCGCGAGCGTATCGGCATTGCCGGCGAGTTCGCCCGCACGCTCGACCAGGGACGCGGGGTCTGCCATCTCTTTCTCCGTCAGCCGGTCGCGGCGGCGGCGCCTGCCGCAACCGAAGGCGCGAGCGCCGGGTTGACGACCGCGCCGTCCTCAGTCAACAGCGTCGCCTTGATGATCTCGTCGCCGGTATCGACTTTGAGTTTCTTATCCTGGTCCACCAGCAGCGCCAGAAAAGAGAGCAGGTTTCGGGCATAGAGCTGGCTCGCGTCGGCGGCAACCCGGGACGGCATGTTGACCGGCGCGATGATCTTGACGCCGTTCGGCGTGGTTGCGACCTCTTCCGGCCTGCTGCCTTCGACATTACCGCCCGCCTCGATGGCGAGATCGACGACGACCGAGCCCGGCGCAAGTTCGGCGACCATCTCGCTCGTCAGCAGTACCGGCGCTTTGCGCCCGGGGATGAGCGCCGTGCAAATGACGATGTCGGTCCGTTTCAGCGCCTCGGTGATGCGTTCGCGCTGGTGCCGCTGATAATCCTCCCCCATTTCGCGGGCATATCCTCCGGCGGTCTCGGCCGTGCGGGCGGCCGCCTCGTCGACGGTGATGAACGTCGCGCCGAGGCTTTCGACCTGCTCTTTCGCGGCCGCCCGGACATCGGTCGCCGAAACGATGGCGCCGAGACGGCGCGCGGTGGCGATCGCCTGGAGACCGGCAACCCCCGCGCCCATCACCAGCACCCGCGCCGCCTTGATCGTGCCCGCGGCGGTCATCATCATCGGAAAGGCGCGGCCAAATTCGGCTGCGGCCTCGATGACCGCCTTATAGCCGGCGAGATTGGCCTGCGAGGAGAGCACATCCATCGCCTGTGCGCGGGTGACGCGCGGCAGCAGCTCCATCGCGAAGGCCAGGATCCCGGCACGGGCGTAAGCCTCTACATCAGCGGAGTTCTGCGCCGGCTGCAGCAAACCGATCAGCACCGCCCCGCGTCTGATGTGTTTCAATTCGTCGATGCCGCCATCATCGCCGGTCAGCGGGCGCTGCACTTTGAGAACAATGTCGGCCCCGGCCAGCACCGTCTCGGCATCGGCGGCGATCGACGCGCCGGCGGCAGCAAACGCGGCATCGCTGAAGTGGGCGGCGTCGCCGGCCCCGGTTTCGGCGGCAACCTCCAAGCCCATCCCGACCATCCGCCTGACAGTGTCGGGCGAGGCCGCCACCCGGCGCTCATGTGCCCGCCTTTCTTTGACGATGGCGACCTTCATGGACTGGCTGTTCCTGAGCGGCAGGAGCCGACGATGCACTGCACAATGCCGCGTCACCGGGGATTTGTGAAGCGTTAACGCACTGCGACAACCTCCCACCCTACCCTACCGCTTGCGGGCTCGCGGGGGATGGTTAGAATGGGGGTGACCTCCCGCCGTCGTGGTTCCGCCTTAATTTGCTCACGTGATACTTTTGGGTGCGGTTGCCTATCACTACCGGTCACTACCGGCAGCGCCGGGAATAACTTGACGGGAGGTCCGTTGTCGTTCGATCGAAAATCGGCAGGATCGCCGACACAGCCGATTTCGAACAGAGAACCGGCAGGTGTTCGTTTCAGCGATCAGCTGGTGGCAGTGCTGCCGCGGTTACGCCGGTTTGCTCGCGGGCTCGCTGGTTCCGCGGCCGATGCCGACGATCTGGTTCAAGCGGCGTGTGAGCGTGCCCTCGCGCGCCAGCATCAGTTTCAGGAGGGCACGCGGTTCGACAGCTGGATGTTTCGCATCGTGCAGACGATCTGGATAGACCAGATCCGCGCACGCGATGTTCGCAAGGAGGACAGCGAGGTCGCCGAAGAGCGGTTGGGGTCGGATGAGCCGGTGCGGCGCGTCGAGGCGCGGCTCGCTCTCGATGAAGTGCGGCGGGCCGTCGGCCGGTTGCCGCCCGATCAGCGAACGGCGTTGTTGCTCGTGACGGTTGATGGGCTCAGCTACAAGGAGGCCGCTGAAGTCGTACAGGTGCCGGTGGGAACGATCATGAGCCGTCTCGCGCGCGCCCGCATCGCGTTGCAGCTGCATCTGGAGGCGGGCGGCGGGATGCGCAGGAGCACAGACGATGCAGCAGCGCAATGACGAGCTTCTCATCGCGTATCTCGACGGTGAGCTTGGGACGTCGGAGCGGCGCGAGGTCGAAGGGTGGCTGGACATCGATCCGGTTGCACGCGAGAAGCTCGCGGCACTTACGGGATCGGCTGGCCTCGTCCGCCTCGCCTTCGACGAGATCATGCACGAGCCGGTACCCGACCGGCTGATTGCGGCGGCGCGGGGCGAGTCGGGTTTGTCGCAGCCGCTCGCTCAAGTGGTCCCGTTCAAAGCATTGCAGGGCTCCAAACGCGGCGTTGTCTCACGGCGCTGGTGGATCGGGGTTGCGGTAGCCGCGTCGCTGTTCGGCCTTCTCCTCGGCGGCAGCACTGCTTATCTCGGCATTGCCCGGTTTGAACCGGGCTCTCTCGGCGGCGGACAGGCTGCGGCGGAGGCGACCGCCGCCAATAACGCCTGGCTCGACAACGCCGCGGGCTATTACAAGCTGTTCGTGAGCGCCGGCGGCGACGGCGCGCTGATCGATGTGCCGGCCACCGGCGATCCGCGCGAGGCGCTGCAAAAGATCAGCCAAAACCTCCCTCAGGAGGTGCGGCTGCCCGACCTGAAGCCGTGGGGTCTTAACTTCCGTGGTGTCCGAGTCGTGGTCGCCGACGGCCGGCCTGCAGCGCAGCTCGTCTACACGACCGACAACAAGGCGATCGGGCCGCTGACGTTGATTATCGGCTCGTCGAAAGAGCCGGACGTCGCGTCCACTCTGACGCGTCGTCAAGACGTTAACCTGTTGTATTGGCGGCACCAGGGGCGCGCTTACGCGCTCGTCGGACAGGCCGATACCGGCTATCTGTGGGGCATCGCCAACGACGTCGCCTGGCAGCTCGACGCGATCTGACGTCGCCATCGACGAGACCACGGGCTGCTGGCCCGCAGTGCCGGCGGATGCCGCGGTCCGTCCCTAAGAAGGCCTGGACCGGTCCGTCGGCCTCGGGCATGATCCCGGCGCTCCTCCCGACCAAATGACTGGCATCGAACGCAAAGGCTCGACAATGGTTGCTATCGGATCGACCCCGGAAATGGCGGCTGCGGTCTACGCGACGATGGCGCGGAACCTGGCGGTCGTCCGGCGCCGGCTAGGCAGACCATTGACCTTGGCGGACAAGATTTTGCTCGGGCATCTCGACGACCCTGAACACCAGGAGCTCGAGCCCGGCAAGAGCTATTTGTTGGTCCGTCCTGACCGTGTCGTCTTCCAGGACGTGCTCGGGCAAACGGGGCTGCTGCAGTTCATGCAGACGCGGCGGGAAAAGGTGGCGGTGCCGGCGACGATCCACTGTGACCACCTGATCCAGGCCCGGGTCGAGGGAGCCTCCGACTTGCGTGAGTCGCTCGCCGAGAACAAGGAGGTCTACGACTTTTTGCGTTCCGCGGCGGCAAAGTACGGCCTGGGGTTCTGGGGACCGGGGGCCGGCATCATCCATCAGGTCGTGCTCGAGCAGTACGCCTTCCCCGGCGAGCTGATCATCGGCACCGACTCACACACCCCCAATGCCGGCGGGCTCGGCGCTTGCGCGGTCGGCGTCGGCGGCGCCGATGCCGTCGAGGTCATCGCCGGGCTGCCGTGGGAAGTGCTCTACCCGAAGCATATCGCGGTCTATCTGACCGGCAGCATGAGCGGCTGGACTGCGCCCAAAGACGTCATCCTCTATGTCGCCGGGCAGCTCACCGTTTCCGGCGGGACCAACGCGATCGTCGAGTACATCGGCCCGGGCGCACGCACGATCAGCGCCACCGGCAAGGCGACGATCACCAATATGGGGGCCGAACTCGGCGCGACGACGTCGATGTTTCCGGCCGACGAGCACATGGCGAAATATTTGCGGGCGACCGGCAAAAGCGATCTCGTCCCGCTGATCCAGCAGAACCAGCATATGCTCGAGCCCGACAAGGAAGTCGAAGCCGACCCCGGCAAATATTACGACCGGGTCATTGAGCTCGACCTCTCAAGGCTCGAGCCCTACATCGTCGGTCCGCATTCGCCGGACCGGGCACGGCCGATCTCGAAGCTGGCCGCTGAAGTGGCGGATGCGAAGAATGGCTTCATCGACGAAATCTCGGTCGCGCTGATCGGCAGCTGCACGAATTCGTCGTACGAGGATATGAGCCGGGCAGCCGAGATCGCCGAACAGGCGAAGGCTCACGGGCTCAAAGCCGCGGCGCCGTTTCTGGTCACTCCGGGCTCCGAGCAGGTGCGCGCGACGATCGAGCGCGACGGGCAGATGCAGTCGCTAAAGGATATCAACGGCACGGTTCTTGCCAATGCCTGCGGTCCGTGCATCGGCCAATGGCGAAGGTCGGTCGCGGCAGACGCGGTGCCGAACACGATCGTCACATCGTACAACCGCAACTTCCCGCGGCGCAACGATGGCTCGCCGACGACGATGAACTTCATCGGCAGCCCGGAGATCGTCACCGCCTTCGCCCTCGCGAAACGGCTGTCCTTCAATCCGTTGACGGACACATTGACCGGAGCCGACGGCAAAGCATTCCGGCTCGACCCGCCGCGGCCGGCGCCCGAGGTACCGGCGCGCGGTTTCGACCCCGGGCTTGCCACCTACGTCGCGCCTCCCGAGGACGGCAGCGGGATCAAATTGGAGGTCGCTCCGAACAGCGAGCGGCTGCAGTTGATGGAGCCCTGGCCGGCGTGGGACGGCAAGGACTTCGTCGACATGCCGGTGCTGATCAAGACCCAGGGCAAGACGACGACCGACCACATCTCGCCGGCCGGTCCGTGGCTGCGCTACCGCGGCCATCTCGACAAGTTCAGCGACAACATGTTCATGGGCGCCACCAACGCCTTTAACGGCGAGGCCGGGACCGGCTTCAACGTTCTCACTGGCGAGAAAGGACAGCCGATCGGCCAGATCGCCCGGGTTTACAAAGCTCATGGGATCAGGTGGGTTGCGGTTGGCGACGACAATTACGGCGAGGGAAGCAGCCGTGAGCACGCGGCATTGTCGCCGCGTCTGCTAGGAGGTGCGGCGGTCATCGCCCGCAGCTTTGCCCGCATCCACGAATCCAACCTGAAAAAGCAAGGGCTTTTGGCGCTGACCTTTCAGAACCCGGCGGATTACGACCGCATCCGTGCCGATGACCGCATCAGCCTCGTCGGATTGCAGGCGATGGCGCCAGGGCAGCCCGTCGAATGCCGCATCAAACACGCCGATGGCACCAGCGAGACGCTGCGGCTCAACCACACCTTCAGCGCCTCGCAGCTCGAATGGTTCCGCAAGGGCTCGGCGCTCAACCTCTTTCACCACTGAGAGGTCTAAGTAGGCCCGCTAAAAACCCGGCGGGTTGATGCGGGCGGTAAAGTCGCGGGTCGCCCGCGCCTCGCGATCGTGCTGGAGCGCCCATCCGACGGAGGGAAAGGCGAGCTGCCCCCATGGGATTTGCTTCCAGCTGAACAGAGCGACTTCTAGGCTTTCCGATCCCGGGTGGATCGCCTGGTCCAGCAGCCGGGCGCGGTAGATCAGCTGGACCTGACTGATGCGCGGAATGTCATAGATCGCGAGCAGACCTTCGATCTCGATGCGCGCCCTTGCTTCCTCCCAGGCTTCGCGCTCAGCACCAGCACTGGGCGACTCGTTGAGCTCGAGAAAGCCCGCCGGCAAGGTCCAATAGCCGTAACGCGGTTCGATCGAGCGGCGAACAAGCAGAATGCGTTCGCCCCATCGGGTGACCGAGCCGACCACGATTTTCGGATTGTCGTAAAGGACATAACCGCATTCGGCGCAGATCATGCGTTCGCGATTGTCGCCCTCGGGGATGCCGGGAACCGATGGGCCGCGGGGTTGCCTGTCGTCCGACATGCCGGTTTTGATCCCCGGGTCGAGTTCAAATTAACCGATGCGCCACGGACCCGGACCACCGCCGTCTCGGGGCGGGTGTAGCGTAATGACCCAGCGCCATCTCGGTCGATCAATCGCTCCGCAAGCAGGTTGATAATATTCAGCCCCCCAATCGGGGGCAATACGAGGCCATCGCGGGCGCGACCGGCTTTTCATCCCTTGCAAAGCCGGGCCGGAGCGGTAACTCATTTCTCCGGCATGCTCTCCGCGTTCGATAAATTTGCCTTCAACGCCACGCAAGCGGCGCGCATCAGTTGGTTCTTCGGGCAAAAATTGCTCGCGGCCCGCATGGGCCGTTCGGTGCCCGTGCCAGATCGACTGAAGCATTGCCCGACGCCGGACAGGCGGCGGATCCTGGCCGATCTGCGAGCTCTCCTCGCGCAGGATTGGCGCAACATCGAGGCCGGATACTATGCACCGCCGGCGGATGGGCTCGGCAGTCCATTCGGGGAGATCCGTCGCGCGGTTGATTTCTTTGCCGATCTGGAAGCGGTCGAGCAACGACGACACGGCAGACCCCAAGAGCGCTTCCTGACCGAGGCCGCGGCCGCGCGCTATCCGGCCTATTACCGGCAGAAATTTCATTTCCAGACCGACGGTTATCTGAGCGGGGCTTCGGCCGAGCGCTACGACCACCAGGTCGAGGTCCTGTTCGGCGGGGGTGCCGCCGCAATGCGGCGCCAGGCGCTGGTGCCGCTGAAAGGCGTGCTCGCCGATCAGCAGCGGGCCGCTGGGAGCAAGGATGCGCGCTTGCTCGACGTTGCGTGCGGAACCGGGCGCTTTCTGCGCGAGGTCAAGGCCAACTATCCCCGGCTCTACATCACCGGTCTCGACCTGTCGCCGCATTACCTCGCCGTCGCCCGCCGCGAGCTGGCGCCTTGGTCGCGGGTGCGCCTGGTCGAGGCCGCGGCAGAGGCGATGCCCTTCGCCGACGGCGAATTCGACGTCGTCACCTGCATCTATCTCTTTCACGAACTGCCGGTCCGCACGCGCCGCGCCGTCGTGGCCGAGGTTCGCCGCGTGCTGAGGCCGGGCGGCACGCTGATCTTTGTCGATTCGCTGCAGACCGGCGATGAACCGGACTACGACGGTCTCCTGGACTTGTTCCCGTTCGCCTTTCACGAGCCCTATTACAGGAGTTATCTCCGCGAGGACCTCGACCGGTTATGGAGCCCGGGCTTCACACCCGGCAAACGCTTGCCTGCATATTTCTCAAAAGTGCTTTCTTACCGCCTCGATCTCGCCAAAGTTGGGTCATAATTTTACTATTGACCTACATCTAGATACCGCTTTGCTTTCGGGCACAAGGGTGGTACCGTATGTTGTGGGGGTGGACCGGGGGGTCCACAGTATACGGGGGAAATCGGATGCAAGTGATGACTTGGACGCCGGAGCGCGTCGACATGCTCCAGCAGCTGTTCGACGAGGGCCTGCCGACCTCGGAGATCGGTCGCCGCATGGGGCTGACCAAAAACACCATCATCGGCCGCCTCCATCGGAATGGCATGTCGCGGCGGGAGACTGGGCCCAAATTCGTGCCGCAACGCAATTTCTTCGAGTTCAGCGGGCCCGGCTGTCTGTGGCCGCACGGTCATCCCGATGATACCGAATTCCACTTTTGCGGCGCCCGCCCGGCTCCCGGCAAGCCCTATTGTGCCGCGCATGCAGCGCTTGCCTATGTGCGGCCGAAAGAGGAGAAAAAGGCCGCTTAGCGGCGCGATCACCGCCTGAGGCAGCGCATTGCCCGGTCGAGGCCGTCGAGGGTCAGCGGAAACATGCGGTCCTCGAAGCTGCGCCGGATCATGCCGATGCTGGCGGTGCCGTCCCAGTATTTCTCGGGCACAGGGTTGAGCCACGCGGCTTTTGGGTAGGCGTCGAGCAGCCGGCGCAGCCAGACCGCGCCCGGCTCGTCGTTCCAGCGTTCGACGCTGCCGCCCTCTTTCTCGATCTCGTAGGGACTCATGCTGGCGTCACCGACGAGAACGATACGCCAGCTCGCGTCGTAGGTGTGAAGGAGCTCCGTCACCGGGATCTGCGCGATGTGGCGCCGGCGCGAGTCGCGCCAGACCGTGTCGTAGATGCAGTTATGAAAATAGAAGTGGATCAGATGCTTGAACTCGGAGCGAGCCGCCGAGAACAGCTCCTCGCAGATCCGGACGTGGTCCTCCATCGACCCGCCGACGTCGAGGAACAGCAGAAGCTTCACTACATTGTGGCGCTCGGGGACGAGCTTGAGATCGAGCCAACCGGCGTTGTGCGCGGTTGACCTCACGGTGCCGTCGAGATCGAGCTCTTCGGCCGCTCCCTCGCGCGCGAAATGCCGCAGCCGCCGCAACGCGAGCTTGATGTTGCGAGTGCCGAGCTCAACGGTGTCGTCCAGATTGCGGAACTCGCGCCGGTCCCAGACCTTGACAGCGCTGCGGTTGCGGCCCTCCTCCTGGCCGATGCGCACCCCCTCCGGGTTGTAGCCGTAGGCAACAAACGGCGAGGTGCCGGCGGTACCGATCCATTTGCTGCCGCCCTGGTGCCTTGTTTTCTGCTCGGCAAGACGCCGGCGCAACGTCTCCATCAACTCTTCCCAGCCGCCGAGCGACTGGATCAGCTTCTTCTCTTCCTCGGTCAGAAACCGCTCGGCAAGCTTTTTGAGCCAGGCCTCGGGGATCTCGGACTGCCGATCGGACAGGGTTTCAATGCCGTTGAAGCAGTGGCCAAACACTCGGTCGAAGCGGTCGAGATGCCTCTCGTCCTTGACCAGCGAGCTGCGCGCGAGAAAGTAAAATTCCTCCACGTCAAATGCGGCGACGCGGCTTTGCATCGCCTCCATCAGGGTCAGGTACTCGCGCAACGAGACCGGCACTTTTGCCGCGCGCAACTCGGCGAAGAACGAGAAAAACACCGCCGCTAGCCGCGCTCGCGCCGATGCAGGAAGGCGAGGCGCTCGAACAGGTGAACGTCCTGCTCGTTTTTCAACAGCGCCCCGTGCAGCGGCGGGATCAGTTTTGCCGGATCGCGCGTCCGCAAAACCTCAGGCGAGACATCCTCGACGAGCAGGAGCTTGATCCAGTCGAGCAGCTCCGAGGTCGAGGGCTTCTTCTTCAACCCAGGAACTTCGCGGATATCGAAGAAGACCGTCAAAGCTTCGCGCACCAGTTCGTTCTTCAGGCCGGGAAAATGCACGTCGATGATCCGCCCCATCGTCTCGCGATCGGGAAAGCGGATGTAATGAAAGAAGCAGCGCCGAAGAAAAGCGTCCGGCAACTCTTTTTCATTATTGGAGGTGATGATGACGATCGGGCGATGGCGGGCCACTATCGTACGGCGGGTCTCGTAGACATAGAATTCCATGCGGTCGAGCTCGAGCAGCAGATCGTTCGGGAATTCGATGTCCGCCTTGTCGATCTCGTCGATCAGCAGGACCGGCGCATCGTCGGCTTCGAACGCCTCCCACAATTTGCCCGGGACAATGTAATTGGCGATGTCGTGGACCCGCTCATCGCCGAGCTGGCCGTCACGCAGGCGCGAGACCGCATCGTATTCGTAGAGCCCTTGCTGCGCCTTTGTCGTCGATTTGATATGCCAGGTAATCAGATCCTTGCCGATGCCGCGGGCAACTTCGTGCGGGAGGATGGTCTTGCCGGTGCCCGGCTCGCCTTTGACGAGGAGCGGGTGCTCGAGAGCGATCGCGGCATTGACGGCGACCTGCAAATCCTTTGTCGCAACATAGGTATCGGTGCCCTCGAAACGTGCCATCCACGCGCTATCCTTCGCTACGGTCACGATCACATAGCGCGAGGGGCGCGATGAAGCCAGCCTTGCCGCTATTCGCGCAGTTCGAACCAGAGGGTACAGCCGTAATCGATCGTCACCTCGTCGCCGGGCCGGATCGGAGCGTTCGCGACGAGGTCGAGGGTCAGCCGGGCATAATTGCGATCGACCCGGGCGTTAGGACGACTTGAATGGTTGCACAGGCTAAGGAGGCCCAGCCCTAGCGCACCGCGCCCCTCCCCGTCGGGGTCGCCGTCCCAATGGAAATAGTACTCGTAAATGACGGTTCGATCGAGGGCCGGACAATCTTTCGCGGGCAAGATGATCACGGGGGCTGACTCGATGACAGTCCCGGGCGCTATCTCGTCACAGGCGAAGACCCCACGCCCGCGCCCCGCACTCGTACGGACTTCGGCGAGCTGAATACCTATCGGCAGTGCACCTAGGCGGTCTTGGCAGGCTCGCGCGTGTGGTCGACAACGCCGGCCGGTGTCGGCGAGGCGGTCGCAGCACCGGGCGGCGGCACTTGTGCCGGTGTGGCTTCGGTCTCGTCCTCTTCTTTCATACCGGCCTTGAATGCCTTGATGCCCTTGGCGAAGTCACCCATGACGCGAGGCAGCTTCCCGGCGCCGAACAGAATGAGGATAATGGCCAAGACCACGATCCAATGCATCAAGCTGAAGGAACCCATTGCAACGACCTCGGAACGGCGACCGGAGACTACTCTAGCAAGCTTCTCCGACGAATTGCCAGTACATAGCGGCAGAGGTGCCGCGTTTGCCTACGAATTCGTGCCGACTCCCGGAAAGTCAACCCCGACGCCTGAGACCAAGTGCCATGACCTATTTCCCACCGCCGCATCCCGCCCCCTGGAACCGCGCCTCACCCGACGAAATGTCCCTCGATCCGCGGGCTGTCGCCGGCGCTGCGCGTCTTGCCGGCGAACATGAGACGCCGTGGGGTCGCGATCTTTCATTAGAGGTACGCCGGGATTTCCAAGAGCGGTCGCCGTGGAACGAAACCCTGGGGCCGGTGCGGCCCCGCGGCGGGCCGAACGGTCTTCTGCTGCGGCACGGCCTGATCGTCGCCGAGTGGGGCGATACGACACGCGCGGACATGACCTTCAGCGCCGCCAAGAGCTATCTCTCGATCATTGCCGGTCTCGCCTGGGACCGGGGGCTGATCGGCGACACGCACGAGAGGGTCCGCGCGACGGTCGACGACGGCGGCTTCGACCCGCCGCACAATGATGCGATCACCTGGCATCACCTGTTGCAGCAGACCTCGGAATGGGAGGGGGCGCTGTGGGGCAAGCCGGACCTGATCGACCGCAACCGCGCCGTCGCCGGGCGGCCGAGCGCCGCGCCGAAAGGGAGCCACCGCGATCTGCGGCCGCCCGGCGAGTTCTGGGAGTACAACGATGTCCGCGTCAACCGCCTCGCGCTTGCGCTGCTGCGGCTTTGGCGGCGGCCGCTGCCCGAGGTGTTCCGTGAATTGGTCATGGATCCGATCGGCGCGTCGCCCGATTGGGAATGGCACGGCTACCGCAACTCCTTTGTCGAGATCGACGGCAAGCGTATGCAATCGGTCTCGGGCGGCGGCCATTGGGGCGGCGGGGTTTTCATCAACGCGCAAGACCAGGCACGGATCGGCCTCATGCTGCTCAACCGGGGCATGTGGAACGGCCGCCGTATTCTCTCCGAAGAGTGGATCGGCCGGATGCTTGATCCCTGCTCGCTGTTTCGCAATTACGGCTACCTCTGGTGGCTCAACACCGGCAGCGCGCTTTATCCGAGTGCGCGGGCCGACAGCTATTACGCCCGCGGCGCCGGCGGCAACCTTACCTGGATCGACCCAACGAACGACGTCGTCGCGGTGCTCCGCTGGACCGACCCCGCCGCAATGGACGGGTTCATGAAAAAGACGATGGCGGCGCTCGGGTAAGGGCGGTCGTGGTCCCTTTGTAAAAGGAGACGCCGATGCTGACCTTGTATTTCTCGCCCGGGTCGAGCTCGATGGCGGTGCACATAGCGCTCCACGAGATCGGCGACGATTTCGAGCGGCGGCATGTTTCGTTCGCCAAGCGGGAACAGTATTCGCCCGAATATTTGGCGATCAACCCCGAGGGCAAGGTCCCGACGCTGCTGATCGACGACCGCCCGCTGACCGAGGTCGCCGGGTGTCTCTACTATCTCGCCAAACGCTATCCGGAGGCGCGGCTGTGGCCCGAAGGCGGCCTCGAAACCGAGGCACAGGCGATCTCGTGGATGTCGTTCATCGCCTCGACGATCCACCCGGCGCGTCGCGTCGGCCTCGAGCGCTGGCGCGAAGTGTTCGGTCTCGCCGAGCGCAGGTTGGGGACGCGGGAATGGACGGTCGGGCGCTATTCGATCGCCGACATCCACCTCTTCCGGCTCTATTGGCGCTTCGTCGGCTCGGTAAAGCCCGCCCGCGGCGAGTTCCCGAACCTCTCGGCTCATTACGAGCGGATGATGGCGCGCCCGGCGGTCAAGCGCACGATCGAAATCGAAAGCGCGGTCGGCTACGCCCTCCCGCAATAGCCGATGGCGGTCCTCCCGACGCCATCGGAAGCTTCGCAAGCGTAGCAAGCGTAGGGCGGATGAGCGAAGCGTAATCCGCCGATTGCAGGGCCGATTTGGCGGAATGCGCTGCGCTTTTCCGCCCTACTTTTGCGCTCTCCCGGAATCGTTCGCGTGTATGGAGCGGGTGAAGGGAATCGAACCCTCGTCAGAAGCTTGGGAAGCTCCTGCTCTGCCATTGAGCTACACCCGCGCGCCCCGAATGATAAGCAATCCGCGGCCGCCTGCAAGCGCCCAGCAAACGCCGACGCCTCCAGCCCGGCCTTGTGCCGGGTATCCAGGGAAACCGGCAAGGTATCTGCCGCAGCTCGTTCATGGCCGGGACAAGCCCGGCCATGAACGAAGAAGGAAGGCTGGCCTAAGGGCGATTACGCGTTCCGCCGCTTCGCCGGTGGATCGACCGCGACTGTGCCGATTTCCCCAGGCAGAGATACTTCGAGGAGTTCGAGGTCGTCCGAGGTGGCGATCTCGTTGTGATGCATGCCGCCGGGGATAAAGCACGAGTCGCCCGGCTCGAGCCGGCAGCGGCTGCCGTCCTCGAATTCGAGCTCGACCCAGCCCTTCAGTGTGTAGACGAACTGGCCCTCGCAGACATGATAATGCCAGCCGGTCGGTCTGGTCATGCCGGTCAACGCCGTCGTCACTTGCGCCCGCATCCATCCGTTGCTAGCCGCGGTGACGCCGAGGTCGCGGTATTTGAAAAAGTCGCGGCGCCCGGGGACTAACTCGGGCGTCTTCGCGCTTGTCACGGCGAGCTTCATCGCCGGCTGTGCGGCCGCTTTGTCTTTCTTGAGCGCCGTCTCGACGGTCATCTGTAACCTCCTCCCGATGCAAGTCGCGCGATCATAGCAGCATGTGACGCCGAGCGGCGAGCGCCAGCTTCACGCTGCCGCGAGATTGGTGTTAACCTCCCGACATCAACTCCAAGGAGGATCGCATGGCGAATATACCGGGTGCGGTAACCGATCCCAGCCGCGTGCGTAGCGAAAACATCGAGTTCACGAGCGGTAGCGACACGATCAAAGGCTATCTGGCGCAGCCGAGCCAGTCCGGACGCTACCCCGGCATCGTCGTGATCCATGAAGCTTTCGGCTTGGTCGAGCATATCCGCGACATTGCCAGGCGCTTTGCCAATATCGGCTACAACGCGGTAGCGCCCGATCTTTATGCGCGGAAGGGCGGGCCGTCCGATCCGAACGACATCAACACCGTCTTCCCCGTCATGTTCGGCAAGTCGGATGCCGAGGCGGTGCAGGACCTCGAGGCTGCCGCCGCGCATCTGCGCGGGGTTCCCGGCGCGACCGGCAAGATCGGCGCGATCGGCTTCTGTTCCGGCGGGCGGCAGACCTTGCTATTTGCGTGCAGCAGCGACAAGGTCGATGCCGCGGTCGATTGCTGGGGTGGTTTCATCCACCGCGCGACGCCGGATGCCGAGACGACACCGGCACGGCCAACGCCGATCCTGAATTTGATCGGCCGCCTGCATTGCCCGCTCTTCGCGGTGTTCGGCGAGGAGGACCAGAACCCGACGGTCGCGCAATCCGAGGAGCTGAAGAACCGCGCGCAACGCGCCGGCAAGGACGTCACGACTAAGGTCTACAAAAATGCCGGGCATGCCTTTCTCGCCGATTACCGGCCGAGCTATCGCGAAGGCCCGGCGCAAGAGCTCTGGCGGGACGCGGTCGCGTTCTTCGACAAGCAATTGAAATCGTGATCTTGCGCTTGGCCCCCCGCAGAAAGGCGTTGGCATGGCGCGCAACAAAATCGCAGTGGTCGGGGCCGGGCAGGTCGGCGGCACGATTGCGCTGCTGGCTGGGCTCAAAGAGCTCGGCGACATCACTCTGGTTGACGTCATCGAGGGCGTGCCTCAGGGCAAGGCGCTCGACATCGTCCAGGGCTCGACGATCGAGGGCTACGACGCGGTCATCAAGGGCAGCAACGACTACGCTGACATCGCGGGCGCCGATGTCGTCATCGTCACTGCCGGGATCCCGCGCAAGCCGGGCATGAGCCGCGACGATCTGATCGAGACCAATGCCAAGATTGTCGGCACGGTCGGCGCGGCAATCAAAAAACATTGCCCGCGGGCCTTCGTGATCGCGATCACCAACCCGCTCGATGTGATGGTATGGGTCATGCGCGAGGCCTGCGGGTTGCCGCCCAAGCGCGTGGTCGGCATGGCCGGGGTCCTCGACAGCGCCAGGTTCCGCTATTTCCTCGCCGCGGAGCTTGGCGTCTCGGTCGAGGATGTCAGCACCTTTGTCTTGGGCGGCCATGGCGACACAATGGTGCCGCTGGTGCGCTATTCTACGGTCGCCGGGATTCCACTGCCCGATCTGGTCAAGATGGGCTGGACGACGCGGGAGCGGCTCGACCAGATCGTCCAGCGCACGCGCGACGGCGGGGCAGAAATTGTCGGCCTTCTCAAGACCGGCTCGGCATTCTATGCACCGGCGAGTTCCGCGATCGCCATGACCGAGGCGTATCTGCGCGACAAGAAACGGGTCCTGCCCGCCGCCGCATGGCTCGAAGGCCAGTATGGGGTGAAAGACCTCTATGTCGGCGTCCCCGTCGTGATCGGCGCCGGCGGCGTTGAGCGCATCGTCGAAATCGCGCTCGATCGCGAAGAAAAGACCGCCTTCGACAAATCTGTCGCTGCCGTCCGAGAGCTGGTCGGGGTCGTCAAGAACATGAAGATCCTGGGCTGACGCGATGAACATCCACGAATACCAGGCGAAGGAACTGCTGGCGAAATACGGCGTTGCGGTGCCGCGCGGCGGCGTCGCCTACACCGCCGCCGAGGCTGTCGAGGCGGCGCGCCGCCTCGGCGGGCGGGTCTGGGTCGTCAAGGCGCAGATCCATGCCGGCGGCCGCGGCAAGGCCGGCGGCGTCAAGCTCTGCCGCTCGGAGGACGAGGTCGCCGCGGCAGCGCGCGCTCTGTTGGGCAAAAACCTTGTGACGCATCAGACCGGGCCGGCCGGCCGCGAGGTCAAGCGGGTTTATGTCGAAGAGGGCTGCGACATCGCGCGCGAGCTCTACCTCGGCCTTTTGATCGACCGCGAAACTGCACGCGTGACGTTGATCGGCTCGACCGAGGGTGGGGTGGAGATCGAGGAGATCGCGGCGCAGTCCCCCGAAAAGATCATCAAAGTGGCCGTCGACCCGGCGAGCGGGATCGAGCCGTTTCACGCCCGCGAAACCGCCTATGGACTGGGCCTCGAGGGAGCTCAGGTCGACGTCGCGGTCAAGTTCGTGACGGCGCTCTACCGGGCATTTTGCGAGCTCGACGCCTCTGTCGTCGAAATCAACCCGCTGGTCGTCACCGGTTCCGGGCAGCTCCTGGCGCTCGATGCCAAAATCGGGTTCGATGACAACGCTCTCTTCCGCCATTCCGACGTTGCCGCATTGCGGGACGAGGACGAGGAGGATCCGACCGAACTCGAAGCCGGCAAGCACGCCCTCAGCTACATCAAGCTCGATGGCAATATCGGCTGCATGGTCAACGGCGCCGGCCTCGCGATGGCGACGATGGACATCATCAAATTGCACGGCGGCAACCCGGCGAATTTTCTCGACGTCGGCGGCGGCGCGACGCGCGAGCGGGTGGCGACCGCGTTCAAGCTCATCCTCAGCGACCCCAATGTCGAAGGAATCCTCGTCAACATCTTTGGCGGGATCATGCGCTGCGATGTCATCGCCGGAGGCGTCGTCGCCGCGGCTCGTGAGGTCAACCTCCATGTGCCGCTGGTCGTTCGCCTCGAAGGGACCAATGTCGATCTCGGCAAAAAGATCCTGCAGCAATCCGGCCTGCCGATCCTCGCGGCCGAGAACCTCGCCGATGCCGCGCAAAAGGTCGTTGCGGCGGTCAGGGAGGCGGCGTGATGGCGATCCTCGTCGACGTTTCGACTAAAGTGTTGTGCCAGGGCTTCACCGGCTCTCAGGGCACCTTCCACTCCGAGCAGGCAATCGCCTACGGCACCAAGATGGTCGGCGGCGTGACGCCGGGAAAAGGCGGCACCCGGCATCTCGACCTGCCGGTCTTCAACACGGTCCACGAGGCACGCGCGAAGACCGGGTGCGACGCGAGCGTGATCTATGTACCGCCGCCCTTTGCTGCCGATGCGATCCTCGAGGCGGCTGATGCCGGGCTTCCGCTGATTATCTGCATTACCGAGGGCATCCCGGTGCTCGACATGGTGCGCGTCAAGCGCTGCCTCTCGGGTGGCCGTTCGCGGCTGATCGGCCCCAACTGCCCCGGCGTCATCACGCCGGACGAGTGCAAGATCGGCATCATGCCGGGGCATATCCACCGCCGCGGCAGGATCGGCATCGTTTCTCGCTCCGGAACTTTGACTTACGAAGCAGTGGCGCAGACCACGGCGGTCGGTTTGGGACAATCGAGTTGCGTCGGCATCGGCGGCGATCCGGTCAACGGCACCAATTTCGTCGAGGTGCTCCAGATGTTTCTGGCCGACGACGAGACCGAGGCGATTGTCATGATCGGCGAAATCGGCGGGACGGCGGAAGAGGACGGCGCCGAGTATTTAAAGGCGGCGCGCAACAAGAAGCCGGTCGTCGGCTTTATCGCCGGCAACACCGCGCCGCCGGGCCGGCGGATGGGCCATGCCGGAGCGATCATTGCCGGCGGCAAGGGTGGCGCCGGCGACAAGATCGAGGCGTTGCGCAGCGCCGGGGTGGTCGTCGCCGAGTCGCCGGCCGCGATCGGCACGACGATGCGCGACGTGCTGCGGGGCTGATCACGCCCGATCGTTGCGGCGTGGGCCACCAATGACAAATTAATATTCGTGCTGATCTCTGTTGCCCGGCCTACCCGGCGCTTTTCCGGCTATGCGCAGGTTGGCGCTAGTATCGTCAAGGCATGGTTATGGCTGAATTGGACGGCACGACCTTTCTGACCGGCGCCAATGCCGGCTTCATCTCCGAAATGTATGCCCGGTATCTCAAAGCTCCCGATGCCGTCGACCAGGGCTGGCGCCGGTTCTTTTCGGAACTGAAGGAGGATGGCTCGGCGACGCTCGCCGAGCTGCGCGGACCCTCCTGGGGCAGAGGAAGGACGCAGATCGTCATTGATGGCGCGGCGGCCGGGCAGCCAATCGATGCCGAGGGGTTGCGCGAGGCCACTAGCGCCTCGATCCGCGCGCTGCAGCTGATCCGATCATATCGAGTTCGGGGCCATCTCGAAGCCAATCTCGATCCGCTGGGGCTGGAGAAGAGGGGGCCCTATCCGGAACTCGATTATCGGAGCTATGGCTTTACCGATGCCGATCTCGATCGCGAAATCTACATCAACAATTTGTTTGGCCGCGAGCGCGCGACGCTGCGCGAGATCATCGCCATCCTGCGCGAGACCTATTGCGGCAAGATCGGCGTCGAGTACATGCACATTCAGGATCCTGCCGAGCGCGCCTGGATTCAGGAAAAATTTGAAAGACGGCAGCGCCGCTCGGGTCTGTCGGCGCAAATAAAAAGAGAGATTCTGCGGGTGCTGACCACCGCCGAAACCTTCGAACGGTTTCTCGACCGGCGCTACACCGGCACCAAGCGGTTCGGCATAGAGGGAGCCGAATCACTGATGCCGGCGCTGGAAGCGATCCTGCACCGCGGTGCCGAAATCGGCATTCGCGAGTATGTGATCGGCATGCCGCACCGCGGCCGTCTCAACGTCCTCGCCAACTTCGTCGGCAAACCGTTCGCCGCGATCTTCTCGGAGTTTCAAGGAAATTCGACTAATCCCGATCACGTTCACGGCTCGGGCGATGTCAAATACCATCTCGGCACCTCGGGCGACCGAGAGATCGCCGGGGAGACGATCCACCTGTCATTGGCGGCCAATCCCTCGCATCTCGAAGCCGTCGACCCGGTCGTACTTGGCAAGGTGCGGGCAAAGCAGCTGCAGCGCGGCGACAACGAGCGGGCCCGGGTAGCCGCCCTATTGATGCACGGGGACGCTGCCTTCGCCGGGCAGGGGCTTGTCGCCGAATCCCTCGAGCTCTCGAATCTGATTGGCTTCCGCACCGGCGGGACGATCCACATCATCGTCAATAATCAGATCGGGTTTACGACGGCGCCGTCAGCCGGGCGGTCGAGCCCCTACCCTTCCGATGTGGCAAAGGGAGTCCAGGCGCCGATTTTCCACGTCAACGGCGACGATCCGGAGGCGGTTGTCGAGGTTGCCCTCGCTGCCGTCGAATTCCACCAGGAATTCAAAAAGGATGTCGTTGTCGACCTGTTCTGCTACCGGCGCCATGGCCACAACGAAACCGACGAGCCGGCCTTTACCCAGCCGTTGATGTACCGGACGATCGCGCGCCGACCGACGACGCGGCAGATCTACGCGGAGCGCCTTATCGAAGCGGGGGTCTTGCGCAAGGAAGAGGCGGATGCGATGGCGAGCCGCTTCATCGCGGAGCTCGAAATGCAGTTCGAGGCCGCCAGGAGCTATCGCCCGAACAAGGCAGACTGGCTCGAAGGCGCCTGGGCTGGCCTCGAAGCGGCGCCAGACGACGACCGCCGCGGCGACACCGGCGTGGCGAGCGAGAGGCTGCGCGAAATCGGCCGCGGCCTCGTGACGGTACCGGAGGGTTTTCGCCTCAATCCCAAAATCGCCCGTCAGCTCGACGCGAAGCGCGCGGCGATCGAGGCCGGCGAGGGCATCGACTGGGCCACCGCCGAGGCGTTCGCGGTCGCCTCGCTATGCGCCGAAGGGACGCATGTCCGAATGTCCGGCCAGGACAGCGGGCGCGGCACCTTCTCACAACGCCATGCCGTACTGGTCGATCAGGAGAGCGAAGAGCGGTACGTCCCGATCAACCATGTGAGCCCCGGCCAAGCGACGTTCGAGATCATCGACAGCCCGCTGTCCGAAGCGGCGGTGGTCGGCTTCGAATACGGATACAGCCTCGCCGATCCGTCCACGCTGGTGCTGTGGGAGGCGCAATTCGGCGATTTCGCGAACGGCGCTCAGGTCATCATCGACCAGTTCCTCAGTTCGGGCGAGGCCAAGTGGCTGCGCATGAGCGGCCTCGTCCTCCTGCTCCCCCACGGCTACGAAGGGCAGGGGCCCGAGCACTCCTCGGCTCGGATCGAGCGCTATCTGCAGCTCTGCGCCGAGGATAATATCCAGGTGTGCAATCTGACCAGCGCGGCGAATTATTTCCACGCCTTGAGACGCCAGATTCACCGTAATTTCCGCAAGCCGCTCGTCATCTTCACGCCGAAGTCGCTGTTGCGCGCCAAAGAAGTCATGTCGCGCCTCGATGAGATGGGCGCGAGAACCTCATTCCATCGCGTCATCGGCGAAACGGGGCCGATTGCCACAGAGGATGCGGTGCGCCGAGTCGTGTTGTGCAGCGGCAAGATCTATTTCGATCTTCTGAAAGCGCGAGCGGCAAACGGCGACCGGCGGGTCGCGCTGGTGCGGATCGAGCAGCTCTATCCGTTCCCGTTCAATGCGCTGGCCAAAGTGCTACAGCGCTACCGCAACGCCGAGATCGTCTGGTGCCAGGAGGAGCCGCAGAATATGGGCGCCTGGAACTTTGTCGACCGGCGCATCGAGCAGGTGCTTGCCGGACTCGACGTCGCGGCGAAGCGGCCGCGTTTTGCCGGGCGCGAAGAGGCGGCCTCTCCCGCCACCGGCCTCTACAAGCACCACGTCGAGGAACAGTCGCAGCTCGTTGCCGCTGCTTTGGCGGCCTAAGAGACGAAATGCCGACCGAGATCAAAGTACCGAGCCTCGGTGAGTCGATTACCGAGGCGACAATATCGAAATGGCTGAAACGGCCGGGCGATCCTGTTGCCGCCGATGAGCCGGTTGCCGAGCTCGAGACCGACAAGGTGACGCTGGAGATTCCTGCGCCGGCAGCCGGTACGCTCAGCGAGATCCTCGCCGAGGAGGGCGCCAACGTCCCGGTGGGTGCGATCCTTGGCCGGATTGCCGACGGGCTGGCGACAGCCCCTCACTCTCCCGCTTCGCGGGCCCCTCTCTCTTCCCGGGTTGCCCCCACCCTTCCCTCCGCCGCAGGCGGGGGAGGGTTAGGGAGGGGGCGGGGAGAGGAAGGCGGTGACGGGAAGACGGCGCTGGAACGATCGGGCCCCGCGGTGCGCAAGCTGATCGAAGAAAGCGGGCTCGACGCGGCCACGATCGCCGCAACCGGACCGGGCGGGCGGATCAGCAAGGCCGATGTGCTGGTCGCCCGGCCGCCGACGCCAGCGCCGCAACCGCCTTCCGCCGGCGAGCGCGAGGTGCGGGTGCGCATGACGCGGCTCAGGCGGCGGATCGCCGAACGCCTGAAAGCGGCACAGAACACCGCCGCGATGCTGACGACATTCAACGAGATCGACATGAGCGAGGCAGTTGTGCTGCGCGAGCGCCATCGCGATGCCTTCGAGAAAAAGCATGGCGTGCGCCTCGGCTTCATGTCGATCTTCGTCAAGGCTGCGATCGTTGCGTTGAAGGAGCTGCCGGCGGTCAATGCCGAGATCGACGGTGACGACATCGTCTACAAGAATCATTACGACATCGGCGTCGCGGTCGGCACCGAGCAAGGCCTCGTTGTCCCGGTCGTGCGCGACGCCGACTGGCTGAGTTTTGCCGAGATCGAGAAAATGATCGCCGAGTACGCACGCAAAGCTCGCGACGGCAAGCTGACGATCGAAGAGCTCTCCGGCGGTACCTTCACGATCTCGAATGGCGGGATCTATGGATCGCTGATATCGACGCCAATCCTCAATCCGCCGCAATCCGGCATCCTCGGCATGCACAAGATCGAGAGGCGGCCCGTCGCCCTCGGCGACCGGATCGAGATCCGGCCGATGATGTATGTCGCGCTCTCCTACGATCACCGCATCATCGATGGCCGCGAAGCGGTAACGTTTCTCGTGCGCATCAAGGAGTGCGTCGAGGACCCCGCGCGAATCTTGTTTGAGATGTGAGTAATAGCTCCATGGCCGATCGCTACGATGTTGTCATTATCGGGGCAGGGCCGGGCGGCTATGTCGCGGCGATCCGCGCGGCGCAGCTCGGGTTCAACGTGGCCTGCGTCGAGAGCCGCGACAGCCTTGGCGGAACCTGCCTCAACATCGGCTGCATTCCGTCGAAGGCGCTGCTGCAGTCCTCGGAAAGGTTCGCCGAGGCCAAGCATGCGCTCGCTGAGCACGGCGTCAAAATCGGCGAGGTCACGCTCGATCTCGCCGTGATGATGGGGCGCAAGGACAAGGTCGTAGGGACGCTGACCCGGGGCGTCGAGTTCTTGTTCCGCAAGAACAAGGTCGAGTGGCTCAAGGGCAGGGGGCGCATCGCCGCCCCAGGGCGGGTTATCATCACCGGCGCGGACGGCGCCGGCCGGGAAGTCGAGGCGAGTTCGATCATCATTGCGACGGGCTCGGAGAGCGCGCCGCTGCCCAGTATCGTTATCGACGAGGAGCGTATCGTCTCGTCGACCGGCGCGCTGTCGCTCGACCGCGTGCCAGAGCGGCTGACGGTGATCGGCGGCGGATATATCGGGTTGGAGCTCGGATCGGTTTGGCGGCGGCTCGGCGCGAAGGTGACCGTGGTCGAGATCCTCGACCGTATCGTCCCGAATATGGACCGAGAACTCGGCACGGCATTGCAGCGGGCGCTCACCCGCTCGGGGATCGAGTTCAAACTTGGCACCAAGATTGCCGGCATCCGTAAATCCGGTGACGGGCTCACTTTCGACCTCGAAGGTGCGGAGCAGCAAACGCTGGCGGCCGATGTCGTTCTCGCCTCGGTCGGCCGCCGTCCGTACACCGCGGGGCTTGGTCTCGAAGCGGTGGGCGTCGCATGCGACGAGGCCGGCCGCGTTGTCGTCGATGACGGCTTTGCGACGAATATCCCCGACATTTACGCGATCGGCGACGCGATCCGCGGGCCAATGCTCGCGCACAAGGCGATGGAGGAAGGCGTCGCGCTCGCCGAGCGGCTCGCCGGGCAAAAGCCGCATATCGATTACGATGCGATCCCGGCTGTCGTCTACACTTGGCCCGAAGTCGCGTCGGTCGGCAAAACCGAGGAAGAGCTCAAAGCGGCGGCGATCCCCTACCGGACCGGCAAGTTCCCGTTTACCGCCAATCCACGGGCGCGGACCAACGGCTATAGCGAAGGCTTTGTCAAAATCCTCGCCGAGCGCGACAGCGACCGGGTCCTCGGCGTCCACATCATCGGCCCCGACGCCGGGACATTGATTGCCGAAGCCGTGCTCGCCAAGGAATTCGGCGCCTCGGCTGAGGACATCGCGCGCACTTGCCACGCCCACCCCACGCTCAGCGAAGCGGTCAAAGAGGCTGCGTTCGCCGTCGCCGGCCGCGCGATCCACATCTGAAAGAGGAACCGAGCATGGTCGATTTGGCAGGCGGTCACGTTGTCGTCACCGGCGGGACAGGGGCGCTGGGCCGCGCGGTGGTCGCTGCGCTGCGTGCGGCGAACGCGGTTTGCCATTTACCCAACCTCGTCGCCGCCGAGCTCGACGACTTTCCTTATGCCGGCGATCCGGGCGTCCACATCGTGCGCGGCGTCGATGTCGCGGACGAAGCGGCGGTGACGGGGTTTTACCGGGATCTCCCACCGCTGTGGGCCTCGATCCACCTTGCTGGGGGTTTTGCGATGGCGCCGATCGGCGACACTTCGGCAGCCGATTTCATCGCCCAATTTCGCATGAACGCGCTCTCCTGCTTTTTGTGCTCCGCGGCGGCGGTAAGGGCCTTTCGGGCCCGCCCCGGAGCAGGCCCCGGCGGCGCGAAAGGGGGGCGGATCGTAAACGTGTCGGCGCGGCCGGCGCTCGAACCACGCCTCGGGGCGGGGATGATCGGCTACACCGCATCCAAATCCGCGGTTGCGGTGCTGACCCAGGCGCTGGCACAGGAGCTGACCGACGAAGAGATCTGGGTCAACGCGGTCGCCCCGTCGGTCCTCGACACCGCTGCAAATCGGCAGGCAATGCCGCAGGCCGACCATTCGCGCTGGGTAGCGCCTGCCGATTTGGCGCAAATCATTGTCTTCCTCGCCTCTCCAGAAAATCGCGTGACACGCGGGGCCGTGATCCCGGTCTACGGCGGCGCCTAGCCCCACCGCGCCCTCCAAAAAAATTCGTCCGGGCGTGAAGCGGCTCACACTCGATTCGCACAAATCCGCCGACACTTCTCTGACGCCGTCGGCGTAGAGTGCCGTCCGGCGCCGCATCGCAACCTGTGTGACTGCGGTGCAAAGCTGATTTGCATAAATTTTAACAAAGCTTTACCTGTTTTTATATTGCATCGCACCATGGCTACCGTATGTTCGTGGTGTCGAGGGATGAGCGCGAGGTCTCGGATGAAACAGTATCTGTTCCGCCTCGACCGGATCGCCGGCGAGTTGAACGCCTGGCTTCTCGCGATAGCGATCGGCCTGGGCATGCTCGACCTGACGGTCCTCGCGGTGAAGTGCATGCCGGCTCTGCCACCGACCCCGGGTGCCGTCAGCAGCGTCAATCCGGCGCACGCCGCCGACCCGTCTCCCTCGCCGCAAACCCCTAATGGCCGAGGTTGATCCGGCAGTCGCGGAGAGGAGGCCGCCATGCTTGCCGTCGTTGGACCTGTGATCACGCGAGAGGGCGGTTACGCCTTCGATTCGTGGACGCCCGAAAAAGGGCTGAGCCGCGGCTACAACTATCGTCGTGTCGAAGACGCTCACTACGCGCGCAAGGCCGAAATCAAATCGCACGGCGCAGGCCCTGCCGCTCCGATGGTGGCCTGCGCCACGATCGATGAATTCACCTCGATACTGGCCGAACATCACGGCACGTTCGACTGCTAGCGGAACGGTCGCCGGCCGCGCCCGGCTGCTCTGGACCAATCGGCTCGCAACGCTTAATTGACGGCGAGCGCGATCTGACCCGAGGGCCGGATGACCGGAAACCCGTTCTTCGAAACCTGGACCACGCCGTTCGGCATCCCGCCCTTCGATATTATTCGACCCGAGCATTTTCCGCCGGCCTTCGATCGGGGGATGGCCGAGCATTCGGCCGAAATCGCGGCGATTTCCGGCTCGCCCACACCACCGAGCTTTGCCGATACGATCGAAGCGCTGGAACGCAGCGGCCGGCTGCTCGAGCGCACGAGCCGCGTATTCTTCAATCTCGATGCGAGCGACACCAACGACGCGCTCGAGGCGGTCGCCCGCGATTACGCGCCGAGGCTCGCGCAGCACCAGATGCGCATCGCCCTCGATCCTGCTTTGTTTGCGCGCATCGCCGATCTGTTTGCCCGCCGCACGAGCCTTGGCTTGGACCTCGACCGGCTGCGCCTGCTCGAGCGCTATCGCCTGGGCTTCGTGCGCAGCGGGGCGCTGTTGAGCCCCGGGCAAAAGCAGCGGATGACCGCGATCAGCGAGCGCCTCGCGACGCTGCACACCCTGTTCGGGCAAAACGTGCTGCGCGACGAGCGAAGCTGGCAGCTCGTCCTCGACGAGGCGGACCTCGACGGGCTGCCGGGGTTTGCGCGAGCGGCAGCAGCCGAGGCCGCGAGCGAGCGCGGGCTTACCGGGCGCTTTGCGGTGACGCTTGCGCGTTCCGCAGTCGAGCCGTTTCTGACCTTCTCGCGCCGCCGCGATCTCCGCCGGACCTTGTGGGAGGCGTGGACCGCGCGCGGCGCCCATGAGGGTGACGCCGACAATCGGCCGCTGATCCGCGAGATCGCTGCGTTGCGTGCCGAGCAGGCACGGCTCTTGGGTTACGAGAGCTTTGCCGATTATCGGCTCGACGACACGATGGCCAAAACCGTCATGGCGGCCGAACGGCTGCTGTCGCAAGTGTGGGAGCCGGCCAAAAAGAAGGCGCGCGTGGAGCAACGGGCGCTCGAGGCGGCGGCCCGCGCCGAGGGCCTCAACGAGCCGGTCGAGCCATGGGACTGGCGCTATTACGCCGAGAAGGTCCGGCAGGCCGAGTACGACCTCGACGAAGCCGAAGTGAAGCCGCACTTCGTCCTCGACCGGATGGTCGAGGCGGCGTTCGACACTGCCGGCCGTCTCTTCGGTCTCACCTTTACCGCGCGCGAGAACATCCCGGTCTATCATCCCGATGTGCGGGTGTGGGAAGTGCGCGACGCGGCGGGCAAACATGTCGGCCTCTTTCTGCACGACAATTTCGCCCGCCCCGGCAAGCAGTCGGGCGCCTGGTCGAGCCGCTACCGCGATCAGCAAAGGCTCGACGGCTGGGTCACGCCGATCGTCGTCAACAACAATAATTTTATCAAGGGCGACCCGACGCTGCTGAGCTTTGACGACGCCAAGACCCTGTTCCACGAATTCGGTCACGGGCTGCACACCTTGCTGAGCCGGGTGCGCTACCGCTCGCAATCGGGCACGGCGGTGCGGCGTGACTTCGTCGAGTTCCCGTCGCAGATTTTCGAGCACTGGATGTCGGCGCCGGAGACCTTGCGACGCTACGCACGCCATTACCGCACCGGCGAGCCGATCCCCGAGGATTTGCTGCACCGCCTGCTTGCGGCGCGCAATTTCAACCAGGGCTTTGCGACGGTCGAATACACCGCCTCGGCGCTGATCGACCTCGAACTGCACCGCTGCGCCGACTCCGAAGATTTGGATCCCGAGCGGTTCGAACGCGAGTTCGTCGAGCGCGTGGGCGTGCCAAAGGAGATCGGCCTGCGCCATCGCCTGCCGCATTTCCAGCACCTGTTCGCGGGCGGCGGTTATGCCGCGGGGTACTACGCCTATCTCTGGGCCGAGGTGCTGGAGGCCGACGGCTTTGCCGCCTTCACCGAGGCGGGCGATGTCTTCGATCCCGCGCTCGGCGCGCGTCTCAAAGCCATCTACAGCGCCGGCGACACCCGCGACCCGATGGAGCTCTACCGCGCCTTCCGCGGCCGCGACCCGAAGGTCGCCGCGCTGCTGCAGCAGCGCGCCCTCACTGCCGAGCAATCCCCGTAACTCGCTCTCGTTGCGGTTCGGTAAAGCACTCCCGCTCCGCCGATGCCCACCGAGGCGGCGCGCGTTGTTGCCATGAATCACAATCATAAATTGAGCAATTAATGAATGTTGCTCCCGCAATTGCAAATAATCGGCGAGAAACTCTTCTATAAGTTGTGGAGTGCCCACTAAACCCGATGCCGGGCTCGGCGGGTTTCTATGTCAACGGCGAAAGTGCCTGCCAGAATAGCAATTATGTGATCATGCTTATCGCAACAAGCCGTCAGCCTTTGGGCAACTATCCCTCCGGTCTCGGGTGAGAAGCGCTCGTCACTTCACAAGCTCAGTTCGTAACAGCAAAACCCAAGAAATTTCTGCATGTGTGAACTAGGTCACTTTCGGGCCGATAAATTTGCGCCCACGCTTCTTAACCGTAAAATGCGAGGCGCTGGTGAAAAGGTGTCTCATGGGGGGTAGAACCAAGCATGTTTGGGCTGTGGTCGTGTGGCTTATGTGTGCGGCGCCGGTGCTCGGCCAGACGGCAGCCATTAATTGGCCTGACGCGGTCAGCCGGCTAGCAGAGGAACGCACCAAGGCGGAAGTCTGCGTCACGTCGCTCAAGAAGTATGGCAATGAGGGTCAGAAAGCGCAGGGGCGGCTAGCTTACGGCGTGGCGAAGGCGAATTTCGACGGCGTCATCGCTGGGCTGATCACAGCCCTCGGCGAGGGCGGAAATCCTGAGAGCTTACTCAGTCTCGATACTAGGCTTGCACAGGGCGCAACGGGTCTTGAACAATTCTGCAAATCGGTCAGCGATCTCGTCCCGAACGCTTCCGGGCAAAAGGGTCTCCTTGACGCCATGGTCAAGGCCGCCGTCGAACCAGTGATTAAGGCGCTGTCGGAGGCAGTGGCCGCCCTCTACAACAATCATCGGAAAGACGACGCGTTGACCCGTCAGACTATTCAAACTCAGTTGGAGGCCGCGAAATGGCCAGACTTTTGACAGGAAGAGGCGGCTCAATAACGCTGCTGGTGTTATCTCTGGCGATTTTCGGCGGCCCGTTTGCTGCGGGACAGAGTCTGTACGAGCGCCCGGTTCTGATAGTCGATCCGGGCATGCATACGGCCGGCATCTGGATGGCGCCCGCGGACGCAACCGGCCGGATAATCGCCACGGGTTCTTTGGACAAGACCATTCGGATTTGGTCGGCTTCCGACGGCAAACTTTTGCAGACGATCCGGGTGCCTGCAGGGCCGGGTAACGTCGGTAAGGTCTATGCGGTCGCAATGAGTGCGGACGGCAACTTCGTGGCTGCCGCAGGATGGATGGAGGGGCCGGGAGACCACCCGATCTACCGATTCGACCCAAGCACGGGGAAGATGACCGGCAGGATAGCAAGCGACGTGTCCTCGACGACGCATGGCCTCGCCTTTTCCACAGATGGCCGTTATCTCGCCGCGACACTCTATCAAAACGGTGGTCTTAGAGTCTTCGACCGAGACAAGAATTGGGCCGAAACGTTTCGTGATACGGATTACGGCGCGACTACTGTTGGCATCGCGTTCGCGCATGACAGGCGACTGGCCACAGCGTCCGACGATGGCAAGATCCGGCTTTACGATCGCAGCTTTAAGCCGATTGTGCCTCCCCAATCCGCGCCAAGCGGATATCAGCCGGACGGGCTCGCCTTCAGTCCGGACGGCAACGTGTTGGCGGTGGGGTATTTCGACGTGTCAGCGGTGGACCTTCTGGACGGACACAGCCTGGCGCGGCTGCCGGGACCGAACACCGATGACTTAAAAAATGGGAACTTGAAATCAGTCGCCTGGTCGACCGACGGGCAGAGCCTCTTTGCCGGTGGGCGGTACGTAAACGAACCGTCAAACTCGCCAATCCTTGCCTGGGACCAAGGCGGCCTCGGAACGCGTCGCATCCGGCGGACCTGTGGCACTAATACGGTGTTCGGCCTCGTGCCGATGACAGCTGGCGAGCTTGTGGTCGCAACTGGCGACCCTTGTCTGACTGTGCTGAGGTCGAATGGCACTCCCCGATGGGCTCACCAGCGACCCGGTGCCTTTTTCCGGGATCAGGAGAAAAACTTCGCAGTGTCCGCAGATGGAATGGTCGTTGACTTCGATTTTGAGCGGTTCGGTAAGTCCCCGCTGCGCTTTGATCTGCGATCACTAACACTATCTGGGGATCGGCCCGATGATGACGTGACCCGACCGCCGAAGCAAGACGGGGTCCCTATCGAAAGTTGGGATAACAACTATTACCCGAAGCTTGGGGGTAAGCCGATCGATCTTGAAGCAACTGATATCGCGCGAAGCCTTGCGATCCATCCAGACGGCCATCGTTTCGTCCTTGGCACCGCTTTCTCGCTTCGCGCCGTGGATGCCGACGGCAAGGCTCTTTGGAATCGTCCTGTGTCGACTGAAGTACGAGCGGTCAACATCAGCGGAGACGGTCGGCTAGTCGTCGCCGCTTATGGGGACGGCACGATCCGCTGGCACCGCATGGACGACGGACGCGAACTGGTGGCCCTGCAGGTGCTGGGCGACAAAAAGAACTGGGTTGCCTGGACACCTGAAGGCTTCTACGCCGCTACACCTGGCGCTTACGGGGTGCTGCGCTGGCAGGTAAATCGCGGAGTCGACGCGGCGGCCGACACGGTACCGGTCTTGGCAATCGCAAAGCTGAACCGCCCGGATGCGCTTCCGCTCGTGCTTCAGGAGATGGAGACTGCACGGGCATTGGGCATCGCCGACCTGGCGGCCGCCCGCCATGATGTCCAGATCGCGACCGGGGCGGCAAAGCCTCCGGGCGCGCGGCTGCACGTATTGACCATCGGCATCAGTGATTACGGCAACAAGGCAGTGCAGCTGCACCTGAACTTCGCCGACAAGGACGCCAGTGACGTGGCCAACGCTCTCGTCAACACGCAACGCAGTGAATACAACAAAATAGGTGGCCTCTATGCCGACGTCGTGCCGCAGTACCTGCACGATGCGACCGCGGATCGGGCCGGAATCTTTAACGCGTTTGACTCAATGCAGCGCGATATGGCCAAAGACACCGCAGGCGAAGACTTGGCGGTTGTCTTGTTTTCCGGTCACGGCGCCGTCATAGACAACCGCTTTTACCTTTTGCCTTATGGAGTTAATGCCGGGACGCTTGCCGAGCTCAAAGGGACCGCTATCTCGGCGGACGATTTCCAGGCTGAAGTGGCCAAGCTGGCCCATCATGGCCGTGTCCTGCTATTGCTCGATGCCTGCCAGTCCGGGGCGGTCACCACCGATGGTTCCAGCTTGACCCCGAACGCTGATTTGTTGCGTACGGCGATGTCCATGAGCAATGTGACGGTGCTGACATCTTCCAGCGCGAATGAATTCTCCCGTGAGGATGAGAAGTGGAAAAATGGCGCATTCAGCAAGGTGCTGATCGAGGCCTTTGGCAGAGAGGCGGACGAGAACCACGATGGTATCATCTCGATGAGCGAGTTGACCTCCTATGTGTCGGCCCATCTACCGATGCTGACCGACGGCCGCCAGCATCCGGAAATGGACCAGCGCTTTCAAGGCAGCCTCTTCGTCGCTGGCCTGTAACCGCTGGGACCTACCTCGCACTTTGTTGCCCGTGTCCAGCCTCCGACGCGGAAATACCGGAGGGAGACTGTCAACGAAGAAGCGCGATCTCGCTGGCATGTGTCGGCTTTCGGCGAGCCGGCGGCCGGCAACGGCATTCTCAATCGCCGGGTCTTTTCTAGAAGCTGCGGTCGTCGCTGGTGCAGCGGGATGCCCGCAGCATGGCCGACAGTCCCAATCTGGGCAGCTGCGAGGTGCTCGACGAATGAGAGGGAGGAAGCCGTGAGTCTTCGGAATTTCACGCTTGCAGTCGCAACGGTCGCTATGGCCGCTTCGGCCAATACCCAACAGACCACCGACGATCAGCTCGGGACTGTGCATTTCCTGATCTCATGTACCGCAGTACAGGTCAAATTCGATCGCGCCGTGGCGCTGTTGCACAATTTCTTCTACCCCGAAACGATCAAAGCCTTCCAGGCCATCATCAACGAAGATCCCGACTGCGCGATCGCCTATTGGGGCTTAGCAATGAGCGAGCTGCGCAATCCGCTCGTACCGCCCTTCCCGGCTACCAACCTCAAGGCCGGCTCGAAGGCGATACAGGAGGGCAAAGCCGCGAAGGCGCAGACGCCGCGCGAAGCCGAATACCTCGCCGCAATCGAGGTCTTCTACAAGGACTACGACCAGATCGACCATAATATGCGGGCTGGGCTCTACGAGCAGTCGATGCAGCATTTGCACAAGCACTACCCGGATGATTCCGAAGCGGCGATCTTTTACGCGCTGGCGCTCAACGGCGCGGTCGACTTCAACGACAAGAACTATACCAAGCAGCTGAAAGCTGCGGCGATTTTGAATGAGGAAGCAAAAAAGCAGCCGAACCATCCGGGCATCGCGCACTACCTGATCCACAGCTATGATTTCGCGCCGCTCGCGGCAATGTGCGTGTCAACGGCCCAACTCTACGACAAGATCGCGCCGGGGGCGCCGCACGCCCTGCATATGCCCTCGCACATTTATTCGATGCTTGGCATGTGGGATGATTCGGTCCGCTCCAATCTCGCCTCGAAAGCTGCCGCGGAAAGTCACGGTCTGCCCGTGGGTCACCAGACAGACTTTCTCGTCTACGCCTTTCTGCAACGGGCGGAGGACGGCCGCGCCAAAGAGCTTGTCGACTCGGTGTTGCCGATTTCCGGCGGACTGGGAAGCGACACGGCGTTAGCCGCCATACCCGCACGCTTTGCGCTCGAACGCGGGCAATGGGATGAGGCCTCGCAATTGAGTGTTCGCGCCAGCCAGTTTCCGGCGACCCAGTCTATCTCATACTTCGCCCGCGCCCTCGGCGCCGCCCGTTCGGGCAATGCAGCAGCAGCCCGCGCCGAGATCGTCCGTCTCGACGAGATCGAAGCAAAGCTTGACGCGGCCAAGGATGATTACTGGGCCGGACAAACCCGTATCCAGAAACAGGCGGTCGCGGCATGGGTCATATTCTCCGATGGCCAGCGCGACAAGGCGATTGCCGCAATGCGCAGGGCGGCCGATCTCGACGACGCCAGCGAGAAGAACGTCGCGATGGAGAACAAGCTGGTGCCGATCCGCGCGCTGTTAGGCGAACTCTACCTGGCGGCAGGTATGAACAAGGAGGCGCTGGTTGAATTCGAAGCGTCGGACAAGGTCATGCCGAACCGCTTCCGGATTATTGCGGGAGCGGCCGCCGCGGCCCGTGAAAGCGGGTCTGCCGAAGCGGCCAAGCGCTATTATCGGGCGCTGACGGCACTCACCATCGGTGGCGACGGGGATCGGCCGGAAATCGAAGAGGCGCAGAAGTACCTCGCGCAAGACTGAGGCGGAGCGTGGGCGAGCAATTTCAGCGCATGGCAGGGAGGAGTAAGCAATGGTCGACGATCTCAAACTAAGCGGTCGAAGTTATGATGGTGAATGAGGAATTATAAGGAGAGGCGCCATGAGCACGCTGTCTTTCGCCGGGGATATGGCGCGGCTGCAACGGGCCATCGCCGAGTCGCACGATCTGGTTCTCCGCCGCGGCGTAGTGCTCGAGACGCTCAATCTGCGGACCGGTGAGCAGGTATTAGAGCTGGGTTGCGGAGGCGGCTATTACACGCATGAGGCCGCCCAGTTTGTCGGCCCGACGGGGAGGGTCTGTGCCATCGACATCAGCCCTGATCAGATTGCAGCAGCGCAAGCTCACTGTGCCGAGTTCGCCTGGGTCGAGTGTCGCAAGGCGGATATTGCAGCGGCGCCGTACGGGAACGCCGAGTTCGATGTCGTTTTTGCCGTTCAGGCGCTGGAGTATCTGTCGGATCTCGACGGCGCGTTGCGCCACATCCACCGGATGCTCCGTCCGGGCGGGCGGCTGATCGTCATCGCGACGGATTGGAGTTCGGCGGTATGGCACTCCGAGAATGCGCCGCGGATGCAGCGGGTACTGACCGCCTGGGCGCCGCATTCGCCGTGCGGGATCTGCCGGGCATCCTGGCGGCACGGCTTCGCCGGGCGGGGATCCAGCCTCTGCGGCAGACGCCGATCCCAATCCTGAACACTTCCTATAATCCCGCCAGCTTCAGCTATTGGGTCGCGCAGGTCATCAGGCCTTTCGTCGTAAGCAGACGGGGCGTGACAGAAGAAGAAACCGCGGAGTGGTTCGACGAATTCGCCAAACTGGAGGAGAATGGGGCGTATTTCTTCTGCATTACCCCCGTTCTGACCGAAGCAACAAGAGTGGCCTGAGTAGAAGCCACGCGCCGTGCCCGGGGCCTTGGCGGCGGCGAAATACGAGCTCACCCGCTACCGTCAGGGGGTTGGGATCATGCTCCTCAACCGTGAGGGCTTGGCCTTCGTTGGCCACCGCATCCGGATGCCGGCGAGGCTGGTGAAGTGGCAGATGCCGCAGGGCGGCATTGATACCGGCGAAACTCCGCGCCAGGCGGCGCTGCGCGAGTTGATAGAGGAGATCGGCACCGACCGAGCCGAAATCCTCGCCGAGAGCTGTGGCTGGTTTTATCACGACGTACCGGACGAGATTGCCCGGGAGCTAATGGGCGGACGCTATCGCGGCAATCGTCAGAAATGGTTCGCGATGCGGTTTACCGGCACCGACGCCGATATCGACCTCGTCACCGATCATCCAGAATTCGACGCCTGGAAATGGGTCAGCCCGGAGCAGTTGCCCGAGATGATCGTACCGTTCATGCGCAGGCTCTATCTCGACATTCTGGCCGAGTTCCGCACGCTTTGGTCAGGACTTGATGAATGAGGATCGCTCTCCGGATATTCCTGCTCGCGATCGGGTTTGCCTCGTTCTTCGGTGCCGCAACCGGGCGCGCCGGGGAGCTGATCGAATTTCCCAACCTCCCGAAACAGACGCCGGCCCACCTGCGCGGTTATCTGGCGCGACCGGACACCGGTTTGTCGGCAATACTCGGCAGCCGTTCCAACCGCGCCGGACCTTATCCGGCGGTCGTTGTGCTGCACGGCTGCGGCGGCATCTCCAGCCACTCCGCGAAAATAGCCGATCAACTGGGCTCGTGGGAGTATGTGGCGCTTACTGTCGACAGCCTCGGCCCGCGCGGCATCGCCAGCGGCTGCGGCGGCCGTTCCCTCGACCAAGCGTTTGATGCTTACGCGGCGCTGCATTACCTGTCGCAGCTGGATTTTGTCGATGCGGCGCGGGTGGCCGTGCTCGGCCAATCGATGGGCGGCTCGGCGGCGCTCTACGCCGTCGAGCGCGGCTTGACTGCGCAATATTTCGACCAGCACTTTCGCGCCGCGATCGCCTATTATCCCAATTGCCTCCCCGGGGCATGGATGACGGCGCCGACCCTGGTGCTGATCGGTGAGGCCGACGAGTGGAACCAGGCCGAGCAGTGCCGCGAAATGGTGAAGCATGCACGAACGGACGGCGCGGCGATCAGCTTGATCGTTTATCCCGGAGCCCATCATGCCTTCGACGTCGTCGAATTGAAGCCTGGTACCCGCGCTCTCGGCCACTGGGTCGAATACAATGAGCCCGCGGCCAAGGATGCCGAAGAGAAAGCGCGCGCCTTTCTGGCGGCCAATCTCGACGGCGCGAGGCCGGGCCAATCACAGACGCCGCAGTGAGCAGCTTTCGGCGTTCAGGCTTTTCGAAACGACCGTAGAGGAGACTGCCAATGAAGAATGCGCGATCTGCTCGGCGTCACGCGCGGCCCTTCGGAGAGCCGACGGCCGGCAATGGAATTCTCAGTCGTCGGATTTTTCTCGAGGGTGCAGCCGTCGCTGGTGCGGCGGGCGCGGGCGTCTCGAGCGCGATGGCAGAGCCGCTCGCCGTCCAACCTTGGATGAAGGAGCCGGGGGCGGGTTTTGCCCCCTACGGCCAGCCCTCGCGTTTCGAGGACAAGGTCGCGCGGGTCATCCCACCCAATCCGCCGCTGCCGGGCATCGGCACGGCGCGCACGCCGCTGCACCTGCTCGACGGGATGATCACGCCCAGCGGCCTGCATTTCGAGCGCAGCCACTCCGGCATACCCGATATCGACCCCGACCAGCACCGGCTCGTCATCCACGGGCTCGTACGGCGCCCGCTCGTGTTCACGATCGAGGCACTGCACCGCTACCCGATGCAGTCCCGCATCGCCTTCGTCGAATGCGCCGGCAACAGCGGCGCGCTCAATGCCCCGCAGGCGCAGCCGCTCGGCATCGCCGCCATTCACGGCCTCCTCGGCTGTTCGGAATGGACCGGCGTCAAAGTCTCGACGCTACTCGACGAGGCCGGTGTCGAGCCATACGCGCGCTGGGTGATCGCCGAGGGCGCCGATGCCGCCGGCATGAGCCGCAGCATTCCGCTCGCCAAGATGATGGATGACGCGCTCCTCTGCCTTTACCAGAACGGCGAGGCGGTGCGCCCGTCGAACGGCTATCCTGTTCGGCTGCTCCTCCCCGGCTTCGAGGGCAATATGAACGTCAAATGGCTGCGCCGTCTGAAACTGACCTCCGGCCCGGCCATGACCAAGGACGAGACCTCGAAATACACGATCCTGCTCAAGGACGAGAAGGCCTGGCAGTTCGTTTTTCCGATGGAGGTGAAATCGGTGATCACGCGTCCGGCACCGGGGATCACGCTGAAGGGGCCGGGTTTCTACGAGATCTCCGGATTGGCCTGGTCGGGCAATGGCAGCATCCGGCAGGTCGAGGTGTCGGCGGATGGCGGGCAAAGCTGGGCGCCCGCGGCACTGCAGGGCCCGATCCTGCCCAAGGCGCCGGTGCGCTTCCGCGCGTCTTGGCAATGGAATGGCGGCCCGGCGGTGCTGCAAAGCCGCGCCACCGACGACACCGGGATGGTGCAGCCGACGCGCGCCGCCTTTGCCGCGGAGCGCGGCTTGCGCGGCGTCTACCATTACAATGCGATCGCGAGCTGGCGCATCGACGAAAAGGGCGAGGCGACCAATGTCTACGTGTAAGCATCTCGCACTGTGCGCGGCGATGTTTGTCGCGGCGCCCGCCCTGGCGCAGGCGCCGCAGTTCGGACACCCGATTGCGCCCGCCGACATTGCGCCTTGGGACATCAGCATCGGTCCCGACGGCGCAGGGCTTCCGCCGGGCAGCGGCACGGCTAGTCAGGGCGAGGCGGTGTATGTCGCAAAGTGTCAAGCCTGTCACGGTGAAAAAGGCGTCGGTGGACCAAACGACGCCCTCGTCGGCGGGATGGGGTCTCTCGCCGAGGGCAAGACACCGGTGAAGACGGTCGGCAGCTACTGGCCGTACGCGACGACGCTGTTTGACTACATTCGGCGGGCGATGCCGTTCCCGGAGACGAAATCGCTGACCAATGACGAGATCTATGCGGTGTCGGCCTACATTCTCAATCTCAACGGGATCGTTGGGACCGACGAGGTGCTCGACGCGCAGTCGCTGTCTAAAGTGAAAATGTCGAACCGGGATGGGTTCATTCCGTTCCCGCGTAGTCTCAAGTAGCTTTTTGATGGCCCAGAAGATGACAGCGGCAGAGACAAAGCACCGTATCGTCGAAACCAATGGCATTCGGATGCACATTGCGGAGCAGGGAGCCGGGCCGGCGGTCCTGTTGTGCCACGGCTTCCCCGAGTGCTGGTATTCCTGGCGGCATCAGCTGAGGGCGCTGGCGGCGGCTGGTTTTCATGCCGTTGCGCCCGATATGCGCGGCTACGGACAGACCGATGCCCCGCCAGAGATCGACCGCTATACGCTGCTGCACTTGCTCGGCGACATGGTCGGCTTGCTCGATGTGCTCGGCATCGAACGGGCGGTGATCGCCGGGCACGACTGGGGCGCCCCGGTGGCGTGGCTTGCGGCGCAGTTGCGCCCCGACCGCTTCCCGGCAGTGATCGCGTTGAGCGTGCCATTCCGGGCGCGCGGGACAGTGCGGCCGACGACGGCCATGCCGCGGACCGATGATACCGTCTGGTATCAGCTCTATTTCCAGGAACCGGGGGTCGCCGAGGCGGAGTACGACCGCAACGTACGCACGTCGTTCCGCATCGGCCGGATCAATGTCTCGGGCGATGCGCCGCCTCGGCCGCAGCCCTTCGGCATGGTGCCCCTGCAGGGCGGTTTGTTCGCGCGCGTCCCGGCGGTGCCGCCGCCGCTGCCCGCTTGGCTGACCGAGGCCGATGTCGACTATTACACCAGCGAATTCACCCGCACCGGGTTTCGCGGCGGGCTCAACTGGTATCGCAACATCGACCGGAATTGGGAATTGCTCGCGCCGTTCGATGGAGTAGCGATGCGAGTGCCGGCGCTCTACATCGCCGGCGACCGCGATCCGGTTGTCAAATTCCCCGGCATGGAACGCCACATTGCCGATATGCCGAAATTCGTGCCGCAGCTCCACGGCCCGATCATGCTGCCCGGCTGCGGGCATATCACCCAAGAGGAGCGGGCGTCCGAAGTCAATGCCGCAATGATCGACTTCATTCGGCGTCTACCCCGACCGTGATCGGGTATTGCGGCTGACCCTTCATTGCGAGTTCCGATAATGGCTGAGAAGATCCCGGCGCATCTCATCGAGACGATCAACAAGCTGGTACGCGTATCCCGTCGGCTACTCGTCGATCTCGGCCGCGAGCCGACGCCCGAGGAAATTGCCGAGAAGCTGGCGATGCCGGTCGAAAAGGTGCAAAAGCTGTTGGAGATAGCCAATCGCCCAATCGTCTTGGCGCCGGGCTGAGCGCAAGTCGCAAAAAGCCCTCGACCATGACCCTTCGGCATCGGGTTCGGCCTGTGCCGAAGAGTAGAAGGCTCGCACCTTCCCCGCAGGCGGTCCCGGCATGGCCCGGAACGGCCTGCGGGGATCGCTTTACGATTTCGGGTGCTTGGCGACGACGTGGTCCTTGATCTTTTCGTAAGTCGCCTCGGACACGACCTTCTTCCCGACCAGCTGGTTCCTGTCGGTGTAAGGCCGGCCCTGGATGATCTTGGCGGCGTCGCTGTCGCTGACCCCGGGCAGTGCCTTCAATTCCGCCGCGGTCGCGGAATTGAGGTCGACCATCTCGGCTTTGCTCGGCACCGTCGTCGCCGGCGGGGAAGTCGGGTTCGGCATCGTGGTAGCTGCAGGCTGCGCCAATACCGGCGCAGCAATCGTCAAAGCCAGGATGCCGGCAGGCATCCGGATATACTTGAACATCTTGATCTCCTACTTTTGGCGGCAAGTCGCCGTCGCGGCAAAGAACGGCCTCTGTGCGACTCTATTCCTTATCGGTGTGGTGAATTTTTGGTATTACCGAGAGATCATAAAGAAAATTCAACAGAACGGTTGTCGGCCCTATAAAATTCCAGGCAGGAAGCACGCACGACCGCACCGCAGTCTTTTAGTCACCCTAGGCGAGGAGGCCGCGCAACGGCTGCGCGCCGACGCTGTTGGGGAACACTGCCGTCTCCAGGACCCGTGGATCGGCGCGGAGGTGGTCTTCGAGGAGGCCCTTGAGGACAGCGCGCAGATCGGTCGTCGGCTTCAGGTCGCGGTTCTCATAAAGATTGGCCTCAGCGAGGCCGGGCCAGTCGGCTACGACGCGCCCGCCCTTAAGCGCGCCGCCGGCGAGCAGCGCCACCGTCGCCGTGCCGTGGTCGGTGCCGTCATTGCCGTTGATGCGCGCAGTGCGGCCGAATTCGGTGACGAGCACGACGACGGTCTCGCGCCAGGCCTCGCCCATATTGGTCTCGATCGCGGCGATCGCGCCGTCGAGCGCGCCGAGCAGGTTGGCGAGCCGGCCCTTGGCAATGCCCTCGTCGACATGCGTGTCCCAGCCGTCGAAGGCCAGCGCACCGACCCGCGGCCCTTCGGGCTGAGCAAGGAATTTCGCGGCGGCGGCGCCAGTGTCGGCGAAATAGGCGCGCACTTGCGCGATGCCACCGCCTTGCGGGGTCGGACGCTCCTCGCTCGGCTCGCTGGTCATGCCGCCGGCGCGCGCGATAGCGGCGAGGCCGACGCGCTCCTCGAGCACACGCGCAAAGGTCGGGTCGGTATGGCGATAAAGATCGAGCAGGCGGTTTGTCGTTTCGTCGCCGACCGGCGGCAATTTTGGCGGCACCCACGCCAAGACCGGCGCCCGGCCGCGCACGACGAGCGGGGCGATCGGCCCGACGGCAAAGGCCTGACGGTTGTGCGGATCGGCTGGCCCGCCGGGTTCGAGCGCCGCCAATGCGCGGTTGAGCCAGCCCGTATCGGCGCCGCCGGGCTTCGGGAGTCCACTCTCCAGCACGTCCTGCCCGTCGAAATGCGAGCGCTCGCGATAGGGGGTCGCGACCGCGTGCACGATCGTCGCCTGACTAGCCTGATAAAGGCGATGGAAATTCGCCATGGCCGGGTTCAGCGCAAAGAAGCCGTCGAGAGGCAGCGCCGGCGCGGTCCCGTCGAGGGCCAGCGCCTTGTCACCGCGCAGCTTTTTCCAATCGGGGTCGCCGACCGGCGCGACGACAGCGAGCCCGTCGAGCGCACCGCGCAGGACAATGACGAGAAGCCGCGGATCGCGGCGCTCGGCACGCGCGAGGCGCGGCACCGCGGCCCAGGCGAAGAATGCGCCGGAGCCGAGCAGCAGATCGCGTCTGGTTGGGGACATCATCACCTCCGCTGGAATTCCGGCGCCATCAGCAACATCGTCAGCGCCTGCGGCCGGCTCTCGGCGCGGGCGACCGTCTGGCGGGTCTCCGCCGAAGCGAGTGGCCCCAGCGCCGCTTCCATGGTGGCTTCCGGTTCGAGGGCGAGGCCTTCGCGGTGCGCAAAGGCGTTGGCCATGTCGAGGCGTTGCGCCAGACCGTCGAGCCAGGCCGCGTTATCGTCCGAGAAGCCCTTCGGTGCCGGCGGCCGCCACAACGGTTCGCCGAGCATCGCCTGCGCCTGGACGATGCGGCGGATGTCGCCCGCCTCCCCGGTCGCGCGCAGCGCCGCGACGATCCATTCGCCCGGGCGCTTGATCTTGGCCTGCTCGGGCATCCAAGCTTCGGGGGAAGCGATCAGCGCTTTCGCGACCTCCTTGAGGTCGCCATCGGTGTCGAGAAAGCGCTGCGTCAGGAGCTCGACGAGCGCCGGCGGCGGATCGTCGGCAATGAAGTGCCGCGCGAGCTTGGTTGCGACGTGCTTGGCGGTCGCCGGATGGCGGGCGAGGTCGGCGAGCACTGCCCGGCCCTGCCCGGTGCCTGTGTCGTCGTATTCTTTGCCGATGACGGTTTTGGGGCCGGGCTCGTGCGCCCGCTTGATGAAGACGAACTCGCCGCCGTGGTCGGGGTTGTTGACCGTCGGGATGATCGTCCAGCCCGTCAGGACCTTGGCGAAATTGGTGACATCGTCCTGCGTGTACACCGTGCGCACGCCGAGCGTGTGTAATTCGAGGACCTCGCGCGCGAGGTTCTCGTTGAGGCCCTTGTCGCGATTGATGCCGGCAACCGAGTCGGGGCCGATCGATTGGGCATTGTCGAGGTAGATGAGCATCGCCGGATGCCCCTCGGCGGCGAGCAGCATGTCGCTGAACCGGCCCAGCACGTGCGGCCGGATCACCTCGCGTTCATAGGCGCCGGCCATCACGGTCTTGTCCTGACTGACGCAGAAATGGTTCGACCAGAACCACACCAAGCGTTCGACCAACCCGATTTCAGCATCGCGCGCCGCATCGATCCGCGCCTTGGCTTCGTTCAGAAACAGCCGGCGCGGCAGTGGCGGCGGGTCGGACTGGGCCGGGGGTGCCTCCATTGCCGGCTGTGCTGCCCCCTCCCGGCGCTGGCGCTTTTGCTCGGCATTGCGCTCGGCACGGTATTCGAAGACGGCACGGTTGGCGGCGCCGCTCGTCGGCAGACCCGAGTTGATGATCTGTCCTGCATTGGCTGGTTCGAGTTCGGCGAACAGTGCACCGCGCGGATCCTCGGCGATTGCCGCGATCGAGCCCTCTCGCGGCCCGAACCCGAACCGATGCAACGCCAACGCCGCCTCTTTCGGATCGCAGGCCATCGGTCTCGTCCTCCCAAGAGCCGTTAACGCATTATACGCGCCACGTCGTGATGACATCACCAGGATTTGGCCGAATCAGCGGGGCAGCATCTGTGCCAGCGCCGTATAGGCTTCTTCGTCGGTGCGGTCATAGCGCAGCGGCGTCACAACGATATGGCCGCCTGCCAAAGCCTCGACGTCGCTTTCCGGTCCCTGGTCGCGGGGTCCGCGGCGGAAGCTGATCCAGTGATAAGTAAGTCCGCGCGGGTCGGTGCGGGTCTCCACCTGCAGGCCTTGGATGAGCCCGGGGCCTTGGCGCGCCAAGGTCAGCGGCCCGCAATCGGGGGCTGGGAGGTCGGGGAAGTTCACATTGAGGCAGGTCGACGCGCCCCAGCCGATCGCCAGCAACCGCCGGACGACGCCAGCGCCGAGCGCAGCTGCGGTGTCCCAGCGCACATGCGCGCGATCGGTCAAGCCCTGGCTCAGCGCGATCGATGGAATGCCGAGCAGCATCCCGGTCATCGCCCCGCCTACGGTACCGGAAAATACCGTCTCGAGGCCGAGATTGGCGCCGCGATTGACACCGGAGAGCAGCAGCTGCGGCGGCTTCGGCATCAGGTGACACGCGCCCATCACCGCGCAATCTCCCGGCGTTCCGGTAATCGCGTAGCGCCGGATGCTGCGCTCGCTGACCCGGACCGGGTGGTGCAGGCTGACGGCATGCGAGACGCCGCTCTGGTCGTGCTCGGGCGCGACGACCCACACTTCTCGCGCAAGCGCGGCGGCGATCCGTTCGAGCACCGCCAAGCCCGGCGCTTCGATGCCGTCGTCATTGGTAACGAGAATGCGGTCCAGCATAATGCGGCTCCAAAGCGCCGCAGAATAGGGTCTGAGCAATGCGTGTGCCGGAAAAATCGTTCGAGCCGGGAGCGCCCTGTCCGCTTGACGGTGTGCGGGTCGTCGACATGTCGCGCCTCGTCTCGGGCAATATGGTCAGCCTGCAGCTCGCCGATTTCGGCGCCGAGGTGATCAAGATCGAGGACCCCAAGCGCGGCGACCCGCTGCGCGCCTGGCAGACCGACGGCGTCAGCGTCCATTGGAAGGTCTACTGCCGCAACAAGAAGAGCGTGGCGCTGAGCCTGAGGGAACCACGCGGGCGCGAACTGTTTCTCGACCTCGTCGCGTCCGCGCAGGTGCTGATCGAGAATTTCCGCCCCGGCACGCTCGAAAAGATGGGCCTCCGCCCC
>Ga0310915_10000090_pt1 | contig 42629 bp, 38 predicted proteins | sample GREbulkMGAN111_FD_202508 | JGI IMG/M metagenome (GOLD analysis project Ga0310915, IMG submission 202508) | Lab enrichment of tropical soil microbial communities from Luquillo Experimental Forest, Puerto Rico - GRE.bulkMG.AN111 | ecosystem: Environmental > Terrestrial > Soil > Tropical forest >...
TTCCCAGCAAGGGCCGATGAATGAGCTTGGGCCAGTCTATTCTATGCCGACCCGATGGTCGGCCCGGATGACGTCGGCGGTGGCCGCGTCCTTCACTCCTCTGCCGTAGCCCATGCCGAAGCCGAGAGCCCAGCCACCGGCCGCGCACCCGAAAATGAGGACGCACATCCGCACGGCCTCCAGCGCCCAAGCCATCGAGGCGTCCGAGAAACGCATAACCCAGATCATCTGTTCGGCACGCAGGGGTACCACCAGCCGCACCGCAGGCCCTGATGCGGCCCCATTGTGCCGGCTTGAGATGCCGCGCGAGCTGAGACGGACGCCCGGGCGCTCAGCCCTGCGATTGTGGCAACGATGATGCGAATGACAGCCTCCATCGCGCCCCCCGGAGGCAATGTGCACAATGAAGATTTATACAACCTCAACGGGCACACGGATCGGTAGCGCCCGCAATTGTTCAATTTTCGTTTGCGCGATCAGCAGCCAAGTTTGGCGGCGAGGCCGACGAAATCGTCGGCGATCACGTCGAAATCATGCTCGGCCTTGAGGTCCCTCGTCTTGTTGGGGCCGTGTTCGAGGGGGCGGCTGACGAAGGCGGTGTGAAAGCCGCGGCTGCGCGCCGCCACAAGGTCGCCGTTGTGCGCCGCCACCATCATGCATTGCGCGGGCTTCAGATCGAGTAGGGCGGCGCTGCGGTCGTAGGCTTCCGGCTGCGGCTTGTAAGCGTGGGCGACCTCGGCACCGAGGATCACGTCCCACGGCAGGCCGGCATATTTGGCCATGTTCACCATCAACGCGACATTGCCGTTCGACAAAGTCGCGATGATGAATTTGCGCTTGAGGCGGGTGAGACCCTCGACCGTGTCCGGCCACGGGGAAAGGCGGTGCCAGGCGCGGTTGAGGTGGTCGATATCGGGCTCGCCGAGACCGGCGATCCCGAACTCCTGCAGCAGCTCGACCAAATTCTCGCGGTGAAGGTCGTCGAGCTTGACCCAGGGGCGCTCGCCCTGACGCACGCGGTCCATCGCCGGCTGATAGCGCGCTCGCCACCGGTCGGCGAAGGCATGCCAGTCCTTGTCGTACCCCCTCGGTGCGAGGCTGCTCTTCGCCTCGCGGGCGATGCTGTCGCGCCAATTCACCACTGTCCCGAACACATCGAAGGTCAGGGCCTTGACTTCGGAGAGCGTCATCGACCGAACTCCTTCCCGCGGGCTTCTCATCCAAGGGGTTCAAGGTAACGGCTTCTTGATGCAAGTGAAATCCCGCGTGTCGGCTTTTTCGCACAGCATCACGGCGTGCTGGATATTGTCGACGACCCAGAGAAACGCCGCGTGCTCGTTCGCCGCAGCGCTGATCGAGTAACTTCCCGAGCCGCCTTGCGCACCAAACGGCGGATGCGGCCCGCCGGGATAGCTCGGCGTCGGCTGCGGCGCGCCGGGGAGGCTCGGTGTCGCCGCTTGCGCCTCCACCTCGCGCGGGCGCGACACTACAACCGCACTCACCACGAGGACGGCGAGGAGGGAGCAAGCGCAGCGGTTTGGCATGATTGTCTCCTAGAACAAGAAGCTGAGGAAGGGCGGTCTTAGCGCGACCGCCCGGCGCGCTCCAGTATCTCCTGGAACGCCAGTGACCGACGCGGCGAGGTCCTCGCCTACCCTCACCTTTTGCGATAAAACGAGCCATCGGGCGTTTGTCACAGCGCATCGCCCGCTTCTTGGGGTCCGGGTTTCGCCGGGACGACGCGATCGGGAGGTACGACGTGGCGCAAAACGAGGCGCTGGCGACGACGCGGCTATATTTGATCACGCCGCCTGCGCTCGACCCGGACCGGTTTGCAAAAGAGCTGGAAGAGGCGCTCGCCGTCGGCGATGTCGCCTCGCTGCAGTTGCGCCTCAAAGACTGCGACGACGACACGATCCGCCGGGCGGCGCGGGTGCTGAAGCCGATCGCGCAGGATCGCGGCGTCGCCTTCATCATGAACGACCGCCCCGACCTCGCCGCCGAGCTCGATTGCGACGGCGTCCATGTCGGCGAAGAGGACGCGCCCTATGCCGAGGCACGGCGGCTCCTACGCGCCGATCGCATCGTCGGCGTAACCTGCGGCGCGAGCCGCGATCGCGCGCTGGCCGCGGCCGAAGCCGGCGCCGATTACGTCGCGTTCGGCGCGTTTTTCCCGAGCCCGACCAAAGGCGGCGCCAAATACCGCGCCGACCCGGAGTTGCTACGCGATTGGAGCGAGACGACGGTGGTGCCGTGCTGCGCGATCGGCGGCATCACACAGGAGAATTGCGGTCCACTCGTCGAAGCCGGCGCCGATTTCCTCGCTGTCATCAGCGCGGTGTGGTCGCACCCCAAAGGCCCGCGCGCCGCGGTCGCCGAATTCAACGAGGTCTTCGCCCGCTACGGCCGCGCTTATCGGGCCGGGTGATCAACATTCGAAATTGGAGAGAGTCGCCAAGTGAATCTGACGTACTTCTCGCCAAAGGTCGAAAAACGTAAAGAGCCCCATGCACGGCCGCGGCCTGTTTGCGGGGCAGCCGATCAAGGCGGGCGAAATAGTTGTGGTGAAGGGCGGCTACGTTCTTGATTGGCTCCCACGATTAGGGCGTGGACTCATTAACACGAAGCGACAGCCGTATTGATGCAAGCTGGATAAAGGCTAGGTAATTGGCTGCGAGTTTATCGTAGCGCGTCGCTACCGTCGCGTCCCGCTTTCATGAACTCAGGACATTGGGTGAACCAAATTAGGTCATTTCATATATTTCAGATATTTTGGAGGCGGAATTCCGTCTTCAACCGGTAGTTCGACTGTGCCAGCCATTGCCAAGCACTGCTCCCTTGGCACAGCAACCATGCGCCCGTCACTTTTTCGGCAATTGCCCAATCCGAGTTGATAGCCGCTTTTGCAGGGTTCACCCGTATACGGATAAAAGTCGGCGTTGCGGTTCACACAGTACGCTTGCGGGTCGGACGAAGCTTGGGCGTCCGTTTGGGCGGCGTTCGCCATGATCGGCATCAAACACAGCGTAAGGCAGGCAACTAAGCGCATCGCGGCCTCCCGCATGTAGTTGACATTGGCGATTATAGCTCCCCGCTGAGCGCTATTCTACACCGAACACAGCAGGGTGGACCGCTTGCCGGGCTCACGCCACTCCAGGCGGCCTGCCGTACCGGGCCATCCCGGACCTACCCTCTGCGCTGTCATCGCAGTCCATGCGACGCCGCCTTTTGGCGCATCGCGTCATGTCGCTGCGGTGCAGCAATTCGGTCGCTTTCGGAGCGAAGCGGACATTGAGCCGATTTATGAGTACACGGCCTAGCATGACGTATTTCCTCATCCTGACAATCCGCCGCCGACCCCTTACCTCGAAGAATTCGGGCGGCGGTATCGGTGATAGGTCAGGGAAGATTTCGTTATTATTAGTTGTCTCAGCGAGTTTGACTGCCTCGCAGGACGGCCCGAGCTTCCACCCACATCAGGCGGGCATTTGTTAATTGACAAATTGCGAAATATATGATATCCGATAAAAATGAAAGGCCACGACATCGCGGAGCAGATACGCATCGGTTCGCTGTCGCGCGAAGCGAACGGTGGCGAGATTGGCACCTGTTATTTTTCTGCAGAAGCAGGTGCTAAGGAGAACGCCGAGAGATCTTATTCTACCGTTACGCTCTTTGCGAGGTTGCGGGGCGGGCTAGCGGCTAGGTGCGTTTGCTACATAACTCCGCAAAAACATTGAAAACAGCGAGAAATCGCAATAATAGGATCATGCAGCACCGAGTGTAGGACGGAAAAGCCGCACAGTTTGGACAGAAATCCCTTCGGGGCGGGAGCTGGGGTTCGTGGCATAACCTCAGCGCACTGGGGCCCACAGCACGTCTTCGATATCCTCGGCACCGGTCGCCAGCATGACCAAGCGGTCGAAACCGAGCGCGATGCCGGCGCAAGGCGGCAGTCCCGCTTCGAGGGCGGCGAGAAAATCCTCGTCGATCGGATAGACCTCGCCGTAGAGATCGCGCTTTCGGGCCTGGTCGGCGAGGAAGCGGGCGCGCTGCTCGGCCGCGTCGGTCAGCTCGCCAAAGGCGTTGGCGAGTTCGAGCCCACAAACGTAAACCTCGAATCGCTCGGCGAGGCGCGGGTCGTCCGGATGGCGGCGCGACAGCGCCGCCATCGAGAGCGGGTAATCGTAAAGGATTGTCGGCGCGCCCAATCCGAGCAAGAGCTCGATGCGTTCAAGAAAAAAGCGGAAAAACAGTGTCTCCCAGTCATCCCCAGCATGCGGTGCGATGCCGGTGGCGCTGGCGGCTTCGGCGAGGCGATCCGCATCGGGCCGCGACGGATCGGGCGCGGTCGCCAACAGGTCGATGCCGCAATGCTGCCGGAAGGCTTCGGCAACGGTGATCCGGTGCCATTCGCAGCGCGCATCGGCGCTGCGTCCGCGCCATGTCAATGCGTCAACACCGGCGGCCTCCTGGCAAACGCGGACCAGCGCTTCGCATTCCTCCATCAGATCGAGGTAGGAGGCGCCGGCGCGGTACCATTCGAGCATCGAGAATTCCGGATGATGGGTGGTGCTGTGCTCGCCATTGCGGAAGACGTGCGCCAGTTGCCAGATCCGCGGCTCCCCCGCGGCGAGCAACTTCTTCATTGCGAATTCCGGCGAGGTATGCAGATAGCGCGTCGCGATCCGCCGATCCCGCGGGTCGCGAAGCTCGGTTGCGAAGGCCCTTAGATGCGGCTCAAGCCCCGGGCTGACTTGCAAGGCTGGCGTATCGACCTCGACATAGCCACGCTGCCGGAAGAAGCCGCGAACGGCGTCCAAGACGCGCCCACGTTGCGCGAGCCTTGCGCGCCGCAATACGAAGCGATCGGGCCGCCACCATTCCTGCATCGTTCCGCCCTCGTTATTCCCGGTGTGGCGACTTATGTTACGTATTCCGAGGCATCGCCGATTTCTCCGCCGAGATCCCGCCAATGAAGATCAACGCCATCGACATCAAGCCGGGGAACGTCCTCGAACACCAGAATAAGCTCTGGCTCGTGCTGAAGCGCGAGCTGGTCCAGCCCGGCAAGGGCGGCGCCTTTGCGCAGGTTGAGTTGCGTGATCTGCGCAGCGGCAGCAAGCTCAACGAGCGTTTCCGCACGCAAGAAACCGTGGAACGCGTGCGCCTCGACGAGAAGGAAATGCAGTTTCTTTACATGGAGAGCGGTCAGGCGACCTTCATGGATAACGATACCTTCGAGCAGGTCACGGTTCCGCGCGAGACGATCGGCGACTCGGCTGATTTTCTCGGCGAAGGGATGACGTGCAGCGTGATGCTGCATGAAAGCACGCCGCTCTCGGTTGAGCTCCCGCCGAGCGTGACCATGGAAGTCGTCGAGGCGGATCCGGTCGTGCGGGGACAGACGGCGTCGTCCTCCTACAAGCCCGGCAAGCTCGAAAACGGGCGCCGGGTCATGATCCCGCCGCATATTGGTCCGGGCACGCGCATCGTCGTCAGTACTGCCGACGGCAGCTATCTCGAGCGTGCCAAAGATTGACCGTGCCGCGAGCGAGAGGGCGAGCAGCGCATTATGGCGGTACGGTCGCCGATCGTGAATGTCATGGGCAACGCCGCGCTGAAGGCGGCGCGAGGCCTCATTCGTGATTTTGGCGAGGTAGAGCACCTCCTGGTGTCGATCAAAGGCGTTGGCGAATTCGTTTCGACCGCCGATCTGAGGGCCGAGCGCACTCTGAAAGCAGAGCTGAGAAGGGCACGCCCCGGCTACGCGATGCTGTTCGAGGAAAGCGGTTCGGAGGCGGGATCGGACCCGCGGCACCGCTGGATCGTCGATCCGCTCGATGGCACGACGAATTTCCTGCACGGCATTCCCCATTTCGCGATCTCGATTGCGCTGGAGCGCGACGGCGAGATCGTCGCCGGCGTGATTTACGAGCCGATTCGCGACGAGATGTACTGGGGCGAGAAGGGAACAGGCGCTTATGTCAACGATCGCCGCCTGCGGGTGTCGGCTCGGCGGCAGCTCGCCGACGCGCTGATCGGTACCGGCATGCCGTTCGGTGACCGTGCCAAAGACCGAGCGTATCTTGCCACCCTGGCGGCGGTGATGGACGCAACCAGCGGTGTGCGGCGGATGGGTTCGGCGGCCCTCGATCTCGCCTATGTTGCGGCTGGACGCTACGACGGGTTCTGGGAGTTCGGCCTCCAGCCTTGGGACATTGCCGCTGGGATCCTGCTGGTGAGAGAAGCCGGCGGATATATCAGCGATATGGCCGGCGCCCATGAAATGATGACGACCGGCGACGTGCTCGCCGCGAATGCTCACCTCCATTTGCCGCTGGCTGCCTTGATCAAGGAGGGGGGGCGCGCGCGCCACGCGGCATCCTGAAACCGCATGCCGGAGATTTCAATGTTGCACAACCACGCGATGCGCTAACTTCGCTTGCGCGGTCGGCAGCGGTTACGGCTGCGGGGCGAGGGGGCAGCGACAGCAAGTGCACCCCGAGCGGGCGAGGTTCTCGAACAGCAGTGAGTGTCAGGGCGATTCCAGGTAGCGGCGGGTCGGCAGGATGAACCAGTCGCGCCGTTTCCTGCTTCGAATGGTGCTGTTTCTGGTATTGGTCGCGGGCTTGGCGACGTGGCTCGGACGCCCGCTGGTCAATGCCTTTATGGGCAATCCCGCGGTCAACGGCGTGATCCTCGGCATTCTGATCGCCGGCATCATCTACATCTTTCGCCAAGTGCTGCTCCTCGATCCCGAGCTCGAATGGATCGAGAATTTTCGCAGCCGTCAAACCGAAGACGATTCGGCGACATCGACCACCCGTTCGCCGCGACTGCTGGGTCCGATGGCCCGCATGCTCGGAGCTCAAAAGGGCCGGCGCGTCAGCCTGTCGGCAAGCTCGCTGCAGGCTTTGCTCGACGGCATTTCTTCGCGCCTGAATGAAACCCGCGAAACCTCGCGCTATCTGATCGGTGTGCTGATCTTTCTCGGCCTGCTCGGCACCTTCTATGGGCTTTTGGAGACGGTACGCTCGGTCGGGGATGTGATCGGCGCGCTGAACATCGGGTCGAGTGACGTGACCCGCGCGTTCGCCGATCTCAAATCGGGCCTGGAATCGCCGCTTCAAGGTATGGGAACCGCTTTCAGTGCATCGCTGTTCGGGCTCGCCGGCAGTCTCGTCCTGGGCTTCCTCGACCTGCAAGCAGGCCAAGCCCAGAATCGATTTTACAACGAGCTCGAAGAATGGCTGTCGGCTTACACGCGGCTGTCGGCAGGACCGCTAGGCGACGCCGGCGATGGGTCGGTGCCCGCCTATATTCAGGCGCTGCTCGAGCAGACCGCCGACAGCCTCGAAAACCTTCAGCGCCTGCTTGCGCGAAGCGAGGAGAGCCGGATCGGCGCCAATGCGACCCTCGCCAGCCTGACCGAACGTCTGGGCGCGCTTGGAGAGCAGGTGAAAGCGGGACAGCTCTTGATGGTGCGCCTTGCCGAAAACCAGTTGGAGCTGAGACCGTCCCTGACCCGTCTTGCCGACGCCATCGAGAATTGGGCCGGACATGAGGATCTCTTGCGCAGCCATTTGCGCAATATCGAAGCCTACGTCGCGCGTCTCAGCGAGGACGTGGTCCAGGGCAGAGAGCAGAGCGTGCAGGATCTGCGCGGCGATATCCGCATCGTCGCCCGCACGATTGCCGCCCTCGCCGAAGACGCTCGGCGCTGACGCGAACCATCTGCCACCTTCATGGCCATAGCACCGCGCAACTCCCGCCGCTCCAGCATCGACATCTGGCCCGGCTTTGTCGACGCGCTGTCGCAGCTGTTGATGGTGATCATCTTCATTTTGCTGGTATTTACTGCGGGCCAGTTTTATCTCGGCACCGCGCTCTCCGGGCGTGAGCAAGCGTTGCAAAAACTTCAGCACCAAGTCGACGAGCTCGCGAATCTGCTGGCGCTCGAGCGGCAGAGCAATGAAGAGCTACGCTCAGGTACCGCCGCGCTGTCCTCACAGCTGCAAAGCGCTGTCGCCGAACGCGATCAGTTGAAAGCCGATCTCGCCGCAAAATCCGACGCCCTCGCGCAGCAGCAGGAAAGCATGGCGGCGCTTGGCGATCGCTCCCGGGCACTCGAATGGCGCGCCGAGAGCGCCGAGCAGGCGCTAAGCGCCGAGAAGGAAATCAGCCGGCAGGCCCTCGCGCGCGTCGATGAGCTGAATGCCCAGATTGCCACGCTCCGTGATCAGCTCTCACGGATCGCGGCAGCGCTCGACGCCTCCGAGGCTAAGGTCAAGGACCAGCAGGGACAGATCGTCGAACTCGGTAAACGGCTCAATCTCGCGCTGGTCAACAAGGTCGAGGAACTCGCCCGCTATCGCTCGGAATTCTTCGGTCGGCTACATGAGATCCTTGGCGAGCGGTCGGACATCCGCGTCGTCGGCGACCGCTTCATCTTTCAGTCGGAGGTGCTGTTCTCGCCCGGCAGCGCAGATCTCGGTGACGACGCCAAAAAACAGCTCGCCCAGGTCTTTGCAACCCTGAAGGAAGTCTCGGCCAAAATTCCGCCGGAAATCAGCTGGATTTTGCAGATCGGAGGTCACACCGATCACCGCCCTATCAGCACCTCGCAGTTTCCGTCCAACTGGGAATTGTCCACGGCTCGCGCGATGTCGGTTGTACGCTTCGCCATCGATCAAGGCATACCTGCAGCGCGGCTCGCCGCGGCCGGGTTCGCCGACCAGCAGCCCCTCGATGGGCGGAACAGCGACGACGCCTACCGCCGCAATCGGCGCATCGAGCTGAAGCTGACGGAACGGTAACCGGGTCGTCTCGAACTACGGAGAGGTCTCGATCCAGGAGACTCGGATACCGGCAACGCCTTGCCGCGTGCGTTCGGCTCGCGTGACAAGCTAAACCGTTGATTTGGAGCCGCCGACCGTGTGAATGAGGCAGACCGGTATGACCGTGAACGGGTCATAGACTGCGCTTGCCACTTCAGGCGGACTCGCCTATCGCTCGCTCGTGGCGCAAGTTGCACCAGTCAGCAGAACCCGGCGGACGCGCACCGACGCTGAGGGCACGCTGCCCGCCGAGGCGCGGCTGCGCGACAGCGAGCTTTTCCTCCTCCTCTTGGCGCTGGCTGTTGGCGCAGCGGCAGGGATCGCGGTCGTGTTAATCGACTTACTGCTCGCGCTGGTGCGGCAAATCGCCTTCGCAATTCCCCCGGATGGACATCTGAGCGATATCGACCTGGGCCCGGCGCGGGTGTTGCTGATGCCGGTGCTCGGCGGTCTCATCGTCGGTTTCGTTGCGACATTGCTGCGGCGGTGGCGGCCACGCGAAGTCGTCGACGCAATCGAGGCGAATGCGCTGTTAGGCGGCCGCATGTCGGTCGCTGACAGTGTGGGGCTTGTCGCGGTGACTATTCTCTCTGGTGGCTTCGGGGCTTCTGTGGGCCTCGAAGCCGCCTACACCCAGCTCGGCGCCGCGCTTGCATCACGGCTGGGGAGAACGGCCATGCTGCGCCGAGACGACGTTCGCACCCTTGTCGGTTGTGGCGCCGCCGGAGCCATCGCCGCCGCGTTTAACGCTCCACTCACCGGGGCGTTCTACGCATTTGAGCTGATCATCGGCAGCTACACGTTGCAATCCCTGGTGCCGGTCGGCATTGCGGCATTGACCGGTGCGTTGGTGGTCCGTGGTCTTGTCGGGTCGGTACCGATATTTGTCGTCTGGCACGAAATAACGATCGAGGCGTCCGACTATCCGGTCTTCTTCGTACTCGGTCTCGCCTCGGCCGGGCTCGGCATCCTGGTCATGAAAGGAGTAACCTCGACCGAAACCCTGTTCCGGTCGCTCGCGGTGCCGCGCTGGGTGAGGCCGGCGCTGGGTGGGCTGCTGATCGGTGCAATCGCACTGCCCTTCCCGCAGGTTCTCGGCAGCGGACATGGCGGCATTACCCGCGTGCTGCATTCCGGGTTCGATCTGCCTATCCTGGGTGCGCTTGTCGTTGCGAAGATCGTCGCTTCGGCGGTGTCGATCGGCTCGGGGTTCCGCGGCGGACTGTTTAGCACCTCCCTGTTTCTAGGCAGCCTCTTCGGCAGCTTTCTCGGCAGGGGGCTGGCCGAGCTAGCTCCGCATCTCAGCCCTGATCCCCTGATTTACGCACTGGTTGGCATGGGTGCCGTGGCTGCGGCGATCGTTGGCGCGCCGATGACGATGATCATGATCGTGTTGGAGACGACGGGCGACTTTGCGGCGACAATCGGGGTCATGGTCGGCGTGGTTACGGCGGCGTTCGCGGTGCGGCATTGGTTTGGCTATTCGTTCGCGACTTGGCGCTTTCACCTCCGCGGGCTATCGATCCGCAGCCCGGAGGATGTCGGCTGGATAAACGAGCTGCTCGTGGGACCGATGATGCGGCGCGACCCGGCAGTCATCTCCGCCGAACTGCCCGTCCGCGAGTTCCACCGCCGTTTCCCCGCGGGCAGCGCCCGGCAGGTTTTTGTCGTCGACGATCGTGGCGGCTTGTGCGGCATTGTCGATCCAGGCGAGTCGGCCCTTGCGAACGGCAGCGAAGCCGGAAACAGCGTAGGAGAGTTTGTCAGCCAGCCGGCCGCCTTCCTGTTACCCGGCGACAATCTCCGCAGCGCCCTTGACCGGTTCGGCCAAGCCGCACAAGAAACGCTCCCGGTCATCGACAATACCAAAGATCGCCGTATTCTCGGTTATTTGAGCGAAGCCTATGCGTTGCGGCGTTATGCGCAGGAGCTGGAGCGCCACCGTGGCGGTCGGCAAGATGACGCGGGCATCTTCAGCCCTGCCGCCGGAGACGCGCCGCCGAACCCGCAGTAACCATAGAATGATGACGAAATTTCACATCGTTGCGGTACAATGCGGCTAATGCCATCGACCTCGCGCAACTTCCGCCAGCCGCCCCGGTGAAGAGAGAATGACGCCGCTCACGAGACATAGGGTGATCAACGAGAGGGGTCTCGCGACACGGCCTTGGCAACTCCGTCCGCGTCGGTCGGGATGATCACCCATTGCAGCCGAGGGTTTTGGACCGTTTAATCAGGATGTTTGATGAGGGTTGCTGGGCTACCGCGCCGCTGTCGATAGGCTACGCGCCTTTTTATAGAATGCTACATCTCCGGCGTGATCACCGGGTTATGAAAGGGTGAGAAATGGCGCAAGTCGCGCTCCGCAACGTTGTCAAGGCGTTCGACCGCACACCTGCGGTTCAGGGCATCAACCTCGACATCGCCGACCGAGAGTTCATCGTGCTGGTCGGGCCCTCGGGCTGCGGCAAAAGCACGACTTTGCGCATGATCGCGGGCCTCGAGGAGGCGACCTCGGGTGAAATCTACATTGGCGATCAACTCGTCAACGACGTGCCGCCGAAGGACCGCGACATCGCAATGGTGTTCCAGAATTACGCCCTCTACCCGCACATGACGGTGTTCGAAAATATGTCCTTCGGGCTTCGGCTGAAGAAATTCCCAAAGGTGGAGATCAGGGAGCGCGTCCAAGCCGCCGCCCGAATTCTCGACATCACCGATCTTCTCGACCGACGTCCAAAGCAGCTTTCCGGCGGGCAACGTCAGCGTGTAGCAATGGGACGGGCGATCGTTCGCAATCCCAAGGTCTTCCTGTTCGACGAACCCTTATCCAATCTTGACGCAAAGTTGCGCGTGCAAATGCGCACCGAAATCAAAAAGATCCACCAGACGGTGACGACCACGACGGTTTATGTAACGCACGACCAGGTCGAAGCGATGACGCTCGCCGATCGGGTCGTGATCATGAATGCTGGCCGGATCGACCAAATCGGCACTCCGTACGAGGTTTACCATAGCCCCAAAACCCAGTTTGTCGCCGGGTTTATCGGCTCTCCGACGATGAACATGCTGCCCTGCCGCCTCGCCGAAAATGGCAGCGGCTTGACGGTTCGGCTGTCGGATTGGCTCTCGTTTCCGGTGCCGTCCTCGCGGCTGGCACGTTACCGTCCTCATGCCGGAAGAGAGCTCACCTTCGGACTACGCCCCGAGCATATCATCGAAGGGCGCGGTGAGGTGCCGCCAGGCGCTGCCGCGTTCGAGGCACGCCTCGATGTCGTCGAGCCGATGGGTATGGAGACGATGGTGTATTTTATTGTCGACGGCGTCGAGGTCTGCGGCCGGGTCAATCCCGCCGCCGCTGGAAAGGTTGGGGAAGCGATGCGGCTTGTTGCCGACCTCAATCAGATGCACCTGATAGATCCGCATACCGACTTGGTCATTTGATCCGGGCGGAGCGTGCATGACGGCCGCAGTGATAGATATCCGCTCTAAAGTCGTGATCATCACCGGTGCCGCTCGCGGCATCGGGCAGCAATTCGCGCGAAGCCTAGCGGCAGCCGGAGCTTCTGTCGTCGCCGCCGACATCAACGATTGCTCCACAACGCTCGATTTCATAACGGCCGAAGGCGCTAGTGGGATCGACGTCAGGCTGGACGTCCGAGAAGTCGATTCTGCCCTGGACATGGTCGCCGCCGCTAGCCGGGGGTTCGGACGCGTTGACGCACTGATCAATAATGCTGCCCTCTACGGTGCATTGCGGGGCGATCGCTTCGATGCGATCACCGAAGCAGATTGGGACGCTGCGATGGCGGTGAATGTCAAAGGGATCTGGAATTGCTGCAAAGCGGCCGTCCCGGCGATGCGGAACGCGGGAGGCGGTAGCATCATCAACCTCACCTCGCTCGCCGCGACCTACGGCATGCCCTTCGCTCTCCACTATACAACCTCGAAAGCAGCGGTCATCGGCCTGACGCGAGGGCTTGCCCGGGAGCTCGGCCGCGACCGGATCCGTGTCAACGCCTTGGCCCCGAGCGCGGTGCTGACCGACGGGACACGCGAATTCTTTGGCGACAGGCTCGACCGAGCACTCGACGTGATCAAGAACGGGCAGTCGATCCAGCGCAATCTTACAGCGCCCGATCTGGTCGGGGCGGCGATATGGCTCGTTTCTGATGCGAGCTGCTTTGTGACCGGGCAGACGATCGCTATTGACGGCGGCACCGTTATGCTCTGACCGCTCGGGCAACCGGGGGTCAATCGCCGCTAACGCCGCGACTTAGTTCGGCGGATCAGATCGACAAAAGGTCGGCAGCGGTTTCGCGACAATCCGTCTCGTTATGGCGCGGACCGCATCAGCCGCGCGTGATTATGCGGTCAATAATTGCTCGACCCGCTGGGTCGCAGTGGTCTCGTCGATCCGCTCGACCGCAGCAAATTCGCGCACGAGACGATCGAGAGCAGCCTGATAAATCTGTCGCTCGCTGTACGACTGCTCCGGCTGGCCGGTATTGCGATAGAGATCGCGGACTACCTCGGCAATTGAGCCAGGATCCCCGGATGCGATTTTAGCTTGATACTCCTGTGCACGCCGGCTCCACATTGTCCGCTTGGCTCGAGATCGCCCCCGCAACTTCGCAAGCGCCGCATCCATTTCCTTCCGGCTCGACAGACGTCGCAGACCGGACACCTTGGCCTTGGCGAGCGGTACACGCAGCGTCATTCGGTCCTTGTCGAAATGCACCACGAACACGCTGAGCGTGTAACCAGCAATCTCCTGTGTCTCGATGCCGAGAATCTTGCCTACCCCATGGGTCGGATAGACAACGAGGTCACCTGTGGCAAATGGAAGCTTCTCGGAATTCATGACCGTCTCTCAGAATCGACCCGCTCGGCACTGCCGGGACGTATCGGCCGTCGTTAGACCGCCAGCGGCGGCCATCCCGCTCTCGTCGAAAGCCCGGGAACCGGTGAGGAAGTCGGGTATTCGTATATATAATACCATGAGAACGCTGCTGAAAACACCGGATCGCACATATCCGATCCGCAAATCGTGAGCGCCGGCTGGCGTGGTTGTTCCCTCAACTACCCACCGGGTTCAGGACTGAAGTATTTCTCGTACTTGTCGGTGACGTCCTTGAAGTCGTCCGCATCGGCCGGGTAGGGCTTCTTGCGCGTAATATTGGGCCAGGTGGCTGCATACTGGCGGTTGAGGTCGAGCCATCGTTCCGCCACCGGTTCACTATCGGGGATGATCGCCTCGACAGGGCATTCCGGCTCACACACCCCGCAATCGATGCATTCGTCCGGATGGATTACCAACATGTTCTCGCCCTCGTAGAAGCAATCGACAGGACAGACCTCCACGCAATCCATGTATTTGCAGCGGATGCATGCTTCGGTGATAACGTAGGTCATAGCGCTCGCATCTTCTCCTCAGCTACCGGGTGCCCTCGTCGGTCCGCGTAGCCAACTTGCCCCGACATCTCAATCAGCTCTACCCGTTGCTCAAATGACAGCCGTCCGTTGATTATCCCTGTAACGTGGAACAGTTCGGCTGCTTCACATGCCGCCGCCTCCGCCGCCGGGAGCAATATCCGCGCGTCGGAGTGAGACAAATTGAAGCGCCTCTCGGTCAGCCTGCCGATGATCGCTAGCTCCGCCCCATCGAAGCGCGAGCCGAAGCTCATCTGGCCGCCCCAGTCTCCTCCCAGTCATCCGGCCGAGCGCCGCGGGTTTACTCTCGGCTAGGGTCAATCATCTTCCTGCCTAACACGGCGCCTCCGTCCGGGGCAACCCCATGCGATTTGGGGTTTTGGTCCGAACCCTGGCGTAAGCGAGCGTAGCAGCCCGAACCGGATTTTTGCGGCCGGCCGGTGAAATTGCCGGCCGCGCGGAACGTTGTCAGCGACCATTAGAACTATTGCTGGACCCTGTCGTGGCCACGCGTAGCAACATCGTCGTTCTCCATTTTGCGGGTCAAATGCCTCTTGCCGGCATCGCCTGGCAGGCGTTGCATTATCTTGTGGGGCTTGAGCAACTTGGATACAAGGCTTGGTATATCGAAGATGGCGGAGCCAATCCCTTCGACCCGCGAATGAACAGCGTCGCGATGGAGTGCGATTACAATGTCGGGTATTTGCGAGAGGCCATGGAACGCTTTGGTTTCGCTGAGCGCTGGGCCTATTGGGACGCGATCCACGATATCCACTACGGGCTCTCGCGGCCTCAGATAAACGCTCTCTATCGCGAGGCCGACGCGCTGATAAACCTCTGCGGCGCGACACGCTTGCGGGAGGAGCACCTCCTCTGCCCGATCCGCATCATAATCGATACCGATCCGGTCTATGAGCAAATCAAATATGCGACGGCCGACCCAGCCTCTCGCGCTTACCTGGACGCCCATACGCATTTCTTCACTTATGGCGAGAACCTCGGAGCCGGGGACTTCCCGGTGCCGTTATGCAGCATTCCGTGGCGTCCGACCCGGCCGCCGGTAGTTCCAGGCTTATGGCCGGTGTCGCACGGCGCGCCGGCATGTTTCACAACCATCGGCACCTGGGAGAACCGCGGCAAGGACATCGAGTACGACGGCCGGCGCTACGTCTGGTCGAAGCACACGAATTTCCAGCGGTATCTGGATTTGCCGAAGCGCCGTCCGGGCGTCTGTTTTCGCATGGCGATGCTCCCTCCCGATCAAGGGGTGCGCGCGGCGATAATGGCGGGTGGCTGGAGCCTCGTTGATCCACGTCCAATCTCGGCCGATATCGAGCGTTACCGCGACTTCATCGCTCATTCGCGTGGTGAGTTCACGGTAGCAAAAGATATCTACGTCCAGGCGAACAGCGGCTGGTTCAGCGACCGCAGTGTCTGTTATTTAGCGGCAGGTCGGCCGGTGGTGACCATGCGCACGGGTTTTGGCAAGTTCTATCCTGTCGGGCGCGGCTTGTTCGAATATTCGAACCACGAAGAGGCGCTTGCCGACATCGACGCGATAAACGCCGACTACTCCCATCACAGCCTTGCGGCGCGCGAGTTAGCACGGGAATATTTTGCCCCCGATCGCGTTCTCCGTCCGCTATTGGCAGCATGCGGCCTCTGAGGCAGTCGCCTGCGGCTAGACAGTCGCGCAAGCGGAAGTTCAGATCCTCGACCCAAAGGGTGCAGGACGGCAGCGGCTCTAAGGGACGATCGCCGGGACCCAGAAAATGGGCGTTTCGACAACTTGGTTCGCCGCCAAGCCTGCTGCGTTGGCTGCTCGCGTTTCTCGAGCCCGATCCGACAAAGAGGCTGCCTGGGATAGCCTGTCGTTGTCTGTCGTGATTGTCGCCACCGCACTTGTGCTGGCGACGTTCCGCGATTATGGCGTCACCTGGGACGAGGACGCACACAATTGGTACGGAAATTTCGTCCTCGACTATTACCTTTCGTTCTTTGGCGATAAGACCGCTCTACATTGGCGCGACTTGTATAATTACGGTGCTGTCTTTGATACGATAGCGGCAGCGCTAAACCGAATTTCGCCGATCGGGGTCTATGAAACCCGGCATCTCCTCAACGGCCTTGTCGGCGTTCTCGGATTGATAGGTTGCTGGAAGCTCGCCCGCACCGTGGCGGGTGCGCGCGCCGGTTTCATCGCCACTCTGCTTCTGATTTTGACGCCCAACTATTACGGGCAGATGTTCAACAACCCGAAGGACATTCCTTTCGCCGCCGGTGTCGTTTGGGCCACCTACTACATGGTTCGCATCATCCCGACGTTGCCGCGGCCCCCGCCCCGCCTGGTCGCCAAACTGGGTGCGGTGATCGGCGCATCGATGGGGGTGCGGATCGGAGGCCTGCTCCTGGTATGTTATCTTGCTGTGCTGGTGGCCCTCGATGGGACGTGGCGAGCCCTCGCCGCCCGCCGTGCGGCAGTGCTGTTCAGCGCCTTGTCGACGAGCTGCCGGCATGTTCTCGTCCCGGTCATGCTCGTCGCATATCCGGTCATGTTGCTGTTCTGGCCATGGGCGCAGACCGACCCGGTGGAGAATCCGCTGCGCGCGCTGCAATTCTTCTCGCACCAGACCTTCCCCTTCTACACACTGTTTGCCGGCCAGTTGATCCCGGCGACCGACCTCCCCTGGACCTATCTTCCAACCTATATCGCGATCGCGTTACCCGAGCTGGTTCTGGTCTTGCTGCTTTGTGCACCGATCGTGGCAGCCGCCGCGCTGTGGCGCGGTCGTTTCGCCGTCCGCCGAGAACAGGCACTCGGAGCGTGCGCCATCGGCATCGGAATCGTCTTTCCCGTCGCCTATGCGATCGCGATTAAGGCAGTGCTGTTCGACGGCATGCGCCACTTCATCTTCGTGCTTCCCCTGATCGCAGTCGCCGCAGCCTTCGCTGCCGATCGGGGACTCGTCTGGCTGGCGCGCCTTCCGTACCGGCGGCCGATTGTCGTCGCGCTCGCCCTCTACGGCCTCGCCCATCTTTCGATCATGGCGATGCTGCATCCCGACCAGTACGTCTATTACAACGCCTTCGTCGGCGGCGTTGAGGGTGCCCAACGCAAGTTCAAGCTCGATTATTGGGCCAACTCTTACGCCGAGGCGGTGCAAGGGCTTGAGGACGATCTCCTCACCCTCTATGCCGTGGATTTCGAGGACCGCGAGTTCTCAGTAGCGGTGTGCGGACCACCAGTCTCGGCGGATTATTACTTTCCATCGAATTTTCGCTTCACCCGCGATCGTGCAAGGGCAGATTTTTTCATTGCCTTCACCAAGGACAATTGTGACCGATCGCTGCCCGGCCGGCCGGTTTATCGAGTTGAGCGGATGGGAGCTCTGCTCTCCGTCGTCCTTGATCGCCGCGATCTGATTGCTCAGCGACGGACCGCAACGCAAGCGGCGGTGCGATCACCGGCCCAGCGAGCTCCGGGACCGGCAGCCCCGCCAAATTCGGCTCCGCTCCCGTAGGGAAAGTTGCAAGTGGAGCGCTCCGAGTACGAAAAGCTCGATATCGTAGAAGATCGGATGTGGTGGTTCGCCGCCATGCACAAAAACTTGCTCATGCTCGCCCGCCGGATGCCAATCGGGAAGGCAAACCTCCCCATTCTCGATGCCGGTTGCGGGATGGGAGGATTCCTCAGGCGCTTGGCGCAAGAATACCGCGATAAGGCGATATTTGGACTGGAACTTGACCTTTTCGCTTGCATTCGTGCGGCGGCAAAGAGCGCCCTGCCCGTCTGTGCGGGATCGGTGAATGAGATCCCATTCCGCGACGGTTCGTTCGCTGCGATCTTCAGCGCCGATGTTCTGTGCCATCGCGCCGTCGACGAGGAGCGGGCACTACGGCAGTTCCACCGCTGCCTAGCCGAAGATGGCTGGCTCGTCCTCAATCTGCCGGCCTATCGCTGGATCCTGTCGCGGCACGACGCGGCAGTGCACAATATCCGGCGTTATACCACCTCGGGACTTTCCCGCTCGCTGCAAGCGATCGGCTTTCACCCAATCTATGTATCTTATTGGAACGCGGCGCTGTTTCCGCTGATGACAATCACGCGCAAGCTGCTCGCTGGAAGTTACGGCGCTGGGAGCGACGTCAAACCTTATCCCCCGCCGATAGAGCTAGTTTGCCGCTGGATCACGGGCATTGAGACCGCTCTCTTACGGCGCGGACTGAGATTTCCGTTTGGCGGCTCGGTTCTTGCGATAGCCACCAAAAAAGGCGCCTCTGATGCTTGAGACGGAACGGCCGACTTCCGGTGCAACGCCGCCGCGCTTCGCGCTCTCGATCGTAATCCCAGTCTACAACGGGGCGGGCAGCATTGCCGAGTTGGTGCGAGCAATCGAGGAACTTTCGATTGATGGCGGACACGAAATCGTGCTCGTCGACGATGGCAGCCCCGACGGCAGCCTGGAAATATGTGAGGCGCTTGTCGACAGCGCGCGCGTGCCGATCACGCTCGTGAGCTTGGCGCGAAATTTTGGCGAACATAATGCGGTGCTGGCGGGGCTACGTCACGCCAGCGGAGCGCACGTCATTACGATGGACGACGATTTGCAAAACCCACCCGAGGAGATCGAGCGCCTGCTCGCGCATGCCCAACGCAGCGCGAAACAGGTGATCTATACCTACTACGATGAAAAACAACATTCAGCTTGGCGCAACCTCGGGAGCCGCTTCACCGACCGCGTCGCCGATTTCGTGCTCGAAAAGCCGCAGGGCTTGTACCTCTCCAGCTTCCGCTGCATGAGCGCTTTTGTCGTCCGCGAGGTCAGCCGCTATGAGGGGCCGTTTCCTTATATCGATGGGCTGATCCTGCAAGTGACACACGACATCGACCGCTTGAGAGTACGGCACCTGCCGCGCGCCGCCGGCCGCAGCAACTATACGTTGCGTCGGCTCATGCGGCTTTGGATGAGCATGTTTGTCAATTTTTCGGTGATGCCGTTGAGGATCAGCACGATCACCGGGTTCGTCTTCAGCGGCATCGGCGCGATTGGCGGCGCGATGGCTATCACTGAGGCCTTGCTCTATTCGCCGCCTGCCGGCTGGGCCTCGCTGATGGCGGCGGTGCTGTTGCTCTCGGGCGTACAGCTCGTGATCCTCGGCATCATCGGCGAGTATCTCGGGCGGCTCTACCTGACCGCTACCGGCAAACCTCAGTCGGTGGTGAAAGAGGTGCGCCGCAGCCATTCGCTGTCCCCCGGCGAGAGCCGGGCGACGGTGTTGTTGCCCGAGCGCGCCTGAACACGATGATGGCGTACTACGCCAGTTCTCATGGCCGCTATCCTCATCGGGATCGCCGGGCAAATTGTGCTGAAGTCCGGGGCCAACGGGTCAGCTACCGTGGTTGCCCAGTTTCTCAACCCATTGACGATGATCGGCCTTGCGCTCTACGTCGTGGCGGCCGGCTGCTATGTCGTGGCGCTGAAGAAAATCCCGCTCTCGGTCGCCTTCCCGTCGGTGGCGGCGAGCTACGCGGTCGTGGCCGTCCTCGCACATTTGTTGTGGGACGAACCTCTCGGCTGGCCGCAACTGGCCGGCATGGCGCTGATCGGCGGCGGGGTGCTACTCATTCATCAGTATTGAAGATAGCTGAAAGCCCTTCCTGACGGCCCAGAAAAGCGCGAATTTCAGCGACGACCCAGTCGGCCGCCTCGGCCGAAAGCTGCGGATACATCGGCAAGCTGAGGATTTGCGGCGCCGCGCGCTCGGTTACGTCAAGACCCGACGGACCGCAGCCGAGGCGAACCCGGTAAGCGGGTTGTTGATGAACGGGAAGCGGGTAATGGATCCCAGTGCCGATCCCGGCGGCCCGCAGGTGAGCCCGCAACGCATCGCGGTCGGCGACCCGGATCACATATTGGTGGAAGACGTGGGTGGCATCCGGACGCCGCACCGGAAGGACTACCGGCAGACCGGAGAGACCGGCGTCATAGCGGGCTGCGATCGCCTGCCGGCATGCGTTGTCGGCGGCGAGGAAACCGAGCTTGACCCCGAGAACCGCTGCCTGGATAGCATCGAGACGCGAATTGATGCCGCTGCGTGCGCTGATAAACCGCTCGCGCCAGCCATATTCACGAAGCTCGCGCAGCGCCGTTGCGAGCGCGGGATCGCTCGTCACGACCATGCCGCCGTCGCCGAGCGCGCCGAGGTTCTTGGTCGGGTAAAAGCTGAAGCACCCGACATCGCCGAAGGATCCGGCCGGCTTGTCCCGATAGACTGCCCCGTGGCTCTGCGCGCAATCCTCGATCAGCCGTAAACCGTGCGCCCGCGCGATCTCCGCCAAGCCGGACAATTCCGCCGGCTGCCCATAGATGTGAACCGGCAGAACTGACGCGGGCCGGCCCGGCGGCGGCCTCTCAAGCGCCCGCAAAAGCTCGCGTGGCGCCATCGTGTAGGTGCCGGGCTCGACATCGATCAGCACCGGCGTCGCGCCGGCCCGTTCGATCGCCGCGACCGTCGCCACTGCTGTATGAGACACAGTAAAGACAAGATCACCGGCGCCGATGCCACAGGCGCGCAGCGCAAGCTCGATCGCATCCGTACCGCTCGCAACACCGATAGCGTGCGCCACTCCAATAAAATCGGCAAACCTCTTCTCGAATCCCTCCACGTCTGTGCCGAGAATGTAAGCCCCGCCTTCGAGCACGCGGGCAATCGCGGCGTCTATTTCGGCGCGCCGTGCAAAATAAGCGGCTCGGGGATCGGACTGCGGAATGGTGATGGGCGGGTCGCTTGCGGTCATACGCTCATCAGAGATAACTCGCCACGCGGCTGCGGTAATAGACAAGTGAGCGGGGCAATCCTTCCGCGATTCCGACCCGCGGCTGCCAACCGGAGAGCGAGCGAAAGCGGCTGTCGTCGATCAGAAAATCGCCGACATCGATGCGCCTGCGCTCTGCCGGAAACTCGCGGATCACGTATTCTCCGCCGTCATTCGCCGCGATCAGCGCCTCTGCCAGAGCCGCCAGGCTCACCGCCTCGCCACCGACATTGAGCGCCAACCCCTCGGCCGCAGGCGTGATGGCGGCATAAAGGAACGCGTCGGCGGCATCTTCGACATACAGCAAATCGCGATGCTGCTCGCCACCCCAGACCTCAAAGGGCTCATCCTCGATCACCCGGCGCAGCCAAATGCCGATGAAGGTCTGGCGCGCATCCTTGATCCGCATTCCCGGACCATAGACGTTGGTGAGCCTCAAAGAACGGGTCCTGATACCATACACGTCGCAATAGAGCAGATGGTAAGCCTCCCCCGCCATCTTGTTGACGCCGTTGACATCGACGGGTCGCAACCGATGACGCTCGTCGACCGGGAGATATTCAGGACGGCCGTAAATCTGCCGTGTGCCGGCATGCACGATCGCAATGCCGGGATTGACCTCGCGGCAGGCTTCGAGCAGCTGCAGTTGCGCCGTGCAGTTGGTCGCGAGATCGACTTCTGGAGAGGACATCGAGTCGAGATGGCTCGTCTGCGCCGCGAGATTGAACAAGAAATCTCGCCCTTTGAGCAGATGCCTCAAACCGTAGCCGCCGCGGATATCGGCAATGTTGACGGCGACCCGATCGTGAATGTCGGCGATGTTGGCGAGGTTGCCGCCATATTCGGGGATCATGCTGTCGACCAGCAGAACCTCGGCGCCGAGGGCGACGAGCCGCCGTGCGATGGCAGAGCCGATCAGGCCCAAACCTCCGGTGATCAGCACGCTGGCGCCGGAATAGACTTTGAGCTGAGACTCCGCCTTTGGGCTCATTCGTCGATCGTCAATCCACCGGTCGATATTACAACGCGTCGGGCTTTTCAGCTATTCCGGAACGCTCAACAAACGCACTATGCCCGGCACAGGATCAAAAAACAGCGACGATATTAAGCTAGGTATTATTGGGATAGCACGCGGTTGCCGTCAGCGAGGTTCCTCCCGCCGCGAGCTGCACCAGTTGCGGTACCGCAGTTACGAAGGTGCTTGTGAGGGTCACCTGCGAAAAGCCGGCGGTGCCGCCGCAGGTGGCCGCGTTATTCAAGGTGATGGCGGAACTCGGAATTGACAGGCCCCAACCGCTCGCGATGGTCTGGATGTAGCTGTTCGTGGTCGTTGAACTATAGGTGCCGCTAGACGCGCATGCGCTGCTTTGGGTCGTGCCCTGGGCGATTGCCATGCAACGCGCGCCCGCGATAGCAGTCTCTTGCAGCGCCTGCTCGGTCCACAGCAAGCGGCCGAATTCGATGGTGCCGAAGAGGAACATCATGAATATCGGTGCGACCAGCGCAAACTCGATCGCCGTGGTCCCACCGCACGCCGCGACCAACGATTCTGCTCTCGGCTCGTTCATTGCGTTTCGACCAACACGCTGCGGCTGATCGTGCCGTTCGGCACAAAGCCGAAGCTCGGGAACATCGGAGAGATACTATGGTTCGCGGTGATCGTCACAAATTGGCCGGCGAAACCGGCGCCAGTGCAAGCGTTTCCGCAAGCAACGGTTCCTCCCCAGGTCCAATTGCCAGGCGATCCGCTCGGACAGTAGCAATGCGTGCCATCGTTGCTGTTGTTCACGTTCACAGTGCTGGTCGCCCAGCCGGAGCCGTTCACGTTGTTCACGACGCTCGAGATATTGCTGCTGAGTGTGCTCGGATTGCTGCCGACCATTGCCGTGTCGTTCAACGCGTAATGAGCGCCGGCGTCGGCCGCTATCCAATCTGCTGCGGCGTCAGTCCGCCGCAATCGGGATGATCATTCATGCCTGATTGCACGCGGTCGCCGAAAGGGTAATCGCGGCATTCGGAATGATCGGTCCCACGATAAAATTGAAGGTAAAGTCGAAGCTCACCTGGTTTCCACAGGACGCCCCGGTCACCTGAAAATTAGACAAGTCGCCGCTCGGGATAGACATCCCGAGCAGCTGGCCGGCAGCGAAGTTCTGAACACCCGTGTTGCCGGTGCTCCCGCCGCACGACGCGGGCCCGCTGGCACAGCAGTTGACGGTTGCGCAACGCGCCGCCGCTTCGGCGGCATATTGCAGTTCGGAATTGGTCCAGTAAAGTCGCGCGAACTCGACGACCCCCAGCAGAAAGACGAGGAGCGGGATCGCCGCAAGGGCAACTCGATCGTTTCGGTCCCATCGGATGCCGTGACCAGCCGGCGGAGCAAACCTGCGATGCGCGAGAGCTCGAGAAGGAAGGATCGATAAGGGGAATTCATGGGAGCCTTCAGTAGACCAGCGCGGTAGCTTGTGCCGTAAGATTGAATCCGTTGGACGGGCCGAACCCGAGATAGCTGAAGATTGGTGTATAAGTATAGCTCGCGTTGACCTGGGCTAAAGTGACCGGGGTCTGGCCCGCAGGGCAGCAATTGCTGGTATGAGTGGCGTTGCAGAGGTTACAGGGTGGCGAGAATGTCTCGGCGGTGTAGGTGGTGCCGCTCTGGCATCCGCAATACGCGTTGCCAACCGAAACTGTGACATTAGTGCCGAGGCTCGTCGCTGACTTTATGGCGCAGGTGAAGGTGTTGGACGCGGTCGGACACGAATTGCCGGATGTTGTATAGGCCGAGCTGTACCCATTCACATTGACGTATTGGGCCCCAGCGCGAGCGGCATTGCCGACCTCCATCGAGCTATACAGGGCGGTGCCGAAAACGTAGACGCCAAGCGTCAGAGGCAGGATGAGAAATGCCGCGACAAAGGCGAACTCGATCGCACTGGCGCCGCCGGTGGCGGCGGCCAGGCGGCGCAAGCTGGCCATCGTGATCATCGGTTTTCGGATCCTATTGAACGAGCATTGGCGCACCGGTGTTCGTGGTCGACCCGGTTACCCCGGAGGCGGCCAAAACCGGGCCCGCGACCGCCGGGCAGCCCGTGTCGTCGAAACTTACCGTCGACGTACCGTGGAGGGATAGGGCCCCGGCTATCAGCCGCGTGCAGGTCGAGACGCTGCCCGCGTTGCCTCCGTATGTCACGGTCGCTGTCGGCGCGTAGATCGCTCCCTTGAACGAGGAACTGTTGCCGCCGTCCCAGGTGACCGCTGAGTTATCGCCGAACCACACCGCAAGCCCGGCATAGGGGCCGGTGCTCGGAGCCGAAATGCTGATCGTGGAATTCGCATTAATCGAGCCGCCGCCCGTCACATAGAGTAACCCCACTGCCCGCCAGGGTCGAATTCCCCTTCGTGCTCAATCCGCCGGTTATGATGATGACCGCCCCCGTGGCAAAAGTGACGCTCTGGTTATTGATGTTGCCGGGGCAATAGGTGCCCGACGGGACGGGATTGGCGGGGAAGCTGGCAATGCAAGAGGAAGCGGGCGTAGGCGGCGTGACATTGGCGTAGGGATCAGGCGCCGCTGCCGCACTAGTTACCACCGGAACATCGATGCTGCCCGAAGGAGTGTCCGGCTGCGCGAGAAACACCTTCGACCCGCAGGCATTGCTGACACTACAGCCCTCGATCACCCCGCCGCCGTTCATGATCGTCGCGTTGGTGTTGGGCGAATTGTTATGAAGATTGCAGCCGTTAAGGCTCAACGTTGGGTTGCCGCTGACGGTGATTACCCCGCTCCCGCTTGCATCGAGCGCCATGACGCAGGCGTCGCCGCCGGAGCTCGCAACGGTGAATGAGCCGCCACCGCAGCCGTTGCACGTGCCAACCGCGCCTGCGCTGGCAGTGATACTGTTAAGAAAGAGGGCTGTGAAATACTGCGGCTGTGGCTGCGTGATCGTCACCCGGAGGCAGCCGTCGCCTGTGCAGGAGGCTCCGTCATTGTAGGCGGCTACGGTAACCGAGGCCACAGGATAACCGGAGGCAATAGCGGTTGCATAAGCCGCGTTTTGGGCGGTCGTACTGTCCCCGAGCGCGCCCGTTTCGCCGGCATTCCGAAAGGCCGTCGCGGCGGCAAGCACAGCCTGGTCGGCGGCGCCCTGCAGCTGGCGCTGGTTGACCTGCCACATGACGACGTCGACCGCGAGACCGCAGAATCCCAGCAGCGTCGTGAGCGCGAGCGCCGTGATGACCGCGGTAACGCCCCGCCGGTCAGCGGCGACTCGACCTGCTAGCTCTTGCAGCTGCGATCTCACTTGGAGCATTCGAGACAAGGGGGTGCACTCCCATGATTCTGCCACAGCGCGATTCTCCGAACGGTTTATTAAATGATCGTTAAACTAGTACCCGGCTACGGCTCTTATACCAACCTTATTAAATGCCGACCTTTTCGAGCCACGGATGCGAGCACCGCGAGCGGATGCGGCGGGTCTCGGTGAGCAGCCAGTTCCAAGCTTGGCAGTGGCTGTCGATAATCTCCTCGGTGGCGTGGAAGACGCAGTGGGACAGGGGATCGTCGCGCAGATGCAGCCGAAGTCGCTCGATCGGGTTGAGCTCGGGCGAGTAGGGCGGCAAGCGAAGCCTGATCGGTGGCGCCCTGCATCTTGCGCGGAGTGACTTCCCAGGAGGCGACATCGATGGCGAGACGGGTAAAGCCGATTATTGCCGTCGCGCCGAGCCCTGCGACCACCGCAGTGACTCCTCCTTTTTGGTCATATATGCACTGGCCCAGTGGCGTTGCGAACATCTCGAATAGAGACATGCACCTGGCAACAGACATCCTAATGGCTCCGGCTGCCGCGGCTGCCAAACACGCGCCGCGGCAAGGTATTCTTGTGGGAACCGCTGAATAAAAGATTGAGAGCGTGCGGACCCCGGGGACGACGCCCGGAAACGAGGGCTTGGGTGATCCGCAAAGCGTGGGCGATTTGAGTTCCGCTGTTTTCGCTGTTTTTCCACCAAATTTACAGCGAACGAGGCGTCGTGTTCGGCAGAAATCCTAGCTTGCGCGCGATCCGGCGACCGAGAAAACAGCAAAACGTCCGCTGTTCTGCTGCTGTTTTTCGCTGTTTTTCGGACGAAAGAACAGCAACAATCGTGAAAATCGTATTACTCCTATGGATAAGCTTCGACCCGTGAGTAGGTGTGACATGGGCTATGAACATATCACGGTGCTTGCTTTTTGTCAACTTAATAAATATTTTTGGTAATTCCTTATATAGCACCCACCGACTCGGGGGTCGCGATGACTCCGCAAATGGGTGTTTTTGCAAGGAGCCCGGCGATGAAGCAATCTGGACGCGGCCCGATGGCTGGACTCATCACCTTTGGTTCCGAGGATTTTCCACTTAGATCGGGCGATATCCGGCATCGGCGAGATAGTGAAGACGCACAACCTAAAATTTTGACTCTACGTAACTGGAAATTGCACTAGCGCAGTGACTGCCGTCGAGGCATTGGCCCGACGCCCGGCATCGTCATCAGCCCGATTTTCTGTGGCCTCGCGCGCACGAGAACGAAGTTTTTGGCGCGGGGGATTTTTGGCGCGAAGGTGCGGCGGATTTGCACTGGGGCGACCGACCGTCGTAATGTGGGCGTTCTAGCCTGATCGGCGCGAGGCTGTCCCAATCGAGTGCTGGTCGCCTGAGCTAATGCTCTCACCCGGAGACTACTTGTCCAGCCAGACATCCTCGAAGCGCGACCCGTTGTAGATGCCGTTGACCATCTGGGTCATCCCCTTCACCCAAGGCTGGTTGCAGACCGCGGCGCGTGGGTGGAAGAGGACCGGCCGGACGTCATCCTCGATCAGCTTCCTTTCGATGTCCCATACCAGGCGTCGCCGCTTCTCCGCGTCCGTCTCGATCGATTGCTGGTCGATCAGCGCATCGACCGCACGGTCGCAGTATCCCCCATAGTTGCGCGCGGCACCGCAGGCATAGTTCTCGTAGAAATTTTGATCCGGGTCGTCGAGCCCGTTTTCGCTGACCACCATACCGACGGTGAAGTCCTTGCGCAGCACCTTAGGAAACCAGTTGGTCGTATCGACCATCTCAAGCTCGCCGTCGATGTAGATCTCCTTCAATTGACCGATCAGCAGCACGGCCGGGTCGCGGGTCGGGGCGATGTTGCGGGCGGAGACTTTGACCGCCAGCCGCTTGTCGGGGCCGTAGCCCAGCTTCTCCATGATGCCGCGTGCCTGCGCGCGATTATTCGCCACATCGGGATCGAAGCCCGGCAAGGTTCTGAGCATCTCCCGCGGCATCCCCCACACCCCCTCCGGCGGCGGCTGCATCGCGCCACCAACGTCGCCCTGTCCCGAGGTGATGATGTCGATAAAGGCTTGATGATCCAAGCTGAGCGCCGTCGCCCGCCGCAGCTCGGGTTTGTCGAACGGGGGCGCGCCGCGGTTGACGAGCAGCGTGCGCGGCAGATTGGCCGGAAATACGTCGCAGACCGCCTGTGGCGCCTGGCTCTTGAGATCCTGCAGCAGCGGGATTGTCACGCCGAAGACCTGATCGAAACTGCCAGCGACGAACCCCAGGATGCGCGTCGCCAGGCTGGGGACGATCGGCCAATCGATGCCGTCGAGGTAGGGCCGACCCGGTTTCCAGTACTCGGGGTTCCGAGCGACCCGGATCCGCTCGTTGGGCCCGAATTCGACGAATTTGAACGGGCCGGTGCCGATCGGATGCACTCGCATGTCGTGCGGTGAGACGTGGCAGGGGTAGACGGGCGACCAGCCAGAGGCCAGCAGCGCCAAGAATGAAGGCTGTGGTCGCTTCAGGTGAAAGGTGACCTCATAGTCTCCGTTGGCGATCACTTCATCGAGGTTCCTGTACCAGGTCTTGCGCGGATTGAGACGAAGCTTCTCGGCCGACCTGCCGGTCAGCAGATCCCACGTGCATTTAACGTCCTTGGCGGTAAACGGTTTGCCGTCGTGCCACCTGACACCCCGGCGCAGCGGCAGGGTCAGCTCGGTCCCCTCCTCGTTCCACGACCAGCTGGTGGCCAGATCCGGAACGATCGATGCCATGCTGTTTTGCGCCACATCCTGCCGATACATGACCAGATTGTTAAAGACGCCCATCATCGGCCGGTTGACCGCGCCCGTCGCCTCCTCGTGCATCGACATCGAGGCCGGGCTGTCGAAATGCGACATGATCAGAACACCGCCCGATTTTTGTGCCTCTGCGCCCGGGGCGGTGAGCGTCAGCGACAATGCAAGCGCGGCCGCGAATCCTCCCAGATTTAGCCTCATCGCGGATACCTCACCCCAGGCGGACGCCCCCTCTCGTATCGAGCTCATTTGGCGGAACTCTCGCGGCGGTGCCGACGACGGCACGTTATACCGCAGCTGATCCCGAGGCTATGCCGCCGACCGGCGTTGCAGAGCCTATTTCCAGGCGCCGCGGGTCGGCGACTGTGGCGCGGGTGCGCAGGCTCGATACCATCCGCCAGTTCCTGACCTCCTCGGCGCTGACGCTGGCCCTCGACCGGTATTGCACGACTCTAACCGGTATTGCACGACTCTATAGGATGGTTTGCCGCAGAGAAAACGGCCGCCTGAACTGCGGCGCCCTTTCCAGTGCCCTACCTCCCAGGAAACCGAGCGACGCGGCACGACGAGGAAGTTGCAGTGGTGAGGAAGCGAAAGTGTGAATCCATCTCTCTCTACCGGCGAGTCTGCAAACCATCGGTCCTTCTCGAGCCATCCGCGGGAGCGCTGCCCCGGCGGTGAGCACCGTGAATGATCCGGTCATGAGCGAGGTTGTCGGCGCCGGCGTGTTGGCAGCAACCGGCGTCTTTGCGCGCACCGAGCGAGAACAACAGCAGTTTCGGCTTCACCTTCGCGGCATCAGACACTCGCCGACCGCGTTTCTGCGCCTTCCGAGCTGCGCTCCCCAGCGCACCGATGTCGGGCTCGTCGCATTCAATCGGCATTACGTCGAGCAGTTGGCCGCCTGGAGGATCTTCCGCGACGAGGTCAACCCGGTTGCCCGCTCGAATGCCCACCACACTATCGTTCTACGCCTTCAGCTACACCGTGCCGAGCGAAAACCGCACGACGCATAGCTTTGCGGGGAAGCGCGCGAGGGCGGCCCCTGCTATGGGGGCGCATCATTCGGCGCGGCGACCAGTCGCCTGAGGCGATGCGCGAGAAAGCGCGCTTCGTGCTCGGGGCGATGGAGCTGCGCATGACAGCGCTCGGCTTCGAGCTGGGCGCAGGCGACCGCGACCCAGGTCTATACGATTTTCGACATCCATCCGCTCTTGGCCGACGAGATCGTCCGCCGCGGAGCCGCGCCAGGCGGTTTGACCTGGCATTTCGCGCGACCGCCGGTGCAAGGCCTCGATTTCGAGATGGGTGTACGGGGCGTTCGCAACATCATCCTAACCTCGCCCGAAGGCGGCTTGGCCAAGCCGCTCGCCGTCGCCCAGACTCTTGGCGGTCCGCGACCCGAGCGCATGGCCCCAACCGTCAGGTGATTACTGTCTCAGGACATTATTTGCTCTATTACTCACCCATTCCGCAGGCGGCAAATTTTGTGCCCGGACGACGCGGATACGCCTTGGCGGATTCTGGTAGTCTTCCAAAACCACATCTTGCGATCAGACACGGAAGCCTGCCCCGGTTTCTTGAGTAATTCGCTAACAGTGGTCTCGATGCAGGCTCGCGAAATTGCGCTGCTTTGCCTTGAGATATCGGACATTGCCGTCGACCACCTCAATCCCAGCATCGAATTCGAGCTGGCGAAGCCGGTTGACAAGGGGCATCAGCGATTCCGACGGGTGATGCCACTCGACGGAAAGGACGCCAATGCGCCGCAACTGTTCGTCCGCGGCGCTACCGAGAACGTCAAGTTCAACGCCCTCAACATTCATCTTGAGGAAATCGATCGTATCATCGTCGACAAGCTTGAAAAGGTGATCGAGGTCGATGCAATTTACCTCTTCACAAACCGCGCCGGGGTCACTGTTCAGCGACCATTCCACCGCCCTGCCGGCGCGGTAAAAACGGGCCGGGCCGCAGGATGTCGATATCGCCAACGCATGCGTGACAACGTTCAGCTGATTGGCGTTCACATTCTCCTGCAGGGCGGCAAATGTGGCCGCCGCCGGTTCGAAGCAGTGAATGGTAGCGTTGGGGGCGTTTGCCGCGGCATAGAGTGCGAAGACCCCGACATTCGCGCCGAGATCGACGATGGTCCGGCACGAGCGGAGGTCGACGCCCGGGACATCGTACACCCGCTCCCGGAAGATTTCGTTGAGTACAAAAGCCTGGTCGTTTGAAATCCTGATGAATTGCCCGTTGCGCAACCTAAAAGCTTGGGTGTCCCCATTCGGCCGCCGCAAGCGGTTGAGCAAGAAGTGAGGCCAGTCGCGGGTGAACGCCATCGTGCCGATAAGGTTCTGGAGCACACTCATCCCGGCATCGCCATAAACATATCCGAGGCTAACTCCGAAAGCGGAGCTTTATACCACCGGAGGGAGTGCGGCGGCCATCCGATTCTATACGGCCTCTGGCGGAGACTCAACTGTAGCGGGTTCAACTGGGCCGCTCCGCGAAACGGCGCCGCTCCTCGGTTTGCCCGCCGTGGCCGCAAGGCGCGGTTGCGGAATCCGGGATTGACCACGCGCGTCGAACGGTATCCCATCCCCCGTCCACGGTTTTCGACTGCGAGGGAGGACGAGCCCGCGATGAGCATCAACGGGAAGGCCTATATCGTCGGCATTTACGAGCATCCGACGCGGATGGCGCCGGACAAGTCGCTCGCGCAGTTGCATGCCGAGTCGGCGCGCGGCGCGCTCGAAGACGCCGGGTTCGGCAAGGACGACATCGACGGCTATTTCTGCGCCGGCGATGCGCCGGGGCTGGGGCCCTTGTCGATGTCCGACTACATGGGCCTCAGGCTGCGCCACATGGATTCGACCGATACCGGCGGCTCGTCCTACATCGTCCATGTCGGCCATGCCGCCGAGGCGATCGCGTTGGGCAAGTGCAACATCGCGCTGATCACCTTGGCCGGACGGCCGCGCAGCGAGGGCCAGGCGACCGGCACCGCCGCGCGCACGGCCCAAAACACCCCCGATGCCCAGTTCGAGAACCCCTACGGTCCGGCGACCGCGAACATGTACGCGATGTGCGCGATGCGGCACATGTACCAGTACGGCACGACGAGCGATCAGCTCGCCTGGATCAAAGTCGCCGCCTCGCACCATGCGCAGCACAATCCGCATGCGATGTTGCGCAATGTCGTCACCGTCGAGGAGGTCGTGAGCTCGCCAATGATCGCCGACCCGCTGCACCGGCTCGATTGCTGCGTGATCAGCGACGGCGGTGGTGCGATCATCGTCGCCAGCCCCGAGGTCGCGAAGAGCCTCAAACGGCCCAAGGTCAAGATCATCGGCGCCGGTGAAGCCCCTAAGCACCAGATGGGCGGTCAGCTCGATCTCACTCATTCCGGGGCGGTGTGGTCAGGGCCGCCAGCCTTTGCCGAGGCCGGCGTCAAGCCCGCCGACATCAAATACGCCTCGATCTATGACAGCTTCACGATCACGGTGTTGATGCAGATCGAGGATCTGGGCTTCTGCGAAAAGGGTCAGGGCGGCCGGTTCGTCGCCGACGGCAATCTGATCGCCGGCACCGGCAGGCTGCCGTTCAACACCGATGGCGGCGGGCTGTGCAACAACCACCCGGCCAATCGCGGCGGCCTCACCAAAGTCGTCGAGGCGGTGCGGCAGTTGCGCGGCGAGGCGCATCCCGCAGTGCAGGTCAAGAACTGTGATCTGGCCCTGGCACACGGCACCGGCGGCTCGCTCGGTACCAGACACGCTTCTGCCACCGTCATCATGGCACGGGAGTGAGGCAATGCAGAGCCAGGACCGCAAGATCCAAGCCCCGCAGCCCAACGCCGAGACAGCGGCGTTTTGGAAGGCGACCGAAGAACGCAAGCTGATGGTCGGCAAATGCAATGCCTGCGGCAAAGTTCATTACTACCCGCGTGCGATCTGTCCGTTCTGCTTCAGCGACCGGACCGAACTGCAGCAAGCGTCAGGAAATGGCACGATCTATACCTACAGCGTGATGCGCCGCGCGCCGGTTCCCTACGCGGTCGCTTATGTGACGTTGAACGAAGGCCCGACGATGATGACCAACATCGTCGATTGCGACCTCGACAATATCCGCATTGGGCAGGCGGTCCGGCTCGTCTTCAAGCCGAGCGAAGGCGGCCCGCCGGTGCCGATGTTCACCCCCGCCTAATCGTCATGACCGGGTTTGACCCGGTCATCCACGCATAGCTGGGCAAGACGTGGATGGCCGGAACAGGTCCGGCCATGACAGAGGAGCCTAGTCAAAGATAGATCTGGAGCAAATCGATGGACACCGTTGAAACGCGCCTTTCCGCAAAGCCGCGCAATATCAGTCCGGAAGAGTGGGCGGTGCGGGTCGATCTCGCCGCCTGCTACCGGCTGATCGCGCATTTCGGCTGGGACGATCTGATCCTGACGCATAATTCGGCGCGGGTGCCGGGCCAGCCGAACCATTTCCTGATCAACCCGATGGGGCTGATGTTCGACGAGGTCACCGCGTCGAACCTGTTGAAGATGGATCTCGATGGCAATCTCGTCGCGCCGTCCGAATACGAGCCCAACCGCGCCGGCTATGTGATCCACAGCGCGATCTATATGGGCCGGCCCGATGTCGAGTGCGTGATCCACACGCATACCGAGGCAGACATTGCCGTCGGCGCGCTCGAGGAAGGTTTGCTGCCGTTGAGCCAATGGGCGATGCGGTTCTACAACCGGCTCGGTTATCACGATTACGAGAGCGTCTCGCTCGACCTCGACGAGCGCGAGCGGCTGCAGCAGAGCATCGGTAATAATCCGGTTCTGGTGCTGCGCAATCACGGCCTGCTCGCGACCGGCCGCAATGTCGCCGAGGCGTTTTCGCTCACTTACCATTTCGAGCGATCGGCCGAGTCGCAGCTGAAGATCATGTCCGCCGTCGCGGCGGGGGCCAAGATGGTGGTGCCGTCGCCCGATACCTGCGAGCACCAGGCCGCCCTTTTCGCCGGTAACGAGCCGCGGCTGCAGGGCCAGCGCGAATGGCCGGCTCTGCTGCGGCTCGCTGATAAGCTCGATCCCGGCTATCGAACCTGACGCCGTCGGCCCTTCGAGCACTGCCGTTGATGTTAGGAGCGCCGGTTGACTAAAGTTAAGGTCTTACCTGTCGTCGTGCGGCGTATTCCGACATAGGCGCAAACAGGGCGGCGATGCCAGCGAGAACCAGGAGGTCGCGAGCAGCGGGGGGTGTGCCGCCCGGGGTCGGACTGCGGCGCGCATTGGAATGGAATCATCGCGCGATCAAGTGCGTCGCCTTTGATCCTGGGCTCCAGAAGCTCGCCGGCGGCGGCCTCGACGGGACCATAACGCTTTGGGATACCGTCGAGGGGAAGCTGCTCCGCACCTTTGAATGGCGGCGCACCCAATTCGAATGGCAGCGCAGCGAAGTGGCGAGCGTGGCCTTCGACCCGGCTGGGTGCAGGCTGGCCAGCGGCAGCGCCAATGGCACCGTCAACCTCTGGGACAGCGCCAGCGGCGAGCTGCTTTACGCCTTCCCGCGGCAATCGGGGAGCGTCGCCAGCATCGCCTTCCACCCTACAGAGCCGATGCTGGCCAGCGGTGCCAACGATGGCACCGTTAACCTTTGGAACACGGCCGACGGCAAATTGCTTCGTACGTTCCGCGGACCGCGCGGCGAGGTCGTCAGCGTGACCTTCGATCCCGCGGGCAACTTATTGGCCCGGGCGAGTGCGGACGGGACGCTGATTCTCTGGGACATACTCGATGGCGCGGTGCCTCGTCTGTTTGAGAGGCATTTCTTCCCGGTATCGAGCGTCGGCTTTGAGCCTAACGGACGAATGCTCGCCATCGGCAGCCTCGACAACACGGTAAAGCTCTGGGATGTCCCCAACAGCAAGCTGCGCCGCATTCTGGAAGGACATCGGGGCTCCGTCGTCGCGCTGAGTTTCCATCAGCGCAGGCCGTTATTCGCGACGATGGGCTGGGACGACACGATACGAATCTGGAGTTCCGAAACCTGGGACGTCGTCGCGGTAATCCAGCGGCACGCGCGATACCGTTTTCGGGGTTTGTCGTTTCATCCATCGCTGCCGCGTCTTGCCGCGGCCGGCGCGCGCCTTTCCCTCTACGATCTCGACCTCGATGTCCTGTTGGGCGAGCAGCGGCAGCGCTCTGCGACGACGCAGACCGTCCATTATGTCAACGCGAAGGTCGTACTGGTGGGCGACACCGGCGTCGGCAAGACGGGGCTCAGCCTTGTGCTCAGCGGGCAGCCATTCGCGCCGACCGACTCGACAGCCGGGCGGCAGGTATGGGCGCTCGGCACCGCGGAGGACGAGGTGCCGGGCGAGCGCAAGCGAACGCGCGAAACGCTGCTGTGGGATCTCGCCGGCCAGCCCGGCTATCGCGTCATTCATCAGCTGCATCTGAGCGAAGTGGCGGTGGCGCTGGTCGTATTCGACGCGAGAAGCGAAACGGATCCGCTGTCGGGCGTGGTCCATTGGGACCGTGCTCTGCGCGCGGCGCATCAGCGCCAGGGGGGCGAAGCCGTTCCTTTGAGCAAATTCCTCGTGTCAGCGCGCGCCGATCGCGGTGGCGTGCCGGTCAGCAAGGAGCGGCTCGATGAGCTCATCAAAGGATTGGACTTTGCCGGCTATTACGCGACCAGCGCCAAGGAAGGGTGGCAGATCGCAGAATTGCGAGCGGCGATAGAGCGCGCGATCCCCTGGGACGAGCTGCCGACTGTCACCTCGTCGCAGCTCTTCGCCACGATCAAATCATACCTTCTCGAGGTCAAGAGTACCGGTCAGTTGCTTGCGCCTGCGGGTCCGCTCTTCGACGAGTTCGTCCGCCGGCATCCTGAGGCGAGTGCGGAAGACGATGACTTGCGCGCCGATTTCGATGTCTGCATCGGACGGCTCGAGAACCGCGATTTGATCCGCCGTCTGAGCTTTGGCGACTACGTGTTGCTGCAACCGGAGCTATTGGATGCCTACGCCTCCGCGATGGTTATTGCCGGCAAGAACGAGCCGGATGGTTTCGGTTCGATCGACGAAGAGGCGGCGCTGACCGGCCAGTTTCATGTGCCGGAAGACGAGAAAATCGGCGACCCCAAGCAGGAACAGCTGTTGCTGCACGCCACGGTCGAGGAACTGGTTCGATTTGATCTGGCATTGCGCGAGAATGCGGCGGACGGCCGCTACCTTGCGTTCCCGTCCCAGTTCAACCGCGACTATGCGGAGGCGCCCGATCCGCCAGGCAAGGCAGTCGCCGTGAGCTTTGAGGGCCCCACACAAAGCATCTATGCGACGCTCGCGGTGCGATTGGGTCACAGCCAGATGTTCGAAACGGCGCGCAGCGAGATGTGGCGCAATGCGGTGATCTTTACCGCACGCACCGGCGGAAAATGCGGGATTTATCTCCAGGAATTCGGCGAAGGATGAGGGCGGCTACTGTTGTTTTTCGACGGCGCCAGCGAGGAGACCCGATTTCATTTTGAGGAATATATCCTGGCGCATCTAAGCCGGCGCGCGCTGTACGGGACCGTGCAGCTCGTCAGGCTGTTCGTTTGCGGAATTTGTGGGACGCCGGTGCCCGATCCTTATGTCGAGGCCTTGCGCAGGCAGGGCAAGGATGTCTTTTCCTGTCCTTGCGGCGGCACCGTCGCGATCGCCGATCCGAAGGAAGCCCTCGCTCAGCGATACCCTTCGCAGATCGATTCGATGGACCTCGCCGCCGATCGCCAGCGGGATTTCGACGCCTTCGTCCTGTCGGCCAATGCCGAAACCCAAAGCGCCAGATTTGTCGAGTGGGCCGGCGACGAACGCGTTACCCTGGCGATTGTCTTTACCGACGTCATCGACTCGACGGCGCTGGGCGAGCGTATCCGGGACGAACGCATGTACGAAGTCCGCCAGTCCCACTTCGCACAAAGCCGCAAGCTCATTGCCCAGCACAAGGGATGCGAAATTCGAACAATCGGCGACAGCGTCATGGCGGCGTTCCGCTCAGCCTCGGCGGCGCTCGACTATGCCCGCGCGCTGTGTGCCGATCCGGGGCCGGCGCAACTGCGCCTGAGGGCGGGGATTCATATCGGCCCCTTGCAGATCGAGAAGGGCGACGTCTTCGGCAGGACGGTCAACTTCGCCGCGCGGGTTGTCGGCGCGATCAAGGGCGCAGAAATTTGGCTGAGCGAGCAGGCCAAAGCCGACATCGACGTTCTCGGCGCCCGACGCCATGAAGAGCTGGAATGGCAGAGACATGAGGGCGTCGAACTCAAGGGGTTTGTCGGCGCCTATACCCTCTGGTCGCTCTCAAACACCGCTTCGGATTAGTGGTGCGGGCACTGCTCCCGCTCGGCGTGGACCCGCCTCAGGTGGTATTGCAGCCGCTCGCGCTCCTCGCCATAGGGCGCATAGACCAGCCGGTCGCGGAGCTCGTGCTCCTCGTGCCGCAGATGCTCGCAGTGTTCCCAATACGCTTGTTCTTGGCCGTAACGCGGCGGCGCATAACCCGGGGGCGGGTAACCCGGCCCCGGCGCATATTGCGCCTGCCAGGGCGCTGGACCAGGTCGGGCTGCCTGGCCGCCATTGCAGACCAAATTTCCGTTGTTGTTGCCGATATCGCCGACGCAGTGCGCGATATTGAGAGCGGCCAGCTGCTCGCCGCGCCCATTCGCTCGGCGGCAGAGCGCGGTCAGCGTGGGCCCTTGCATTCTGACGTCTCTGCAGCTCTCCCGATACGAGCCCGGCGGCGCTGCCTGCGCATACACCGCAGAGGATGCGAGGGCGAGTATGAGCCCCGTAAACAGCCCGACAATGACCTTCATCTTTTCCTCACGCGCTTTGAGAACGCGATAACGGTGGAGATGAGCGGTAAATTTCTCGATAACCCGGTTGGCCTTCAGGCGAGCCAACGCTTGCGGCGGCGGTAATGTTTGACGTCGCGGTAGCTCTTTCGCCCACTCGCCGAGAGCCCGAGATAGAATTCCTTGACGTCCTCGTTCGCGCGCAGATTGGCCGCCGCCCCGTCCATCACAATGCGGCCGTTTTCGAGGATGTAGCCGTACTCGGCGTAGCGCAGCGCGATGTTGGTGTTCTGCTCGGCGACCAGGAAACTGACCTTTTCCTCTCTGTTCAGGCGCTCGACGATCGCAAAGATTTCCTCGACGAGTTGCGGCGCGAGGCCGAGCGAAGGCTCGTCGAGCAGAATCATCTTCGGCCGTGACATCAGCGCTCGGCCGATCGCGGTCATCTGCTGCTCTCCGCCCGAAGTGTAGCCGGCAATTGCGTGGCGGCGGATCTTAAGGCGCGGGAAATAGCCGTAGACCTTGTCGAGATCGTCGGCAACGCGGGCGCGCCCGTCATGCCGGGTGTAGGCGCCGGTCAGCAGATTTTCCTCGATCGTCAGATGGGCAAAGCAGTGCCGGCCTTCCATGACCTGGATCAACCCGCGCTTGACGACGGAGGCGGCGTCGAGCGCATCGATCCGCTCGCCGGCGAAGGCGATCGAACCCTTTGTCACCTCGCCGCGTTCGGCCCGCAGCAGGTTGGAAATCGCCTTCAACGTCGTCGTCTTGCCGGCGCCGTTGCCGCCGAGCAACGCCACGACGCCACCCTCCGGCACTTCGAGCGAGACGCCCTTCAGCACCAGAATGACATGGTTGTATATGACTTCAATATTGTTGACCGCGAGCAACGGCGAGGCTGCAGAGGAATGGAGGGCTGCATTGCCGTCAAGCATCCTTCGAGACGCGCCCTCTGGGCGCTCATCAGGATGAGGATAAGCCTCTGATGGCATTAAAAAAGCGCCTCATCCTGAGGAGGCCGCGCAAGCGGCCGTCTCGAAGGACGCACAGCGGTGCTCCTAGAGCTCATTCCTCCTTGGAGCAGTCGCGCGGGGTGATGCCCTTCTCCTTGGCGTAGGCGAGCGCCGACTCCTTGTACATTTCGGTCAGCATGCCGCGGTCCGGCTGGATCCAGTCGGAGACGAAGTGCCAGTGCTTGCCGTCCCACTGCTGGATGCGGACCTTGCCATTGCCTTCGTGATTGGCGCAGGACAACTGGATCGGCACCATCAGCCCGTCGGCGCCCAGCTGCGAAATGCGCTGCGGCGTGATGTCGAGGTGCTCGTAGCCCCATTGCACGTCTTCGCCTTTGAGCGGCCTCTTGCCGAACTTGCCCTGCGCGGTGCGGATCGCCTCGAGATCATAGATCGCGTTGATGACGCCGCGATTGTAGAGCACCTCGCCGACCTTATCCCGCGTCGTGTGGCCGCCATTCTTGTCGTAGACGTATTTGAGGATGTCTTTGACCGCAGGATAATCTTGCCCGGTACCGTGAAACGTGCCGGATTTGTAGCCGTCGGCCGCTGCACCTGCAGGTACGACATCGGGCTCGGCGCCCGACCACCACACGCCGATGTAGTGGTCCATCGGATATCCGACTGAAGCCGCGCCCTTGATGGCGGTCGAGTTCATCACCCCCCAGCCCCACATGAACAGCCAGTCCGGCCGCTGCTGGCGGATCTGCAACCAAGTCGCCGACTGCTCGATGCCTGGCGCCGAAACCGGGTATTTGAGGAAGGTATAGCCGTATTTCTGCGACAGCTTTTCGAGCGTTGCGATCGGCTCCTTGCCGTAGGCGATATCGATGTAGACGAGGCCAAGCTTCTTGCCCTTCAGCTTGTCCAGCCCGCCCATCTGATCACCGACGTATTTGATCAGCGCGTCGGCCTGCGCCCAATAGGTCGCGGGCAACGTAAACACATAAGGGAACACTCCCCCGTCGCTGGCGTCGGCGCGGCCGTAGCCCATCGAGACAACCGGAATCTTGTCGGCAGTCGCGCGCTCGATCAGCGCGTAGGTAATACCGGTCGACAGCGGATCGACGAGGCTGGCGCCGGTCGGCCCACGGTTCTTCAGCCGCTCATAGCATTCGACGCCCTTATCGTTGTTGTAGCTCGTTTCGCACTCCTCGTAAGTGATCTTGACGCCGCCGACACCGCCGTCACGCGCATCGATCATGTCGAGATAATCGGCGTAGCCGTCGGCAAACGGGATCCCGTTCGGCGCATACGGGCCGGTACGGTAGACGAGGCGCGGAATAAACTGCTCGTTCTGCGCGAACGTCGGTGCGGCGCCGAGGCCGAATCCGGCGATCGCGGCCACGACAACCGCAAGCGATTTTCTGAACAAGCTCATCTTCTCCTCCCTGTGGCGGCCGATTTCGGGACTTCTAGGCTGCCGCCGGGTTTGTCGCAAGAGTTCTTGCGTCAATGAGGGAACGGCCAGAGCCGCAGCTTCTCCTTGCCGATCGCCCAGAGGCGCGCCAGACCGTTCGGCTCGACGATCAGAAAAATGATGATCAGCGCGCCGAAGATCATGGTTTGCAAATTGGTCACCAGGTTGACCGGGACATCGAGCCCGACGAGGCGCGGCGCGTTGTCGAGAAAAATCGGCAACAGCACGATAAAGGCGGCCCCGAGGAACGAGCCGAGAATGCTGCCGAGGCCACCGATAATGATCATGAAAAGGATCTGGAATGAGCGGTCGATCTCGAAAGCGCTGGCCTCGACCGCGCTCGTATAGATGAACGCCCACATCGCGCCGGCTATGCCGCAATAGAACGAGCTCAACGCGAAGGCGAGCAGCTTTGTGCGCAGAGGGCGGATGCCGATGATCTCGGCGGCGACATCCATGTCCCGGATCGCCATCCACGAGCGTCCGATGCGACCGCGCACCAGCCCCTTGGCGGCAAGCGCGAGTAGGACGACGACAGTCAGCACGAACAGGTACTTCGCTCGCGGATCGGCCTCGGCGCCGGTGACGTAGACATGGCCGAATACGGCGCGCGGCGGCGCGCTAATCACGCCCGAGGCGCTGTAGTTGTCGAACCACGGGAACTTGTTGAACATCCAGATCAGGAAAAACTGCGACGCGAGCGTCGCCACCGCGAGATAGAAGCCCTTGATCCTGAGGCTGGGAAAGCCGAACAGCAAGCCGACGAGCGCAGTGATGGTGCCGGCGAGGATGAGGGCGAAGACGATGTTCAGCCCAGGGAAGGCGGTGGTGAGCTTGTAGGTCGCAAACGCGCCGACCGCCATAAAGCCCCCGGTGCCGAGCGAAACCTGACCGGCATAACCGGTCAGCAGGTTAAGTCCGAGTGCCGCCAGCGCGTAAACGAGGAACGGGATCATAATCGTCAGCAGCCAATACTCGGAGCCGACCGCGGGTATCACGACATAGGCCGCGGCGAGCGCGGCGAGCAGCAGCCAGCGGTCCTGAACAATCGGAAAGATCGCCTGGTCTGCTGCGTAGCTCGCCTTGAACTGGCCGACCTCGCGGTAGATCATCGCTCAGACCCTCGCCCTCACGTCGCCCCCGCGCAAGCGGGGGTCCAGGGCCACCGTCGATACCCAGGATCCCTGGATTCCCGCTTTCGCGGGAAAGACGGGGGAAACCGGAGGAAATTCAATATTACACTCGCTCAATGATGCGCTCGCCGAACAGGCCGTGCGGCCGGAACAGCAGAAAGATGAGCGCCAGGGCATAGGCGAACCAGTCCTCGATGGCGCCGCCAAAGGCTGGGCCCCAAAAGACTTCGGCAACCTTCTCGCCGACCCCGATGATCAGACCGCCGACAATCGCACCGGGCACCGAGGTGAAGCCGCCCAGGATCAGCACCGGCAACGCCTTCAGCGCCACAAGTGAGATCGAGAACTGCACTCCCAGATTGCTGCCCCACATAATGCCAGCGACTAGCCCGACCACACCGGCGACCGACCAGACGATGATCCAGATGGAGCGGAGCGGGATCCCGACCGATTGCGCAGCCTGGTGATCGTCGGCGACGGCGCGCAATGCACGGCCAACAGCGGTGTGCTGGAAGAAGAGAGCGAGCGCGGCGACGAGCGAGCCGGCAACCGCGGCGGCGACCAGATCGAACTCGTTGACCAGCACGCCCCCGATGATCAGCGGCGCCTTAGGGATGCCGATATCAAGCGGATGCACATCGCCGCCCCAGACCAGCTGGCCGAAGCCTTCGAGGAAAAAGGCCAGGCCGATCGTTGCCATGAACAGAATAATCGGCTCCTGATTGACGAGCGGCCGCAGCATCAGCCGCTCGACCGCGATGGCGAGCAGCACCATGACGACGATGGCAATGATGAACGCGCCCCAGATCGGTATGCCGCGTTCGAGCAGCCCGACAAACGTCAAGGCGGCGAATAGCACCATCGTCCCCTGAGCGAAGTTGAACACGCCCGAGGCCTTGAAGATCAGCACGAAGCCAAGCGCAACAAGCGAATACATCACCCCGCTCAACAAGCCGCCAATGACGACCTCGAGCACGAACTCCGGGTTGTCTGCCATATTGGCGAACGGCGTGAGGAAGACTGCAGTGATTACATCCATTGCCTGCGTTACGTATCGCAATTTTTTCGATTTGAGACGGGACTGTCATTGCGAGCAAAGCGAAGCAATCTCGACGGACAGCGTACACTGCGCGGAGCCTGCTTCGTAGCTGCCCTTCTCGCAATGACGCAAGACCTCATCGCTGCTCGCCGAGATACGCCGCGATCACATCGGGGTTTGAGCGGACTTCATCGGGCGGGCCATCGGCGATCTTGCGGCCGTAGTCGAGCACGATGACGCGATCAGAGATATCCATCACGACGCCCATATCGTGCTCGATCAATGCGATCGACGTGCCGAACTCGTCGTTGACGTCGAGGATAAAGCGGCACATGTCCTCCTTCTCCTCGACATTCATTCCCGCCATCGGTTCGTCGAGCAGCAAGAGTTCCGGTTCCATCGCCAATGCACGGCCGAGTTCAACCCGCTTCTGCAGCCCATATGGAAGCCGGCCGACCGGGGTTTTGCGGATCGCCTGGATCTCGAGAAAGTCGATAATGCGCTCCGCATAGCCGCGATGCTCAAGCTCCTCCTGTCCCGCCGGGCCTGCATGGATCGCCTGCCACAGAAAATTGTGGCGCATCCTCAGCAAGCGCCCGGTCATGATGTTGTCGAGCGTCGTCATCCCCTTGAAAAGCGCGACGTTCTGGAATGTACGGGCTATACCCTGTGCCGCCGCCTGATAGGGCCGCATCTGCCGGCGGGTTTCGCCCTTCCACGTAATGGTGCCCGCCTGTGGGGTGTAGAAGCCGTTGATGACGTTCAGCATCGAGGTCTTGCCGGCACCGTTCGGCCCGATCATCGCCAGGATTTCGTGCCTCCGGATCTCAAGGCTGATCGCATTAAGGGCGGTGATCCCGCCGAAAGCGAGGGTGATCCGATCGGCGGTGAGGATCGCTTCGCCGATTTGTTTCTGCGGCATAAAAACCGCCTATTTCCACCGATCGTCGTGCCCCGGCTCGACCGGGGCATCTACGCCCAGCTTCCGCGAGCGGAA
>Ga0310915_10000091_pt1 | contig 42496 bp, 42 predicted proteins | sample GREbulkMGAN111_FD_202508 | JGI IMG/M metagenome (GOLD analysis project Ga0310915, IMG submission 202508) | Lab enrichment of tropical soil microbial communities from Luquillo Experimental Forest, Puerto Rico - GRE.bulkMG.AN111 | ecosystem: Environmental > Terrestrial > Soil > Tropical forest >...
TAATAAAAAATATAATGCTCTCTTTGTCAAGATTTCTTGGTCGGTTTTATAATCTTTTTCGCCCTGTAGGTCATTGGCCTCTGAAAGTTTCCTTCTTTTGGCGAACGCAAGTCGATACTGGGTCAGATCTACGTATTTCGTGAAGCCAAAGCGGGTCCGCGCGACCATGTTCTTCCACGCGCTTGTGCCAGTGTCAAGAGCTGGCACGGTAAGCAATCGTAGCGGTGCAGTCCCGATATAAATCGAGGTGTGTAGAGCATTGAACTCAAGCGTACCAAGACGATTACATCCGAAATGTGTCGGGTCGACTCTGCAACCCCACCCCGACTCCTCTTCTTCCGCCCCCAAGAAGGTATCACCGAAGCGCCGAACGGATTTGAGCATGTCGAGCGGTGCATGCGCCTTAAAAGCTGTACGTGAAGGGCGTTGGTTGGACCGACCGTGCAATTTACAATGAAAGTCTAGCTCCGCGAACTGCCTAGCCACAGCGACAACGCGCGCGGCAGCCACAGCGAGATCGGCGAGATATAGGTGACCAGCAGCGGTGGATCCCTCTCACTGGGGCATTTCCGGGAGTAACTCCGTAACACCAGCGCTTCCCGGATCGCCGGTTTCGGCACAACGGCGATGCGGCGCTGAAGCGAAAGGAGCCAGCTTCGGAGACGACCCTAGGTCGGAGCCGTGAAGGCTTCGCGCCGCTGCGACGTGCGGCGCCCTCGCGCCGAAATGCCGACCATGGATACAACGAACTCGGATTTCTTGCCTGCCGCCTGGCGCGCGGCGGCGAACTCCATCGCGAAACGGGTGGTTCGAAATGAAGGCATCACTCTTCTGCACCGCGCGCTACATGGGGGGCGCACCGCACGACATCTGGCCGCTCTCGGGCGAGTATTATTCGAGCGATGCGGCGGTCCGGTCGATGGCAGGACAAGGCCATCGCCGAAGGCGTGCTGCAATCGGGCTATTAGGGCTCGGATGCCGTGGCACAGCGGCGACGTACGTCGCGGCGCGACCTCGCCGACCGCATCTCCCTCGGCTAGGTGATCGTCGGGCAGAGACTGTGCTCGCCCAGGTGCGGCATATCCATTCGCCAATTTGCTCTTTCCATGCGAATTTAATCGATCCACGCTTGCCCGTTCGAGCGCTCCGGCCTACATAAAGCGAGATTAATTGTTAATATCAGAATAGGTAATATAACAATGAAACACTTCCCTGCTAACTTCCCTGCCAGGCCCGTGGCAGGGAAACGATTTTCCCTGCCGGGCGACGCGCGGCGGCAGACGCAAGCTATTGACTGCAAACAGATTTGCGGCGCTGCGAGGGCCCTATTCCGGCCTGGCGGTGAATTTTTTCCCTGTGTTTCCCGTGCGGCAGGGAAAAGGCGAGGCGGCGTCGCGGAGCTGGTAGCTGCGCGCCGCTCGGTGCGCGGCTATGCGAGCGGCGGCTGAACGCCGGGCGACGAGGCCGAAGCGGAACTGGCCGGCTACGCCGCGAAAGGCTTCACCGCTGCCAAGATGCGCTAGAGCCCTGCGACATCGGCTGGTTTGACCCGGCACGACCGGCCATCGCTACACCAACCTCGGATTTCGCCGCAAGGAAGGGAAGGCCCGTCATGAAAGTCGGTCTATTTATCAACACACAGTTCCCGGAGGGCTTCAACGTCGCTCAACGGGTCCCGGAGATCGTCGCGCAGGTGCGCGCGGCACGCGATGCCGGCTTCGCCTCGCTCTGGTTCCCGCATCATTGGCTGACCCATCCGATGCAGATGCTGCAGATAACGCCCGTACTGGGCTACCTCGCGGCACACGCAGAAGGGATGACGATCGGGCCGAACATTCTGATTCTGCCGCCGCTCAACCCGGTGCATGTCGCTGAGGAGGCCGCCACCTTCGATGTATTGACCGGCGGCAACTTCATCCTCGGCGTCGGCTTGGGCTACCGCCAGCCAGAGTTCGATGCCTTCGGCATCAGCCTCAACGAGCGAGCGTCGCGGTTCAACGAAAGCATCGCCGTCATACGTCGGCTATGGACCGAGGAACGGCTCAGCCACAAGGGCCGGTTTTACACCGTCAATGATGCCGGCATCAGCGTGAAGCCAGTTCGTCCGGGTGGGCCGCCTATCTATATCGCCGGGCAGGCCGACGTATCGGTGAGGCGCGCGGCACGGATTGGTGACGCATGGCTCATCGTCAATACCAGCGGGCTCAGCAAGGTGATGTCGCTGATGCAGACCTATCGCGCCGCGCTAAAGGAATATGGCCGCACGCCGATGGAGTTCCCGATCACCGTTGAGTGCTATGTCGGCGCGCGCCATAGCACAGCGCATGAGGAATGCCGCGGGCCGTTGGAATACAAGTACGCCGCATATGCAGCGTGGGGACTGCAGGACCGCACGACGCAGGGTTCGTTCGAGGACTTCGCGCGCGACCGCTTCATCATCGGCGACAAGACATCAGTAAAAGAAGAGATCGCGCGGTATCGCGAGCTGCTGGGTGTCGATCACTTCATCATGCGCTGTCAATGGCCAGGCTTGCCGCAGAAGCAAGTACTGAGCTCAATCCAGCGGCTGGGCGAGATTTTCGCGTCCTAGGCTCCCGTCCCGCGACTACCTGGCCGGTGTTCCGGGTTGCGGCAGCGCGCCCTCGCTGACCAGCACTTCGTGCGCCGCCCGGAATGCATCGAGCCCGGCGGGAATTCCGCAATAGGCCGTCGCGTGCAGCAGGGCCGCCTTTGATCTCCGCTACGGTGACACCGTTGTTGAGCGCGCCCTTGACGTGCAGCTTGATCTCAGGCGCCCGGTTCAGGGCGGTGAGCATCGCAAGGTTCATCAAGCTGCGAGTTTTCGGTCGAGGGTCGGATCGCACCAGGCCCAGCCCCACGCCCAGGCGGTGGTTGCCCGTTGGAACGACATCATGAACTCGTCCGCACGCGCCATCGAGGCGTCCACGTATTCCGGACCGAGCACCTCCCGCCGGATCGTCAGCCATGTCTTCTTCCTCTTGCAAGCTGCTGCGGTGTAATCTCGCGGCCTGAGTCACAGCCCGGCCGTCAGGGGTCCGCGTCGGTCTGCGAAGAAATGTGCGCTACCTAGACGACCGCAGCATCTGTCCCTTACAGCGGCACCATTCCCATCCAGAACATGGTTTTGTCGCCGACGTCGACATCGTACTCGCGCACGAAAGTCAGCTTGCCGTCATCACCCACTCGGAAAACCGAGAGGCCCGCGGGGATTGTCTTTACCGCATCGCCGTCTCTCACGTTCACCGGGAGATTGTGTTGCGCGACCAACAAGCGTCCGCTCGGGTCGATGTGAAAGGTGCGCGGGTGTATCTTTTGGGTCTCGATGTGCTGAATCGGCGCGGGCTCGCCGGTGGATTGATTGATCGCATACACCACGATGCTGTTTTCACCGCCCTTGAAGACCTGCTTGCCTTGAAACTCGATCGTCGCTTCCGCCCGATTGGCCCCGTACACAAAGCGGCCGTTCGGGTGGACGTGGACCGTGCCTGCCGCCTGACGCGCTCTGATGTTGTTCGGTTCAGCCAGTGTCTCCGCGCGGTACGCAATCTCGGGGTTGATCCGGCCTTCTTCCATCCGAAACATGTACATTTTGTTCTGCGTCTCGATCGAGACGTACATCCACGGCTTGGTCGGATGAAAGTCGAGGTGGCGCGGACCGAACTCTTTTCCGCCATTGGGCGCAATCGACACCTCGTTGGTCAGCACGCCATTCTTGTATTCGAAGACTTTCAGTGCACCCGGATCTTCCCGCTTGATCGGGGTGCCCTCGTTGCCGCGGGTTACCAGGATCGCCAAACGGTTGTCGGGTGTCACCCGCACCTGATGGGCGAAGATGCCGGCGTCGATCGTCGCCGGCTGCTGCACCTCTTCTCCCGGCGTAAAATCCTTGTTGATGCGATAGATCCGCACCGCGCTCGGATTGTTGAACGCGACCAGAATATACTCGGAGGGAATATCGGTGCTGATGTGGATTGGGCGGGCTGGCAGCCGTATCGGCACACCGTGCGGTGTCAGCGCGCCAGTCGAGGGATCAATGGCGAATGCGGTGACGTGATGCTCGGTCCCCTGCGTGCCGTAGCCGGGGGCGCTGCTGCTGCTCGCTACATAGAGATAGCGTCGCGACACATGCGGCCAAGCATATTGTACGGCTGTAGGCAGCGTGACCGTGTCACGCTTGATCAACTCCGTGCCCGCGACATCTACGTCGTAATGCGTGAGATCGGGCCCGACATTTGCATAGAGCGCGACCTTTTGGGACGCCTGTTGGGCGGAAGCCAATCGAGGTGCGGCCATGCTGCCTGCGACAAGCGACAGAAAAGTTCTGCGGCTCAACATGGCACTTCTCCTTCCCGCCAATCAACCGCACTGGACCCGACTCGCGGCACCGCATCGCCACGGGGCGAATTGCCCTCATCCCCCGGATCTCCCGGACTGTTTGTGGCGATTTTGCCTCTGACCGCGAGCCTGCGGCAACGAGAATCGATCGCAACGTCCTGTTGGGGCGGGTTTGAGAGGTGAAGATTAGGACCTACAAGGTGACGACGTTGATACTTTCAGGCTCATGCCGACCGTTCGCAGAGCCGGGACATCGCACGATTTCTTGGTCATCAGTATGAAGAATGTCCTGGTAACATCGGTAAACCTGGAGGAAGCGAAAGAAGAAGATCGGCCGTCAGAACGTATAATGCTGAATTTTGGTCAGATTGATTTCGATTACACCCTGTACAAGTCGGACGGCTCGAAGGAGAAGGAGGAGTCATTCAAATAGGACATTGCGGCAAACAAGGCGCTGTAGCGGCCATTCGCGGGAAAGGCTCATCTCCTTGGGGCATGGCCGGTCGCCGTGAAGGCGCGTTCCGAGTAGAGTTGGTGTGTCATCCTCGTGGTCGCTGTGAGGCGTGTCCCGAAACTGAGAGCCCGCCCACGGAGGGCGGACATTTTTGTGGCTTGAGCGCTTTTTCCCGACCCTGTCGGTGCCAGCACTACTCAACCTTGTCGCTTGCAAGCCCTGTTCAAAGCGCCATATTGTATCTATCCCCCGTGTCGCTAAGGCGAGACGGATCGCTGGCGCGGGGTCGCCGTCGGGGCGAATAGGAAAGGGGTCACATGGTGCCCGAAGTGGTTTACTCTTCCATCCCGAAAAGAAGGCAGCTAGCGTGAAGGCTCATCGGTGCTTCGATTGTCAGGAGGATCAGCATGAGGTATGTGTGGACCGGCGCAGCGGTGATCGCTGCGCTCGCATTCGCAGCGCCTGTCTGGGCGCAACCCGCTAGTCCGGGTGGAAATCCGATGGGCATGCCGGGTCCAAACCCCGGCGGGCCGGGGCTAACCCCGTATTCCACGGGTGCGCCGGCAGAGGCCACCTCGGCCACGCCGCCGAGCCACCGCCATGGGCACCACGCGAGGACGGCGGCGCATCACGGCAAGGCGCCGCAACTGACCGGAGGCACTGCCAACCAGCTGAACCAAGAAGAGCTCGCTCGCCTTCAGGCTGGCAACTTTTCCAATCCGCCGGCCGAAATGTCTCAGGGGGCCCCTTCGGCGCCCGGCGGGCCGATGCAAGCCAACCCCAACCAAACGAACCGGATGTCTACAGGAGGGAGGGCGACGTCAGGCGGACCCCGCTGACGACGTACTCGACCGCATCAGCAGGCGATAACGACCAAAGTTCAAGCCTCTCGAAATCAGTTTTCTAGGGCTTAGCCATCTCTCCGAGAGCTTTGCTTGAAAAAGCGAGATGGTTCTCGCTTGCTCAAGCCGCAAGCGACCGCAGCCGCGGTGGGCGCAATAAGACGACTGCGAATGGCTCACGCCTGTGCCAGCAGCGAACAGAACAACCCCGAATTTGGCAGTGTTCGGTTCTGTAGGATGGCGCGATGCTAGAGCGGAGGAGAATGTTAGCGGCGGCTCCTGCCGCCATAGCGTGTCCGGTTTCTGGTTGGTTGTCGGCTGCCCCGTCTGCGGCCGCTCCGGGTTGGTCTTTGCATGATGCCTGTCCCGCGGCATCCCCTGTGTGTGCCATTCCGCCGATGCCGCCGCCTCGCCGCGAAGTCCGCCCACCGCCGCCGCGCGGACCCGCCGCTCGCATCGCTCGCGAGGCCGCTGGCGCTGGAGCGATCGTCGCTGGGTTTGGAGCTGGAGGTGGTAGGGAGCGCGCGCTGGCGGCTGCCAATCGGCGATAGTACCGTCACCGTCTTTCGAGCCACCGGAGGAAGCTAATCCCTTATCGGCTCTGCTGTCCGGCGGCAAAGCCCTGCTGGAAGGCGGCATCCTGAGCCTGGCGGGACCGGTCGACGAGAAGTCCCCCGAGGAGGCCCGCACCCGCGCCGATGCCGGCGCCGAGCCCGGCATTGCCGGCAATGGCGCCAATTGCGGCGCCGCCGCCCGCGCCGATGGCGGTGCCAGTCAGCGCGCGCTGCTGCGTCGGCGTCATGTCGGCGCAGGCGGCGAGCGGGATGGAGACGACCGCTAACAACAGCAAGTTTCTCATGGCGTTCCCCAGCGGTTGATCAGAGAGACGGCGGGCAGGGGTAGCGTTCGCTCAGAAATCGAAACAGCCCGTCGGTCGACGATTGAGCCAGACGATCCGGCGACGAGCGTGCCCAGTTGACGAACTCACTCAGCGCTTGGTTGCGACTGGGCGGAGGGTTCGGCATGCAGAACAGCTTCGGTCCACGGAAGGCAACTTGGTTTTGCATTTCCACGAGGACAGCACCCTGCGCAAAGCCCTCGCAGAAATTGACGGCCGCCGTTCCCATCGCGTTGTCAGGAATCGCGGTGCAAAGCTCGACTAGGTCGCCAGTCGTGTTGGGGCCGAAATTCGCTTCCGTCGCCGCACGTGGCGCACCGGATGCAAGCAACACTAACGCCGCTGCGACTGTGCATCCCTTCAATGTCATGGCTGTCCTTCCCTTACACGCTGCCAACGCGATCGCCGACTGGTTGAATCCTGACAAATGCCATGATCGGAACCGGGTCGGCACTCTCAGAATGAACCGAATGCCGAAGCGAGCCCGATCACTGCGGCGAGCGCGATGACCGGGCCGACGATCGCGGCCATAACGATGTCGAAATAGCTCTCGCGATGCGTCGATCCGCAGACGGCGAGCAACGTCACGACCGCACCGTTCTGCGGCAAGCTGTCGAGCGTGCCGGCACTCATCACCGCGATGCGGTGTAGGAGGGCGGGATCGATGCCGTGCTCGCCAGCAAGGCGCATGTAGGTGCCGCCCAGCGCCTCGAGTGCGATCGTCAGACCGCCCGAGGCGGAGCCGGTCAGCGCCGCCAGCAGATTGGTCGCGACGGCGAGGGAGACAAGGGGGCCTCCCTCTATCGACAGCACCCAGTCGCGCACGATGACGAAGGCCGGCACTGCGGCGACCACTGCGCCAAAGCCGACGAGGCTCGCGACGCTCAACACCGGCAGGACCGACGCATTGGCACCCGAATCCATCGTCGCTCGTAGGCCCGGCAGGCGGCGCCAATTGATCGCGACGACAGTAACGATCGCGGCGATCAACGCGGTCACGACGGACCATATGCCGGCGACGGCAGAGAGCGAAGTCGCGCCGAATGCCTCTTTGGCGAGGAACGACACGTCGAGGCTCGGCAGGACGGCCAACGTCATCAGGACGTTGACGCCTACCACCACGAGAAGCGGCAACGCGGCCAAACCGATCGGCGGTGCCTCGCGGCTCGGATGGCCATGATGGACCTCGGGCGGATCGAATTCGTGCGCGGTCGTCGCACGTTGGCGCACGGTCTCGTCTTCGACCGCCTCGTCAAGTGAAACGGGTGCGTCCGGGTCATAGCCTTCCCCCTTGCGTCGCGCCGCAGCAGCGGCATGTCCCAGCCACCACAAGCCGAAGGCGAGCATAATCGCAGACGCGATGATGCCGAGGCCGGGCGCCGCCAACGGGGTCGTGCCGAAGAACGGCATGGGAATAGCGTTCTGGATCGCCGGGGTTCCGGGGAGCGCCGACATAGTAAAGGTGGAAGTGCCCAAAGCGATCGTCGCAGGAATCAACCGGTTGGGAAGTTCTGCAGTGCGGAACAGCGCTTGCGCCATCGGCACAAGCACGAAAAAGGCGACAAACAGGCTGACCCCGCCATAGGTAACGAGCGCGCCGGCCAGCACAACAGTGAGTATTGCGCGAGCCGGACCCAGCCGCTCTGTCATAAACCGAGCGATCGCCGAAACCGACCCGCTGTCCTCCATCAGTTTGCCAAACAGCGCCCCGAGCAGGAACAGCGGGAAGAATTGCGCGACAAAGCGCGAGGCGCTGTCCATAAAGGTCTGGGTCCAGTAGGCGAGCAGTGGCCCACCTGCAAAAGCCGCGGCGATAAGGGCAGCGGCTGGCGCCAGCAGCAAAATGCTCCAGCCCCGATACGCCAGCCAGACGAGCAGCGCGAGGCCGAGCAGGATACCGAACAATCCCATTGGCGTGACTAGGATTCCGCTGCCGCACGCAATCGGGCGGCCTCCTTGATCGCAGATCCCCGTTCGGCGCCTTCCGGCAGATGCGCCGGCCTCAGGCTCTCAGCAAAAATCCAGGAGAGGTCCAGCGTATTGCGGATGCCGAGGTCGTCGTAATGCTGCGACAGCCAGTCCTCCGCGGTTTTTCTGCCGCAGTCCCGAAGATGCGTCAGAAAGGCCCACTCGGCATTGAGCTTGCTCGAAACACCGAGCCCGAGCATTGTCTTCTCGTCGTGGATCGCATGGACATGCACGTCACGGAAGCGCTCGCGCTCGAGGTTTTCGTAGTGGATGATTTCCCACAAGAAGGCGAGCGCGCGCAGTTCCTTGAGCAGGCTCGTATTGAAGGTGATCTCGTTCAACCGGTTTTGGATGTCTCGCGCTGTTTGCGGAACATCCGGGCGGTAAAACGGATTGATCTGGATTAGGATGATGTCGCCGGCATCGCATTCGTCGACGAGCGGGAAGAGGGCAGGATTACCCATGTAGCCGCCGTCCCAATAGGCCTCTCCGTCGATTTCTACGGCCTTGAAGAGAAACGGCAAGCAAGCCGAAGCCATGACACTGTCGAGCTGGATGCCGGGTTGCCGGAAAATTTTGGGCTTGCCGGTGCGAACATTGGTTGCGGTCAAAAACAATTTCAGATCGCCCGGATCGTTGACGCTGCCGAAGTCGATGCACTCGGCGAGGACATCGCGCAGCGGATTGAAATTCATCGGGTTGAGGTCGTAAGGCGAAAACACGCGCGAAAGGTGGTCCATCAAAATATAGCTGGGCGATGCGTCTAGGCTCCAATTCCCCATAAAGATGTCGAAGACGGACCTGCGAATTGGGCTGTATTGAGCAGCCGCGCTGGTAGCCGACCAGAATTTCTCGAGGCATTTGCGAGCTTCGATGGGGCCACCACGCGCCATTCCGTCGGCGAGAGCGACAGCGTTCATCGCACCGGCGCTGGTGCCGCTCACCGCTGCGATGTGCAGCCGCTCATCTTCGAGGAGCCGGTCGAGCACGCCCCAGGTGAAGGCACCGTGCGAGCCGCCACCCTGCAGGGCGAGCTTGATCGACTTCTTAGGCTTGCCGTCCATCGAGCATCTCCGGATCATCCCGCATCGTCGCGGTCGAGCGCCCGCGGGCCCGATCATATCCTGGCAGCCCGCCGGCTGGAAAAATCGCGATCAACGCGAGGCCCGTCAACGCGAGGAAGCAGATCCTCAGCGACCGCAGACGCGCCTGCGTGTAGATGCGCGCAGCCTCGGCTACCTGTTGGGGCGCGGCCGTTGTGCTCTCAAGCACCTCCAGCAGCCGGTCGTCGCTGACGAAGTCAACATTGTCGAGATCGACCTGCGCCTTGAGCCCCTTCGGGATCACCGGGTTGTCGACTAGGTTTGTCGTGACACTCGCGCTCAGCACGCCGATCAAGAGCGCGCTGGCAAGGGCGGTGCCCACCCCTCCCGCAAGATTGTTGGTGGCGCCGCGCAGCGAGGCCACATCCCCGGCCAGCGCCGGCGGCGATGCCGCAGCCAGGACGTTGAACAGAACCGTCACCAGCGCGCCCTGCCCGAACCCGATGACGATCAGCCCGAAAATCACCGTGACCGTGTGCCACTCGTTGCGAATGACCATGGCCAACAGGGTCAACCCGGCAGCGACCACCACGAACGCGATACGTGCCACGCGGCGCGAGCTGAGCCAATCGTGTAGCCGCGAGACAAGAACGGCGCCGGCGAAGATCGCCAGCGAATAGGGGATGATCGCCAACGCCGCACGCAGACTGTTGAGGCCCTGGACAATCTCAATGTAGAGCGGAATGAGAAAGCTGACGGCGGAGCCAAGTGCGACGATCATGAACATCAAGAACAGCGCCGAGCGCTGTTGCGGCGTTTCGATCACCTCCAACGCGACCAGCGGCGTCTTCCGCGCAGTCCGACGCTTATTCGACCAGGTAAAGAAAGCCTGACCGAGCACAATGCCGAGAATGATCATGACCGGCGCCGGCGACAGGCCCAGCAGGCTGAAGAGCGCTCCAGGCGCGGCCAGCAGCAGGCCCCACCGGTTGGCGCTGTCGAATCCGACACTGATCAGAATGATGGCCAAGGCCGCCAGAGCAACGCCGACCGCGTCAATCCGCAAATCGCGCCGGCCCTCAACTGGGCTCAGCCGTTTGCTGAGGAGGAGGACACCGGCGGCGAGGACGCCAAGAACGCCGAAGGAATAGCGCCAGCCGATCCATGTGCCGAGAAAACCGGCGATCAGAAACGCCAAGACGCCGCCCATCGCTTCCGAAGCGCCCAGCCAGCCGATGGCTTGCGCCTGCCGCCTGCCCTGGTAGTTGGCGGCGATCAGCACGACCAATGTCGGCACCAAGGCGGCGGCCGCCATGCCGGCGAGGCCCTGAGCCGCGATCATCATCGTCGCGTTCGGGCTCAGCATCGTTATGAACATCGCCACGCCGAAAAGCAGCACCGCTGCCTGGAAAACGGGCCGCGGGCCCCAAAGCGCGCCTATCTTAGCGCCTAGCATCACAAGCGCGGCGATAAAGAGCAAATGAGTGACGATCGCCGTCCCTACGACGCTCGGGGAGGCGCCGAAGCTGGAAACAATACCGCCGATCGAGACGCGCAACGCATTGACATTGAACGACAGCAGAATCTGAGCCATCGCGATGACGAGCATCGGCAGCCAGGAAGTCTGCAGCGCGGGTTCCAGGGAGCTGGTTGAACGGACTTCGGTCATCCCTTTGGGACTTTAGCGATGCGCGTCGGGCGCTGACCAGAGCTGTCGGCTCGTCATTCGCATGGCTCGTGCATCCGGTTGGTCGGTGGCTTTGGCGACCACTCGTTCGTAGTTGAGGATCACATTACCTCCGGTCCAGACGTCCAATTCCATGCCCGCCCCGACGCCATCGATGCTCATCTCCGCGCTGACGCAGGAATAGGTGTCCGCTCGGTCCCTCCTCCCGGCAGACGTCGTTGTTTTGAGGAATCCGACCCGACGGCCGCCCGGTTGGGCGGCGTTCGCAGCCTAATGAGATCGGATGCAGTTGTCTTGGTTTCTGGGTCACAAGACTGTGCTGCGCATCCCAATCAACAGCGCGCGTTGCTAGAGGTATGCATAAGAACGTAGAATTGAATTGACAAGTCCGTCATTTTATCGGTGTCGATAACCAACCCGGTGCCCTGCCGCTTCACGCCTGGGCGCTACCGGCTTCGACATAGCCTCTGGGAGAACGATGACACCAGATACTTTCGAGACGCGGTCACTTCGCTCTCGAAATCAATTCGAAGCCTGGCGCGAATGGCATCAGCCCGTTCTCGATTCCCTACCTCAACACTCGGCCAGGTACGGATTTCCGGCCGACGTGCATTTGTGGAAACGAAGAGCTACCTCAGGCGCGATCCTATCGATCATTGGGTTATCAGCTACTGCGTGCGGGGCACGCATTTCGCGAACACGGCTGGGACCCCGGTCGAGGTACCTGCGAAAGTGCCCTTTCTCGCTTCGCTCGGACAAGAATTCTTGCATGAGCGGACGCATATATACCGGGTCTCGTTCCTCATGGCGCGCGACGGGTTCCGAGATATTGCGCCGCTGCTCGATGCCGCCTGCGGGTCGACTCTGGACACGCCTCTCGGGCATCTGCTCGGCGACTATATGATGGCTCTCGAGCACCACCTGCCGGACGTGACGGAGGCCGATTTCCCGAGACTTGCGCGCGCGGTCGGCGCGATGGTTGCCGCCGCCGCCCCGTCGGCCGAGCGTGTCGCCATCGCTGGGGCGCAAATCGACGTGGGACGCAAGGAGCGGGTGCGGCGGGTCATCCGGAAGCACCTGCGGACACCGACTTTCAGGCCGTCGATCCTCTGCCGGCTGGTCGGAATGTCCCGATCCAATCTCTATAGACTGTTCGAGGATACCGGAGGTGTAGCCCGCTACATTCAGCGTGAGCGGCAGCTCGAAGCGCATGCGGTGCTGACCGATCCTGCGAGCACCCAGTCGATCTCGTCGATCGCCGAAGATTTGTGTCTTGCAGACGCCTCCAGCTTCAGCCGCGCCTTCAAACGTGAGTTCGGTCATAGCCCGGGTGAGCTGCGGTTGGCGGCGCTCGCCGGGCTGGCGCCACCCGCGAGGACGCGACGCCTTGCACCGTCAGCAGGAACGGACTTCGGCGAGCTTATTCGAGGATTTTAGCGGCGTGACGCCCCTGGCGCACGATCGCCGATCCAAGCGTCGGGGCGACATCAGGGCGGCCCGCGGTCGGCGATGAACACCGCATCCACTGTCACCGTGGTGGGTGGACTGGGCCTCTTCCTGCTCGGCATTCATCATCTGACCGAGGGGCTCAAGGGCCTTGCCGGCGACTCGCTGCGCCGTGCCCTCCAGGCGATGGTTGGCGGCCGATTGAGCGCGATCATATCTGGCGCATTGTTCACGGTGGTGCTTCAATCCTCGACCGCGACGACACTGACCGTCATCGGCTTCGTTAGCGCCGGATTGGTCACCTTCTCGCAGGCCGTCGGGGTCATCATCGGTGCCACTTTTGGCACAACCTCGACGCCATGGCTGGTGGCGATATTCGGCTTTCGCTTGCGGATTTCCGCCTTTGCCCTACCAATGGTCGGTATCGGTGCCTTTCTGTGGCTGATCGCCAACGGCAAAACCCGTTCGGCCGGAGCCATTCTGGCCGGCTTCGGGCTGCTATTTGTCGGTATCGACTACCTGCAGACCGGAATGGAGGGCATTTCGTGGAACCTTGATGCCATCGGCGGAAGCGGGTTCGCTTGGCAGTGGATTCTCGCTGGCATTGGGATCCTGATGTCGGTCGTCATGCAGAGCTCGAGTGCGGCGGCGGCGGCGACACTTGTGGCCGTGCATGCGGGGTCGCTGACCTTTGAACAAGCCTGCGCAATGATCGTGGGCCAGAGCGTCGGCACCGCAGCGACAAGTGCAATGGTGGCGGTCGGCGCCGGGTTGGCGGTGCGGCGCGCAGCACTGGCGCACATCGTGTACAATGTTTCCGTCGGCATCATCGGGATCCTGCTGCTCACACCAATCGCCGCAGCCGCTCGCTGGATTGGCACCCAATTCGACGAGCCCAATGGTGTGCTCGCCCTGGCGGCATTCAGTAGCATTTTCAAATTGGTCGGGATCCTTGCGTTCTATCCATGGCTTGATGGTTTCTCGCGGCTGATCGAACGGATCTCCGGGGCAGGCACCGAAACTGCTGTCGGCCGGCTTGATCCGGTCCTCGCCGAGGCGGGAGGGGCCGTCGCGCTCGAAGCCGCCTGGCGGGCGATTCTGGAGCTTGCGCATGAGGCGGTCGACGCGGTCCGCCGCCGGCTCATTGGAGAATCCGTCCGTTACGATCCGCCGGTCGAAGCGTCTCAGCAGACCGAGCAATTCCTCGAGTCGCTGTCGCTCGAAACACTCGATTTAGCTACGTTCGAGCCGCGGCTCGTTCGGCTGTGCCATGCAGTTGATCATCTAAACCAACTGCATGACGACCTCAAGCAAATCCCGCTGCAGGCGACTGATTGGCATCCTCCGGCAGGCTTTGAGGCGGGTGCGGGAGCACTCGCGGCATGGCTCGAGGCGACGAAGGACCCCGAGGGCGCGCCCGGGCCTTCTGTCTTCGAGGCAATGGAAGACGCCTCGAAGCGGCTCGCCGTGGAGCGCAAGACCGGCCGCGACAAGATATTGCAAGACGTCGCATTGCAGCGGATGCCTGCAGGAACGGCCCGCGATGGTCTCGACATGCTCGCCTGGTCCGACGGTGCACTCCACCACGCATGGCGTCTGGCGGAATCGTTGAGAATTGCCTCCGGCCGCAGGCGCATGCGTGCGGACGATCAAAGTCTCGCCAGGGAGGAAGATCGGTGAAGCGCAAGGAATACGAGAAGGAACTGCGCAAGCTGCAGGTGGAGCTTTGCGCGTTGCAGGACTGGGTCAAGCACGCGGGTTTGCGTGTGGTTGTGGTCTTCGAAGGCCGCGATGCGGCCGGCAAAGGCGGGACGATCAAAGCCATTACCGATCGGGTCAGCCCGCGCGTGTTCCGTGTCGTCGCGCTGCCGGCGCCTTCGGACCGCGAGAAGGGGCAATTGTATGTGCAGCGTTATGTCGCGCACCTCCCAACGGCGGGCGAGATCGTGATCTTCGACCGTAGCTGGTACAACCGAGCAGGTGTCGAGTACGTCATGGGCTTCTGCACCGAGGAGGAGCACCGCCGTTTCCTCAAGGTTTGCCCAGAGTTCGAGCTCTTCATTGTCGATGGCGGCATTCTGCTAATCAAATACTGGCTGGAGGTCAGCCACGAAGAGCAGAAGCGCCGCTTCATTGCCCGTATCGAGGACCCGCTACGGCAGTGGAAGCTCAGCCCGACAGATCTGTGTTCCCGGAGCAAATGGTTCGAATACTCGCAGGCGCGCGATATTATGTTCGAGGCGACCAATACAAAGTTCGCGCCCTGGTACATTGTCCCATCGGACGACAAGCGCCAGGCGCGCCTCAATTGCATTCGCCACCTGCTCGGGCTCATTCCCTACCAAAAGGTGGCACAGAAAAAGGCGGAGCTCCCCGACCGTTCGATGAAGGACGCGTACGATGATGTGGCGTCACTGAAGGGCGTGCAGTTTGTCGCGGAAAGCGCGTAAGGCGGCGCGGAACGCAACGGAGGACGCATCATGTCTGAGGCATTGCGCGCCAATCCCGGCACCGAGGCCGTCGCCTGGCACGCCGTTCCGGCAGATCAGGTTGCCAGCCGTCTGAAAACCGACCCCGCAACGGGACTGGACACAAGCGAGGCGTCTCGGCGGCTTACCCAATACGGTCCCAACCGCTTGCCGGAAGGGCAACAACGGGGGCCGCTGACGCGGTTCCTCACCCAGCTCAACAATATCCTCGTCTATGTGCTGCTCGGGGCCGGCTTCGTAAAGCTGATGGTCGGCCTGTGGCTCGACGCCGCGGTGATCCTGGGGGTCGTGATCATCAACGCCTTGCTTGGCTTCTTCCAGGAGGGCAAGGCTGAAAAGGCTCTGGATTCGATCCGCAACATGCTTTCCGCCGAGGCGAGGACCATGCGCGGCCGCGAGACCCGTTTGATCCCGGCCGAGGAGCTGGTGCCCGGCGACGTCGTGTTGCTGGAATCCGGCGACCGCATCCCCGCCGACCTCCGCCTTGTCGATGTAAAGAACCTGCGCACCGAAGAAGCGGCGCTGACCGGCGAGTCGGTGCCGATCGACAAGACGACCGTCGCGGTGGCGGAGAAGGCAACGGTGGGAGACCGCGAGGGCATGGCGTTCTCCGGGACACTGGTCTCGTCGGGGCGCGGGACGGGTGTGGTCGTGGCCACTGGGAGCAACACCGAGCTCGGACGCATCAATCAGCTGATGGCCGCGGTCAGCGCGCTCGACACGCCGCTGCTGCGCCAGATTAAGAAATTCGGCTACGCGATCACCGCAGTGATCGCCGTGGTGGCCGTGGTCGTCTTCGCCTACGGCAGATGGGTCCAGGGGATGGATTTCATCCCGATTTTTCAGGCGGTCGTCAGCATCGCCGTGTCGGTGATCCCGGAAGGGTTGCCGGCGCTGATCACCGTCACCCTGGCGATCGGCGTGCAGCGCATGGCCCAGCGCAACGCCATTATCCGGCGGCTGCCGGCTGTCGAAACCCTGGGCTCGGTCTCGCGGATCTGTTCCGACAAGACCGGCACCTTGACCTTGATGGAGATGATGGTGGTGTCGGCTGTCACCGCCGATGCGGCCTACAAAGTCACGGGCCAAGGCTACGCGCCCGAAGGCGAGGTGCTGACGAACGGGGCGTCTGCAGGAGAGGACCCGGTCCTCGGGCTGATGGGGCGCGTCTCGATGCTCTGCAACGATGCCGAGCTCCACCAAGAAGAAGGGGCCTGGAAGGTCGAAGGCGACCCGACTGAGGGGGCTCTCTACCCGTTCGGCAACAAGCTCGGTCTCGAACGGCAGGCCGAGCAGACCGCCTATCCGCGGATCGACGAAATCCCGTTCGAATCGGAACACCGCTTTATGGCGACCCTGCACAAAGATACCGCCGCCAGGCAGTTTCTGTTGGTCAAAGGGGCGCCCGAGGTAATCCTCGATCATTGTGACCGCCAGGCAACCAGTGGCGGGCAGGCAGTGCCACTGGACCGCCAGCATTTCGAGCGAGCATCAGACGAGCTTGCGGCGCAAGGCGAGCGGGTGCTCGCTCTGGCGTGGCTCGAAGATCCGAGTGTCGAGGCGGGCAGTCTTGGCCCCGCGGATCTCCCGAAGAGCCTGGTTCTGCTCGGCCTGATCGGGTTGCTCGATCCGCCGCGGGCGGAGGCGATCGAGGCGGTGAACGAATGCCACGCCGGCGGCATTCGCGTCACAATGATTACTGGCGATCACAAGATCACCGCTGCTGCGATCGCCAAGATGCTCGGCATCGGCGACGGAAAGATCGCGATCACTGGGGCCGAGATCGAGGAAATGGATACCGCGACCCTGCAGGAGGGAGTCCGCGACGTCGATGTCTTTGCGCGCGCCAGCCCAGAGCACAAGCTCCGTCTCGTCAAGGCGATCCAGGCTAACAAGCAGATCGTGGCGATGACCGGTGACGGCGTGAACGATGCGCCGTCCCTGAAGAAAGCCGATGTCGGCGTCGCGATGGGGATCAAGGGCACCGAGGTCACGAAGGAGGCGGCCGAGATGGTATTGGCCGACGACAACTTCGCCTCGATTACCGCCGCCGTCAGGGAAGGGCGAACGGTCTACAACAATATCGAAAAGGCCATTTTGTTCATGCTGCCGACCAACGTCGCTCAGGCCCTCGTGATTATGGCGGCAATCTTTGTCGGCTTTACCGCACCGATAACAGCGCCGCAGATCCTCTGGGTCAATATGGTGACGTCGGTGGCGCTCGGGCTCGTGATCTCCTTCGAGCCGCATGAGCTCGACGTCATGCACCGGCTGCCGCGCGCGGTCGACCGCCCGATCCTGGACGCCTTCGGTATCTGGCGGGTTGCTTTTGTCGGACTGGCGTTGCTCGCGCTGACTTTGTGGGCGTTCTTCTGGATGAAATCGAAGGACGCGTCCGATGAGCTGGCCCGCGCCGTGGCCGTCAATGCGCTCGTAATCGGCCAGGTGTTTTATCTGCTCAACAGCCGCTACAAGCTCGACTCGTCCCTGTCGCTCAAGGCTCACCTCGGCAACAAATATTTGGCGATGGGGATCGGCGCGATTGTCGTCTTGCAGCTCCTATTTACCTATGCGTTGCCATTTCAGGAACTCTTCGAGACCGAGGCGATCCCGCTCTGGATCTGGCCGTGGTTATTTCTTGCCGGGCTGGTGTTCTTTCTCGTCGTCGAGGCAGAAAAATTCGTCATTCGTATCTCGCGCCCTCCGCCCGCCGATCCGGTTCTTGCGGAAGCCCGCGCTTGAGGACGCCGGAACCGAAGCCGGGACACCGCGGGACGCCGAGAGCAGCACGCAACGGCGAGTGGCGCCGTCGGCGGCCAAGAACAGGCTTGACAACTACTCAACCTATTCGCGTAATCGCCTGATTGGGAGCGCAATTCCGTCTGGCTTTGCCACTCCAGCGCTTGTGCGCGGCCTCGAGCGCCCATTTCGGCCATCTCCTGCGCGGGTTATAGCATCGCGGCGTCGGTTCGCGCCGTCATCCCGCAGGCAGCCAAAATTGGGACGCCCGGTATATCATGGAACCCCAGGCTCATCTCGGACGTTCCGCGTCATGGTAAACCCTGACTTGATTTCAGCATCGAACGGAGGGAGGGCATGGTCATCAACACTGCAACGACACTTGCGATGGTGGCGGTTTGCCTCGCGGCAACCGCGATCCCCACATCAGCTGACGCCCAGGCACAGCAGCGGCGCACCCTTACGGTGAAGCACGCGCCAATCACGAGCCCCGGCGATGTCTCAGAGTCCTGGTCCTCGCAACAAAATATAAAGGAAAGCGAGCAATACGAGCGGCTGCTGCGGACAAATCCCGCTTTCCGGAAAGCGCGGATGCAGAAGGAGTGCGGCGGCATCACTGATCCGCAACTGCGTCAAAGCTGCCTCGCGAGCTTTGATAACTACAAATCCTGAGACGCGCCGTCCCGGCGTTATCACAGCAACGCCGGACGCTGAACCGTTCGAAATCGTGCTTCCGCCCGCAGCGTAGCTGCGGGGGTTCGAAGCTGCACGAGAGAAGATTGTGAGGATCATGACACTGAATTGGAGGCTTGCAGGATTGGCGGCGTGCACGGGCGTTATCATCGCCGCAACCGCCTACGCCCAATCGCCAACATCCCTGGAGCAGGCGGAAATCACCGGCCTCAGCCCGGATCTGCGCTCTCAGGTTCAGAACGAGAGCCACAGGAGGCAACTCGGTTACTGAGGTGTTGCAGGTAATGCAGTTAAACAACATCAAAGCCAAACATCCGGCCAGCCAAATCGTCGCGATGGATTGGGGAAGAGGTGTGGCGGTCGTCGATGTGCCGGCCGGTGGCATGGCCGTCGTGCATTTCGACGCCACCACGCTTCAGAGGCGCGGCTTGCAAACAATTCGGTCCATACGAGGGTGACGCAAGGATGAAACTATATGCTTTTATCGCCTTGGCAGGCGTAATGGTGCTAAGTGCCTGCGTGCAGACGCCGATGGGGTCCACCGTTCCGGTCATGCCCGGCCCGAACACATCGCTCGCAAGTTTCCAGAACGATCAAGCGACGTGTCGGCAGTTCGCGCAGCAGGCCGTGGCAGACCAAGCGCAGGGGGCTAATCTTCGCGGGCTCGGTACGGCGGCGCTGACGACGGCCCTCGGTGCAGGGTTGGGCGGGGCGATTGGCGGCGGCCGGGGTACAGGGATTGGCGCGGCGAGCGGCGCGCTCGGCGGCGGAGGGTTAGCCGCGGCCGGATCTTCCAACGCCCAGGCGTCGATCCAAGCGCAGTTCGACAACGCCTTTGCTGCGTGCATGTTTAGTCTCGGCAACACAGTGCCCGGCATGGGTCCCCGATGACTGAGGCGCAGGCCCCCGCGCCCGGCGGGAAGAATCTGAGCCCGATTACAGCGAATGGAGGATCGACCCTTGTCTGATCTGCTGGTCATCGAATTCCCGAGCGAAGCAAAGGCGGAGGGCGTCCGCGAAACGCTGCTCGCGATGCAAAAGAAGTATCTGATCGAGTTGGGGATCCCGTCGTCGCAGTGAAGGAAGCCAACGGGCGTGTCAAGCTGAACCAGCGTTCCAGCCGGTTGCCCAAGGCGCTCCGGAGCGTTGTGGGGCTCGCTGATCGGGTTGCTGTTCATGATGCCCCTGGCGGGCGCGACGCTCGGCGCCGCTTCCGGTGCGCTTGGCGGAAAGCTGGCCGATCTCGGCATCAACGACGATTTCATGCGGCAGGCGGCGAGGACGCTGCAATCGGGTAACGCCGCTTTGTTCTTGCTGATCCGCAAAATGACGACAGACAAGATGCTCGCTGCATTGCGCGGCGTTGGCGGGACGGTTATGCGCAGCTCGTTCGATGAGACCAAGGAGGAGGCCTTGCGGGAGGCGCTGGCGGACGTGCGGGCGGCGAGCGTGGGAGCCGCAGGTTGAATTCCCGCGGGGCGTCCGGCATTCTGGTGCCGCTCTAAGGGGAGGATTGAGATGTTGTTTTCGGGCGGTTTCACCTTCTCCAACTTTCTCGCCGACGTCCTATCGATATTCATTTTCGTGCTGTGGTTCTGGTTGCTGATCACGGTCTTCAGCGACCTGTTCCGCCGTCACGACATATCCGGTTGGGCCAAAGTGATTTGGGTGATCGCACTGATCATATTCCCGTATTTGGGAATCTTCATTTATCTGATCTCGCAACATCGCGGGATGGCGGAACGGCAGCAGCGGAGGGCCCAGCAGGCGCGCGATGAGCTTCGCCAAGTGGTCGGCTACAGCGCGGCCGATGAAATCGAGAAGCTCGAACGCCTGAAGAATTCCGGCACCATTTCAAACGAGGAGTACACGCGGCTGCGCGCCCGAGCCGTGCAATAACCAATCCCGGCGCCAATCCGCTGGGGAGGAAATACTGATGGAAAGCACACAGGCTCTGGCCGACGTTCCCGTCGCGGCAACCACAGTGGCGTCGGCGCAAACGCAGAAATTCTCGGTGTTTGCGCTGACCATGATGGTGGTCGGCTCGATGGTCGGCGCCGGCACCTTCTCGCTGCCGCGAGCCTTCGGGAACGCGACGGGACCGTTCGGCGCTATCATCGCCTGGACCATCGCCGCCGACGGCATGTATACCTTGGCGCGGGTGTTCCAGGCGCTCGCCGAGCGCAAGCCCGATCTCGACGCCGGCGTCTATGCTTACCCCAAGGCCGGGTTTGGCACTATCTCGGGTTCCTGTCAGCGTTCGGCTATTTTATCAGCGCCTGCCTCGGAAATACATTCTACTGGGTCCTGATCAAATCGACGCTCGGCGCTTTTTTCCGATCTTCGGCAGTGGCGACACGCTTGCCGCAGTCGTGGTCTCCTCGATCTGCATCGACTACATACGTCCCTCCGCGAGGGCACAATATATATATATCCTCGACATGATCAGGCCTTTTCTCCTTACTTGTCATATGTACCGCGGCTCGATTTCGACCCCACTTTTGCCAACAACTTCGCGACGCGGCAGGACCTGAACCTGGGCATCGACAAGGTTTTCAACTTCGATGGAGCCTTCAATAGACTTCCAGCAGCGCCCAACAGCTCGAGTGCGACTGTCTGGTCGATTGGGTTCAATGTCGGGGGGCAGCGGCGCTTCCGCGATCCGAGTCCGCAGTCCTATGCGTTCTTCTTCACCCCGTCGGCTTCATATGTCATCTCGGACCAATGGAACGCCAGCTTCTCGATGGCGCCGTTGGTTTGACGAATTTCAGGGGCTCAGCCAACGCAACCTGACGTGGGAACCAACGGGTGTCGTCGAATACGTGATCCCCGCCGATTGGTTGGGCGGCCAGGATGCGACGCGATGGCGGGGCACACCTGCGATCGACTTCGTCGCCGGATTCGAGAGAAACTGGTCGAACATATCGGGTCGTGAGTATTCGCAATGGCGCGTCGGTCTCGGTCTTCAAGACTGGATGGCGGTTTCAAACTAGGGAGGTCCAGTTATGGATCGCAGACGCTGGACTGTATTTCGGGGAACCTCGTGCTTCCTGATCATTGTGGTGTGCGCATCAATTGTGTCGGTCTCGCCCGTGCGGGCTGTCGGGCCGGCGGCCGAGATCGCCGACGGAATTTGGACCGTGCAGGGACGAGCGATCCATGGCACACGCCGCTGCGGCGATTGGCTGGTTCGCCTGACCAACGCACGGGGCCAATTGTCCGGGGTCGTTTCGCTGGCGCGATCGAGCGTGCCAATACAGAACTTGATGCTGCAGCCGGACGGGACCTTCTCGGGAACCACGCGGGCGGGCTTGACGGGATCAAGGCATGCCCGCGCGTACAAGGTCACCGGCAAATTTTCGGGCGATACGGTCAGCCTGACGCTGAAAGATAGTATGTGCCCTCCTCGTAGCGGCACGGCTATTCGACAGGCGGGAGGCGCCTGAAGCGGACGCGTCAGTGTAACTCGAGCTGAAGGGGAGATTTGTTGGAGCGGCGATTGACCGCTCTTGCCTCAACGCTCTGTAACTGGGAGTAGTCAAATGTTGGATATCGCCAAGACCGCAAAATTGGTCGATCAGTGCTGGTCCGACGAGATCGTCCCGACGTTGGTCGAATATATCAAGATCCCCAACAAGTCGCCGGCTTTCGATCCGGACTGGGCGGCCCACGGCTATATGGACGAGGCCGTCGCACTGTTCGAGCGCTGGGCGCAGGCGAAGCTCCCTTCTCTCCCCGGCGCCACCCTAGAAGTCGTCCAGCTCCCCGGACGCACCCCGGTCATCCTCATCGAGATCCCCAGCCAGGGCACGGACACTGTGCTGCTCTATGGCCATCTCGACAAGCAACCGGAGATGGTGGGGTGGGCGCAGGGCTACGGCCCTTGGGTCCCGCGTCTCGAAGGCGACAAGCTTTTTGGCCGCGGCGGGGCCGACGACGGATATGCGATGTTCGGGGCGCTCAGTGCGCTGCTGGCCCTGACCGATCAAAGAGAGGCGCATGCACGCTGTATCATTCTGATCGAAGCCTGTGAGGAATCCGGCAGCTACGACCTGCCTTATTACGTCGATCACCTCGCGCAACGGATCGGCAGCCCGTCGCTGGTGGTCTGTCTCGATTCCGGATGCGGGAATTACGATCAGCTCTGGATGACCACCTCGCTGCGCGGCATGGCGTCGGGCACGTTGACGATCGAGGTCCTCGACGAGGGTGTCCATTCGGGCGACGCCTCGGGCATCGTTCCGTCGAGCTTTCGGATCCTGCGCCGCCTCCTTTCACGTCTCGAAGATGAGGAAACCGGGACCATCCGCCCGCCGGAGCTTTACGTCCAGATACCGCCGGAGCGGGTGGCGCAGGCCCGGCGCGCCTCCGCGGCGCTGGGAGACGCGGTCTATACCAAATTCCCATTGAAGGCTGGCATGTCGCCAATGGGCGATGACCTGACCGAACTGGTGCTCAATCGCACCTGGAGGCCGCAATTGGCGGTCACCGGCATCGACGGGCTGCCTCCCCCGGTCGACGCCGGCAATGTGCTGCTGCCCTCGACAGTCGCAAAGCTCAGCTTGCGACTGCCGCCAACTCTGGATGCGGCGAGGGCCGCCGACATCGTTCACACACTGCTGGAAAAAGATCCGCCCTACGGGGCGCGGGTCGCTTACGAGCCGGGATCGAACGCCGTTGGATGGCACGCCCCGGCCTTGTCTCCTTGGCTCGAACAGTCGCTGGCGCGCGCCTCCGAGACTACTTTCGGCGCGCCGCCGGCCTATATGGGCGAAGGCGGCACCATCCCGTTCATGGCCATGCTCGGGGAAAAGTTTCCGCAAGCGCAGTTCGTCGTAACCGGTGTGCTCGGCCCGCACTCGAACGCGCACGGCCCCAATGAATTCCTGCACATTCCGACCGGCAAGCGCATCTCGGTCGTCATCGCGCAGGTCCTCACCGACCATCATGCTCAGCAGGGTAGCCATTAGCGGATTTCCGCAGCCGATCGAGAGCTGCGCAGTTCGTAGCGGTGAGCCAGCATTGAAAGGACTGGAAGGACGAGGACGCGAGCGAAATCGCAAACGAGTCGGGAGCAGTCGCGAAAGAGCGTCACGATGCTTGATCGAAGGAAAATGCTGGCTCCTGCTCTCGCTTTTACCGTTTGTTCGATACGCAGCGCGTTCGCTCAGCCCATCGCCTCCCCGCCACCCGCCGTAGTGCCCCCGCAGCTAATCTTCCGCCAGTCAGTTGTCCGCCAATGCCGCCGCTACGTCACGAAGTCCGGCCGCCGCGGCCGCCACAGCCGGCTGGGCCGCGCCGTTGGCGTTGGTCGCGAGGGGTGCTGGCGCTGGAACGGCCGTGAATGGGTGTGGATCTCGGGCGATTGGAGATTGCGCTAAGCGACATAGCGTTTGCCTCTCCGAGCCCCGCACAGCGCCCGGTTGAGACATGCGTCGTACGGTCTACTCTTCGGAGGTCGTGGGCATAGCTACGATGCGATTCAGCATGGATTGAACCTCGGCCCTCTGTATGTGAATATAGTCGTAGTATAAACCCTCAACCCGTCGGAACCTCGTCCCACGAACACTTGCCATGGAATCTCGACGTTCGTCGTGCTGTGCGAGGATCGCTGCGTATCTTCTCTCGAAATAATGAAGGTTGGTATCCAGGTCCACAAAACGCTCGTCTGAAAGCAATTCGATCGCCCGTTGCGTCTTGCCCATCAAAAATGGCGATTGTAGCGTGAATAGCCAAAATGTCGTGTCATAGAGATCGTTCGGGTCGTGCACCGGCAGCGTCTTCAGGAGGGCGCCCTGCCGCGTTGGCAGCCAGTCGAATTCGTGGAACGCATCTCGCCGCGGCCCGTTTCGCAGGATGTCGCGATAATCCTCGATATCACCTCCAGTCATCAATTCGGCCAGATTGACGAATTCGTTCGCGGGCACCGCGAGGTTGAATATCTGCCTGATCTTTGTGGTGCGTACCGACAATGGCGACCAGATGTTGGCGGCGGCCAATGCGTTACGCATCGTATGGCTGCAGTTGTCGGCCCAGGCGCTCCAGTTGTAGTCGGCCTCCCCCTCGGCATATTCGCGGTTCTTGTCGTTCAAGAAGGCGATTATCGGCTCCAACATGGCCTCGGCTACGGGCAACCGTGCACAAAAGACCGATCGGGCGAATTGCAGCGCCAAATCAGTGCCGATCCCTGCTCTCTCCAAAAAGTCTCGAAGCTCGGTATCCGAGGTGGCGCCCGCAAAGCGGTGGAAGGTGACACCCCTGTAGATGCCCTTGGCGATCGCCTGCTGCTCGACCGCCTGGAAGCGAGCGAGGGTGAGCCGCTCGCCCGGTGCGAGATTGCCCGGAAAGACCAATTCGTAGCCCGGCGTCGCCACCCAGTTGACGTTCTTGAACAGCTGGTTGACACTGACCCCGGCGCCGTGTTCGGGATCTTTGAGACTAGTTGCAACTACATGACAACGCCGCAGTTGCGGGAATGGCGCATTTTCGTCGTTGCAGGCGCCCTTGATATACAGGATCGCGTGGCCGGCGGGGCCACCCCCCTCGCCGGTCAGTTTGGAGCGGAATCGGCTCGCCGCGCAGAGTTCAACATAATAGGGGAACAGCTTTTCGTACGCCGTGTCCGGGCGGCGCTCGATGATGATATCATCCGGCTTCAACTGGAATCGTGAGGTGAGGGCGTCCTCGGCGCAGCCGCCAAGCAGAGTGACGGACACGAGGGCGGCGAATAGGCGTCGCCTGCGAAGCGCCGTTCCGTTCCCTGCCTGAACCGCGCTCCGCCGGTAAAGGTGATCGGCGGAGGTACTCCGACACACCGGATCGGGTGAATTCAAGAACACGGCGGCTCCAGTGCCGTACACCCGTGCGTTGTAGTTCTGCGGGCACCGGCTCGATCCGACAGCGACGCCGGTCTCCAATTCTCTAGCTTGCCGGCGGTGGAGCGGAAGCAGCCGCACCTGCCAGCGCAGTGCGCAGCGCCTCCTCCTTGCTCTCGTCGAACGAGGTGCGGATCACCGTGCCGCCTTCGCCTTGCAGCGCCGCCAGGACCTTGTCGGTCGTCATCTTGCGGATGAGCAGGAAGAGCGCCGCGTTACCCGATTGCATGTGTTGTGCGGCATCCTTCATGAACCGGTCGTTGATGCCGACATCGGTGAGCGCACCTCCGAGCGCTCCCGAGGCCGCGCCAATCGCCGCACCGGCCAGCGGCATCAGGAAGATCATGCCGATCAACGCGCCCCAGAACGTTCCGGAGGCAGCCCCGGACACGGTGGGGTTGAACAATTGATTGAGTTTGACATGGCCATTGGGCTGCTTCACCGCAATGACCGCGTCGCCCAGCTCGATCAGATACTCCTTCTGCATGTCGAGCAGTTTCTGACGCACCTGCTCAGCCTTTTCTTCAGATGGAAACGCGATTTCTACGAGATCAGCCATTTCGTGCTCACTCCATCTCTTGTGGGATTTAGCGCCAAACCCAACCCCAGCCAGGAACCCAAACCCAGCCACTGCCCCAGCCCCAACCGGGACCCCAGCCCCAACCAGGACCCCAGCCCCAACCAGGACCCCAGCCCCACCATGCCGCCGGCCAACCCCAGCCCCAGCCCCCGCCGCGCCAGCCCCAGCCGCCCCCGCGCCAGCCCCAGCCGCCACCATGCCAACCGCCGCCGTTCCAACCACCGCCATGCCAACCACCGCCGCCCCAACCACCGCCGCCCCAGCCGCCGCCATGCCCACCGCCGCCGCGTCCCTGTGCGATGCCCGGACTGGACGAAGCTGCGAGAATGGCTAAAACCACCGCGAGGATGATCGAGAGTCTGCGTGCCATAGGGAGTCCTTTTCCAGCCCGAGCTTATGCTATCCTGCCCGCATGATCCTTGGCGGCGTCAGGATAAATCCCCCGATCCTTGTGTTCTCCGGCTTGACGGCGGCGTCACTCGCGGCATTGTTGTTGGTGCCGCCGATCCCGCAGGATCAAAGCTACCACCAATTCGCCGACCAACGCACCATATTCGGCATCCCGAATTTCTGGAACGTTGTCTCGAATTTTCCCTTCCTCGCGGTCGGTGTCGCTGGATTGCGGCGATTTCGTGGCGATGTGGCAACCGTGGTGTTTTTCTTAGGTGTGTTCCTGACCGGCATCGGCTCGTCCTACTATCACTGGAATCCCAACAACACCACGCTGTTCTGGGACCGGCTGCCAATGACGCTGAGTTTCGCGGCCATCTTCGCGCTCGTTGTCGAGGAGCGCATTAGCGTCAGGGCCGGGGCGATTTTACTTTGGCCGGCGCTCGCCATCGGCGTGTTCAGCCTGCTGCTGTGGGGCTGGACGGACGACCTGCGGCTCTACTTCTGGGTACAGTTTTTTCCCGCGCTTGCGGTGCTGTCGCTCTTTCTCCTGTATCCCGCCAAATATACCGGAACACATTATTGGATCGTCGCCGGGGGGCTCTATGCGCTCGCCAAGGTGTTCGAATTCACTGATGATCCGATTTATTCGTTCGGGAGGATCTTAAGCGGACATACGCTCAAGCACTTCGCCGCCGCCGCGGCGTGCTTTGCCGTTCTGCGCTACTTTCAGATCCGCCAGCCGATCCGCCAAGGGCAGCGACCGCGCCCCATAAAGGCTGAGCCAGAGGCCAAATCAGCGTTCATAGCAAATCGATCACCCTCACAAAGGTGAGCCCACAGCGCGTTATTGCGCGCGAGCTGCGACTGAGGCTTGCGGCACCGCCTCCAGAAACCGCGTGATCGCCCCAGCGTTGCGGCGGATCATTGCCTCGCCGACGGCGACGAGTTCGTCCACCTGGTCCCGCGGCAAGGTGAGACCGGTGCGGAGCGCGAGAAGCCGCGCTCGCGTCTCGGGCTCGTCATAATCGGCGAGGTTCACACGCAACACTTTCCCGGCGACGTCATCGCACGGGTAATCCATTATCCTGTAACCTTGACGACAGCGTATCTCGCGCAACTTGTCGACGACGTTGTCGACCGTGTGCTCGAGTGCTATCACCGTCTCGAGGTTGTAGGCGCTGATCTGCGCGCCGGTGGCAGCGGAAATGATCTGCCCGAAGCCGCTGACGATGCGTTGTCGCGGCCAGTTCGGGTTCGGCGGTGCTTCGGCATTGACGCTGATCACGAGGAGGCGGCGGACCGGCAGCAGCTCCGGCCGCAACTGCTCCGCCTGTGCGTCCATCAACAGCGCGTCGTTGAGCAGGACCCGCAGCGCCAGATTGTCGGAAATCCCGCCATCCATCAGATGAATCCATCGGACCTGCTCGGGGTCCGAATAGCGCTGCAGGATCTCCAGCAATGCGCGGGCGCGCAGATCGTTCTGGGCGCGTTCCCGTGCATACTGCGGCACAGCCGGCGGCAGCGGACACTCCGGTCCGCGATAGTTGCGCAACGTCACCGGGCTGAACAACACCGGAAGTCCGTTCGACGCGGCGACCGCACGGGCGATCGGCACGCTCGCAAGATCGGAGCAGATCACGTCGAATGTCTGGGGCAGAAAGCCGAAAGGGCGGCCGAAGTTGATGTCGGTGGCGTTGATGCTCACCTGAGGGCGCCCCCGCCGGGCGAGATCCGCAAACGTAGCACCGCGAAACATCAGCTGGTCGTAAATCTCCGTCATCCGGTCGTTCGTGCCGACCAGCGGGTTGACCAGCCAGTCCCAGTTCCATGGCAGCAGGAACGTCCCCCAGACGTATGCTTCGATATCGGGATAGAGAAACTCTTCGGGGAAGGTCTCGAACGATTTAGCACCGTAGAGACCGAAATGTGCAGCCGGAAAGGCTCCGCCGGAAACGCCGGCCAATTGGTCGACCTCTTCGAGCAGCGTGCTGTCCTTTCCCTCCGGCCGCACATGGATCTCGCGCATGCCGCGCAGCACTCCGTGAGCAAAAGCGGCAGAGCGCTTTCCCCCGCCCGACAAAGCCACGAGCACCAGCGCGCTTTCAGCGCCGCCGAGACGGTTCACATCGAGCAGGCGATATTCGGTACTTCCGGCGGCGGAGCGCAGCGGCTCGTTCATCGGTACGGACAATGACGAGCAGGCCGCGAGAATAAACACCGTTGCTGCGTTCAACAGCCGCCAGCTCCACTTGATCGCGCACGTCACTCGCTGGCGCTGCCGGTGCCGCGATCCGCCGAAAGCAGGACGGCGATTGGACGGGAAGGGGCATGCCTAGCGCAGACGGAGGCAAGCGCGATCAGGATCGGCACGCCGATAAAGGCGCCGGCGATACCCCAGAGCATGCCCCAAAAGAATACCGCGAACAACACCATGAAAGGGGAAAGCGAAACGGCTGTGCCAGCTACGCGGGGCTCGATATAGCTGCCGATCACGAACTGCAGGAGGTTGAGGACTATGAACACGACGAGGGCGGCGTAAACCGACTCGAATTGCGCGGCTGCAAACAAGCCAGGCAGCAAGGTTGCGACGAACGAGCCGATGAATGGGATAAAGTTCAGAACAAAAGCGATCACACCCCATTCACGCTGCAGCTCAAGGCCATAGACCGCGGCGACGGCCCAGAATGCGAACCCTGTCAGCGCACTCATACCGAGACGGACCAGCATATAGGTTTGCAGGCGTGCGGCGATCTCCGCCGCCGTACCTATTGTGGTTACGCCGAGCTGCCCTTGGCCGAGTCGGCGAAGGCGGCGCCCGAGCGGCTCCGCTTCGAGCAGCCCCAAGATGACGAATGCGAAGGTTACGATACTGAAAGTGAGAAGACCTTGCAGGCTGCCGCCGATCGCGCGCAGAATCTGCACGAGCCACAACACATTGACCTGCTCGGCAAACAATTCTGCGGCATAGAGCCCGCGGCGCTCGAGCAAATCGGCCGCATGCATATAGAGGCTCTGGAGTCGCGCAGCATTGGCGATCACCCAATGCGCGATGCCGCCAAAGCTCCAGACCACCAGCCAGCCGGCGCCGCCGATCGCCAGCAGCGCGACCGCAGCGGTGACGAGCACTGCGATCAGCTGCGGCAACCTGGCCTGTAGGCGTCGCTGCAGCGGCCAGACCAGCGCGATAATGAACAGGGCGAAAGCCACCGGGATCATCACGGCACTCGCCGCCCACAGGCCCGCCAAAACGAGCACGGTGGCGCCGACAATCGCCGCCGAGCGCAACCCCCCGTCTGCCACTATGCTGGAGCCCAACAGGGCTCAACCCCTAGCAACCATCGAGGCGGCCAAAACTATCGCCAAGATCAGCAGCAACAGGCTGGCCACTGGCCATCGCCGCAAAAATGCGTCAGCCCGCTCGATCGCCTCTCCCCAGGGAGAAACTACACGGATTACAGCTTCCCCTGCCACCATGACATCCCCCGCCGGCACGCGCGGCAGACGGTCCTCCCACCGCCGCAACCCGAGCGCCAGCGCACCGCCCATCAATACCGGCCAAAACGCAGCCCAGAGTGCTCCGGGCGTGAGGGCCTGGAACGAGCTCCCGCTGCCCGCCGCCGGAAACAGCGTCCAGGGAATCGCCACGGCCATAACCGCCATGATCAGCCAAGGCCAGGTATAACCGGGGGTCGCCGCGGAAGCCCGAGGCGCGGTTTGGGCCAGACGGCAGAGGAAATGGAACATCAGCAACGTGCTCCCGGCCGCCGATATCGTCGCCAGGGTGCCAACGAGGCCCGTCCCGAGTTGGGCCTTGACCGCGAGCTTCGCTAACGCGCCGCCGGTAAGCGGCAGTCCGCCGAGACCCAACGCCAGCACTGCGGCGGGGATCAGCACCCGCCACAAGCCTGCGCCGGCACTGATCGTCACCCCGACTGCGAGGAACAACCCGCCTTTGACCAAGACGTGATGGACCGCCGAGAAGCTCGCCCCAAGGGTTATTCCGGCGTGGCCTGCGGCCAGGCCCATCCCGAGCGCCGCCGCGAGCAGCCCCATTTGGCTGACGCTGGAATAGGCGAGCACCGTCTTCGGGTCCTTCTGTGTGATCCCGACCGCGACGCCGTAGAAGGCGGAGAGGAGGCCTGCAGCGGCCAGCGCCTCGCTCCACTGCGGCATCGCAACGCCGAGCGGCAGGAAGCGAATGAGTCCGATCACACCGGCCTTGACTGCGGCGCCGCTGAGCGCCGCAGCGGCAGGGATCGGTGCTGCTGTATAGGCGAGAGGCATCCATACATGCCCCGGCACGAGCCCAATCTTCAGCCCGAAGCCAAGGATCAAGAGTGTCATCGCAGCGCCACGCCACGGCGATGTTGGCAGCGCCGCCACAGCGTCGCGGATCAGCAGGCTGCCATCCGAAATAGCTGTCGCCATAAATACGAAGGCCATCAGCAGGAAGGCCTCACCTACTACGGCAAGCGCCACATAGATGATGCCGGCCCGCCGGCTGGCCGCCGTGCCGTCATGCACGATCAGACCCCAGGCCGCCAGGCTGACCACGGAGTAGGTCAAATAAAAAGTTACCAGGTCGGCGGCCATAAAGACGCCGAGACTGCCGGCGAGTGTAAGCAGCCACCATTCGGCAAAGCGTCCGGCATTCGGGTCACCACGCAGATAGGCGGAGGCGTATGCGCCGGCGAAGATCCACAGCAGCGCCGCGGCCCCTAGCAGCATTGCCCCCGGCAGGTCGAGTGCGAGTGTCATGCGAAACGGGGGCTCGGGAAGGACCAGCCGCACACCCTCGGGGACCAGGAGTGCCGCTGCCAGGCTCGGCACCGGCGCCAGCGCCAACAGCCTTGGCATATGATCCCTCGCGCGCTGCGATACACAAGCCAACAGCATTGCCAGGGGTGCCGCCAGCGCCGCAAAGAGCAGTGCCCCTGCCGCGGTCACAGCGGACGATCCGGAGATGCTCGTGCCGAGGACGACGATTGTGGGTTCATCGGAGACCCACGGCCACCGTGTCCGGACGGCCGATTTGCAGAAATTCCGAGGGACGCAGCGGCACGAAGCCGAGGAGCACCGCACACAACGCGACCGCAGCTACCAACGCCTGCCGTCCCCGAGATACGCTTGTGATCAGCCTCAGTGGCTCGATCGGGTCACCCAGCGCCCGCAGGAGGACGAGGAATACGTAACCACCCGCGAGCAACCCACCTGCCAGAACGACCAATGCCCACCACCATTGGCCTTCCGCCACCGCTCCCGTCAACAGCATCGCCTTCGCAACAAACCCGCCGCTCGGCGGCAGGCCCATCAGAGACAAACCACCGAGCCCAAAGGCGAAAACGGTGATCGGAAGAGCTCGACCGATACCGGAGAGCCCGGCGATCCGGTCATGCCCGAGCGCCTCAGCGATCAACCCCGCTGCCATGAACATCGCGGCTTTGGCAAAAGCGTGCGAGACGGCTTGAAGTATGCCGCCGGTCCATGCTGCCGTGCTCCACGGATGGCCTGCTTCGGGGCGGATAGCGAGCGGGAACATCAGGAAGAGATAGCCGATCTGCGCAACCGTCGAGTATGCGATCAGCAGTTTCAATCGCGCCTGGCGGAGCGCCACAACGCTCCCGAAAATGATCGCCGTAGCGCCCAAAATGCCGAGCACCTGCGCCGCCGCGCGCTCCGGCATACCGGGCATGACGTCGAACCATAGCCGCACGACTAGAAAGAACGGCGCTTTGACGACCAGCCCCGACAACAGTGCACTGGCCGGCGCGGGAGCGCCGGCATGGGCGGGCGGCAGCCATAGGTGGAACGGGTAGAGCGCAGCCTTGGCCAGCAGCCCCGCCGTCATCAGCGAGATCGCTGCCCAGGTCACCGGCTGTGCATGGATGCGTCCCGACAACAGAACTATATCGAGAGTGCCGTAGGCGCCATAGAGCAGCACGGCGCCAAGCAGATAGAGAATTGAACCGAGCAGCGCAAACAGCAAGTAACGGAACGCCGCCGCGAGCGTCTCCGCCCGACCATCCAGAGACACCAGCGGCACCGCCGCGAACGTTAGCAGCTCGAGAGCGACATATAGATTGAAGAGATCGCCGCCGATGAACACAACATTGAGCGCCCCCCAAACCGCCAGCAGCAATGTCCAAAACATCAGCGGCGCCCGCGTTTCGGCGCCGCGCGGCGCGGCGAATTGCGTTCGCGCGAACAATCCGATGCCGCAGATCAGCAGCGCCGATGTCACGATCATCACGGCGGACAGCCCGTCGGCGCGAAACGCGACCCCGAGCGGCGGTATCCAGCCGCCGACTGAATACTGCAGCATCTCGTGGGTGCGCCAGATGCGGGCGGCGATCGCTACCGCGACGGCAAGCTCGAACGGCATTACAACAAAGGCTACACGCTGCGCCTGCCGCCCCCCGAGCGCCAGCGAGAGAAGCACCCCCACTACCGGCAGGACGATTGCTAGAACGAGGAGGAAACCGCCCGCCGTTGTCGAATTCGTCATCAGGGTTGGCTATTATCCGATGGCGCATCGGTAAGTTTGTCCGACTGCAGGATCGCCCGCCCGGTCTCTTGAAAGAGCCGGAGGAGCAAGGCGACCGCCAGCGCCGTTGCGGCGAAGGCGACAACGAGGCCCGTGATGACCAATGCTTGCGGCACCGGGTCACCGCCAAACCCGATTGCCGCGCCTCTGCGGGCAATAACACCGAAGAGCAGGAATACGCCGCCGCCGACCAGGTTGAAGGCAAGGATTTTGCGCAGCAGCTCGGGGTGCACGATCAAGCCGTAAAGGCCGAGGCCCACCAGCACTGTGCTGCAGAATCCGTACAGCATCGCACCGCTCATCGGTGCGAGCTCCGCTCCGGTGGCCCAGCCACTAACAAAGTGAGCATCGCCGCGACCGAAAGCGTCACGGGAACCTCGATTATTAGAATCAGCAGCTTGGCGTGATTCGTTGGGTAGGCGAGAAAGGCTCCCGCCATCGCGAAGCCCGCCAGCCCGATCGCGGCGAAAACCACCGGTCCGATAATCAGCAACAGCCGCAACCAGCGGCGGTTGACTGCAGGCGCGTCCACCAGTCCGGACAGCATGGTAAGGATCCACATGGCGGCGAGGATTGTCGCGCCCTGAAATTCGCCACCGGGAGCAACCGAACCAATCCAGAAGATGTGAATACCGACGAGGATACCGATCGGCGCTAGCAGCTGGGTGACAAATGTCACGGTCTCGTACGAGTCAGCACGGTAGTGTGGACTCGGCAAGCTGCCCCAGAGGTGGTCGGGTGTCAGCGACCAGACACCGAGCAGTGAGAGCAGCAGCACCACGACTTCAAGCAACGTATCGATCGCACGGTAAGCCATCAAGACCGCGGTGACCGGATTGCCGAGACCGGTCGCCACCAGGTTTGCTGCCGCCAGTGCCGCCAATGTCGGCGCAGGCTCGGGCAAGAGCAGAATAATCGCTGCGAGCCCGGCGGAAACCAAAATGCAAAGCCCGATGGTTGCCGCCCGCAGGGCAGCAGCCGGCTTCTCACCAACCGCCAGGCTCTCCGTGCGGCGCAAGCGGGTGCTTGCGCCGAGCAGCAGCCCTCCAGTCAGCCCGCTCCCGATTGCAGCCTCGGTAAGCGCAACATCCGGCGCCGCGAGCCGCACCCAAATCAACGCAAGCAGCAGGCCGTAGGCGACGAAGCCGACAACCGCAGCGAATGTGTCACGCGCGGCGATGGTCCAGGAGGCCACCCCGAGGACTAGTACAGCAAGACCGGCGTCGAACGCCACAGCGGACCGTCAGTCGCGCAGCCCAGCGGGCTGAATGGCGCGTGCAATCAGCTGGGTAACCGTGGCTGCAGCGAGCAGGCCAAGGAGCCAGACGCCGATCAGCTTCAACGCCACAAACAGCTCTTCGGCTTGAAACAGCAGCCCGAGCACGATCAAGCCGAGGCCGAGATTGTCCGCCTTGGTCAGCGCGTGCAGACGGCTGAGCGCGTCGGGAAACCGCAGAAGCCCGATGGTCCCCGCCAGAAAGAAAAAAGCGCCGGCGCAGACCGCAAGGACGGTCAAGACATCGAACACGAGGTTCATGTCCTATCTGCGGTCGAACGGGCAACGCTCTCGACAAAGGCGACCGAGACGAAGGCAGCCAGCAACGCCAATACCAGAGCGACATCGACGGCGGCGGGCACTCCGTTCGCTTCTGCCAGCAACACCAATGCCGCAATCCCGCCGGTGCCGAGCAGCTGCGCCGCCATGATGCGGTCGGCATCGCCGGGTCCGCGCAGGATGCGGACCAGGCCCAGCGCCACCGTCGCCAGCACGAAACCCGCCGCGGCGAGCAGGAAATCAGCCATCGCCGTGCGGCTTTCTAACGACAGTAGCGAACAGAGCCTCCTCCGCCGTGAGCTGCGCGGCAACCGGCTGCCCGGCATCGAGGCAATGGATGAGGAGCTTTCCGTTCCCGGCCGCTCCGATTGGCACGGTGCCCGGCAGCAGGCTCATCAAGCTGGTGAACATGTTCCGTGCTGGACCGTGCGGAAGACCGACCGGGTATATTATCAAGCAGGGGTTTAGCGGAAGCCGGGGATCGAGTGCTCGCCACGCGACGTCGACACCGGCGACCACGGATTGGCGGAGGAAGCGTAGCGCGAGCCGAAGGATGGGAGCAGGACGCACCCGACCCGCGGCTGGCGGTAGCAGACACAAGCTCGCCCAAGTCGCCATCGAAGCCGCCACCGCTCCGGCCAAAAGATCGGTCGGGCTACCGCCGGTGAACATCGTCCACAGGACGAAGAAGCCCGCCGCCCGCGACACCACCGTCCGAAACCGCACCGGGTTCACGTTGCGCCCTTAGCAGTAGGACTGGACATGACCCCACTCTCCATTGCAGCAGGCTCGTTGATACGGAACCAAGCGACATATAAGGCCGGCAGAAAGATCAAGGTGAGGACCGTCGCAACCAACAAACCGCCCATGACGGCGATGGCCATCGGGCCCCAAAATATCGTCACGGCGATCGGGATTAGCCCGAGGACGGTGGATATCGCCGTCAGCATGATCGGGCGGAAGCGCGACACGCTCGCCTCGATGACGGCATTCCAAGGATCGAGGCCCTGTACCAATTCAAAATCGATCTGTTCGATTAGGATTACCGCATTCCGTGCAATCATGCCGAGGAGCGACAGGATCCCGAGGATCGCCACGAACCCTAGTGGCTGATGAAAAAGGAGGAGCGCGGCAACGATGCCGACCAGACCCATCGGCACGACGCTCAGCACCAGCAAGAGGCGATTGAAGCTCTGCAGCTGTATCATTAGAAACGTAATCATCACGAATAGCATCAGAGGCACGACCGCGAACACGGAAGCCTTGGATTTTTGGCTCTCCTCGACCGTGCCCCCGACCGCGATCCGATACGATGCCGGCAAGCTGGCGCTCAGTTTGGCGACAGCCGGGGCCAGCGTGTCGACCACCGATTCGGGCAACACTCCCGGGGCGACATCGGCTTGCACCGTCAACGTCGGGACCCGGTCACGCCGCCAAATCAAAGGGTTCTCCTGAGCGAAATCGAAACTCGCGATTTGGCTGAGCGGGACGGTGCGGCCGTTCGGGAGCGGAATCTGCAAGGTGCGCAATGTCGAAAGCGACAGGCGCTCTTCGTCGGTCGCCCGCGTAAGAACGTCGACCAGATAAATGCCGTCGCGGACCTGCGTGACGGGCTTGCCTGTCACGACACTGTTCATCACAGAGGCGATGGCCTCCGAACTCAAGCCCAACAGCCGCGCCTGGTCCTGGTCGATGCGGATGCGCACCATGCGAGCGGGCTCCATCCAGTCGAAGTTGACGTGCCGTGCGCCAGGATCGGTTGCTACAATCTGGGCGAGTTGCAGCGCGATGTCCCTCACTTCGCTGATATCGGGGCCACTCACGCGGTATTGCACAGGCCAGCCGACCGGCGGGCCGAGGCCCAGCGGCGATACCCGGCTGACCGCGCCGGGAAAATTTTCGGCGAGCGCCGGCTCCAGCTTCTTTTGAAGCCGTTCGCGCGCCGCCACGTCCTTGGCGATAATGACGGCCTGGGTGAAGAAGTCGTTCGGCAACTGGACGTCGAGCGGCAGATAGAACCGGATCGCACCGCGCCCGACATAGGTGCTCCACCGGTCCACGTCCGGATCACCTTTGAGAAGGTCGTCGAGCTTTTCGGCCGCATCTTCGCTGGCATAGATCGAGGCATTTTGCGGCAGCGTCAGGTCGACCAGAAGATCCGGACGGTCCGATGGCGGAAAGAACTGCCGCGGCACCAACGGGCTGGCGAGAACGGCCGCGGCAAAGCCTCCGAGAGTCACACCGATCGTAACCCAGCGCGCGCGCATGGCGCCCACCAAGAACCCGCGAAAGTAGCCCAGGATAGCGCCGGGCTTGTCGGACGGCTTTGCCTTCGGTTTGGAGAGGATGACGACGCCGAGCAGTGGGGCAAAGATAACCGCGACGAACCAGGAAAGCACCAGCGCATACGAAACGACCGCGAAGATCGAAAAGGTGTATTCGCCGGCCGAGCTCCTTGCAAAACCTATCGGTATAAAGCCGGCCGCCGTGACAAACGATCCCGTCAGCATCGGCAGCGCCAACGTCTTGTACGCGAATGTCGCCGCCTCTTCTTTGCTATCTCCGGCCGCGAGCCGGGAGGTCATGACATCGACAGTCGTCATTGCATCGTCGACGAGCAATCCCAGCGCAATGATCAGCGCGCCGAGCGAGATGCGCTGCAAATCGATCGCGGTGAACTCCATGACCGGCAATACGAGGGCGATCGTCAGCGGGATCGAAAGGGCGATGACAGCTCCGGGGCGAAGGCCAAGGGTGACGAGGCTCACCGCCATGATGATGACGATCGCCTGCCACAGCGAAGTCGTGAAGTCGCGAATGGCATGATCGACGACGTGGGACTGATCCGCGACGAGCACGGGCTCGATGCCGATCGGCAGATCGGCTCGAATCTCGCGCATCGCCTGCTCGACGTTGCGGCCGAGGGTCAGAATATCTCCGCCCTCCCGCATGGAGATGGCGACGCCGATCGCCGGCTTGCCCTTGACGCGGAACAACGGCTGCGGCGGGTCGGCATAGGCGCGATGTACCTGCGCAATGTCGCGCAGCCGGATCAGCCGGCCGTTCGCGACGAAATTGACCCCGAGAATATCCTGCTCGGATTCGAAGGCCCCCGACACGCGCAGCGTGAGTCTTTCATTGCCGGTTTGCAGAAGCCCGGACGGGCTGACGACGTTCTGCGCCGCCAGCGCGGCGGCGAGCGCTGACCGGTCGATCCCCAGACCCGCGAGTTGCTGAACCGAAAACTCGACAAAGATTTTTTCGTCCTGTGCGCCGAGGATCTCGATTTTCGCGACGTCCGGTACCTGCTTCAAGCGCGAGCGGATGTCCTCGGCATAATCCTTGAGCTCACGATGTGTAAACCCGTCCGCCGTGACGCCGTAAATAATCCCGAATACGTCGCCGAACTCGTCATTGAAGCCCGGTCCCACCACGCCGGCCGGCAAGGTGTGACGAATATCACCAATGCTCTTTCGAACATGGTACCAGATGTCGGGTATCTGCGCGGCGGTCGTCTCCCCCTTCAGATTGACAAAGATCGTCGTCTTGCCGGGACTGGTGTAGCTGTGCAGAAAATCGAGGCTCGGCGTCTCCTGCAGCGTGCGCTCGAGCCGGTCGGTGACCTGCAGCAACGTGTCATCCAACGTCGCGCCTGGCCACCCCGCTTGCACGACCATCGTCTTGATGACAAAGGGCGGGTCCTCGTCGCGCCCGAGCCGGTAGAAGGCGCCTAGCCCGGCAATCGTCGCGGCGATCATCATAAAGACGACAAATGAGCGGTGCTCGAGCGCCCACTTCGACAGGTTGAACTGCATCTAGGAGGACGATCCGAGAAGGCGAACCTTCTGGCCTGGATGCAGCGCCTGGACCCCAGCGGTCACGACGATGTCCCCCGTTTCGAGACCTTGAGCAATGACTACGGTCCCCGGGTCGTGACGCAGCAATTCCACATTTCGCATCGACACCGTCAGGCCTTTAGGATCGACGATCCACACGGCGGGTTGCCGGTTGAGCTCCGTCAGCGCACTCGCGGGGATGGTGATGACCGGTTCGGATGCCAGCTTGACGCTGCCTGTAACCGTGGCGCCCAGTCGCATCGCTTCCGGCGGGTCGCTGAGACCGACCTTGACCTCGAAGGTCCGGGTGACCGGGTCGGCCTGTGCCGCCACCTCCCGCACTCGTCCGGTCGCAACGGCGCTCGGATCGTCGGTAAGCCTCACGGTGATTTCCGAGTCGTTCGGCGCCGAGCGCAGCAGTTGGGCCGGCACGTCGAAGACGGCGTCGCGCCCGCCCTGCCGGGCAAGGCGAACGATCATCTGCCCGGCCTGTACCACCTCGCCCGGTTCCGCGCCCCGTGCCGTCACCGTTCCCTCGGCATCCGCGGTAAGCGTTGTCCAGCTGACACGGTCTGTTGCGATCTCCAATCGAGCCTCGGCGTCATCGACCTGCGATTGTGCATTTTGCAGCGCCTTCTGTGCCTGGTCGAACCGGGCTCGGGGCGTATGGCCATTCGCCAGCAACTGCCGCTGGCGTTCGAAGTCGGCTCGTGCATAGTTCAATTGCCCCTGCGCCGCGGAGAAAGCTGATTGGGCCGAACGCAGAGCACTGAGCTCGTTCTCGGGATCGAGCTTGGCCAGCACCTGTCCTGCCTTGACCCGATCGCCGACATTAACCGGTCTTTCGATCACCCGCCCGCCGAGGCGAAAGGCAAAGGCTGGCTCGTCGTCGGCCTGGATGTGCCCGGTCAAAACCACGGTTTCGGCGCCCTCTCCCTTCGCAGCAATCACCGTCCGTACGGGGCGTATCTCCGGCGCCTCGACCTTGCTGTCCGGCTTGCATGAGGCCAGCACAAGGACAAAGCAAGTGAGGACCAGACAAATCCACCAAGGACTATGTGTTTTCACTGAAGATTTCTCGCGGGATGCCTAAATTGGTTTGCACGGCGCAAGGAGAATCGTTCTCCTGAATCTTGGTTGAGCAGAACGACGACCGAACAACGTTTATATCTAAGAAAGATTGCGGTCATATGTCTAGTGTGTCAAACAGAATCAATAATGGCATCGCGGTGGTTTGAGGGCATGCGGCCTAAAGCTGGCGAAATTTCCAGACGCGCAGTCTCGTCTCGGGTAACCGCGGCAGTGACCACCGCTGCATCGAGGTTCGGCTTTCGCCTCAGCGGAAAATCAAGCTGCGGCACTGTGGTCGTCGCCTTCTCCGCGATCCTGATGCTGCTCAGCGGGTGCGGTGATGACGGCGTCATCTCCCGCTTCATGTTGAAGCCGGACCATATCATCGTCGAGCGACGCCCTGACGCCGCTTACGATCAGCTCTTCCCTTATTACGTGGAACTGTGCGCGACCAGCCAATTTCGCTCCAAATTGAAAGGAGAGGGTGGAGTCGCAGGCCATGCCGTCATGTACATCAAAGGCGCCTGCAAAGATGAGGAGGCGCCCTATCCGCAACTGCGGCGATGCCGGGTCGCAGCGAGCGAGTTCAATGATCCCGAACATGGTGCGGGGGTGAGCGTGGGGCGCTGGTTCCGCAACGTCAACTGGGTGGCGATTCCGGGCTACGAGCTTTTCTATAAGGGCAATCTCAAATTTGGCGAGCGTCTGACCCAGGCCCATTTCGAGGGGACTGCACGCGACGCAATCCAGAAGGGCATCTACAAGGGGGTCGAGTTTCACGATTACCCGTCGGCGAACCCCGCCGGGGGTCTCGAGAATTTTGTCGCGACCGAAGGCATAGGCACCGATTTCGCATTGCAGTTTGCCCGCTCCGTCTTCTGCGCGCGCCTTCCCATTGCCGAGCCGATGCTGGACGAGATCATCGCGTTTCTGAACGACAAGAACCGCGAATACGTGGAAGGTGAGGCCGACTACAATTGGAGCGTTTGGGCTGACAACTGCGCCCATACCTTGCGCAACGCACTGGCAGCCGCGAACATTTGGACCCCGCTGTCGGTGCAGGCGGTGAAACTCCGCCAGATATTCAATCTCGCCGTGCCGGCAAACGAGTTCGTCAACCTGGCCGAGCTCGGCACCTCAGGGAACATCGGTGACTACCGTGAGATCCAGCGTGACAGACCCGAGCGAGACGCGCTGTACGAATTTCACTGGCTGCCCACGCGCCAGGGCGCGCTGCTGAAGACCCTGCCGGTCCACGAGCCGAACGACCTTTATGACACGACATTCCGGCTCTTCACGCTGCAGTCGCCCTTTCGAATGGGCAGGACGCAGCGAGCGATCGATCTGTTGTCGGACGAGCGCTTCGTGAATTTGAATGCGAATCTGCGTTATTTCCGCGACAAATACGACACCATCCTCGCCAGCCATAACCAACGGCGCGACATGCTCACCAGTGTTCGCGGCTCGCCGTACCGCCGAATCGAGCGAATATATTACGAGTACATTGAGGCGCAGCGCGTCGAAGTCGATTCCATGCTGGGCCGGCTTTCGGAACTGGAGGATCATACCGATGGACCAAAGTCCAAATAGGCTACTGTCCAAAAAGCATGCCAAAGAGTTCGGCTATGAGTCAATCTACCCGCCGGCATACGCGCCGAGCATGAGCAGCAGCAATGCGTAAAGCTGTGGCAGGACGTTGATCTGCAGCGCGGCTGGATAGTTTATCGCGGCACGAAGCGCAACAAGAAGCCACCGATTGATGTTACGCCAGAAGTCCGGCGATCGCGCCGCTCATGCAGGTGGCGATCGTGCCCGACAAGATCGAGCGCAGACCCAGCGCGGTAATTTCGCGGCGCCGCTCGGGCACCATCGCGCCGAGCCCGCCGACCAGGATGCCGAGCGATCCGAAATTGGCAAAGCCGCACAGCGCATAGGTGAGGATCAGCCGCGATTGTGGCGCGAGCGCTCCCTCCGGCAGCTTGGCGAACTCGACATAAGCGACAAACTCGTTCAGCACCGTTTTGGTGCCCATGAGGGCCGCCGCCTGAGCGCTGTCGGCCCAGGGAATGCCGATCAGCCACATCACCGGACGGAACGCGAGGGCGAACAGCTCCTGCAAAGTGAGGCTGCCGGGCAACTGGCCGAGGGCCATGTTGACGAGTGCGACCACCGCGACGGTCACCAAGAGCACGGTGACGATACCGACCAGCGGCGCCACGCCGTCTCTAGTACCCCGTATCAACGCATCGAAAGCGCCGGCGGGCTCCTCGCCGATGCTAATCTCGGCGCGGTCCTCGCCAGGCCCGAACGGGACCATCAGCGCTGCGACCGCCAGCGCTGCCGGGGTGCTGATGACCGAGCAGATCAGGATGTTTCCCAACGCATTCGGGATGATTGGGCCCAGCATTGTCGCATAGACCACCATCACCGTGCCGGCGACGCCGGCCATGCCGCAGCTCATGACCGCGAACAGCTCGCCACGCTGCATGCGCGCGAGATAGGGGCGGATCAACAGCGGCGCCTCGATCATGCCGACATAGATGTGAACCGCGGCGCCGAGCGCGAGCGCGCCCGATATACCCATGCTTCGGCGCAACACCCAAGCGAAGGCCTGGGTCACCCGCTGCAACACGCCCCAATAGTACAAGAGCGCGGAGAGCGCGCTGATGATAAGCACCAACGGCAGGACCTTGAAGGCGAGGATGAAACTCGCGCCAGGAGAGGTCTCGGCGAAGGGCAGCTTGCCGCCGCCGAGATAGCCGAAGACGAATGAGGTGCTCTGGTCGGTCGCCTCCTGCAATGCCAGCGCCGCCCGGTTGAACAACAGCAACACCCGCGAGGCAGGAGGGAGTCGCAGCAATTCAGACGGAAGGCGCGCCTTAATCTGGCGTTCAGGGTGAGGACGTCATAATGTTACTTTCGTAGAGTTGGACAGGCTCCTGAATTGCCGACATGACAGACCCTGACTTGTATGGGAGTTTTTCTGTCAAGTGGTTTTTTGGTTTGTTGCGGTTCCTTGTTTGGAGC
>Ga0310915_10000092_pt1 | contig 42495 bp, 31 predicted proteins | sample GREbulkMGAN111_FD_202508 | JGI IMG/M metagenome (GOLD analysis project Ga0310915, IMG submission 202508) | Lab enrichment of tropical soil microbial communities from Luquillo Experimental Forest, Puerto Rico - GRE.bulkMG.AN111 | ecosystem: Environmental > Terrestrial > Soil > Tropical forest >...
ATCGTATTGGATACCGGCATTCCGATCACGATGATCCCGCTTGATGTCACGCATCACTTGCTCAGCACGCCGACGCGAGTCGCGGCGCTGCGCGCGCTGGGCAATCGCTGCGGTCCGGCGGTGGTCGGACTGCTGTCCGCATTTGAAGAAAACCGGCGCGCGAAGGGCAGTGCGCGTCCCCTGGCTCTCCACGACCCGGCAGTGATTGCCTATCTGCTGCGCTCGGCTCTTTACGAGGGACGCCACGTCAATGTCGCGATCGAGACGCAAAGCCCGCTGACGATCGGCATGACGGTCGTTGATTGGCGGGGCGTTACCGGCAGAAAACCCAACGCGCGGTTTATGAACACGGTCGATGTCGACGGCTTTTACGAACTTCTGACGGAGAAGCTCGCGCACCTACCTTAGCCGGGTTTCTTGCTCTAAACTGATCGCGCCAACCCAGAAAAAGGGAGTGAGGTTGATGATCTTTGAGATGCGGACCTACCGGTTGCAGCCCGGCTCGGTGCCGGAGGTCGAGAAACAGTTTGGCGAGGCGCTCACCGAGCGCGTCAAGGTGTCGCCGCTCGGCGCTTTCTTTCATACGGAAGTCGGGCCGCTTAACCATATCATCCATATCTGGCCCTATGACGACCTCCAGCACCGCACGCGGGTGCGCTCGCAATCGATCGCGAACTGGCCGCCGAAGATCCAGGAATTCATTGTTGAAATGGAGAGCAAGATCGTCGTTGCGGCGCCGTTCTGCCCGGCGTTCACGTCGCGGCAACACGGCAACCTCTACGAGATCCGCACCTATACGATGCTGCCCGGCGTCACTCAGCAGGTCGTCGAACGTTGGGCCGAGAGGATCGAGGGGCGCGTGAAGCTGTCGCCGTTGGCGGCGGCCGGCCACACCGAGCTCGGGCCGCTCAACCAGTGGATCCACATCTGGGCCTATAAGGATGCGGCGGAGCGTTTCCGCATCCGTGACGAGGCTCGCGCAGCAGGGGCCTGGCCCCCCAACACGCGCGGCATGTTTATAAAGCAGGAAAATATGCTGGTCGTCCCGTCGTCGTTCTCGCCGTTGCGCTAACGGCACCAGGCTCAGTGCCCGTCGCGGAGCCGTGGTGGCTCCGGCGGCGGGCCGGGACGGAACAGCCCGAAAAAATTCTCGAAGATCCCGCCGCCGCTGCGCGACGGCGCTTCAGCCACTACGCCGGCAAGCGGCAACGGAGCGGCCGGCAGAGGCCGCAACGGCATTGTCCGCGTCGCGGCCAGCATGAACCGGCGCCAACTCAGCGCAGGCAATGAACCACCCGTCACCTTGGCCATCGGCGTATTGTCGTCGTTGCCGAGCCAGACCCCAGCAACGAGGTCCGCGGTGTAGCCGATAAACCACGCGTCTTTATATTCCTGGGTGGTGCCGGTCTTGCCGGCTGTCGGACGAGGGAGCGCGGCGCTGCGGCCGGTGCCGTGGCCGATGACCGCGCTCAACATTTCGTTCATTGTGCCGACCAAGTCCCCGCTGATTACTTGTCCGACCCCCGAACCGCTACGACGGAACACGAGCTTGCCGGCGCCGTCACGGATCTCGACGACGCCATGCGGCCACACACCGTTTCCGCCATTGGCGAACGGCGCATAGGCCGAGACCAGCTCAAGCAGGTTCACCTCATTGGTGCCGAGCGCAAGGCTCAACTCCGGCGCGAGTGGCGAGAGAACGCCGAGGCGATGTGCGACCGCGACGACATTAGCGAGGCCGGCGCGCTGGGCGACCTGAACCGCGATCGTGTTGACCGATTGTGCGAGCCCCTCGGTCAGGCTCATTGTGCCTTGGTAATGCCCGGTGTAGTCCCGCGGCTGCCAATTGCCGATGCGGATTGGTGCGTCGACAAATTGGTCGAAGGGCTGCAGACCGGCTTCGAGGCCCGCGAGATAAACGAACGGCTTGAACGCCGATCCCGGCTGCCGCTGGGCCTGCGTCGCACGGTTGAACTGGCTGCGGTCGTAGTCGCGGCCACCGACCATGGCCCGCACCGCGCCGTCCGGCGACATCGCCACGAGAGCACCTTGCGTCACCGCCTTTCTGCCGCCCTCTCGAGCGATGACATCGGCGATCGCAGCCTCGGCCTCGGCCTGCATGCGCGGATCCAGCGTCGTGACGACGGTGAGGTCACGACCCCCGGTACTGGCAAGCTCACTGAGCTGCTCGGTCACCCAGTCTGCGAAGTAACGCGCTCCCGGTCGGACGGCGGCGACCTCGGCCAGGGACCCGCCTCGCTCGATTGCGGCCGCGGCCTCATTGCGGGTGATGAAGCCGCCATCGACCATGTTGGCGAGCACCTGCTCGGTCCGCGCCGCCGCCTTGTCGCGGTCGCGGGTCGGGTTGAGCCGGGTCGGCGCCTTCAACAGACCGGCAATGGCCGCGCTTTCATAGAGGTTGGTATGCCTCGCCGATTTGTTGAAATAGCGGTGCGCGGCGGCGTCGACGCCGTAGGTGCCGGCTCCGAGATAGACCCGATTGAGGTAAATCTCGAGAATTTGATCCTTCGAGAAACGATGCTCGAGCCAGAGTGCAAGCAGAGTCTCCTGTACTTTGCGTGTGAGGTTCCTTTCGGGGGTCAGAAACACGTTCTTGGCCAGTTGTTGCGTGATCGTGCTGCCGCCCTGGACGACGCGGCCGGCGGAAAGATTGGCGAAGACCGCACGGATCAGCCCGACTGGATCGATCCCGAAGTGACTGTAGAACCGGTGGTCCTCGGTTGCGATTACCGCTTTCGGCAGGTAGGGCGACATTTCTTTCAGCCGCAACGGCTGCCCGTAGAGGTCGCCGTAAGTCGTCAGCAGGCTTCCGTCCGATGCCAGGATAGTAATGCTCGGACGCCGCTCCGCCCGTGTCAGCTCGCTGGTGTCGGGCAGGGTGAGTGCGAAATAGCCGAGCACGACGCCGGCTAAAATCACCGCCCACAGAAACAGCAAAACACAGAGCTTTGCGGGGCGCATCGGGAGGCGCCGCCCGACAGCACGCCGTCGCGGCAAACGCCTGGCTGGCGCCGCTCGCACGCGGTCCGCGGGGTCGAGCCGCAAATTTCGTTCAGCCATCGACCCCCGCCGGCGCTGTCTCGCGTTTCGACACGCACCCCCCGCCTAAACCGGTTCCCCCGTCGCCTGTGAGCGGCGCTATTGTCGATTATCGAGCAAACTGTGGCGGCGTTACGACAATGAATTTAACGCGAATGCCGCCGGCGTTGTAGGAATTGGAAGTCGAACAAAGCCGTTCTCACTGCAAGATGCAGGACGCGGCTCTTCAGGGAGGACTATAATGGCGCACAGCATCAAATTTCTCCTCCCGCACGATGCATCAGATCGGGGCGGCAGGGCATCATGGCATGCCGCGTACTGGTGGAGAGCATGGCGGAAGCGTCGCGGCCGAGTTCTTGGACGCAGCCCGATCGGCCGCCGAATCGCTGCTGAAAGAGCAGAAAGGGCAGGTCGCCGACACTTCGCAGGTGCGCTGCTTGCTGCGCTGCTCGCCGCAACAGCAGTCAGAGCACAGGTGCCTCCGCCACCTGCGCCGCCGTCCGAACCCGCCGAGATCAGCGCGTGCTTGTGTTTGCAGCAGTTGGTGGCGACGCTCTCGGCGGAAATGAACCAGAAGAAACAAGCGCTGGACGGAGTCAACCAACAGCTCTCCGACCTCGATGCGCAGCTGGCGCAGGCGCGGGCGAATCTAAACGTGAACGATCTCGACGCGGTCGCTCGCTACAAGGCGGTGCTCGAGCACCGCGATGCCGCCTATCGCCAATCGATCGGGCCCGTCCACGCCGATGCGACGCAGGCCACCGCGCGCTACAACGAGCGGGTCAACGAATACAACGCGCGATGCGCCAACCGGCCCTTCAACTCGGCGCTGGTTGCCGATATCCAGGCGCACTTATCGTGCCCGCGTGCTCGGTGAGTTCACGGACCGTGACGTTAGCCGCTTTCGGGATATAACGCTTCCGGCGCGACCTGGGGCTCGGCAATGACCGCCCACCCGCCCTCCCGCCATGCCGTGAAGAAACAGCTGCGCCGGCCGGTGTGGCAGGCGACGCCGGTCTGCTCGACCAACAGCAGCACCGCGTCGCCGTCGCAATCGAGGCGCAATTCGCGTAACCACTGGACTTGTCCCGAAGTCTCGCCCTTCCGCCACAGTCTGTTGCGGGATCGCGACCAGTAGCAGGCGCGGCCTTCGGCAAGGGTCGTGCGCACCGCATCGCGGTTCATCCATGCCAGCATCAGGATTTCGCCGGTGTCGTGTTGCTGCGCGACAGCCGGCACGAGACCGTCGGGACCGAACCGGATCTCGGCCAGCGCCATCTCGATCGGATCTTCCACCTGCCGTGTCCTTCCGCCGGTCGTCTCTATCCCAGGTCGGGATTAGGGTAGGCGCGGCGACCAAAGCAAGTCTGGCTTCATTACCTTCTGCCCGGCCGCCGAGCCGACCTCAGCTGCGCCACTCGAGCGTGCGCGGTTCGACCGGATTCTCGAAGGGCCGTTCCTCGGCGCGAGCCCGGCGGTATTCGCGCTTGAGACGAAAATACCATTTGGCTTGCGTATCGGCGTCGTCGATCAGTGTGAGCGGCGGATCGAAGCGCAGCCCCTGCTGCTGGCGCTCGACGATGTCGCGGTCCTGGCGCAGAAACGCGCGCACATAGCGGCGCAGAAACGGCTTCAACGCGCCCAGCCAAGGCGCGGTCCAATAGACGCAGTGATTAATCTCGCTCACCCGATCGTCCACCGGCGTGATCGCCGTCAGATTGCACACCAGATTCCCGCCGGCGCGAACGTGCTCGACGCGCACGCTCGGCAGCCGGAAGACGATCTCGGTTTCCGGCGCGCCGCCCAGCAGCCGATACGCGCGCGAGTTCTGCGACGGCGTGTGGCGGCACATCGTGAAGCCGAAGGGAGATGGGGTGAATGCTTTCGCTTTGTGGTGGATCGAACGGCGTGAGCGCCACCACCATGCGCGATGGACAAACGGCCCGTGCGCCGGATCCATCAGGCCGACGACGGCATGGTCGATCGCGGCGCTGAACCGGACGGTTTCGGCGAGGTTTGGTCGGCATTCACCAAATCCTTCGAGCACCGGGATCTGCGGAGCCCCGGCCGGGTTCTTGCCCAAATAAACCCACAAATTCCCCTGTATCTCACGTATAGGGTAGCTGCGAGTACGGATGCGCGCAGGAGCGAAGGCTTGACCCGGCACCAGCGACGGAATCGTGGTGCAGCGCCCGCTCGTGTCGAATCGCCAGCCGTGGTAGCAGCACTCGATCTCGCTTCCGTCGAAATGACCGGCGCTGAGCGGCATGCCGCGATGCGGACACGGGTCCCGCAGCGCAAACGCCGTACCGGCCGCATCGCGGCCGATCAGGATAGGCTCGCCGAGCATCACCTTTGGCAGCATTGACCTGCGGCGCAGCCGGCGGCTCGGCACGGCGTAGTACCAAGCCTCACGCAGCGGCGCGGCGGCGTCTTCGGGTCGTGCTCGGGCAGGTGGCTCCATGCCTCGCACTATAGCCGCTTTCGGTATACGGCCACCCGTTGCATGCGATCGGCTATCTTCCGGTCGCCACTCGGGCTATTTTCGCGGCAACTCGCTGATGATGAGCCTTTGTAACGCGTTGCCGCCGTGATCCGCGTCATCCGCCATCCTGGTCCCCGGTCGCACCATCCGTCGGGCTCGGTTCTCGCGATGGGCAATTTCGACGGGCTGCATCGCGGACATGCCGTACTGATCGGCCACACGCGCGATCTCGCGCGGGCAAAGGGCCGGCCAGCTGCGGTGCTGACTTTTGAGCCGCACCCGCGCAGCGTGTTCTTCCCTGCCACCGAGCCGTTCCGCCTCACGCCGTTCCGCGTCAAGGAGCGCGAGCTGGCGCGGCTCGGCATCGACCTCCTGTTCGTGCAGCACTTCGATATCGCCTTTTCGGCAAAGAGCGCCGAGGACTTCATCGCCGACGTAATTGTTGCAGCGGTCGGCGCCTCGCACGTCGTTGTCGGCTGGGACGCCACTTTCGGCAACCGCCGCCGCGGCAACCCCGAGCTGCTGCGGGCCGCGGGCGTACAGGACGGTTTCGGCGTGACCGTGGTCGAGCCCATACGCGGAGAGGATGAGACCGTCTATTCTTCGACGCATATCCGCGAGCTGTTGAAGGCCGGCAAGCCGCGCGAAGCGGCGGCGCTCCTCAGCCGGTTCTGGGAAATCGACGGCCGCGTCGCGGTTGGCGACAGGCGCGGCCGGACGATCGGGTTTCCGACCGCGAATCTTGGTCTCGACGATTATCTGCATCCAGCCTTCGGCGTTTACGCCGTGCGCGTCTGCGGCGACGGCGCCGACGATCCGCTCGCCGGCCGCACAGTGGGCGGCGTCGCCAATATCGGTTTGCGCCCGACGGTGGGCGGCCTTGTGCCGCGGCTGGAGGCGCATCTTTTCGATGTCGATGTCGATCTCTACGGGCGCCATCTGCGCGTCGCGCTCATCGATTTCATCCGACCCGAGCAGAAATTCGCTGGCCTCGACGCACTGAAGGCGCAAATCGCGGCCGACGCCGCCCGCGCACGCGCCATTCTCGCCACCGCCCCGGGATCGATTTAGCGGCAGGAGAGCGATGCTTGCTCTAATCGCAACGATCCTAAAACCGCCACAATTGTGGGCCATACTCTCGCCTTGTCAAGGATGGCGGTACAATTTAAAGTAGATTTTGCTCCAGATTCGCTGCAGATTGCAGCAAACGTTAATTATCATCTCAATTTTTGATTGTATTGGCAGCCCGATACCAGCGGCACCTTCGTTGACGGGGTTGACGGCCTTCCCCATATTTGCCGCTCGTTTCGGAAAGTGCCGTGTCAATGCCGACGGATTATCGTCCGACCGTCTTCCTGCCCAAGACCAGCTTCCCGATGCGCGGGGATTTGCCCAATCGTGAGCCCCAGATCCTCGCGCGCTGGGAGGAAATCGGGCTCTATCGTCGGCTGCGCGAGGCGTCGAAGGGCCGCGAAAAGTTCATCCTTCACGACGGCCCTCCCTATGCCAATGGCGACATTCATCTCGGCACCGCGCTCAACAAGATCCTGAAGGACGTGGTCAACCGCGCGCAGCAGATGCTCGGCAAGGATGCGCCCTTTGTGCCGGGCTGGGACTGCCATGGTCTGCCGATCGAGTGGATAGTCGAGGAAAAGTACCGAGCCAATAACCGCTCGAAAGACAGCGTCCCGATCGACCAATTCCGCCGCGAGTGCCGCGAGTTTGCGGCGCATTGGATCGAGGTGCAAAGGCGCGGCTTCAAACGGCTCGGGGTCGTCGGCGATTGGGACAACCCCTATACGACGATGGCCTACGCGGCTGAGGCGCAGATCGTGCGCGAAATCGGCAAATTCCTCCTTAGCGGGGCGCTCTATAAGGGTTCGAAGCCCGTCCTGTGGTCGGTCGTCGAGCAGACCGCGCTCGCCGAGGCTGAAGTCGAATATCACGACCACAGATCGACGACCATATGGGTGCGTTTTCCGATCCTGCGCGCCGATCGGCCGTCACTGCGGGGCGCCGCGGCACTGATTTGGACGACGACCCCTTGGACCTTGCCGGGCAATCGCGCGATCGCCTTCAGCGCGGGTGTCGATTACGTCGTCATCCGCGTCGACGCAATGGCCGAGGGCAGTCGCGCCCAGGCCGGCGAGACTTTGCTGGTGGCCGAAACATTGGCGACGGAGGTCGCGGCGCGCGGTGGGATCGATTCCTATTCGGTTATTGACCGTTTCTCCGGCGAGCGACTTGCGGGGACGATGGCGGCGCATCCGCTGCGCGGGCGAGGTTACGATTTCGATGTCCCGCTGCTGGCAGCCGGGTTTGTCGAAGCCGACCAAGGGACCGGGCTCGTACATATCGCCCCCGGACATGGCGCCGACGACTTCGAGCTCGGCCAGGCAAACGGGCTGTCCGTCTCGGACACGGTTTCCCCGGAAGGCGTCTATCTGTCCGATGTACCGCTCTTCGCCGGCCGTTCGATCTACCGCCCGGATGGCAAGCCCGGCGATGCGGACGCAGCCGTGATCGCTGCGATCGATGCTGCCGGAGCGCTGCTCGCCCGTGGCACGTTGGTGCATTCTTATCCGCACTCCTGGCGCTCGAAGGCACCGCTGATCTTTCGCACCACGCCGCAATGGTTCATCAGCCTCGAGGCGAATGGATTGCGGCAGAAGGCCTTGGCAGCGATTGCCGAGACGCGTTGGATACCGCCGCAGGGCAGGAACCGCATCGAGGCGATGGTTGAGAGCCGGCCGGACTGGTGCGTCTCGCGCCAGCGTGCGTGGGGTGTGCCGATCACCGTGTTCGCGCACCGCAAGACCGGCGAGCCGCTGCGCGATCCTGCTGTCGTCGAGCGCGTTGCCGCAGCGGTCGAGCGTGATGGCGCAGATATCTGGTTCAGTGCCGAGCCGGCCCAGTTTCTCGGGAATGCCTACGATCCCGCCGAGTGGGAAAAGGTTACCGATATCATCGAGGTGTGGTTCGATTCGGGCTCGACCCATGCTTTTGTGCTCGAGCAGCGGCCGGAGCTTGAATGGCCTGCCGATCTTTATCTCGAGGGCTCGGACCAGCATCGAGGCTGGTTTCAATCTTCGTTGATCGAGGCCTGCGGCACCCGTGGGCGCGCCCCCTACAAAGCCGTGCTGACCCACGGCTTCTTTATGGACGAAGAGGGGCGCAAGATGTCGAAATCACTCGGCAACGTCATTGCGCCGCAGGAGATCATAGAGCGAAGCGGCGCCGATATATTGCGCGTATGGGCGGTCGGCTCCGATTATACCGAGGATATCCGCATCGGCTCGGAAATCCTCAAGCATCACACCGATGTCTACCGCCGCCTGCGCAATACGCTGCGCTATCTGCTGGGCGCGCTCGACGGTTATTCGGTGGCAGAGGCGGTTGCGGTCGAGGCCATGCCCGAATTGGAGCGCTGGGTTTTGCACCGCCTGGCCGAACTCGACCAACTGGTACGCCGCTCGGTCGAGGCATTCGATTTCCATGGCATGTTCACAGCAGTGCACAATTTCTGCGCAGTGGATCTGTCAGCTTTCTATTTCGACATCCGCAAAGACCGGCTCTATTGCGATGCACCGGATGACGTCCGCAGGCGATCGGTGCGGACGGTGTTCGACCACTGCCTTGACTGCCTCGTCCGCTGGCTTGCCCCGGTGATTTGTTTCACCGCCGAGGAGGCTTGGCTCGCCCATCATGGTGACGCGCCGAAAAGCAGCGTCCATCTCGAGCTCTTCGCCGATGTGCCACCGACGTGGCGCGACGACGAGCTCGGCGAACGCTGGGCGCGGTTGCGCGATTTGCGTCGCGTCGTGACCGGCGCGCTCGAGCTCGAGCGTGGGGCGAAGCGTCTGGGGTCGAGCCTGCAGGCCGCCGTCGAGCTCTTCATCCCGGCGGTGCTGGCCCAGCAGCTCCGTGATGTCGATCTTGCGGAGCTCTGCATCACTTCGGCAGGAACGGTGCGGCCGGAGCCGGCGCCGGAAGGTGCCTTCACGCTTCCCGATGTTCCTGATGTCGGCGTGCAGGTGTCGGCCGCACCGGGGAATCGATGCGAGCGCTGCTGGAGGGTGCTGCCGGAGGTCGGCCAGGTGCCGAGCCACACCGACCTGTGCCATCGTTGCGCAGTAGTGGCCGGGTGATGCTGGCGCGCGGCCTCGCAACGGCGGTTGTCGTTGTCGTTCTCGATCAGCTGACCAAGGCCGCGATTCTCGCCTCCCTTGCGGGGGACGGGGTCAGCGGGCGCGCAACGATCACCTCGTTCTTTAATCTCGCCCTGACCTACAATCGCGGGATCAGCTTTGGCCTGTTCAACGGCAGCGCCGGGCTCAACGCTCTCGTTTTTTCGGTTGTGGCGATCGCCATTGTCGGGGTCTTGGTCTATTGGCTGAGCCGCGCTTCGAGTCCACTGCTTGCCGTCGCGATCGGGCTCATCATCGGCGGGGCCGTGGGTAATGTCCTCGATCGGGTTCGCCTTGGCGCGGTTGTCGATTTCCTCGATTTCCATCTCGGCGCTTCGCATTGGCCGGCCTTCAACTTGGCCGACAGCGCGATTTGCATCGGCGTCGCGGCAATGCTGCTCGACGGCTTGGTTCTGCGCCGCGAAGCGCATTGAAGAGTTGGGCTACGAGCTTGCTTGTGGTGCGCGAAGCGGATTAAATGGAGGCCGGGGAAGGGTTAGTGCCATGTCTTTTCATTGTCGGTCGCGCAGCGGCCGCCGAGCTGTTTTAGCAGCGAGCGCGCTTTGTTCAGCGGGAGCTTTATTGATTTCGGGGTGCACCGATCTAAAAAAGGCGATCGGCCTCGAAAAGAGTTCGCCCGACGAGTTCGCAGTCGAATCTCGTGCACCGCTCGAGATGCCGCCCGATTTCGACCTGCGCCCGCCGCAGCCCGGCGCATCGCGGCCGCAGGAGAAGAGTTCAAACAAGCTCGCCCGCCAGGTCATCGAAGACGCCGGACCTGGCGAACCGGGTAAGCAGGCTCCCGATTTCCGCCTGCGCCGGTCCGAGGACGGGCTGCCGGATATCGGTGCGCCGAGTGGGCAAGCACCCGATCCGAACGCCCGGGTCGCCGACCAGAGCTTGTCGAAGAAGCTCCTCGATTACCAGAATAGCGGCGATGCAACCGCTCCGGTCGAGAAGCGCGAGACCACGCCGCTCAAGGACGTTTATTGAGCGCATCGATTCGCGTCGGGATCGGCGGTTGGGTTTACCCGCCGTGGCGCGGCGTCTTCTACCCCGCGGGCCTGCCACAGGCTCGCGAACTCGGCTTTGCCAGCCGCCAGGTCACCGCGATCGAGATCAACGGTACGTTCTACGGTGCGCAACGGCCGGCGAGTTTCCGCCGGTGGTACAGCGAGACGCCCGAGGACTTTGTCTTCTCCCTCAAGGGACCACGCTACGCAACACATCGCCGGGATCTCGCGACCGCGGCCCCCTCGGTCGACCGCTTCTTCGCCAGCGGCGTGCTCGAACTGCGCGAGAAGCTCGGCCCCGTCCTGTGGCAATTCGCGCCATGGATGCCCTTCGATGAGCCCGGCTTCAACGCGTTTCTTCAATCGCTGCCGCAGCGCCTCGACAGCCGCGCGATACGCCACGTCGTCGAAATCCGTCACCGCAGCTTCGGAGCGCCCGCGTTTACCGAGCTGTTGCGCCGCCATGGGGTTGCACTCGCCTTCGTCGACGACGACGACTATCCCGCTTTCGACGAGGTGACCGCCGATTTCGTCTACGCCCGCCTGCGCCGCTGTGCCGAAGGCGAGCCCACCGGTTACGCGCCCGACGCGCTCGATCGGTGGGCGGAGCGCTTCCACGGGTTGCTGGCACAGGGCGGTCGGGATTGCTTTGTCTATTTCATCAATGGCGCCAAGATTCGCGCGCCCGCCGCCGCCCAGGCTCTCCTGCGAAGACTGTTGGCCGAATAGGGATCCACGACCACGCTGTCGAGCAAATTTACTCCGGCACCAGCAGCAGGTTGTGGGCATCGCCTGCCCGAAACGGCGGATCGACTGCAGCATAAGCCTGCCAATTGGCCTCGGCCATGCCGTGATCAAGAAGAATGCCGAGCATCCGATAGCCGAGCGCATGTAACCGGCGATGAATTGCTTCAGGGTCTCCCTCACCTTCATGACCGGTTTCGAGCACCAGGACGGGGCGATAACGGTCGAGGAGCGCGGCGGCGCCATCGAGCACCCGGCGCTCGTGTCCCTCGACATCGATCTTGACGAGGTCGAGCCGATCGAGGCGACACTCGTCAGCCAGTGAATCGAGGCTGCGCAAGGGAACCTCAAGGGCCTCCTGACCAGCGCAAGCGAACCCGATCCGCGCGGTACCGGTATCGGTGCGCGCCGAGGTCACGACTGGCACGGCAAACCCCACTGCGCCATCGTGGTCGCCGATAGCGCAGCGGATCACCTCGGCCTGTCGGAGGCCATTGGCCGCCAGCGTCGCTTCGAGGGCTGCCGCGCTCCGCGGCCCTGGTTCGATGGCAAGCACTCGCCCCGTCGCACCAACCGCGCGGGCGATTGGCACGGTCCACTCCCCGAGACTGGCGCCGATGTCGACTGCAACCGCACCCGGACGCAGAAAGCCGAGGGCTGCGGGGTGGGCGCGCGGCGGGTGCAGCAGCGCATGTCGCCCGCGGGCATCGAGCGGCGCCGGCACATTGACCAGATCGCCGGTGCGGTGGAGGACAAAGCCACCGGGCCAGTCTCGCTCGAGCCGCGTGAGCAGACGCTTTTCGCGCCATCGCCTGACGAGGCGCGCGCCCGGTGGCTCCGGCTCTCCCGGCGGGCGCAGCTTCCAAAGCGCCTTGAGGAGGGCCATCATGGTGCGCAGATCGCCGTGACCTCTTCGGAGATGTTTGATGAGCATGTTCGATCTAACCGGACGCGTCGCTGTCGTCACCGGCGGCAATGGCGGGATCGGGCTCGGCATGGCCAAGGGGCTTGCCGCGGCCGGCGCCGCTGTCGTCCTTGCGGCGCGCAACGCCGAGAAGGCCGAGGCGGCGGTTGCCGAGCTCGGCGGCAAGAGCGTCTTCATCGCGCTCGATGTCGCCGACGAGGCCTCGTGCCGGGAAATGATCGCGCGGGTGGCGGAGCGGTCCGGGCGGCTCGATGTCCTCGTCAATAATGCCGGAACCTCGATCCGCAAGCCGCCGCAGAACTATACCGCGGCAGAATGGCATGCGGTGCTCGAGACCAATCTGACCGGCGCGTTTCTTTGTTCGCAAGCCGCACACCCAATCATGAAAGGAAGCGGCGGCGGCAAGATGATCAACATCGGTTCGATGTTCGCGTTGTTCGGCTCCGGCTATGCCGCGCCCTACGCCGCCAGCAAAGGCGCGCTGGTCCAGTTGACGAAATCGCTGGCGGTCGCCTGGGCCGAAGACAACATCCAAGTAAATGCCGTCCTGCCGGGGTGGATCGATACTGAGCTAACTCGCGACGCGCGCCGGCAGGTCGCAGGGTTGCACGAACGGGTGCTGGCGCGCACGCCGGCCGGCCGCTGGGGCGTCCCCGAGGATCTCGCCGGCATCGCGGTCTTCCTCGCCTCCGCCGCTTCGGATTTCATCACCGGCGCCGCGATCCCGGTCGACGGCGGATTCTCGGCGATGGGTTGAAGCCGCGGGCGTCATTAATGGACGAGCGGCTCCAGCGCAATCGTGCTGCTATAGTCACCGCGGATCTTGGCGATCGCCTCGGCGAGCTTCGCCCGGATCTCGTCGCGGCACACCGCATCAGGCAGCCTGACGGTGATCTCGCGGCGCACCGTTATGGTCTGGCTCTCGCGGTTCCACTCCGATTGGTAGTGTAGATAGGGATTTTCGACGGTCTTGCCGGTCGGCAGCGAGTTGACGTTCCGCCCCGGCGGGAGGGTCAGCGACAGTACCTCGATTTGGTGTCCAGAAAAACAAGGGGTCGGCGCCGCTTTCGGCAGTGTCCAGGAGCCAATGAGAAACTCGCCCGGACGAACCAGCATCGGGACCCCTTCGGGCGGTCCAAATGCCTTGCCGTCGAGAAATTCCGGCCGCGCTTCGAGCTCGAAGGATGCCGAGAATGCGTAGACGGGGGCGAGGCGATCGCGAGGCGGATCGAACTGGAAACTCGCTGTGCCATGCCAGCCGCGACTTTTGAAATATATTTCCGCCCACTGTGATTGTCCGCGTGCCTCGACGCTGGCAGCCAGTTGCCGAAGGCTGATCCCGAACGGTCCCGAGGCAACCGTTATTGACTGGCCCGATACGGTGCCGTCGGGCATCAGCTGCGCCGTGGTCTGCAACTTTTCTTCATTTTCGTCGGTCACGACCAGCGGCAGCGTGTCAAGGAAAGCGCTGGGCTCGGCGGCGACCGCGACCGGCTTGCCGTATTCGCTGGCCGTCAATGTCCCGAACGGCGCCACGCCGACGGTCGAATCGGCGTAGAGGTTGAACTCCGGCAGGTAGCTCAGCACGTGGTTGAAGGTGGCGGGGGTGGCCGCTTCCGGAAGCCGGTAGCGATTGCCGTTGTTGATCAGTACCGGCGCGCTCGCGATGCCCTTGGCCGCGAGCAGCGCCTCCAGCACCACGACGTGGTCCTTGCAGTCACCGTAGCCGTTTTCGAGGATTGCGGCCGCGGCATGTGGCTCGTAGCCGCCATTGCCGAGGAAGATCGCGACGTAGCGGACGTGCTTGGATACCCAATCGTAGATCAGATGCGCCTGCTCGCGCCGGTCGGTCGTTCCCGCAGTGATCTCGTCGGCGAGGGCCTGGATGCGCGGCGTCACCGCCGCCTTGCCGTCCGCCATCCGCCGATAGGCGGCCGCCACGGCGGCATAATCGGCAAAGGTCGAGATCGTATATTGCGGATCGGTATCCCATGGCGACAGGGCCGCGGCTGCGGCGGCCGGCGGCAGCGGGTTCCGGTAAACAAAGATGTGCGTCGTGTTGTCTCCGGCTTCCTCGATGTGGTGCTCGACATCGCGCGCCTCGATGTGCGCCGTCATTGCCTTCGGTAAAGTAACCCTCTCCTGCACATCTTCGAACGCCCACTCGCGCTGAAAGACATCGCCGCCAAAGAACTGGCCGGCGAAGGACGGCCTGTGGCTGCGCTTGATCGTGAATACCACGGTGTCTCCGGGCGCGACGTCCGGAAAGACCACAACCTTCTGCTTGCGGTCGGTAAACATCGGCACGCGTGGCGAGCCGGGCGGCGCCTGCGGGAAGATCCGGCTCCGATCGACCTGAAGAACCCTGCCGTCCGTTTTGCGGGTGAAAGCTTCCGCGATCTCTGCCGTTTCCAGACTCTCGCTGTACTCGAGCGTATGCTGGGCGATCTTTTGCGCGGCGCTCTGATTGGTCGCGAGCCTCTCGACATGGAACGTCGTCGTGTAGGTGCCGTCGGCCGCGACGACCTCATCGACGGTCATGGTTTTTACAATGACCGCGGGTTTCGGCGGGGATGTTTCCGCGAACACCCCGCTCGACGCTGCCAACGCAGCGAAAGTCATCGACAGGGCGAGGAGAATACCGTGGCCGCGCACAGCCCGATCTCCACCGGCTGCTTTCCCGGGGATGATGCTATCACGTTTCGATCATCCGATCCGGCTTCAATCGCGGCTTGCTGGCAGCCGGTTGCAATCCGAAATTGTCTCGATTCTTTCTCTCTCTAAATCTGCAGCAAATCAGCAGCGAGATTTCTCCTTAAGGGTGTAATTGCGATAAACGCGAACTCGGCGATCGCGGCCCTACCGGGTCATATGTTCCGCACGCTTGTTTCTGCAGGGAATCTACAGGTGTTAACCATTTACAAAATTACATCTTGCTTGTATAGCACGGAATTCGGCAATTTGCAAGTTCGACGCTTGGTACCCGGTTCGAAGGGCGACCCTCGATCCGATAGGCGTCATTGAGCGCGCGCCCAGCGGGAGTGCATAGCGGCCATTTGGTCAAGCACTCGGCGCGCCTCCTTCGATAACGCGGAAAGCCGCTTGACTACCTGCAAGCGGCACGTTGTAGGCCACGACCGGTTGGGTGAGGCCCTTCAAGGCGAGCGCACCGACCTGTTCGGTTGCGACGCTTCCCCTTAGCGCGACGTTGACGCGCTGACTGAGCAGAATTTGGCCGTCCTTGGCCTCAGCACAAAGACGGGCGGCGACATTGCACACCGTGCCGATCGCCGTATAGCCGGAGCGCTCGGAGAACCCGATCTGGCCGAGCGTCGCATAACCCTGGGCAATACCGGCGCCAAACCCCAGATCGCGGCCACGCTCGCGCCAGTCGGCGATCAGCGTGCCGGCCGCCTCGCGCATCGCCACTGCCATCTTGACCGCGCGCTCGGCTGGGTCCGGGATCGGCACAGGATCGTTGAAGAAAACCATGATCCCATCGCCGGAGAATTGGTCGAGCGTGCCCTCGAACTGGCTGACGAGCGGTCCCAGCGCTCCGTGGTATTCGCGCAGGAAATCCAGCACTTCCTCGGGCTCGGCCGTCTCGGTAAAGGCGGTGTAGCCACGCAAATCGCAGAACACGACGACGATCTCGCGGCGATGGCTTTCGAGGATCTTCTCGTCGCCGTGCGAGACAATGAGTTCGGCCAGCTGCGGCGCGAGAAACCGCTTCAGCCGCCCGACCCGCCCCAGCTCCTCGACCTGTTCGGCGACCCGCGCTTCCAGACCGCGGTTCAGCTCCGCTACTTGATCGGTGCGCTCGTGCAATTCGCCGATCAGCCGCGCGTTCTCCATTGCGATGACCGCTTGCGCGGCGAAATTCTCTAACAGCGCGATTTGCTTGTCGGAGAAGGGCCGCACCTCCTGGCGATAGATCGACAGAACGCCGAGTAAGGATCCGTCTTTGCGTAGCGCTGCCGAGAGAAGGGTGCGGGCGCCACCGAGATCGAGGAGCGCACGACCTTGCTCGGCAGCCCGGGATGTGTCTTCGGCCTCAAGGTCGACGATATGGACCACATTCTCGCCCTGAAGATGCCGTCCAACGTTGGTCCGCGGCGGGAATGTCATCGACGGGTTGCGCCGCCGATGCTCGGCAAAGGCATCGGGTACACCCTGGACCGCCGCGTGTTGAAACTGCTGGCCGTCATAGGTGAGCATGATGCCGAACGCGGCCTCGCACAGCCGCATCGCCTTTTCCAGCATTGCGTCGAACACCGGCGTGAGATCACCGGGCGACGAATTGATGACCTGCAATACCTCGGCGGTCGCAGTCTGCTGTTCGAGCGCCTCGCGCGTCTCGGTCAACAGCCGCGCATTCTCCATCGCGATGACCGCCTGAGCGGCGAAGTTCTGCAGCAGCGCAATCTGCTTGTCGGAAAACGGCCGTACCTCCTGGCGGTAGATCGTGAACGTCCCGACTACGGCATCGTCCTTGCGCAACGGTACAATCAGGCCGGTACGGGCACCGCCAATATCAACCATAGCGCGGTGCATGGGGTTTTTTCCGCTTCGATAAGCCTCATCGTCCTTCATGTCCGCAAAGTGGACGACACGTTCTCCATGGAGCACTCGCTGTTGTCCGCCGCCAGGGCCCGGCTGGTCCGCCGTCGTTGCCAAATACTCGACATACGGAGCGGGCAGTCCTCGCAGAGCAAGGTTGTGGAAGCGCTCGCCGTCGAAACCCACGAGAGTGCCAAAGGCGGCCTCGCAAAGCCGCAGTGCTTTTTCGAGCATCGCGTCGAACACGGGCGCCAGATCGCCGGGCGAGGAATTGATGACCTGCAAGACCTCGGCAGTCGCGGTCTGCTGCTCCAATGCCTCGCGTGTCTCGGTCAGGAGCCGCGCGTTTTCCATTGCAATAACCGCCTGCGCGGCGAAATTCTGCAACAGCGCGATCTGCTTTTCAGAGAATGGCCGGGCCTCCTGCCGTTGGGCGCTGATATAGCCGAGCACCGTCGCTTCCTTGCGCAACGGCACGAACAGCGCGGTGCGGACGCCGGCGATCTCGACAGCGGCACGCCGGATCGGTAGATCTTCATCGGGCACACCAGGCGTGGCGGGATCGGGGACGTGAACGAAGGGTTCTGTGCTCAGCACCCGTCTGAAGGCGGAGGTCGCAGAGAAGCCTTGCCGCGCCAGTGCCTCGTATTCTTGTGGATATCCACGCGTGGCGACCGCGCGCAACTGCTCGCCGTCCCAAAGCACCAACGAGCCAAGCGGGGCGCCACAAAGGGTGTGTGCCTTTTTTAATATTGCTTCGAACACCGGGGTGAGTTCGCCCGGCGAAGAGTTGATGACCTGCAACACCTCTGCGGTCGCGGTCTGCTGCTCCAATGCCTCGCGCGTCTCATTAATGAGGCGAGCGTTCTCGATTGCGATTACCGCCTGCGCCGCGAAATTTTCGAGAAGCGCGATTTCCTTATCGGAAAACGGTCTGACTTCTGTCCGCGCCGCGCTGATGGCGCCGAGCAGCACGCCATCTTTGCGCAGCGGCACCCATAGGACACTGCGTGTTCCGGCAATGTCGACCACCGCCCTGACTGACGGCGCGCCCGCTCGATACGCCTCGCTCTCGGCTAAATCGGCTGCCTGTGCAAAGCGGACCCCAGCCAGCAGCTGCGCCCTAAGTTCGCCGGGAGCCGGGCGGTTCGGCTCACGCGCGATCGCTGCCACTGCTTCAGGCAGGCCGTGTGTCGCGACCGCCCGGAAATACTCGCCGTCGTAAAGCTGTAAGACGCCGCGGTCGACGCCACAAATCGTGTGCGCCTTTTCCAATATCGCATCGAAAACCGGCTGAAGATCGCCGGGCGAGGAATTGATGACCTGCAGTACCTCGGCGGTCGCGGTCTGCTGTTCCAGCGACTCGCGCGTCTCGGTCAACAGCCGCGCGTTCTCCATTGCAATGACTGCTTGCGCCGCGAAATTCTGCAATAGCCCGATCTGCTTGTCAGAAAATAGTCGCACCTCCTGGCGATAGATAATAAAGGACCCGAGGAGCGTACCGTCCTTACGCAATGGCACCGCAAGCATCGTTCGCGCACCGCCCAACTCTACCATCGCTCGGCGGACCGGTTCACCGGAGCGGTAGGCGTCGTCGTCCTCGCTATCTGCTATTTGCACTACATTTTCGCCGCGCCGCAGACGGCTGTTGGCGGTACTAGAGGTCTCCCGATGCGGTCCTCGTGTCAAAAACTCCGCGAACGCCGGTGGGACGCCGCGGAGTGCAGGCACTTGTCCAATCTCTCCGTCAAAGGTCCAAAGAACGCCGAATGCAGCCTCGCACAGCCGCATTGCCTTCTCTAGGATCACATCGAATACCGGAGCGAGATCGCCGGGCGAGGAGTTTATGACCTGCAACACCTCGGCGGTCGCGGTCTGCTGTTCCAGCGCCTTGCGCGTCTCGGTCAACAGCCGCGCGTTCTCGATCGCGATGACCGCCTGAGCGGCGAAGTTCTGCAGCAGCGCGATCTGCTTGTCGGAAAACGGCCGGACCTCCTGGCGGAATGCAGTGATGAAGCCGATGACTACGTCGTCCTTCAGCAATGGCACCATCGCCACTGTGCGAATCCTGCCGAGTTCACTAGCACGCCGGAGTTGTGGCGGCGCATCTTCCAAGAAGGACTCGTCTTGGTAGTCGAAAATGTGGACTATCTGCTCGCCACGAAGCAGGCGCGCCGCTCCACTGCCGTCGGGCGGACGCATCGGACCGAACTGCCGCATGGCCTCTACGAAAGCCGGCTCGCCGTTTGCTGCGACGGTGCGGAACTCTTCGCCCTCCCGGATAACCATGACCCCGTGCGCGGCCCCGCACAGGGTATGCGCCTTTTCCAACATCGCGTCGAACACGGGCGCAAGGTCGCCGGGCGATGAATTGATGACCTGTAAGACCTCGGCAGTCGCGGTCTGCTGCTCCAATGCCTCGCGCGTCTCGGTCAACAGCCGCGCATTCTCCATCCCGATGACGGCCTGCGCTGCAAAATTCTGTAATAGAGCGATCTGCTTGTCGGAGAACGGGCGTACCTCGCGACGGAAAGCAGTGATGGCGCCCAGCAAAGCGCCGTCCTTGCGAAGCGGCACCCCCAGCAGGGTGCGGACTGCTTGGCTGTCCATGTTTGCCCTATAACCCGGGTGCTCGCGGTAGGCGTCCGTCAGCCGGACGTCGGCAATGTGGACCAGCGCTTTGCCTTGAGCCAGCTGCTCTACTGGGGCATCTCCGCCGGGACGCACCGGAAACGAAATTTCGCTGAAGTCCGGTACGCCATGGCGCGCCAGTACCCGGAACTGCTCGCCGTCGAAAACCCCCAGACCGCCGAACTCCGCACCGCAGAGAGCATGCGCTTTCTCCAATATCGCATCGAAGACCGGAGCGAGGTCGCCGGGCGAGGAGTTGATGACCTGCAATACCTCGGCGGTCGCGGTCTGCTGCTCCAATGCCTCGCGCGTCTCGGTCAACAGCCGCGCGTTCTCCATCCCGATGACCGCCTGCGCCGCGAAGTTCTGCAACAGCGCGATCTCTTTGTCGGTGAACGGCCGTAATTCCTGCCGCTGGGCGCTGATATAGCCGAGCACACGGTTGTCGTTGCGCAGCGGAACAGCCAATAGGCTGCGGACGCCGGCGATTTCGCGCAGGGCGTGCCTGATCGGGTGGTCCGATGCAGAAAGTGGTAGCGCTAGCGTATCGGCGACGTGGACGAAGGGTTCTCCCTCCAGTAGCCGATCGAACAGTGGGGACCCGCGCGCCGGGAAACCTTCGCGCGCCAATGTATCATATTTTGCGGGGTAGCCGCGTGTCGCGACGGCGCGCAGGTGCTCGCCGTCGTAGATCACCAAGGAGCCCAGCGGCGCACCGCAAAGCGTGTGCGCCTTCTCCAGCATTGCGTCGAACACCGGGGTGAGGTTGCCGGGCGACGAGTTGATGACCTGCAATACCTCGGCGGTCGCGGTCTGCTGCTCCAATGCCTCGCGCGTCTCGGTCAACAGCCGCGCGTTTTCCATTGCGATCACCGCCTGCGCCGCGAAATTCTGCAGGAGCGCGATCTGCTTGTCGGTGAATGGCCGGACCTCTTGGCGATAGACGCCGAAGAAACCCTGCGCAATACCATCCTTGCGCAGCGCCACCCAAACCGCCGTGCGGGCATTACCCAACTCGATCATCGCAATGAGCCCCGGCGTCCGAAGCTCGGGACCTAAGGTGGTGATGTCCGCAATCTGGATGGTATCTTCGCCGTGCCTCAGACGATCGGGCATACTCCCTGGACGGATTTGGACTGGCTGTCTGACCAACTGCGCCAATCCTGGCGGGACACCCTGAGCAGCGACAACTCGATAATGTGCGTCTTGGTAGGTTGCAAAGACACCAAAGGCGGCTCCGCATAAGCGCATCGCGTTTTCGAGCATCGCTTCGAAGACCCGCGCGAGGTCGCCCGGCGAAAAATTGATGACCTGCAATACCTCGGCGGTTGCGGTCTGCTGCTCCAAGGCTTCGCGCGTCTCGGTCAACAGCCGTGCGTTCTCCATCGCAATCATTGCCTGCGACGCGAAATTCTGCAACAGCGCGATCTGCTTGTCAGTAAAAGGCCGCACCTCTAATCGACCCGCGACAATCATTCCGAGTAGCACGTCGCCCTTCCGCAATGGGACGGACAGCAGGGTCCGGTGGCTGCTGATCATGTCCATACCTCGGTACACCGCATGCTCTTCCAGCGCCGAGTCATGGATGTGCGCGAAAGGCGCTCCGGCCATCAGTTGCTGGCCCGCCCGCGAGTCATTCGCCCCGATGCCCTCTCGCAGCTTGCTGACTAATGGCTCTGGTACGCCATGACTCGCGATCGCGCGGAAGTGGCCGCCATCGTAAAGAAACAGGCTTCCGAATTCGGCCCCGCAGAGGTTGTGCGCCTTATCTAGGATCGCGTCGAACACGGGCTTGAGGTCGCCGGGCGAAGAATTGATGACCCCCAAAACCTCGGCAGTCGCGGTCTGCTGCTCCAATGCTTCGCGCGTCTCGGTTATGAGCCGCGCATTTTCCATGGCGATGACCGCCTGCGCCGCAAAGTTCTGTAATAGCGCGATCTGTTTTTCCGAGAACGGGAGCACCCCGTGGCGATGGGCGCTGATATAGCCGAGTAGGCTCGTGTCCTTTCGCAGCGCCACAAAGAGTGTGGTCCGCAAATCAGTGAGCTCGAGAAATGCGCGGGTCGTCTCCGCATCCGGTGGCTCACTTTCCAGCGTCCGCTGATCCGGGAGGTGGAGGACGCGCTCGCCCTCTATCAGCCTCTGCATGGAGACGTTGGGGAGGAACGGGCGGCGCAAGAATGCCGCGAACTGTTCCGAGTAGCCAAACGTTGCCAAGGCGTGGAAATGCTTGCCGTCATAGGCCGCCAAAGTACCCACCTCTGCGCCGCAACGGCTGTGCGCTTTCTCTAGAATTGCGTCGAATACCGGGGCGAGATCGCCGGGCGAGGAATTGATGACTTGCAATACCTCGGCGGTGGCGGTCTGCTGCTCCAGGACCTCCCGCGTCTCGGTCAGGAGCCGCGCGTTCTCCATCGCGATGACCGCCTGGGCCGCGAAATTCTGCAATAGCGCGATCTGCTTGTCAGAGAACGGTCGCACCTCCCGCCGGAAGATCGAAAACGAGCCAAGCATGGCGTCGTCCTTGCGCAGCGCGGCGTTCAGCATCGTGCGCGCCCCACCGAGTTCGATCGCAGCACGCAGTCCCGGCTTGTCCAGCGGTCGTTTAGAGAGATCAACGATGTGATCGATCATCGCGCCGCGCAGCAACGGGTTGCTCTGGTCGGCCGTAAATCCCTGGCGCACGAAATCATTCAGGCTGACGGAAAGACCGCGGGTCGCCACCGCGCGAAACTGCTCACCTTCAAGAACGAAGAGCCCGCCGAAGGCCGCTTCGCATAAGTCCATCGCCTTTCCGAGCATCGCGTCGAACACCGGCGCGAGATCACCGGGCGAGGAATTGATGACCCCGAGCACCTCGGCGGCGGCGGTCTGCTGCTCCAGGGCCTCCCGCGTCTCGGTCAAGAGCCGCGCGTTCTCCATTGCAATGACCCCCTGCGCCGCGAAATTTTCGAGCAGCGCAATCTCCTTGTCGGAGAACGGCCGGATCTCCTTACGACAGGAGGAAATCATGCCGAGCAACACGCCGTCTTTGCGTAGCGGCAGATAGAGGCCGGTGCGCACCCCGGCGTTCTCGACAGATGCCCGAACCATCGGATGATCGATCTGCACCAGATCGGGGATGTGAACGAAGCGTTCGCCGTCGATCAACGGTCGGGTGAGCGGGTTGTCGGCGCCGCGGTATCCCTGCCGCAACTGCTCCGCGAACGACCCTGAATAAGAGTGTGTCGCCACTGCGCGGAAGATCTCGCCTTCGCGCAGTACCAGGGCGCCATGGGCGACACCGCAGAGCTTATGCGCTTTTTCCAGTATCGCGTCGAACACCGGCGCGAGATCACCGGGCGAGGAATTGATGACCCCGAGCACCTCGGCCGTCGCCGTCTGCTGCTCCTGCGCCTCGTCACGCTCGGCTTTGCATTCAGCAAGCTGACGTCGTAGATCGGCTATGAGCTGTTCGGGATCGGCTAATGTGCTGTCAGGCGTCGGGCTCACTTGTGAACCTCTTTCAACCGTCCTTCTGCCGCGATCATACCGCGCTTTGTACGGGCTACCACATTGTTTTCGGCTAGCGTGATCGGTGCAGTATCGGCGAATGACTGCAAACGCCGACCCAATCGCTATCCCGTCGCATGGTCGGAAGCGGCGCTAAAATGCCATGAGGTGATCTGCTTCCCACGCCGAGCCTCCAAGCGCAACTATCAGCCATCAGATTTCATCCCCCGGTGTGGTATGCTCGCGCCGCGCGTAGAAATAGCAACCCGAGCGGAGGGTGGAGATGAGACTCGGCGTGGCTCTTCCGATTGTCGATATCGGCGGCGGGCCGGCGGCGCTAAAAGAATTTGTCCAGGCGGCGGAGGCGATCGGCTATCACGGCATCGCCGCACCCGACCATGTGCTCGGCGCCAGTGTCGCCAGCCGCCCCGGCTGGACCCAGCCGCGCGCCCGCTCGACCGATCTCTATCACGACCCATTTGTGCTGTTCGGGTTTCTTGCGGGCTGCACCAATATCGGCGATTTCTCGACGCAGGTGTTGATCCTGGCGCAGCGCCAGACCGTGCTCGTCGCCAAGCAAGCCGCGTGTCTCGACGTGCTGTCGGGCGGGCGCTTCCGGCTCGGCATCGGGGTCGGTTGGAACGAGATCGAGTTCACCGGGCTCAACGAGAATTTTCACAACCGCGGCCGCCGCTCGGAGGAACAGGTCGAAGTGATGCGGGCGTTGTGGGCGCAGCCGCACGTCAATTTCAAGGGCCGGTGGCACACGATCGAAGATGCCGGCATCAACCCGCTGCCGAGTGGACGCAAGATCCCGTTATGGTATGGCGGGCACGCCGATGTGACTTTGCGGCGCTGCGCGAAATGGGGCGACGGCTGGATGCCGCTCGCCTATCCGCCCGGCGAGGAGGCGAGGACGGCGATCGCGACCTTGCATCGCTATGCCGAGGAAGCCGGGCGCGAACCGGCCGCGATTGGCATCGACACGCGGGTCTCGGCCGGCGCCGGCAGCGAGGCCGAATGGCGCGAGCAGGTGCGGCTGTGGAAATCGATCGGCATCACGCACCTTACCTTGGCCAATTACTACGAGAGCGGCCACCTGCACCGCATCGCCGGCCGCTCGCTCGCCGATCACATCGCCGCAATGCGGCGTTACTGGAACGCCGTCGCCGATCTGCTGTAGCGCCCGCTCTCGACCGCCAATGACACCCTCCCCCATCAAGGGGGAGGGCTGAAAGCGCGCGCTGCTGGGTCGTGGCCTCCGGGCGCGCAGCTAGCCTTCTTGGGCGACGAAATCGAGCGCCTGCGCGGCGGTGCGCAGGCCGTGATGGCGTTTCATCGGGGTGTCGAGATAGCGGTTGACGGCAGCGCACGCGGTCTCGCCCCAGGCGGTGTCAGGCGCCGCGCGCAATTCGTCCTCCAACGCGACGAGCACCTTCAGCCGGTGACAGGCGATGATCGGCTCGGGGATGCCGTGGTCGTAGAGCGCGTTTGTTGCATCAGCCAAAAAAGCTTCCCGATCGGCGACATTCCATTGCGCCATATCCTCTCTGCAGCGCACATATTTCCGGTTTCGCCCAATGAACAGCGCCAATTGTAATGCCGCTCGCGGCCACAGATCGGGGCGCTCGCTGCAGATGTGGCGGCAGGCATTGGCAAAAGTCAGCGCATGCGTGAAATCGAGCCAGCCGACATTGTCGGCGATCGCATTGCCGGTGGCGCGCTCGAATGCCGTGTCGAAATGCAGGAGGTTGAACATCGCGGCGCCGAGCAGCGCGTCGTAAAGCTCCCTCATCGGCCGGCCCGAGGAAGCCAACGTCCGCCGCAATGCGCCGTCGACGGAGAGCCCGATGAAATCGGTGGCGTGCGCCGCCGCAGCGCCGCGCCCGTCCCATTCGGTCAGCGCCTTCGCGTAGCCGCGGAACTCCGGCAGTCGCTCCTCGCGCCGCGCACGCACCATCATCCGCGTCAATGCGAGCGATACCGGCTCGGCAACCTGCTCGCCAAGCCTTTCGATGAGCTGGCCGGCTTTCAGCGTGTAGATCGCGCAATGACCGAACGCGGCGTAGTGGGCGAGGGCTGCTTCGCCGAACGCACCGCGCAGTGATGCATAGGGTAGGGCTTGCGCCAGCGCGCCGCGGATATGAGCGATCGCGGCAGGCTCGTCTTCGGCCTCGATAGCCGCGATGAAGCCGGCTCCATTCCATTCGGCCGCGGTTTCAGCGTAGGGGAATTCGCCAGCACCCTCGACATCCCAAGCGATATGGCCGAGCGGTTCGAGCTGCGCGGCCAACCGCTCGGCCGGCGTTTCTGCACGCGCGGCGAGGAGCAGCCAATCCGCCGTCGCCGCGTAGGCATGCGTCATGCCGTCTTCGAGCCGGCCGTTGCAGAGCCGGAAGGTATGTACGAGCGCGTCGCGCGCGTCGTATCCGGCACGGTCGAGCCGCGCCGCTTCGCGCGCCATGCGCGCGCGGTCGTTATCGAGGATCGCGGCCTCGATGCCGCGCAACGCGCGGGCGCGGCACTCTTCGGCCGGCGGGTCGCGGAAATCGATGAAGATCTCACCGTCGCGCTCCGCGACTTCGTAGGTGCGGACCGGGTCGCGGCCGACCAGCGCCGCGCCGCTCGCGAGATCGAATTTCCAATTGTGCCAGTTGCAGGTCAACACGCATCCCGGCCCGATCGTCCCTTCGCTCAGCGGATAGCCTTCGTGCGGGCAGCGGTTGGCGATCGCGAATACGCGGCCCTCCTGCGCGACGACGAGCAGCTGCTTGCCGTCGTGCCGCACGAGCTTTTTACCATCGCTGCCGAGTTCATTCCGTTTCACCCCTGTGGCGGTAAGCATCTCATCCTCCCATCAGGCAGCCGAAGTTATCCGGTAGGTGCACCGACGCGCGCCGGCGAGCACATGGTCCTGGCGCTCGATCTGCCAACCGGGACCGAGCAGGTTCCGAAAGACCTGCAACTCGATGCTGCAGAAGCCCTGGCAGCTCATTGCTGCAGCGCAGATCGGGCAGTGATCTTCGACGAGCAGAAAGCCTTCGCCGGGAAGCGTTTCGACCCGCGCCATATAGCCCTCGGCCGAGCGCATGTCGGCCAGCACGCTCAGCTTTTTTGCAATATCGGATTCGCGGGCGAGCCGCTTGCGGTAGGCGCCGGTGATTTGCTCCCGGCGGCGCTCGAGTAGCTTTGCCAACGCGGTCTCGCCGAGTTCGCTGCGGATCGTGCCGATCAGATCGACAGTGAGCTGGGCATGCGTGTCGGGAAACAGCGACGCCGCGCCCGGCGTCAGCGACCAGAGCCGGCGCGGCCTGCCGCGGCCGTGGGCGCGATCGGAATATGCGACGAGTTGCTCGGCGAGAAGCCGTTCGAGGCGCTGCCGCACCGCCTGTACCGTGATGCCGAGCCGCCGCGCGAGGGTTTCGGCCTGTGCCTGACCGAGGCTCTTCAATTGGAACAGGATGGCGTCGCCCGCCGTCTTCACGCCGTTCCTCCTAAACAGGATATAGCAAGGGTAATCTTGCTTAAAGGGACTCACCCTGTCAACTATGTCGTGGAGAAGGGCAAGCCGCTCGCGTCTCGCGCCTGATTAATTAACTCAACCGCGCCCTGAACTCCTGACGAAAGACGCGCTCTCCCTTCGGCGTGATCGTGACTGCACGCGTGCCATCGGCGCGGCGTATCCAATCCTGCGCGAAGCTGTGCGCACATAGGGCGGCTCCGATCGCACCGGCGATATGCGGGCGCCGCTCGCTCCAGTCGAGGCAAGGCCGGCACAGGATGCGGCCCGAGCGCCTGCCGCTGCCGGTTGTGATGGCGTCGAGTTCGATGCCGATGCCGCCGAAAAATTCGATTCCGGTCTCGGTCACCAACCCCGCGTCGCCTGCCAGCTCGACGTAACCGCCTCCAGCCAGCGCCTCCGCGACCGCCACGCCGAGGCGGCCGGCAAGGTGGTCGTAGCACGTCCGCGCCGCGCGCAAGGCCGCATCTTTGGGGCCGACCGTTAGCGGCGGCCGCTTCGGGTCGAGGCCTGCCGCCACCTGCATAATGCTTTCCATCATCTGCGCCACACCAGGCGAGGCGATGCGGTGGTAGCGGTGCCGGCCCTGCTTCTCGACGCTGAGCAGACCGGCCGTCGCCAGACGCGCCAGGTGGCCGCTGGCGGTTTGCGGTGTGACGCCGGCGACCCGAGCCAACTCCGACGCCGTCAACGCGCGCCCGTCCATCAGCGCGTGCAGCATTCCGGCGCGTGCGGGATCGCCCGCAAGGGCAGCGACTTCTGCGAAGGTGGACAGGTTGGCCATTGTTCGAATCCTCGTTGGAGCGCGTGCATTCTACGCATTCCCGCGTCCCGATACTTCGGTCATCGCCGTAACAACTCCTCTGCGCAGGCAGGCGCTCCAGATCGGCGCAGCCCTTTGTGGAACCGAGGCGAGCAGGTTATATTCGACCGCAAGAAGTTCCGAGCCGAAGGAGCATGATCATGGCGGACGGCACCTCTTCGATCGTCCCGGCCACCCCTGCGGAGGCGGTGACCCCGCGCGGCGTCAACCATCTCGTCATCAATGTGCGCGACATCGAGGAATCGCACAAATTCTGGACCGAAGTCCTAGGCTTCAAGCAGGTCGCCTACTCGAAGCGCCGGGGCGGCAAGATGCGCTTTTATTCGGGCGATCATGACGGCCGCATGAACCACCACGACATTGCGCTGTGCGAGAACCCCAATCTGCCAAAGCCGCCGGCCGAGTGGTCGATGTTCGATCAGCCGGTGGCGATCAATCACATCGCGATCACGATGCCGAACCGCGAGGCGTGGCTGAAGCAATTGGCCTGGCTGCGCTCGAAGGGCGTCAAGTTCCAGCGCCGCGTCAACCACGGCATGACGCACAGCCTCTACATCGTCGATCCCAACGGCTACGGCGTCGAGGTGCTCTACGAATTGCCGCGCGAAGTGTGGGGCGACAATATCCAGGGCGCGATCGACTACGCCGAGCCCGTGCCGACCGAAGGCGACGAGGCCTTCATTGACGACACGAACTACCCGATCTTCGGCACCGCCGAGACAGCCGCCGAATAGCGCTACAACGGTAGGGCGGCTCCGGTCACGCCCTATGTTTAGCCCACCGACCTAGGTGAGACGGCAGGGCCGATCGTGCGCTAGAGAATGCCCTCCCGGCGCAGCGCCTCGACCTCGCCGGCGCCAATGCCGAGCCAGCTGTGCAATACCTCGGCGCTGTCTGCCCCGAGCGCGGGAGAGCCTTTGAGCTGCACCGTTTTGCCGTCGACCCGCACTGGCCAGGTCGCCATCTTGTAGTCGCCATTGTGGTGATGGACGGTCTGGAAGATGCCACGCTCTTCGAACGAAGGCTCGTTCAGCAATTCCATCGTGTCGAACACCGCGCCGGACGGCACCCCAACGGCAATCAGCCGCTCCATCGCCTCGCGCTTGTCGTGCTGACGGGTCCATTCGCCGATGATCGCGTCTAATTCTTTTTCGTTCTTGACACGGAGATCGCCGGTCGCGAAGCGGGGATCGTCGATCAGCTCCTCTCGCCCGATCAATTTCATCAGCCGCGACCAGTGCTCGGGGTTGGCCCGGCTGGTGGTCAGGTAGACGTAGTCGTTGGGGCCGCCGCCCTTGGCCGGGTAGAGCCCAGAGGGCGCGTTGTTGCCCCCGCCCGACTTGGCCCCGTTGCGCCGCGCTGGCTGGCCGGTGCGCGCCATATTGGCAAAGCAGGTGCGCATGTAGTGGATCATCGCGTCCTGCATTGCCACCTGCAGCCGCCGGCCCTGGCCGGTGCGGTTGCGCTCGTGCAGCGCGCCGAGGATCGTCGCCGCCATCAGCATGCCGGTGCCGGTGTCGCCGAAGGAGAGGCCCGGCTTGACGGGCGGGCGGTCGGGCTCGCCGGTGACGCTGATCGGGCCGCCAGCCGCCTGCGCGATCATGTCGAAGGCCAGCCCCTTCTCGTGCGGGCTGCCGCTGCCGAAACCCTTGACCTGGCAGTAGATGATGCCGGGGTTCAGCTTTTTGACGGATTCATAATCGAGCCCCAAACGCTCGATCGTGCCCGGCGCCATGTTCTCGACCGTGACATCCACCTTTTTCAGCATCTCCTTGACGATCTGGAGACCGCGCTCCGACTTCAGATTGATCGCCAGCGACTTCTTGTTGACGTTGAACTGGTGGAAATACCACGGGTCGTCGTCGGGCTTGCCGGGGCGCAGCCGGCGGCCGGGATCGCCCCGCCCCGGGTTCTCGATCTTGACCACCTCGGCGCCGAACCAGGCGAGCACCTCGGTCGAGGTCGTGCCCGCCTCGAACTGCGTAAAATCGACCACTTTGACGCCCTGCAGAAAATTAAAGTCCTGCGAGATTTCGCTCATCTTGTTCCTCCGGTTTGCGCACGAATCCCGGGACACAGCCTGCGCCTTCCCGCGCCGCGCCGCAACGCCTTCAGTTCTACGCATGGCGCCAAAGATCCGACGGCCTCGCTGCAACCACATTAAATACAATCGATTAATCAGAAGGAGACCAGTTGTTGATCCCGCTCGCCGGTCCATGGATTTTGATACAGGATCACAACAGCAAGACGGAGCGCCAAATGGCTCGGACGCGCCGCGGCACCTGCTTCAAGCTTCAGTTCGACCCCACAGACATCGCTAGGCTCGCAAAGTCCTATGGACCCGAACAGGACGACGGCGCACTCGCCGCCGGCCGTCGTATATTTCGAGGGGAATACACACGCGAGAACCTGACGGCCATCTTTGAGTGGAAAACCAAGGGGCGAGGGCGATCCCGACTCATGGCGAACACCGACGAAGAGATCGCCGACGCATTAGCCCTTGCGGTGAGGGCGAAGACCGAACGGGCGGCGTTGGCTGTCCTCACTGGCCTGCACGGTGTCCACGTGCCTGTTGCTTCCGCCATTCTCACCGCTGTCGACCCCGAACGCTACACAGTGATCGACTTCCGAGCGCTCGAATCGCTCGGAAGCAAGAGCACAGACCGTTCAGTCAATTTCTACCTTGACTATCTCGAAACTTGCCGTCGCCTCGCAAGGGAACACCGCATTACCTTGCGCGACCTTGATCGCGCCCTCTGGCAATGGTGGGGCGAGCGCGACGCCGACACAGGATAACCGCCGTTATGCCAAGCTGCCGTCGAGGGGATCCACTCACCGCCTCGGCGGATGCGCGCGGACGAATTCCTCGTTCACATCGGCGCCCCAGCCGGGACCCTTCGGCAATACGAGGTCGCCGTTTTCGATGACCGGGGGCACGGTGACGATGTCGTCCTTCCAGCTCACATCGTCGATGTCGATCTCCATGACTTTGAAGTTCGGCACGACAGCGCACATGTGGGCGCTGATCAGCGAGCCGAGATGGCCGTTGAAATTGTGCGGCGCGATGTTGACCTCGTAGGCGTCAGCCATGGCGGCGATCTTCAGCGATTCGAGGATCCCGTTCCACGCCACGTCGATGATCGCGTAATCGACCGACTGGTTCTCGAAATAGGGCCGGAACTGACGCCTGCCATACAGTGATTCGCAGGATGAGATCGGCGTCCGGGCCGAGCGGCGGATCAAGGCCAACCCGGCCGGGTCGTAGAGGTCGATCTCGAGCCACACCAGATCGAGCGGCTCCAGCGCCCGCGCCAGTTTGATGTAGCCGTCGATCTTGTAATTGAAGTTCGTGTCGAGGTGCAGCCCAACATCACGGCCGGCGCCGCGGCGGAACGCCTCCAATTGCGCTACTGCGGCATCGACGATGCGGTGGTCGACATTGAGTTCGGGGAAGCCGGGCGGGTTGCCGGTTCCGGGGCCGTACATATAGGGCTTGTCACGGTCGAAGCGGATCAGGTTGGTCTTGAGCCCCTTGAAGCCCTTTCGCCTGACCTCCTCGCCGAGCGCCACGATGTCGTCGAGCGAGCGCACCGGGTTGACTCCACACCATTCCCGGATACGGTCTGCGTGGCGGGCGCGATAGGTGCCGCAATGCGACCAGTAGAGCTGCAGCCGGTCGCGCACCGGGCCGCCGAGCATCTCGTAGACCGGCACGCCCAAGGCCTTGGCCTTGATGTCGACGAGCGCATTTTCGATCGCCGCGACCGCCATCTGGTTGACCCCGCCGGCGGCCTGTCGCGTCGCGGCGTAGAGCAGCGTGGAGATAGCCTCGACCGGGCGCGGATCGCGCCCGATCAGGAAGCGTTCGGCGAGCCTCTGGATGACCCCGGTCAACCCTTGTGCGCCGTATCCTTCCATGTACTCCGACCAGCCGACGATCCCCTCGTCGGTGGTGATCTTGAGGAACGAATTGACGCGCCAACCTGCATCGCAGTGCAGGTCTTCGACCTTGACGATCTTCATTGGGGTATCCTCCAGACCGACGGGTGGCGAGCCTTTACAGTTTCGCGACGCCGGCTCGCGCGCAATCTTCGTCTTGTTGAGAGGTGCCGCCGCCGACGCCGCAGGCGCCTTCGACGACGCCGTTGCGGATGATCGGCACCGCCCCCTGACCCATGATCATGTGGCCGCCCGATGCGGCGGCAATGCCGCGCGGGGTCGGCTGGTCGGCCCTCTCGCTCAGCTCGCCGCTGGGGCGGCCGAAGGCCGCCGAGGCGACGGCCTTGCCCTGGCTGCCGTAAGCGCTCGCCCATATCGCGTTGTCCATACGCTGAAGCGCGATCAGGCGGCCGCCGCTATCGCAGACTGCGGCGCTGATCTTGATGTTCAGCTCCCGAGCCTTCGCTAAGGCGCCTTGGATGATGCGATTGGCTTCGTCCAGTGTTAGAGCCATCGATCTCTCCTGGGTTGAAGGTGGAAAGGCATGCAAGCCGAGACAATCCGGCGATCAATTTATACCCGGGTCGCCCGGCTTGCCCAACAATCGTAAGTGAGACAGCCGGCCAGAGCCTCGATCTCGACATCAGGGGATGGCCTCGAGAGTGATATGCTTCGTAACCGTGGTCCGATTGGGGCCGACTCCCGGACCGTGGGGATTCACGATGATTTTGTTGTCGGAAAGAGCAAATACTCCCCCACCATCGTAATAGGGTGCGCCGAACCGCACGGTTCCGGTAAAGGGCGATCCATCGCCCATCGTTACCGAATAGGTCGCGACGACCGCGCCGCGGGACGAGGTATCCGGGATGTGGGGCGCAACCGGCGCCACCATGATAACGGGCTGGCGCGGTGCCGGCGCCGCCCTGCCTCGAGCCGCGGGAGCGGCACGATTTAGAACGGAACCTGCCGGTGCAGCCTTGGGCGCGGGAGCAGCGCGGCTCTGGCCGACCTCGGGACGAGAGGCGGGTTTCGGCCGGACGGCCTCGATCTCCCCATTGGTGCCGCGCCGCAGCTCCGGCAGTGGCCCACCTCCCGGCGGCAGCGCCTGGCCCAAGCTCGCCGGAATGGCGGCGCACAGCGCCAAAGCCGCCACAGCGCCGAGCATGAGTGATTGCAGGATCGGCCGCTTGCGCTGGAAATGCGTTCGGTTGCCTTCGTCCAGCATGACCTCAGAGGCCACAACCGGTCGATCCGCCGCAGAGCGAAGCACCCACGACATAGATGAATTTTGGAGCGGGCGAGGGGATTCGAACCCCCGACCCCAACCTTGGCAAGGTTGTGTTTGCGAGGTAAATAGTAAACCTTTTCAACTAGATAAGGCGTAATCATGGAAACCGGTCACTACCTCGTCACCAATGCCCCAGAATTGTCGGATCGCGGTCTGCTGGCCGCCAGGCAGCAGATGCGCGTAGCGCTCGACGAGCTTGACGCTCGACCAGCCGCCCTCAACCTGCAGCCGCAACAGATCCTTGTGGACGGCGTAGTGCCATGAGGCCCAGCTGTGGCGGCAGCTGTGCGGACTTAATTCGGGATCGAGGCCAGCGCGCCGTATAGCCCCACGCCACGCTGTCTTGATTTGACCGCCGTAACGGCCGCCGCGATCGGCATAGTCGCCGCCGCCCGTAGGGGGTCCGTCCTTGCGTGATTGTTGCGCCCAGCGGAATACCCGTCCATCGCGATGCGGCAGGTTCGCTAAAGCACAGATGGCGCGCGTCGGAAGCATCACGTTGCGGCGTTTGCCGCTCTTGGTGCGATCGGCCCACACGATGACACGACCTCCGACCAGATCGACATCAGACCAATTAAGATAGACGGCCTCTGAGAGCCTCATTCCGGTGCAGAACAGCAGTACGATCAGCGGCACGACATGTGGAGATAATGCCGCGATCAATAATTCGGCTTGCGCCGGAAGAAAAAATAAAGTGCGACCTTCAATGATCCGCGGCGTCTCGAAGTCGGGGGGATCACACCATTTCATCTTACCTTTGGAGACGTAACGCAGAACCGCACGCAGCGGTGTGATGGCGTGGCGCAGAATGGTCGCCTCTGAGGCACTAGCGAATATTCCGCCTCGCAATCTGCTGATGGTGTCCTGGTCGATATCTTTGAGCGGCGTGCTCGGGCCGATGGCGTTTATGAGCCGTTCGAGCATCGCCCTTGTGACGTCGGTCCGGAGTTTCGCCTCCAGATATTTGATTACTGCTTCGCCGAAGGTATGAACCCCACTACGTTCCCCGTACCAGGCGGTTCGGAGGATTTCGGCTTCCCACGCGGCGGCTTCTTCTCGCGCGAGAGCAATTGTCTGACTCTGCGCTCGACGCTGATAGCGCTTCCCGTTGACGCGGCCGTCGATCGTAAGCGCGCCGGTGTCCTTCCGGATAACGACTCTGAGGGGCATGGCGTCTTCATCGCCTCCTTCAACGCATCGATCATCGCTGTATCGAAGCGGATCGCGTGGCCGTCGCGCATGACCTGCAAGCGGCCTTCTCGGACCAGCTGGTTGACCCGCTCCCGCAACCGCCAAGGGGTGAATTTGAAGCGCTCGGCCACTTCCTCCAACGTGAAGATCAAATCCTCGCACACAATGCCGTACCTGAGGAAATCATTCAATAAATATTGACTGCGCGCTGTCGCGCAGCGATTTACTTTATTTTTAGGGGATTGCTGCGCCTATAGATACGCTACTGCACGTCAGTGCATCGTCCCGTCAACACCACAGTCACTTACTCGAACCGAGGACGAACTCAAAGCCGTGACGGGCAATCTGGGCCGGCGCAGGAGCTCGGCTCGGAGGAATGCACCCGCCGCCCGTCCTCGTAATCACTGCCGAATGCGACCCGCTGAGCGAAAGGGACGAATTCTACGCCGGGAAGTTAAGAACGGCCGGCGTAGCCACCACGTTGACGTCACTATGACGGTGTCAATCACGGCTCCTGTTCTGGGTCGGCGTCGTCGATAAGGCGGGCGCCGCGATGAGCGAAGCCTGCGAATGGCTGCGCGGCCCGCCTGCGAGCGCGACCAGCGAGAACGAAAACGCGGCGGAAATCGGTCGAATTTCTCACGGTCAATGCTGGTTTTAGGCCCTACTACAGGGTCGTATCGGCATGACGTCTCATGCTTTATTTAGCTGAGATCGCACGCGAAAATTTATCGAAGCGCGACCGTCCTGCGTGCCAAAAAATCCCGCCTCGCGCGCGAGAGTGCAGAAACCGGCTGGGCAGGCCGACGCTCCTCCCATCGACCGAGCGTAGGCAGCGCCGCCTTGTCACTGCGCACGACAATTGCAGTCATTGGGGAATGGGCGGGGCTCAAGGATCAGAGGCGCAGCACGTACCCGCGTCGCCTATTCTATTAGCACCCTGATGATCAGCCGTGGCCAAGCATATGCCGGACGGCGAGATAACTGAACGTCATTGCCGCAGCCAGCGACAACCCAGCCTGATAGCCGATGCCCTGCTCAGTTGCGGCAGCGGCATTTCCCGAAGCGTAGAGCCCCGGAATCGGACGCCGCCGCTGGTGGATCACCCGCGCATGCGCGTCGGTCAACAGCCCGGCAGACGAGCCGCCGGCTGGGTGTAGCTCGATGCCATAGAAGGGTGGCTTTTCGACGGTACCGAGACTGCCGTTGCCGGGCTGTCGCGGTCGGGAGGCGAGCTTCCACTGGTGCTCGCCGCGGTGAAAATCCTCATCTACACCGCTCGCGGCAAAGCGGTTGAAGCGGCTAACCGTTTGCTGCAACCCGCCGGGTTCGATGCGGAGTGTCGCCGCGAGTTCGTAGAGCGTGTCGGCGCGCGCGACCGTCCGCGGCACGACACTGCCGACCGGGCGGTTGGCGACCGAATATCTCTCGAGGTATTGCGCGTCAAAAATCAGATAGGCCGGGAGATTGGGATATTCATGACGCTCCGGATCGAACAGGCGCAGCTGCGGGACAATTCCCTGAAAGAACGTCTCGTCGGCAAAGCGCCTTCCGTGCCGGTTCACCAAGAGCGTATGCGGGCTGCACAACTCGACGATGCCGGCATGGACGCTAGTCGCCGTGCCGCCCGGAGCCTCAGCCGGGATCGTGTAAGACAGCATCACCCGCAGACTGTTCTCGACCTTGTGCACGATCCCACCGATCTCGCCGCCGAGGACGAGGCCGTCGCCGGTCAAGGATTGTGGGATCAGCTCTGATCCCTCGTGCGCAAAGCCGGGCAGCTGCTCGAACTCCCAGCTCATTTGCGGATCGGCGCCGTAGCCGCCGGTTGCGAGAAGGATCCCTCTGCGCGCCGCGATGAGCTCACCCGAGCCCATGACAACGCCGGTCACCCGCTCGCTATCGAGTGCGAGGCGGGCGACCGGCTGACGGGTCAGCATTGGCACGCCGCGCTCACGCAGCGCCGCGACAAATCGGCAGATGAGACCAAGACCCTTGCCGCGCAAATCCTGCCGTCGGCGCTCAGCAACAAGATCGGCGTCCCAGTGCGAGGCGCTGTTGATGCCGCCCCAAGCGATCTGCTCCTCCGCCGTCACAAAACACGGAACATCGTGCGGCACCAGCACGCGGTCGCGCCAATCGCCCAACTCAACGCCCGAGATCAGTTCAGCCTCCACGGTGCGACCCGCCGCATGGGAGCCGGGCGCCTTGTCGTAATAATGATCGGTGACGCCACGCACGAGCCGGAAGCAGATCCCGCAATCCGCGAAGAATTTAAGTACCTCAGGCGAACGGGCCACAAACGCGGCCAGCCGAGCCTCGTCGACAGCGCCGCCACCGAGAAACCGCATGTAGGCGAGTACCTCATCGTGGCTGTCGGCGATCCCGGCATCGCGGGCCAAATAGTTCTGGCCGACCCAGACGAGCCCGTAGGAATGGACGGTGCCACCGCCGAGCTCCGCCGCTTTTCGAGCACGACCGACTTCAAGCCAAGTTCGTGGGCAGTTAGCGCACCGGCCAGTCCGGCGATGCCGGAACCGAGGATGATGACATCATAGGAACCGCTCGGCGTGGTCATCGGCTCAACTCCCTTCGTCGCAGCACGCGGAGTGCGTGTAATACGGTTCTCCGCCCCGAGGTCTGACCACCTTCGCGTGCCTCTCCTATCTCCGAGGACGAGTTGATCTTAGCGAGCACCGCCAACGCCGCTTCTACCGGGCGCTGCGGGGTAAAGACGGCAAATCGCTGATGGTCGCCCTTGCCCGAAATCTGTCGGTCAATCATACCGCATGTCTTTCTCCACTCAGACGAGGACTGACGGACGCGGGGCATCAAACCAAGGCGCAGTCCCTGACCGCGCCTCGCCCCTGACCCCGTGACTGCCACAGCGCATCCGCCATTGCGAAGCTCGGCGAAAAAATTACCGACCATCGCGGTGATACTGCGGCAATGTACAGTAGGCCAAATCGGGGCCGTGGAACGAACTTCATACCGCTTACACTTAACTTGTTTTTGCCACAACGCGCGTGGCGGAACGGCACCGGGGCTATGTTATTCAGCGCCGTAACCACAACGCAGGAGACAAACGGTCATGATCATCAAGAATACGGTCATGATCATCAAGAATGTAGCACGCGTGGCCTTGGCTTCCGGTTGCCTGACCGCGATCGTGATCTTGCCGACGGCAGACGCGCAGATGGGCGCACCAGGCGGTTATGGCTATGCCCCCCCGCCAGGTCCGTATGGCTATGGCCCCCCGCCAGGCGCTTATGGGTATGGTCCGCCGCCGGGCGCTTATGTCCCGCAGAGCCAGTATGTCGCGCCGCCGCCCTCGGCAGGCACGGCCGGGACCCAGCTGATAACCAACGGCCCGCAGACCAGCCCAGGTGACGTTTCACCATCCTGGTCGGCGCAACGCAACGTCGTGGAGAGCGAACAATACGAAAGTCTGCTCAAGGGAAACCCGGCGTTTCGCCAGGCGCGTATACGCAAGGAGTGCGGCCCGATTAGCGATCCGCAACTTCATCGACAGTGCCTCGATAGCTTTGCTCGGTACTAACTCTACCGCGGTCGAGCGACCGGGCACGGCACGCGGTGCGGCATGCAGGTTGCGAAGGGCTTTGCGGATACAAGGCGCACTGCAGCTGAGCGCCGCTAACGGTCATTCCACTTACCTGGGTTCGACGGCTCAGGCCGTCCCAATCCGGACCTTCGATTCCCCAGCACGCCAGGGCGAGCTTTTCGGAGCTTCAGGCGGCGACGCGCTCGTCATTGGAGGGAAGCATTTCCTTCACGCCGCAGCAGAGCGTTGCAATTCGGCGGCAATCGCCATTCCATCTCATTGGCGTCGGCCGGCATGCCCGCGTAGCCAGGGTTGAGCATGGCCTGCGAAACACGCAGGCCTAGCGGCCAGCTCGCCTTGATGAAGGCAAGGGCCGCGAGGATCTGAAAATCGTCGAGGATCACCGCGAAGGCCGGCATGGCAGGAACAACATCAGTTGGCTCCGCAGCGAAGCGGCCATATTTGGTCTTGTGAAAGAGGTCCTCGTCAGCGTGCTGCCAGGTGTGGCCGGTCTCGTCATGCGCCGGCGCACGCCTTCCGGCGAATTTGTCCTCGAGCTGCCAGAGTGGCTGGCCTTGCAAGTTTCTGCCATGGCACGATGCGCAATATCCCGCATAGACCCGCTTGCCGAGCGTCGCAAGCGCAAGATCCGCGGCATCGGCAAAATGAGTATCCGCCGCTGCCGCATATCGCGACGACCTAGCCGCCGGGACCGCAAGGGCGACGACCACCAGTGCTGCGACGCCGGCCGTAAACGCGGATCTCATTGGATCAGGCGCTTGAGCGCGACGGCCATTGGATGACCCGGCAGATTGCCAGTGACCAGTTCGACGACCCGCCCGTCGGGGTCGATCACATAGATGTAGGAGCTGTGGTCGATCGCGTATTCCTCGTTGCCAAGCTGGCGGACCCGGTAGAAGACGTGGAAATCCTTGGCGGCCGCCGCGATCTGCGCCGCGCTGCCGCTGAGGCCAATGAGCCGGGGATCAAATGCCTTCACATACTGTGCGAGGACCGACGGGGTGTCGCGCTGCGGATCGACCGTGATGAAAATCGGCTGGATCCGCTCGGCGAGCGGCCCGACTTCGTCGAGCGCCTCGGCGATCGTATTCAAAGCTGTCGGACAAGCGTCCGGACAGAAAGTATAGCCGAAATAAAGCAACAGCCATTTTCCTTCGAAGCTGCGATCGGTCACTTCCGTTCCGTCCGCCGTCGTCAGGCTGAAATGGCCGCCGATGCGCGGCGGATCGGTCGCCGGCACCGCATCTGCAGCCCGCGCCACTGGGTGTGTGCCGACCAACGCTACCGCAACGGCAAGTGCAGCAGAGCGCAGGCCCGGCAACATGGGTCAGAACTGCGGTAGCACGCGGATGACCGCCATCATGCCGCCGTCCTCATGGGCGAGGATATGGCAGTGATAGACAAAATCCCCGATATCCGGCCCGCGGAAATCCATTCGCACTTTGACGCTCGGATAATGACCCTCGCCCGACCAATAAGGCACCTGCACCATATCGAGGAACTGCTGCCGTTCGGGCGGGACCGGCACGCCGTTCACCTCCTCCAACAGAAAATGGATCTGATGCTGGTGGAATTCGTGATTCTCGAAGGTCCGGTTCTCGATGATCCAGTCCTCGACCGCACCCTGGGTCGTGACGATCGCCGACGGCTTGTTGGGGTCGAACAGCACCGGGGTGGCGCCGTCGACGGTGATGAAGAAGTTCGTCGGACTGTTCGGATTGCTCGGATCGGACAGCACCTCGGAGAAATAGATGGTGCGCGTGACCGAGGGTCGGGTGTTGGCCAGTCCTTCGAAGCGCTGGGGATTTGGCGGTCGCGACGGCTCCGGAATCAGCGACAATGTGTCGTCCCGCACTGTCGCAATGCTGGCGAGCGGCCGCGTCGGATCGCTGTCGCCGCCCGGACCCGTCTCGACGTCGAGGGTGACGAAGTTGGCGGTCCTGACATTTGGTCCAGGACCGGCGACAATGAATTCGGCGCGCGCGGCGGGCGCGAGCAGAATATCGCGCATAGTGACCAATGTGCCGCTCCTGGTGCCGTCCTGCGATCCTGTCGGGACTCCATCGAGACCGACAACCTGAAGCGGCTGCGCCACGCCGTCATACTGCAGCTGCAGATCGATGATCGTATCGGCCGACGCGTTGATCACACGCCAGAACTCCCGCGCGCCGGAGCGCATGCGGATGATGGCCGGTGTATAATTGGGAGGCTGCGGCTGGTAGATGATCGGCACGTAGTTCAGCGATACGTCCCATGACGGCACCACTGGTGGGACTACGCTAGGCGGCGGCCCGCTCGGCCGCGTCATGTCGCGGATGATCAGCACTCGTTCCGGCAGCCCCGCCACCGCCGGCTGTATATTCTCGATGCCCTCGACGACAATGGCCCCTGAGGCGCCACCCTGCACGGCCGCCTCGGCGATGCCGTGCACATGCGGGTGATACCAATAGAGCCCCGGCGGCTCGTCGGTCGGGAAGTTGAGGCTGTAATGGAACGTCTCGCCGGAATTGATGATGGTGTGGATCACCTGATCGCCGTGGCAGGCCGGCGAAGTGTTCGTGCCATGATAATGCACGTTGAGCGAGGTGATCGTCATCGTCACGTCGCCGCACTTATTGCCGGAATTCGAAACCACTTCGGTCGGCGAGCCGTCCGGCGGCCGCGGATTGCGGTTGGCTATCGTGACGTTGAGCTGATCCCCGGGACTGACGTGAAGCGTCGGCGCTTGCAAACCGTCCGGGGTAATGAAACAGAACAGCGTGCGCCCTGCAGAGTCGACGGTCGTATAATAGTCGAACGCGACATCGAGCACGCCGTTGTGGCTCCAAAGGTCGGGTGGTGGGGCGACGACGCTACCAGCCAGCGGCCGTGGGCAGAGAACCGGATCACCGGCCAGGGCTCCGTGCCCATTGCCGCCGAGCAATAGAACAGCGAGCAATGCCGCGAAGACGATGCGACCCATCGATTTGTCCCCCACTTGGGCTCGGGCACGCAAAAGGAATGACGGTTGAAAAGCCGTAGCGCGATTGCGTTGGAGCCGATAACGGCGGCCGATCACCGCCGTGACTAAAAGTGGAGCGCCGCCCGTCAGAAATACGTCAAGGACCGGGCTAGCCCGGATTTCTCAGAGCGGTTGGGGAATTGAGGGGGAATTGCAGCGGTTATACGCTGAGATCGTGGCACTGTCAGAGGGGCGTCAATGTGCCGTCCTTCAGTTCCCGGCGTAGAATTCTTCCTTTTCGCGCAGCGGATCGTATTCGGCAGTGATTACGAGGATGGGCGGTGTGTGCATTTCTCCGAGCCGAGCTCAGCCTGCACCCGCCCAGACCGCCCGTCAGGGTTTTAAGGTGCCCCGAGCACGTTCCGAGCCCTTCCCAAACGCTGCGGAAATCGGCCGGGAAATCGAATTTCTCACGGTCAATGCCGCTTCTGACCCCTCCTAAAACGTCGTGTCGACATGACGTCTCATGCCTTAATTAGCTGATATAGCGCACTAAAATTTATCGAGGCGCGGCCGTCCTGCGCACCAAAAAGTCCCGCTTCGCGCGCGCGAGACCCTAGAAAATCGTCTCCGCGACGGCTGAGCTGACGATGATGGCGTGGACGTCATTGGCCATGATGCCGGCCGCTGCCAGGGAATGCTCTCCCGCGACGGCGGCACCGAATGCCACCACCGCGGAAATATCTTCAATCTTAAGCAATACGCAAAACTTCTACCAACTCAACGCGATCATCTTCAGCGCGGAGCAGAACGGAATGCCCATCTTGCGGACCGCGCTCGGAATATCGACAGACGGCCTTCCCGCCAGAACGGATATGCACTTCCGCATCGGGGCGGTTGGCTGGCAATACCTGACGACGTTATTGCTGAAAATGGTCGATCAGCAGGGGATTGCGTTGCGCGATCCGGTTTCGAGGTGGTTTCGGAGCTATCCGAATGCCGACCGTGCGACGGTTCGCATGCTCGCTGCGTCGAGCATGCCGACCGTGCGACGGTTCGCATGCTCACTGCGTCGAGCGCGGGCTTTGGCGACTACGTCTATGGACAGGGGTTTTTCGAGGAAATCACCGCGGATCCCTTTCGCAGGTGGACCGCCGACGAACTGATCGCGCGCAGCCTCCCGCCCTTTCAAAACCCGCAATACAACGATCCCGGGCAGGATTGGCAGTATTTGCACACCGGTTTCGTCGTGCTCGGCGCGATTCTGGAAATGGTGGGTAAAGAGCCCTATGACCGTCTGCTGCGTGAAATGATTCTCTATCCGTTGGGGTTGCGGGACACGCGCCTGCAATTCGGCACCGATGTCCAGAGGCCGGTGCTGCACACGCTCACGCTCACCGATGACAAGTTCGAAGATTCGACATTTTGGAACCCGTCCTGGGTGTCGTGGGGAGCGTTGACCTCGAACGTGTGCGATCTCGGCGTCTGGAACAGGGCATTCGCCACCGGCGCGCTGCTTTCGCAGGAGTCCAGAAAGGAAATTACCGCGCCCGTCAACGTCGGGCTCGGCGAGAACACGGCGAGCCGCTACTTTGGGCTGGGCACGATCGTCTATCCCCCGTGGATTGTGCAGGACGCGTCGTATTGGGGCATGTTCACGACGATCGCATATGATCCGACCACGGGAATTTCGCTCGAAGCGACGGCATCGCTCAGCCCCGCGTCGGTGGTAAGCTCGTCGCCCAGCAAGCAGATCATCTGGGCGGTGTCGAAACTGCTGGTGCCCGATCATCCGCTCCCTGGGCCTGGGCAGCCGTAGCGTCCTTCTCCGCGCCGATTCGCCGGTTTGTTCGGGTGGGCGGTTGTTCCGCACTTTTTCGATCCGCGGTCTGTCACTGTAAGACCTGCCAAAAACATACCGGCACTGTGGCGGTGCCGCGACCGGCGGTGTCTTTGCAGGGTTTGCAAAAGACCTATACGAGGATGGACGATAGCGGACAGCGAGTAATCAATCGCTTTTGCCCCGATTGCGGGGCGACCGTCGTGATCGAGCAGCCTTCTCCAGTATTACCATCATCCCGGCAGGAACATTAGATGAGACGTCTTGGCTGAA
>Ga0310915_10000095_pt1 | contig 41919 bp, 34 predicted proteins | sample GREbulkMGAN111_FD_202508 | JGI IMG/M metagenome (GOLD analysis project Ga0310915, IMG submission 202508) | Lab enrichment of tropical soil microbial communities from Luquillo Experimental Forest, Puerto Rico - GRE.bulkMG.AN111 | ecosystem: Environmental > Terrestrial > Soil > Tropical forest >...
TCCGCCCTTGAGATTCCGCAGTACGTTTCGACAGGAGATGCTCATCGAAATTCGGGCACGAAGCCACCATCGCAACCCGAACCAGCCCCTAGGCCCCAGGAGGAAGTCACCTCCTGGGGAGAGCTTCGGGCGGGGCGAAGCCGCCAAATGGAAGAGGCGACAGCCGACAATAATCGCCTCAGCAGGTACATCGAGTCCGAGGAGCGGATACAGAGACACCGGGACCGCGCCTACGATGACCGGGAAATCAACGATACCCGGTGGAAGCTTGAAAAATTTACCCCAACCCGACTCCCCGAATCCATTGAGGTTAACACAACAGCGCCAATCAACCTGCTTCCCAAGCCCGCAACCGACCTGATTCGATCGGTTGCAGCAGGCTTTGAGGTGGCGCCGGAAATGGCACTGATTCCTCTACTTGGCACGGTATTGGTCGCCGGGCGTGGCAACTTTATGATTCGGGTGAAGGAGAGCCACCGTGAGGCTCTGACGGAATACATCGTTGGCGCAGCCTCATCGGCACAGCGAAAAAGCGCGGTAGGTGGCTTTTTCAGGAACATCCTCGACGAGATAGAAGGCCAATTGCGTTTCGAACATGCAGCCGAGGGGCGTGACGTCACCAATGCGCTTACCAAAGACGTCTTGAAACAGATGGAAAGGAAGTTGATATCCAAACTCGCTAAACTGGCGATAACGGAGGGAATCGAGGCTGCCCAGGCACAGATGAGGGGCGAGATTGAGGCACTTGATCGCGCTCAAAAGACATCAAGGCTTGCAAAGCGCCAACCACGATTCCTCACGGACTTGACCACGATGGAAAAGCTGGCCGTGGATATGGAAGCGCAGCAGGAGGCCATCGGCGTATTCGTGTCTGAGGGCGGCTTTTGGAAGCAACTTCCGTCGAATAAGGACGACCTCCTCCTTCGGGCCTATACGGCGGAACCCTACAGCATATCAACGAAAACTGCGGGGTCGATATCCCTCAAGGGGCCAGTGATGACCCTCTGTACCCTAATTCAGCCGGGGGTGCTGGATGACCTTTACAGTGACGAAAAGCTTAAAGATCATGGTTTGCTTGCGCGGATTCTTCCCGCCTATATCCCCGCCTACAGGGGAAATGGCCTCATGCTGAACGCTGTCCCCGCCGAGCATCGCCAATGGCTGAAGGAGCGCGTCCTAACGCTGATGCTTCTGAAGCGGCCCGACAAGGGCGATGGTGTTCGGAATTTTCACGTCCTCGACATCGACGATGAGGGGAAAGACGAAATCGTCCAATATCAGCGATGGATCGCTGCACAAATGAGGGACGGTCAGTTCGATCATTATCAGCCGTTTGGAGGAAAACTGGCCGGTCATGCGATTAGGTTGGCCGGGGCTGTACATCTGATGAAGCACGCCGTTCCGCAGGAGCACAAAATCGATATGGACTCCGTTGCCTGCGGAATTTCCCTAGCGGAGTTTTTCCGTCAGCACGCGGCGGTGGCTTTCGATCCAATGGCCCGGAATGGCGTGAGATACGCACGTAAGATTCTGGACTGGATCAAAGACAAAAACCTGACACATTTTACGACGAAGGAGGTGCAGCGTGCTGTGAATAGCCACGGCGACGGTGCTCCTGTCCGAGCTGGCATGGCCGTGCTGGAGCAGCACAATATCATCCGTCAGATCAAGCAGGGGAAGAGCACCATCGGCGTGGTTCATCCCCGTGCGCACATGTTGTTTTAATAGCGTGATGCCGCTGACTATGCTGACCGTCAGCATAGTCAGCGGCATCAGTAGCTTTTCCTGGCGGTAAACGTCCTCTGTGACCAAGGCTCCGGTAAGGCCTGTGGCTCAATAGTGCTGCGCCGGATCAGTTCGGCAGGGCCTTGGCCACTCGGAGGGTTCGCCGAACGAAGTTGGCCAACTGGGTCTTGTCGATCTGATCCGCCGTGGGGACGGCTGCCAGGTCGGCATGGTGGAACGGCGCGGTGAATTCGTTGATCACCTCAAGCTCGTCGTAAATGTCATGTGCGGGATGTTGATCCCCACCATCCCTGGTCTTGCGCATAATCTCGCCAAGTGTGTCTTGGTCGCCGAAACATCCATGGTAAGCCCGGCGGCAATGGTCCTCCAGCACCGGGCGCATCTTCTTGGCGATATCCAGTGGCTTGCCTTCGTTGTTGGTGAGATAGGCTTGCAAGTCGGTGATTTCTGCGGTGATCCGTCCAGCACAAGCATGCTCAATAGCCCACGGCATGAGCTTGCAGCCCCGGGCGCGGGCATTGTCGATCATCAGGGCAGTGCGCTCGGCGGGGGGCACTTTCCCCCAAACGTCCTTCAGGAAGGCCGCATCGTGTGAAAGGACGACGACTTGGGCACATTTCTTTCCGATGCGCCGGATTTCCTGGATGGTCTGGATGCGTCGAAAAGCGTCTTGGCTGTTGAATGGATCATCCAGCACGACGATCTTGTTGCCGTGGCCTTTGTCACGCTCTAGGTGGGCAAGGAAGAATGCCAACGCCAGCGTGCTCCGGTCACCAGAACTCAGCGTGTTTTTGAAGCTCGGCTTGTTGGATGGGGTCTTCCCATCGCCCAGGTCAACTGCCGTCGCATTGATCACGATCTGGTAGCTGGAGGTGGCCACTCCGCCCGCATAGGAATGCTTGGTTTCTGCGACGGTAAAATCAGCCGCAAAGGCGTCCAGAAGTTCGTTGATGCGTTGCTCGTAGGGTTTGACCGCACTCTTCGTAAACTCGTCTAGTTTCGTGCGGACCTCAGCTTTTTCGGTGTCGATGGCATCCTTCTCAGCGGATAGGCGAATGTGGTCTTCACAATGCTGGGGCCAAAGGCTGCTCGTGGCGCTTCTTCAATGCTACGAGCCGGTGAAGCTCATTCTCAGCGGCTTGAACGTCGGCTGCGCCGGTTTCCGCCTTCTTGGCGTTGAAGGCGGCATTGGCGGCGTAGATGGCCTTGTTACTGGCTGTGACAGCCTCTCGGAGAGTCTGCAAGGCTGCCACGGCCTCCTGATAGGCTTCACTGAGAGGGATCGCTTCCAATGGAGAGCGAGCCTTCCGCTCCAGCAGTTCCTGAGCCGCCCTTCCAACCTCCAAGATTACATCGAGAAATGTTTCTGGCATAGCCAGCGTGGTCAGGTCGATAGGGCAATACTGATGCCAAAAATCCGCTGCGGCCTTGTTCTTCTCGATCTGGGAGTTCAGCCAAGCGACCTTCCCAAGCCCGAACTCTTGCTCAACAATTCCCCGGTAAGCTCGAATGTCCGAAACCAATTCCTTATAAGCCTCGCCGAACACCGAGCGGTAGGCCGCGATCAACGGCAATCCTTTGATGTCCTGGCCGCAGAAGGGGCAGGTTTCCCCAGCATGAAGCATTCCAGCAGCCACCCAATTTTCGCCATCAGAGACCATCCCATGGGCTGTAAGGTGAGCAGTAAGTTGCTGCTCAGCGCCATCGGCGATCTCATCGATGGTCTTGCTCAACAGGGAAGCCAGGGGCAGAGGGATCACCGGCATCGTGATCTCGGTCGGCAGTGGACGGGTTTGAATCTGGGCGGCCTGCCGGATCGCTTCCAGATTACGAGTCTGGCCGGCGATCCTGGCGTCGATGTCGGGATTGGCGGGGACCTTGAGAAACTGCTCCAGGGTTATGCCAGGAGGAACGTGGGGCTGGATCAGCTTAGCAACCGTAGAAATTTCGCCGGTCTTGGCCCGGCTGTCTGCCGCCAATTGGCTATCCTTCTCTGCCAAATGGACACCCTCAGCCCCGATGATGACGCGGTAGAGGTTCCGTTTGTGTTCGGTATCGACAACCTCACCCGAGTGGATGTTTTCAGAGATATAGGCGCTGTCGAAAATGGCAAGATCGGGGGCGGTCTTGTCCCAGACGGCCCCGTCAAAGCGAATGCCGCCGCCGTCGAACAGCAAATCAACAGCCGATGCTGCCGTTGCTCCAAGCGTCTTCCGGCCAACGAGGGGGGCGGCATTGCCGGTCTGGGCTGACCGCAGGATGGCGCAGATGGTCGTCTTGCCGTGGCCGTTGGCCCCAAAAATGAAGCTGTATTTCGCTAGCTCGGCGTTCCCCTTGCCGTTCGAGTTACTGAAGCGCCCGATGTGCCTGATACCGATCCTCTTCAGCATTTTCGCCCCCAATTAATAACGCGCCGTCTACTCTACGCTGGCAGCCCAAACTGGGCGGTCGAGCCAGGGATCATAATGTAGGTAAAGGCGCTGGCCGCTGCCATTTCCCTGACCTTCGCGTTGCAGGGCACAGATCCTACATCCACGGTTGAAGGCTGGCAATCAGATGCCCCTGAAGGAATTCATCAACGTCATCGGTCACATCGCTGACTTCGCCGACCATCCTCATCAACTGGATCGCCGTCGCCTGACTGCTCTTTTTTGCCATCGGAGAATAGCGAGAAAGCTGACGGCACGCCCGTGCCGTCAGCGGTGTAGGGTTGGAAATGTCACGGTGATGAACATAGCGGGGTGGTCATGTGACCACCCCGCTATGTCCTTATTGCCGCATTGATTGCGGGTCTACCGGGATGCTTGCCGGGATATTATTTTCCAAATTACCGATAGGGAGGCCGACGCACTGGATGGTGATGGGTTTCTTCCCGCGTCCTTCCACGTCGATGCCGGTATCTTCGCCTCGCTGTCCGACGTAATCGTGGACGACGTAGCGTGTGTCCCCTTTTGTGAAGGCGATATACGACCCACCGCCGACGGAGAATGAAGTCGTGCCCTTGACTACACCTTCCCGAGATGCGGGGTTTTCCGGCAATGCGATGTCGATGGCGCTGCCCGGCTTTCCAAAGCGATACTGCACGGCCCCAGATGCATTAGTTTGACAAACCGAAACCATCTTCTCGCCGGTACTGCACGAGAAGATGACCTCCTCCGTGCCAGAGCACAGGGATTCCCTCGTAGGGGCTTGAGGCTTGGCCTCGGCACTTCCAGAGGTTGCATCTGTTGGCTTGGCCGTCCCGCCGCTATCGTTGGAGGTGCCTTGCACAGATGATGCCCCACCACTCTCATGTTTGCACTGCGCTATCGCGGGTAGACGCTTTTCCGGCGGATCGTTCTGATAAGAATGAACTAAATCAAGACATTTGCGTATTTTATCGACAGCTGCCTTTACCTCTAGATACTCACGCTCATTCTCCATAATTCCATCCGTGTATTTATACGTAAATAATTCATCATAAATGAGGATAATTTTCCCTAACCTCTTTAGGTCTATCTCGGTAAGGCCTGGAAATTCGGTGTATCCAACAACGGTTCCGGTAAATTTATTATCAGAAAATACCCCCTTCTTTATCACCTCGTCTGTTTTTGGGTTAATTGAAACAATTCCCCCATCTGGAAAGCCATCTCTATAATTTCCATCTACAATGGTCTTTCCTGTTTCCGCGTCAAACAACTTTGCAGATCCGTCGAACGTGCCATTTTTGTAATTTATTTCGGAGAGCAGTTTTCCTGTCTCTAAACTGTAATTTTTTGCAAGGCCGTCGAGTTTTCCGTTTTTATAATTTGCCTCGATGATAACGTGCGTGTTGATATCAGAATTTTTATAATACCCATCAAGTTGTTCATTTTTATAATTAACCTCTGATGCCAATTTACCTTGCCGGTCCATCTCCTTTTTGGAAACAAGTTGGCCGTCTTTCCAATTAGCCTCGGCTACAAGTATACCAGTCTCGGGATCCCACCTCTCGTAGCGGCCATCTGGCTTGCCATTTTTCACAGATTGGCGCGATATCATCTTTTCCGACTTTTCATCGTATTTTTTTATTACCCCATCCAAAAGATCATTCTTAAAGCTAGCTTCAGCAATCAGCACCCCTCGTGAGTAGCTGTACATTGTAAAGCTGCCGTTTATGGCTCCCTTGGAGAAGGTTGTCTTTATATGTGGTGCGCCGCTTTGGGTTGTGCAAACAATATTGCCGTCTATAATCCCTTCATTTACTTCCGTATCGCACAATGAATCCATGTCATATGAATTGATTTGCTCGACTCCAGTGTGCCCAGAAAGTTGTTTGTATCCCGTTTTATCCCTGAATATGTTCTGAGACGGTATATTTGTTACTTTTCCTGAGAAAGTCTTATTCTCACCACGGGAGTAAATTTTTCCATTTCTGACTTCAGCATTGCGCCAATCTAGAGCATTATCAAAAAAATTGAATCCACAAAGTAATAGTCCGCCAGACAGGGCGAAAATAATCTGCCTGTAACCAGTAAGTTTATGCATTGAGAAAGTCGTGGTTTTCATTGCGTTCCTCTTTAGGTTTAGTTCCGGTGGAATATCGACAGCCTACAGGGGTGATTTTTCTGGGAAAAGTAAAAAGAACTCAATCTGCTCCATAATTCGTGCAAAGATGGTGTGTCTCACTATGAAATAGGCGAATCGGTGTGGCTGGTCACGAATTTAACAGCTAATGGGGGATTTCGCTAAAATGGTGAGGGGGGGGATGGCGATCACCCTTCCTCCGAAAGCTATCGCCCCATCCCCCAGATTCCGGCAGTTGCAAGAGATTTTTGGGTCTTCAACGCTCGCAATCGGCGATTTTGATGCCGGATACTATCAGTAAACCTACGAGACAGAAAATATATTTTCTCGTGGGATGACGTGGATGCCCCTCAAATTCCGATGTGGATGCTCAGAAACATTTTGGAACGGCGTTACGACGCCTGCGCACCGAGCGCGAACTGACCCAAGAGGAGGTTGCGTTTCGGGCCGATATCTCTATCCCCTATCTGCGGGGATTGGAGGCGGGACGGTATAATCCCACGCTCAATGTGATTTTTGATCTTGGCAGGGCGCTGGATATTCATCCGTCAGCGATGTTGGAGGGCATCCCGAAGAATGTCCTGACTCGAAACCCTGACCGCAAACGGCCAGGGCCACCCGAGGGAATGGTGCGTAAATCCTGATGGTTAGGCGCAAGCGCCTCTCTGCGTGGCGGCTACTCCTGTTTATCCTTCTGCGGAATCATCGATCCGCCGAAATCATGGGCTTTCGGCGGTGATTTATCCTTGGAATAGGATTTCGCCAGATAAGCGGCCATGTCCTTCGAGTATCTCATATTTTTCTCGAATTCCTCCTGCTGGCCTTTAAGCTCGTCGCCGCTTGCCTTGGACGACACCCTGCGGATCATGGTACCATTCAAGGACGGCCTGCCATCGCGGCTATGGTTGCAATGGTCGATCAGTCCGTCCTGATCGGTTTTAAGGGCATTCTTCCAAGCTCGTTCCGCCTGTTGATGAAGCCCGTAGGTGCTTTGCACTTTTCCTCCATCCGCCAGAACGGAAAAATGATAGTGGGGATGGGGGGATGAAGCTTGCTCGCGCGCCCAGAGGTAGGTGATGTCGATGTCACGGTTGTCGTAATATTCCTTAAATCGCCTTGAGAAGGTCGATATCTTCTTCTCGACGTCCTCTCCAGAAGATGGATAGGAGGCTGGAAATCTTACATTGAATCGAACAGAGAAGACCTTGTTGTGCTTCTCGGTCATGTAATCGTGCATGGCATCAATGCGGGACAGTATGTCCTGACGCATGGAGGTGTCTTTGCCGCTCATCTCACATCTTCCTTGGTAAGTGTGCCTATACCATGGAGGAAATGTGTGCGTTAAATTAATCGATCTAGATTAGATAGTACAATAATACCCAGTTATTAGCCGAAATTATCAAGATTGGTTTTCCATATTTGTTGTATATTTATGCAAATAAAGCCGATAGATGTGACGTTATTGGTCAAAAAAATCGGTGCATCTTGATTCGATACTTGTTAATGCGGAAGAGGCTTGGGTTCGCCCCAAGCCGCCCTCCCTACACAAGCGTTTGCTCCAACATGGAAAAGACCGCCCCCGGCAATTCGCCGATAGTCGCGATCACCCGGCTGCGACCGGGCAACAAAGTGGTGATGTGCGGGGAGTCGATGCCGAGGCCATAAACCTCGACGCCCAAGGCCGTTGCCGCTTTGATGGCGGCCCTGACGTTGGCCGCGCCATCGGGGCTGCCATCGGTGATGATCAGCACCATGCGGCGTTGTTCCGACAGGGTGGACAATTGTTGCAGCACCCACCACAGGGCTTCGCCCATGGGGGTCATGCCCTTAGCTCCCACATCCTGGTATTGACCCGGACGCTCCCCGTGCCGAAGCAGAGGCACCACCGTGCCGGGCTCGTTGCCCGGAAAGGCGGTGATCCCCACCGACACGCCAATCAAGGCCATGGCCTGAGCCACAGCGCGGCAGCATTGGTTGGCGAGGCCGATCCGTTCCCGCATGGAGCCGGACGTGTCCAGCAGCACATGCAAAGCGGTGTTGATGGCGGGCCGGGCCTGATGGGTGGCGAATATCCGTGGATTTCCCACGACTACGCCATGGAGACGGCGAGGGTCGATTTTCCCGGCTCTGGCGGGTTTGTGCCTGACCATCCGGGATGATTGCACCAACCCATGCAAGCGTGCCCGCAGGCCAGCGGTGGCATGGTCGATTGCGGCGCGAGCCTTGGCGTCTGCGGGCAGACGAGGCTTGTCCCCCACGGTGGCGACGGTGAGACGGTTGATCTCCGTCGCGTTCTGTCCGAGGGATTTCCTCAGCACTTGTCCGAAATCGTCGGGAAGATCGGTTTCCCCGGCGGAAATCAGGCTTTGAATATCGGTACTGACCACCAAATCCGGGGATGGATTTTGCCCAGGAGACGGAGCGGACTCCTTCAGGCAGCGGATGACCTGTCGGGCATAGTCCAGGCAGGCTTGGCTATCGGGACAGTGACCGCGCATCCGCTCCAGGATCGGGTCTGCATCCGGACGCAAGCTCGGCCACTGGCGATCGATCACCGCAGCGGCCTCCCGGCACCGGGTTGCCAATTCCGGCACGCTCCAGGAACGAACCGTCAGCAGCAGCCAATCCAGAACTACAGCCACCCCCGAAGGGAGCGTTGACGTCCCCTCCAGGAGCAGGTGGCGGATCAGCCAGGTAAAATTTTGTCGGCAGCCGGGATAATATGCCGCCAGTTTGGCTTCGACCCGCCAATCCTCGAAGATGTTCCAGAGGTGCCGCTCCAGCGGGGTGGTGTTTGCCTGGGAAATGGCCTGGAACGCGGTGAAGCGGACATGCGCCGCCTCGTGGTCGATATAGCCGCGCACCAAACCCAGGAAGGTGGTATCGGCTTCAGTGGGAAGGCTGGGAAGGCGGATGACCTTGCCCGTCGTGTAGGCGTCGGTGCCGCCGATCTCGACGGCAACGCCATAAGCCCGCCCCAGGGCATCGGCCAGCAGGGGCAGGCATTGCAGGATGGCGGAATTGTGCATGGAAGTTTGAAGTCCTTACCAAAGGCCAAGGGAGTCCAGCGTGGAGGTGGGTTCCATCGGCAGATCGGGGGGAAGATCGTCGTCGTTGAAGTCGGGAAAGTTATCGGCGTCGATGACCGGGGCATGACCGGCAGCCGGGTGGACCGGCAACCCGAGCAAGGCATCGTTGGGGTTCTGGCCTTCGATGATCCGCTGGCCGTGTTCGATCATGGCGGCGGGGTCGCGGAGCAGGCAGACCAGTCCCTGAAGCCCCACCAAGGCGGTGCCGGTGATCGGTCCCTTGTCGGGCACAGCCGCCAGGGTCACGTCGATCAAATCCACCAGGGGCGTCACCCGAGGCTCGACGAAGGACAACCCGGTCAGCTTGTGCCGCAGGCTTTTGATGGGAGACAGAGCCTTGGTCGTGATTTCGGTTTTCCCGGCGAAGCTTTTGTGCCACGCCTCATCGGCCGCCTTGGCGGCTTCCCCGAACAGCGAACCGCCGAGGGCGTTGACCGCTTCGGTCAGACTCTGCCCGGCCTGGCCCTTGGGCGGCACGACCTTGAACATCAGCCAAGCGAAGCCCAGCCGTGCCCGCACGGTATCGATCCCCACCAACGAGCGGGCGATCAGCGATTCCCAGCCCGGATTGGTGCTGACCCATTCCTGGATGGCCTGATCGTAGCGGGCGAGGAAGGACTCCTTGGCGGCGGCAAAATCGGTCGCGATGGCTTTCAGTCCCTCGCTCACTGGCTTGACGGCGTTTTCAGGAAGCGCCCAACCGCCGAGGAACCGCACGCCGTGGCGATCCAACAGCGAAATGGCGCGGGCCTTGAGGGTGGTGAATACCCGCAAATCTTCGGGGTTGCAGACTTTCTTGCTCCCCAGCGAGGCCAGCTTTTCCGGCGGCAAATCCAGGGTGCCGAAATCGGCAGGGGTCAGTTTCTTCCTGGCAGACCAGATGTTCACATCCAGCCGCAGGGCAATCAGTTGCTTTAAAACGGTGATGTCGGTGGGGATGGCATTGGTCATGGCATTTTTCCTTTATGAAGCGGAGGGGAACAGCCGCTGCCCCAGCTCGTGGAGCAGGGCGCGGGTCGGTGGAGAGGCGCGGAACCCCAGCGCCCGGTCGAGGGCGTAGGTGACGGGCTGGATGCCCGTGCGGGCCAAGGGCTGGAAGCGCTGGGTCAAATCGGCCCAGCGGATCAAGGTGCGGGTTGAGAAGGTGACTTCGATGCTTTGGTGCTGGCCGTCGCTGTCACCGATGAACAGGCGGCGAACTTCGTTGGCGAACTCGACCATGGTGGAGCGCAGATCGGCAGGCAGCGCCGGAGCCCGACGTTCGAGAATCTGGATTTCCGATGTGGGGTCTGGGTAGGTCACCTCGCACAGCCAGAACCGATCCATGAAGGCGAGGTTCTGGCGAAGTGTTCCCTGGTAAAGCCCTGTCCCATCGGACCCGCCATTGGTGTTGGCGGTGGCGACAAAGCGGAACATCGGATGAGGAGGAATCACCTCGCCGCCGTTTTCCGGAATGCAGAGCGGCGCACCATCCAACACCCCGTTAAGTCCGGCAGCCGTGGCCGGATCCAACAGGTCGATCTCGTTGAGCAGGAACAGCCCGCCATGCTTCATCGCCAAGGCCAGCGGTCCGTGTTGAAAGCGCATGGAGCCGTTGTCTACGGTCAGGTGCCCGGCCAGGTCCGAAAACTCCAGCCGTCCGTGGCCGGTGACATCGAACACCGGGTAATTCAGCCGCGCCGCCACTTGGCGGACCAGGCTGGTCTTGCCGCTGCCGGTGGGGCCGAAGAGGTAGAGGGAATCGTTCCCGCCCATGAACCACACCACCAAATCCCGCATGACGGCGGGGAATAGGGTGTCGGGATCGATGGCCGGAGTGTGCTGACAAGGTGCCGCATAGCCCTTGATTTTGCGACCCGAGGGCTGGCCGCTGAACAAGGCTCCGGCATCGAAATCGACAGCCGAAAGGCTGCCGATCTCCGCGAGGGGATCGGTCATGATGAAATCCTTTGAGTTAAGGGGGAAGTCCCATGGGACAGTTGCGCCACCATGGGCGAAGGCGGTATAAGTGACCAACAACTTGGTCAGATAGGAGGCTGTTATGACCTCAGTGAACTTGGCCGATGCCAAGGCTCATCTCAGCGAACTGGTGGCCCAGGCCGAGGCCGGGGAAGACATTTGCATCACCCGTAGGGGCAAGCCGGTCGCTCACCTGACCAAGGTTCAAACCCAGCGCCGTCCGGTGGCATTGGCGGCGTTGCGGGCGGTGACAGACACCATGCCGATGCAAACAATCGGAGCTGGAGAATTTTTGCGTCAGATGCGCGACGAGAGCCGCTATTGATGCTTTATCTGGATACCTCACTGCTGGTGGCCGCCGTAGCCAACGAACCCGCTACCGAGCGGGTTCAGCTTTGGCTTTCCGAACAAAATCCCGACGATTTGGCGATCAGCGATTGGGTGGTGACGGAGTTTTCCTCGGCCCTGTCCATCAAGGTCAGGACCGGAACGCTCACCGTTCAACACCGTGCCGCCGCCTTGACGCTGTTCAATCGATTGGTGGCCGAGTCCTTTCAGACTCTGCCCGTCCAGGGCCACCATTTCCGCATTGCCGCGAGATTTGCCGACGACCATAGCCAAGGGTTGAGGGCGGGAGACGCCTTGCACCTTGCCATTGCCGGGGAGCGAGGAGCCACGCTGTGCACCCTCGACCGCCGACTGGCGGAAGCGGGGCTGGCCATGGGAATCGCCACGCACATGCTGGCGACGACCTGAACTTTGACGCTCAGCGTCACGGGCGTCACCACCAGCCGCTGAAGAAGCCGCTGATCTTATCGGCAACCCAACCGACCGCTTTGGAAAGCGCCTTTCCGGCGATCTCAACGATCACGTCGAGAAATCCCTTCTCCGCGTCCCTCTTTGCTTTTTCCGAGCGGTATTCCCTTTGCACCTCGCGCAGCACGCTGACCCGTTTTTTTGCAGGCAGGGCGTGAATGATGCCGTCCACCAGTTCTACCAAGCCGTATCTTTCAGCAGCAGAAACGGCCAGAACTTGCCCAGGAGGCAGGTCGAAGAACCCGGCCACCACGCGGCATTTTTCCTTGATGTTGGCTGCTTGGCGGGGGCCGGGCTGACGCGCCTTCTCGTCCCATTCCCGGAACGGCTCGATCTTGTCCACTTGGTTAAGGACCACGAAGAAGGGCTTGCCGACATCCAGGTACGGCCTGACCAGCCGCTTGAAGAAGTCCTCATCCAAGGCCAGAGCGCGGTCATCGGCCTTGACGATCCACAGCACCAGATCGAGCTTGGGGAGCCATTGCCGATAGAGCGCGTCATATTCGGCGTCACGATCACCGCTCTCGCCCACGCCGGGAACGTCGAGCAGGGTCATGCCCTTGCCTGCAAAGTTGAGCCTGACCTGTTGGGCGGTGCGGGTGCAGGCGGCAATGTCGCTGATCGGGCATATGTCCCTGCCGAACAGGGCGTTGCACAGGCTGGACTTGCCCGCGCCGGTCTTGCCGAAGACCCCAACCATCGGCTCGTACTGGATGATGTCATTGAGCCGAGACGATATTTTGTCCCGGTAATCCGCAGGGATGTCGAGACCCTGCTTCGCAAGGGAATTGAGAAGCGATTCCACGTTGGTCACGTCGATCATGTCTTTGTCTGCCTTATTTGAGGGGAGAGACCGTCAAACGGTCATAGTCGTTGCCGGTGGAGGTAATTCGCTCCAGCAGCGCGTCGGCATCATCGGGACCGAGGCGATGGATCAGTTCCACCCGCAGCTTGGTCAGGTCGATATTTTTCCGCCCGGGAATCCGAGCGCTGCGGAAGCGAAACCGTCCCGTGGACAGCCATCCCGCAGGATGACCGGCACGCTGATGGAACCGCCGTATCCGGGTTTCGTAATCCGAGATTTCCTCTTCGATCCGGGCCTTTTCCGCTTTCAGACGGGAGAGCCGGTCCAGCTCCGCTTCCAGAACGGGATCAGAAACAGGATCAGCCCGGAATTTCGGGCAATCCCTGGCGTGGTCGCACCAATCGCACAGGGGGTGAAAGCCTGGGCAGGTGGGAAGGTTCAAATCTCCCTGCCGCATTGCGTGCCACAGGGTTTTTGCGGTTCGCAGCACCAAGTTCGTCATATTGGCATCCGGCCCATAGGGACCGAATGCCTTGGCGTCGTTCATGGATACGCATAAAACCCAGCCTTCCAGATCCACCCTCTCGGGCGTATCCGGCAGGACAATTCCAAACAAAGCCTGGACGAGTTGGGGGAAGGTGCGCTGGCTCAAGCCCTCGGCAGCGAATACCGGCTGGTTCCAGTAAGCATGGAGCAAGCCGATCTGGCCATAAAGCTGGACCTCGTAACCAGGGCTGAGAACATCCGGCAGGCGGGCCGTGCTTTTCAGTTCCAGCACCCGGACGACACCCTCGGCCACCAGGGTAAGATCCAGATGGGCGCGGATCGGCACATCGCCATGGGTCATGCTGATTTCCAACTGAGACATCAGCTTGGCCCCATTGGCCCGGAAGGCTGGGACCAGCCCGGCCTCCAACCAGTGCCCTCGTTGCAGAACCAGTTGTCGTTGCAGCGTTTCGACAGGCTTGCCGCCGATCTTGTTCAGCACCGCCGCCCGCAGGCAGGTGATCGCCCGCCCCACGTCGGACAGCCCGATATAGGTGCGGCGATCCCCGAGGGTGCGGGCGGTTTCTTCGCAGCCATGGCGCACCAAGCCGCGCGCCACCTGGGCGAGCAAGGCTGCCGCTCGTGGAGTGTCGGACATGGTTTCCTCCGTCAGGCGGCGTAGCGCCACCACAATTTGCGATTGCCATCCCAGCGAAATCCCGCCTGCTCCAACAAAGGCCGTTTTTCGCGGGCATTGCCGGTGGCGATGACGCAGGCTTTGCCGTTGGAAGCGGTGACGGTCTGATAATCGATGCCGTCAATCTTCGGCAGCCCCGCCGGAGCATCCGGCTGGATCGTGGCAGGCGGCTTGGCCTTGTCGGCAGCCTTGGCGCGGCTCCGTGTCGGCATGGACGCTTCGCCGTCGTCATCGGTTTCGCTCACCAGCCCGACCAGAGTGGCCAGGCCATAGCGGCGAGCGTAGGTCAGAGCCGAGCCATACCCTTGCGGATCGTTCTTCGGCAGCGGCATGACCATCAGGGACGATTGCCACTGCCCGGAGTCTCCGTGAACCAGCTTGGTCATCAGCCCCAAATGCCCAGCCTCGACCGCCACCGGCACCTGAACCACCCAAACCGCCTGAGCGATCAGAGCATCCCGGCAGGCATCAATCACCGCGTTGAGCGTGGCATAGCGCGATTTTACGAACGGGTTTTCAGCGTCCTTACACACCGGAGCCAAGGCCCGCTGCACCTTGACCATGGCCTTCGCCAGTTCGCCAACCTCGGGCGAGGACAAAGTTTCACCGATCATCATGGTTTTCTCCAAAAGCGTGACGCCCCGCCTTCGTCAGGAGGGCAGGGCGTCGGTTGCTATCGGAGAGGTGATATGTGGCTGAAATTATTTGGAATATTTTGAAAATAACCACTGGAAAAATCCCAGCGCTGATGGGCGCCAGTTGGAGATTTGATGTCGGCTTTGCGCCCAAGACGGGCGTTCACGACGTTCTATGGAATTCCCGATAGCGGCATTCGACCGATAACGCGCCCGATGCCATGATGATATTGCGCTGGGAACGCGGATCGACTGGACACCTCCAAAAACCCTGGCCGTGAAGGAGAGGAATTGATTCAATAGGCCAAGAGACAGCGGCGAGGGGGCGATGAAGGAACCGGGTTTTTTCGATCTCGCGGAATGCTTGGCCGGTCTCTCGAAGAAGGGCGACGTCCTTGAGCAGTTGAGCCGGGCGGTGGATTTCGAACTGTTCCGCGCCGATCTGGAACGGGCGGTTCCACGCTTGAACGGTGCCAAGGGCGGCCGTCCGCCGTTTGATCATGTCCTGATGCTGAAGGTCCTGATTTTGCAGGCGATGAACGGACTGGGCGACGAGGCGACGGAATATTTCATGCGCGACCGTCTGACCTGGAAGCGATTTCTGGGCCTTGAGATCGCCGATACGGTTCCCGATGCCAACACGATCTGGACGTTCCGGGAGCAGTTGACCAAGGCGGGCGCCATCCAAGGGCTGTTCGACCGCTTCGACCGGACCTTGCGCGAGGCGGGGTATCTGGCCATGTCGGGGCAATTGCTGGATGCCACGATCGTGTCGGCCCCCAAGCAGCGCAACACCGATGGCGAAAAGGCGGCGATCAAGACAGGGCAAATTCCCGACGCCTGGAAGGACAAACCGGCCAAACTGCGCCAAAAGGACCGGGATGCCCGCTGGACGGTGAAATATTCAAAGGCCAAGCCACGCGAGGACGGCCAGCCCCAGGTCGATCTGGCCGTTCCGTTCCAGGCGAAAATCAGGGCGGCCGGAACCCGGGCGCCGCCCATTACTCGGTGATTCCGCAGCAAACTCACTCGGGGATCAGGTTTTTAGAGGTGTCCAATTGGTGTTGCGCTTGAAATTTGAATCCAGCCCCTCCAATCGGACAAGATGAGAGTGCGTGCGTTTCAGCATGGAATTCCCAAGTATGAAAGAAATTCGCGGCCGATCGGCGTGATGCAAAAAATAAATGAACGAGATTGCCAATCTTTCTTGGTTTCTCTCACCAGGCCAAATGATTCCATATGGTAAAGACTTGAGTGATCAAACAGACCATATTGTTCATCCGTGACGTTGAGATCGGCGCCCTTAATGAAGAAGGCATTCTCGGTCGCGCAACGAACCAGGATAAGTATCTCTGCATCATCTAGCTGGTTCAGAATTCGTAAAAAATGACGGCTTCGCCGCACCTGCACTTCCTCTGCGCTTAGGCCAGAGGCAACCAAAGTGGCAATGTGTTGTTTGCGATCATCACTTAATGCTCTAGCTGCCTGCCATATGCCTTCCTCGAACAGATCGAGTTCTTCAGGCCTTTTCAGTGCTGCTTCTAGCCGAATTTTATCGATGCGCTCGGACAGATACTGCAAATAGGTTTCGATTCGCTCCATCCGGGCATTGGGGATGGTTTCATTCAGGGCGATTTGTATTATGGGCCCGATAAAGGGGATAAGACCTGCGACAACGCCAGCCGTCCTGGCAACAGCATCACCGCGGGTTTCCCCCAACGGGGGCGGAACAGTCTCATCTTCTGTCACGGCTATCCCCAAGCGATATTCAAAGCGAGAAGATGTTAGGGCATGTAGTCGCGTTGGGCCAGACTTTAGCCAACGTTCCCCATTCCTGCTGTCGGCCGCCCCTGCCCGATCATCGGCCATCCTCTCAAGAGTCGAGGTTTCTGACAATCCAGGGGCGGCTCATAATGTCCGCTTGCCCCATTCCGGGTTCAATAGCGGCCTTTCCGCAATCGGCCCGATCCGGTCGCCCTGAAGGGACGTTGCGCAGGTCTGCGCCGTCCCCCGACAGCGGACATTGCGCTATGTCAAGGGACGTCCGGAACTGGTCTGGCCCAGTTTCCCATATCCAGACACGCTAAACGGCGGTGTCGGTTGAAAGATTGACCAAATCGGACACTTTACGAAGACGTTTTTTCTAGATCAAGGAGTTGCTGGATGTTATCCAGCTCATCAATAACAGCATTACCCTCATTCAAATAGCATCTGAACAAGTTCCGCCTGCGCGGGGAAACTGCTCTTGAGAAAAAATTATAATATTCGCTTTCATCATCTATTTCCATGTTTACAGAGACTGATAATATCTTGTGCTTGTAAAGCAAAGTGCGCAACCTATTTTCAAGTTGCCTGATTTCGTTGCGCTTATCTAGCTCCTGCGCCGCAGTGTTAAAATATTTTATGAATATACCCTCTAGGATCTTTCCTTCCTCATCTACCCGTACTTCGTCGATGAGGGAATTAGGTAAACTAAAATTGATGCCATACGTGTTATTCTCAGCGTAAGAATGTACATTAAATAAATTGTATATAATAAAAAAATCAAACTCCTCGTTTGATACATTATGAAGTACGTCAGATAATCCTCTATGCTTTCTGTCTATCGGACGTTTTGCGGGGTTTTCGGTAAATCCGGCATAATGAATTTCCGTATTTACGCCTATATCGACGTGGTTGTTTCGAAGAAAATCATGTATTGGCGAAGATACAATTTGCCCGCTTTCAAATGTCCATGTCATTAATGTGTCAGTTGTAGTTAGTATAGGCCTGTCTCCCCGGGCAAGGCCCCTGGGGAGGGGGATGCGAATGGACTTAGTCTTGTTTCGCCCAATCCGCAGTTTCATGTATATGCTGTTACCGAATAATGTATATTTTGCCCTGATAATGCGGATTTTCTTTCTAGAAGCGATGAAATATATAAACCGCTTATCAACGGTCTTGCGCAAATTCTCCTTTAGCGCATTCATACGCGACGACACGTAGCCTTTGTAATCAAATTCTTTTGGTTGGTTTGTTATAAGCTCGTACCAGAAAATATCGCATTGCAGCAGCTCAATGATCCATCGTTTTGGAGCATCTTTATACGCGGGCTCTTCTGGTAGATTGTCAAATATACCACGATGCATGATGATTTCCCGTAAATTTAAAGTTAAATATGCGCAGAACTCACCTGGGCAATAGTATTTTGGAAGAAAATTTTCTTGTCAACGAGGAAGTGATGCTCGGCGTGTCTTGGTGCTGGTCACGGACACTTGCGATTGGTCGGCCTCGCCTGTAGCCAAGCAGTGGGGGGGCATTTGCTGAGGGCGAGGATTGAGATGGCCGCTCTGGTGCGGTTGCTTCCGAGGCCCTTCCTGCGACCGTATCCGCTCTGGCAAGTTCCGCGTTTGAAAACAGATGGGGGGATTCCGGCCCGTTTACGATGGCTTCGTGCCCATAACGGGCGTTCGATCGGCCGCACCGAAATTCCGCAAATGGACATTCGAGCGGGCCGGCGGAACTGCGCCTCTACGCCAAGGGCGTCCATCTCCAGCTCGTTCTGTCGCGCACAATCGTCGACATTCTGTTCGGCAGGTAGCATCGAACGCCGCCGTGGCAATTGAGTGACTCCGTCATTTCTATTACTTAACGCCTTGCGTTAAGTAGCGTTGACGATGCGGGGCGACCCTGCTATGATCCGGACAATGGAAATCGAGTTCGCAGACCATCAGTTGGCCCTAATTGAAACGGAGCGTGCAGCAGACACGAAGCTACCGGTCGCCGTGATTCAGTCTGCTCGGCAGCGGTTAAGTATAATCCGGGCGGCTCCCGATGTTCGCACCATGCAGAACTGGAGGAGCCTCGGCCTAAAGCCGCGAGGGACTGGTTCTCCTGAGCATTTGGTGATTTTAGCTCCCCAGTGGGCGATGGTCTTGCGGATTGAGGAAAAGAATAGTGCTATGACGGTGATCGTAAGGGCGATGGAAGAACAAACAAGGGGTGCGGCATAATGGCCGGCATCAACACTGTCGCAATCGATCCTCCCGGAGTATTCATCAAGCTTGAGCTGGAAGTTCGCGGCTGGTCCCAGCGTGATCTCGCTTTTATCCTCGGGCAGACCGAACAACAGCTCAATCCATTGCTTTCAGGAAAGCGGGCTATTACGCCTGATATGGCGCGCTTGCTTGGTGACGCCTTTGATACTTCCCCTCAGTTTTTCCTAAATCTCCAAAGCCAGTACGATCTACAGAACGCGAAGGAACCTGATCCGGCAGTTAAAACGCGGGCTGAACTGCAAACTAGGTATCCTGTACGCGATATGATTCGCCGAGGCTGGATCCAGGATGGTGAGTCGTCCTTACTTCAGCTTCAGATGGACAGATTTTTCGAGGTCGCTAACGATCAGGAGTCGAACACAATCGCTTTTGCCGCCAAAAAGACTCATTACAACGAGACGCCCCCTCATCAGTTGGCTTGGGTATTTCGGGTTCGGCAACTTGCGAGCCATATGTCGGTGCAAGTGTTTTCACCTGACAAGCTCCGTAGCGCGCTACCAAAGCTTCAGGCTTTAATGGTTGATCCTGAAGCGATCAGAACTGTACCAGCATTGTTGGCGGATTGTGGTGTGCGGTTTGTCGTCGTTGAGGTTCTACCTAACGCAAAGATAGACGGCGTGTGTACCTGGCTCAACGATCAGTCTCCAGTTATCGGCATATCGACTCTGTATGATCGTCTCGATAATTTTTGGTTCGTTCTTCGACATGAGATTGAGCATGTTCTAGAAGGGCACGGTAAATCCTCGATTGGCATGGTCGATCATCTATCGGGCGATAATTCGTCTGATGAAAAGAACAGCAGCGATGAAGAGCGCATTGCAAACATGGCCGCTGCTGATTTCTGCGTGCCGACTCAGAAAATGGACTCCTTCTATGCGCGGAAGCACCCATATTTCTCGGAACGGGATGTGATCGGATTTGCATCCCTGATGGGCGTTCATCCGGGGATTGTTGTGGGGCAACTTCAAAAGCGAATGAAGAGGTATGATTACCTTCGCAAATATCAAGTGCCAGTGAGGCGTTACGTGGTGACTACGGCTGTTACTGATGGCTGGGGCCACGTAGCTGAGGCACAGCTTTAATTCCCAATGGTGGTGGTTAATGGCTAAGTTTTCTGAGCAGATGCAGGCGATTTTCGATCGCTATACTGAAGAGGTGGATTCCTCTCCGGTATCTCTTGACAGTGTTGCCGCGTGGGCAATCGAACAAGGTCTTTATCGTCCGTACCCCCGCGACGTAGTGAAACTTTGCCGTGAGGCGCTGGCAGAGAGCCTTCGACAAGAGAAGAGGATCGATGCTAAGGGCAGGAGGTATCGGGCTAAACACTCCGTCCGAACGAATATCGGAGGCGTTCAATTGAGCCTCTGGGCGGATATCGACAATGCGCCACGCTCGTTTATGGAAAAGTCTTTCAGCCAGCGCCGCAAGGCCATTACGGACGACTGTTTCCAAGTCAAGCAAGACGTCGATCACTTTAATGACGAAAATCCGACTGAATTGCCTATTCAAATTGTGCTCGACTTTACCGATGACGTTGCCGAGATGGAGGCAGCCGCGCGTCACGACCGCGATGACGACGAGGCTGCTTGATACGGGGAAACTCAAGTTATCGGGAAGGTTCGCACGCCTGCTTTTTCTAACAAGCTATATAAAGTTGCTATCTTAGTTCGTGCGCCTCTGCGCGCGCAGTAAGTGAAGACAACACGTTGTTTGGCGCGAGTGAATGCCACGAAGAACCCTGCCGTCGCCTCGATCTGATCGTTGGCAAAACTCCACCATGCGCCATCGTCCAGGCCAACAAAGATAACGCTGTGGTATTCAAGTCCTTTGCTCTTATGGATCGTCATCAGAGGAATTGCATGAACGCCTTCATAGGCATCCAGAGCTGTTGACCAGTCGATACTATCAGTCGAAGACGCCAACAGATGTATGGTGGCGGCATCGAGCACCTTATCGAGCCAACCACCCTGACCGTAAGCAGGATGAACCGCAACCAGCCGATCTCGACCGATAAACGCTAGGATGTCGTCTACGATGGATCGCGCTTCAGCCTTTGACTTTGGTGGATTGGGATGCACGGAGCTGAGTTTGATCGCGTATGCATCCAGTTCGCGGGCAAGTTTGGCCTGGGCTGCCTCCTCATCAGGCGCGACAGCATGAAGGGCGGTCATGGTGTCTTGGCATTCCGTCCAATATCGACCCGCCCGCTTGGTTGTCGCGAGTCGCAGAATGGCGACGATCAGTTCCGATGCTTCTTCCGCCAGTAGTTCCTGGAGCATGACCGAGCCGAGGGAACCCGCTTCGTTGCGCAGCGAAATACCGATAGCTGCGAAGGCCGGTCCGAGCACGGCCTCATAGTCAGCGGCCTTCTGTCGAACCAGCAGAACGAAATCGCGCGGGCCGAGCTTGTGGGTCTTCATCTCTGCGGCAACAAACGCAGCCAGACGATCTGCCTCGACCTCTGGCGTCGAGAAATCCCAGATCGCGCAACTGTCCCCGGCGATTGTGCCAGTGGTCTTTGAGACTGGCGCCACGGCGCGGGCGTCCAAAGCCTGTGCAAGGACATGCTGGATACGTACCAGTTCGGGCGAAGAGCGATAATTGTTGTAGAGCGACGTTCTCTTTCCGCCGAAATCGGCATCGAAGGCGGTGAATGGATCGTCCATCGCCATCGCCCAGCGCATAATTTGCTGCTTGTTGTCCCCAACGGCCGTTATCACCGTGTCGGTTCCACGGAAAATGGTGCGAACCAAATCGTATTGAATCTGCGTCGTGTCCTGGAACTCATCCATGAACAGATGCGAATAGGTCAGACGGAGCGCATCGCGGGCCATGGGATTGACCCGCAGAAGGAGTTCGGCGAGCCGCCCGATCATAGGGAACGAAAGGACACATTTTTTGCCTTCGTGGAGCGACATTTGCCAGAAGCGATCTGCCGCCCATTGACTGGGGGATGGATTTACCCAGCCATCCAAGGGTAAAGGCGATCCAACCAGATGGCGGCGCTCGAATGTTTTCGTCGCTATCGCCTGTATATCCGCATAGGTCCCCACCGATGATGGAGGAGAACCGACCTGCCGATACAGAAAGTCGGCAAAAAACTGCCCACGATACATCGGGTCATAGGGATTTAAGATTTCGTAGTCGGGGTGTGGACGCCAGCGATCAGGAAGCGCCTGTCCAAGGCGGTCGATCAATCCCTTAGCAAAGGCGTCGAACGTCATGGAGTCAAAGCGTCCGGCATGATTGCGGTGACATCGCTGCCGAACACGCGCGGCGAGGTTCGTGGCAGCGTCCCGCTTGAAGCTAATGGCCAGAATGCGTCTGGGCGGAGATGCGCTGCCTGTTTGGAGAAGATAGGTGGCACGTTGTGCCAACAGCTCCGTCTTGCCCGCGCCGGGACCAGCGATAACGGATCGGTTGTCCGTCGAACGCACAACCTTCAGCGCATTCGCTTCGAGTGCATCCACCCCCACAGGCTTCCAATCATCCGACCGAACCCGTCGCGAAAGCACTGCCATGGTTAGTCCCGCCGCAACGACTTGGCGATATACTGGAGAACCTCGGCTAGAACCGAGGGCATTTTCTCAGCCAAGTCCTTTTTCTTGATGTGCGTCAGAGCAGCGAGGTGTGTCGCCGGTTTGCTGTGGGTGAGGAAGTGATAGCGATAGGCGGAGAGCAGCGCTGGATAGTCCTTGAACGGACCTGTGTAGATGGTGGTTCCTGGCCCCGCCGTCCCGAGCACGACCTCTGCCGCCTTATCGGCCGCCATTTTTGGCCCTCCCCTCTTAGAAACGATCGCCATGTACGCATCAGAGAACGCTTCGAGCATGAGGAGGTCGAGGTCGAGAGGCGCAGAGAAATAAACGCCATGAGGTTTGAGACTATCCACCCAAGCTATAAGATTCGTGTGCTCGTCGGAATCTGGCCACGTATGCATTGTAGCAAAATCGGCATCGGACAATATGCCTTTGTCGATTTTCAGGAGCGTAGCTTTCGGTACACCAAATTCAATGAGTTTCTCGATCGCAGTCTTCACACGACCAAAGCCTCCTCCATTACGGCCCAGATCGAGATCGAGAAGTGTAGCGTGCGGAATACCTAGCTGTTTCAGCAGCCGCCAGAAGTGCTGCACATGCCGTCCGCCCAAAGGAACGATAGCAACAAAGGCAGGATCAATCAGGAGATTAAGCGCTTCGGCCAGACAAGGCAGAACGATTCGTTCGGAATCGCCTTCGACCAGCAGCACGAACCGTGCGAAATAGAGTTCGGGGTAGGCCAGTATCGCCCCGCGGACGAACTTGGCAGTCTCATCGACTCCTGTCGGCATCTCGATCTTTTTGATCGTTGAAACACGCGTTTTCGGATCACAACGGCAATAACGGACCTCACGCGGATCGACGCGGCTCAGCACCGCCGGGGAGTGACTGGTCACGATGGCCTGCGCGCCGCCGGCATCGGTCAGGGACCGGACCTGGCGAATAATCCGTGCGAGGAAATAGGGCGAAAGATGATTTTCCGGCTCTTCCAGTGCGAAGAGAGTGAGCGCGGGTATGCGCAGCGTATCATCGTGAAAGCCCTCGACCGTGCCGGCGACAACCTCGCGTTCCAAATCGAAAACGGCTGCGGCCAACGCGAAATAGAATAGTGATTGCTGCCCATCGCTCAGGGCATCAAGGCCGCGCTCCTGTCCATTCGGTCCCTGCTCGAAGATCACGGCGATCTTGTTGACCACCTCCTCAAAACGGCGGCTGACCAGGCTGAGGCGTGGCTTGATATCGACAGCTTCATCATGAAGGCCCGACCAGCGTATTTGCAAGGCTTTGCCGATCGCGGCGATGGCCGATTCTTCCTCGAACGCAATTGCCAGATTCTCGGAAGCCTTCTCCACCGCCTCCTCAGTTTCGGATGACCATTCAATAGCCCGGAGCAGACGGGCAGCGAGCGCACCTGTCGTCGCCTTGATCTGGGCAGCCGCATCCCTGCTGGCGGGTGTATAATAAAGCTGGATCAGACCTCGATCCGCTGCCGAGACCGGGTGGCATTTGTCTTCACCCGGATCGTCGTCGAGTGTATCGACCCAGAACAAATCTTGGGAAACTTCGCCTTCGACAGTCCCGTCATCCTCCCATCGCGCTTCGAGGCGCAGCCGACAAACCGGATCGTCACCGGCTCTCGCGATCTGCATGTGCCGGAACGAAGGTGCGATGGTCTCAGGTGTCGCGGTGCCATCGGCTAGTTCGGGCAAACCGATCAGCACGTCGATGAACAGATCCTTTGTGTCGCGGTCTTCAGGATCGTCATCTGCGCCAAGGTGGAAGTCTGATCGCTGAACGGTACGCTGCGCGCGGGACACACCGAACAGCTTGGACAGGGCGTGAAGCAGCGCCGTCTTTCCCGCCGCGTTGGGACCAACGACAGCCGTGATCTCCGATGAGATCGGAACCGTGATTGGATCAGGACCAAAGCAGCGGAAGCCGGACAGGGTTACAGATTCTATGCGCACAGACTTCCTCCCACGCGGAGTGGCCGGTTCTCTCAATTCTTTCCCCCAGAATTGAAGATTGAACCACCTCCTGCCGTCTATCAATGATGCGTTTTGCACTGAATGATTGCGCTAGATGGAGCGATTGGGCCGAGTGATCCATCACTCTACAAGGCAGAAGGTCCGCTATCGCTGAAAAAGACGTCTAAATTTGTCCTTCCGCAATCGGCCCACCCCGGCCATATCGGACCCAAATTGGTCGTTCGAGATAAACGCCACCGAGCCTGAAACCTGCCGCTAGATCATTTGGCTGGTTGGGTCGAAGCCTTTAAGCCCGCTCGGCGTTAAAATGCGCACGCGATCCGTAAGTGGAGCCACAGCAGATATTCCTCTTGCGTAATACACCACTCACGGTACATTCGGCGTTGCTCTCGACAGGAGTGAGCCGCCCGCGTGGCGCAGCCCTCAACGGCACTGTCAGGATGACCGATGCACCATGCCCATTCCGAGGCTGTGGGAAGCGTTAGCGGGCGACGTTTCGATCATGGCCGATGGAGATGGTCATGAAGAAGCATTTCGCTACCCTTAATGGAATTAAGCGCGCCGCAATCAAGCTGAAGCGCCGTACTGACGTGAAGCACCACGAAGCGCTGAACCACATCGCGCGTGAGGCCGGCTTTATGGACTATCGCGCTGCGACAGTTGCCTATGCTGCGGCACTCAAGGTGCTCGGCTACGCCATTACGATCTACGAATTCTGGTCGGACCGAGCAGCCGGTACGCGCGGCAACGAGTCGCAAACCTTCATGCTGCAGAATCCGCTTAACGACCTCGTAAAGTCGCGTCATCTGTCGGGCTATCTTGGTGGAACCCGAATCTCAGAACTCGGCCTGATCGGCTATGGCCATTCGCACAGTCAGGCCCAGGCACGCGCTGAGATTTGCCGGATGGCGAGGGCGCTTCAGTTCATGGCGGCAACAGGGCTCAAGCCTTCGCGCGGCGGGCGCTGCTATCCCAAGGGCGACCAGAATTACCGGCCGCCCGGTGCCGACCATCAACAAGGGTGGTACGATCCCGCGACGCGAAGCTTTCTTTTGACTGAAGAACCCTATCCAGGTCGGCACCAGCGGAGTGTTGAGGAGCGTAAGGTCTGGGCCGCCAGGCATGGCTGGGAGACCGTGCAGTCGCACTGGGGTAGCATATATGGTCACGGAACAGAGTTGTACCTGACCGCTAAGGCAGGCGGCATCAATCTGGCGGGGCTGGTCCGCCGTCTCGCCGCGCTTCCCGCGCCGTTCAGCGAACATGACTGGCCCGGGGAAGACGAGGAGCAAACGAAGAAGCCCTTGCCGCCGGTCGAAGTTATCGAGATGCTGCCCGAACTGGCCTCGGCGCTGAAGCATCAGCGGGACCTAGACATAGCGGAGGCCGGGCCGCAGGTGCCGGAGCTCAGCGGCCTGTATCGTGGTGTGGATGTGATGAGCCGGTGGGACATCGGCCATGAGCTGAAGACGACGCGAAAGATCGTCGATGCCATGCCCGACTATGTGCGGGAACGGCTTGCCTCGATCTGGTGCGACTCGAAAGCGCAGGCGGACTATTGCGTGAAGGTTGCGCAGGGACGCTGGTTTGACGGGATCGAATATGAAATCCGCGACGCGGTTCGCATCGCGACGAGCGGGTTTAACGGCCTCTTGGTCGAGGACGATCGGCACGGGAAGCACTTCGATCCCGAATGGGAGGGTGACGACTACGACTATGCCGAAGAGCCGTCCGGGGAGCCGGTCGAAGTCGATGACGAGGATCTGTAAGGCTGACCAACGGGCGCGAGGCGAGCAGCTTCGCTCCCCCGGTAGGATGAGGTAGGGATGACGGAAGGGGTGTTCATCCTGGAGGCCGACAAGGCGTGAACCTCGCGGCACCGCGTCGCCTCGGTGAAGGCCCGACAGTCCAGATCACCATAGCAAATTCGCTATCATTTATCATCCGCCCTTTCGGTCATCGGCCTATGCCCGCCGCAGCGGCACCACGTCGGCGCTTTCTTCCCGACGACCATCCAGGGCGGCGGCGATCCGTGCCGATACTCGGTCAGCAGCGGCCACCAGGGCGCTATCGGGCACATGGGCATACCGGGCCGTCACACCGGGGACGGTGTGCCCCAGCAATCCGGCAATGGTCAGTTCCGAGAACCCCATTTCAGCGGCGGCGGCGGCGAAGCTGTGCCGCAGGGTGTGCAAGCTCACGTCGTCCAGCTTGGCGCGGGTGCACAGCCGGGCCAGCACGCGCGGCAGGCCGATGAAATGCCCATTGCCGCGATCAGCTGGGAACAGCCAGGGGCAGCCCTTCCGCTCGGGGCGTTCGGACAGGTAACGGGCCGCCTCGGTGCCGATGGGGCGCAATTGGGCACCGCTCTTGGTGTCCTCGAAGCGGATGCAGCGGGCCCGGGCGTCGAGCCAGGAGCGGGGCAGGGCCAATATCTCATTGCGGCGGCAGCCGGTCAGCATCAGCGCGCGGATGGCGGCGATCCCGGTCTTGTTCTCGGCTTCAGCCTCGGCTTCTCGCATAGCCTGTCCCAGCCGTCGAACTTCCTCGATGGAGAGAAAACGGCGTCGCTTCTCGTCGGGGAACTTGTGAACGCCTCGACTGGGGTTGTCTTCGATGACGCCTTGCCGACGGGCAAACTCCAGAATGGCACCCAGCATCCCCACGGTTCGGGCCGCCTGGGTCTTGCCGCCGGTCGGATTGCCGCCCCGCCCTTCCTCGCGGCGAGCCTTGGCTGTCTTGCCGGCAGCAATGTCAGCCTGGACTCTCTCGATATCCTTCAGGGTCAGACTGGCAACCGCACGGCTGCCGATCAGCGGCTTGACATGGGATTCAATGCGGATGCGATCCAGCGCCAAAGTTGACGCCTTCTTGATTTTGCCGCGCGGCCCTGGTGTCTTGGGGGCCTCTTTTAGATACCAATCGCAAAGCTCTGCAACCGTCATGGCCTTGCGGGCTTCGGAGCGTTCGGCGGCAGGGTCCGCCCCTTTGGATGCTTCCGCCAATTTCTCACGAGCCAAGGCCCGCGCCTCGTCAGGTGTCAGAGTGCCCAGCTTGCCAATGGTCAGGCGGCGGCTTTGCCCATGGGTATTCCGGTATTGGACCATGAAGGCACCGGCTCCCGATGGCTTCAAGCGGATGCCAAAACCCTTCAGGCCGTCATCCCACACCACAAGGTCTTTGCCCTCGGGATCGGGGCGGAGGCTGTCCACAAAGCGCTTGGTGATCTTCGGCATGGGGCTCGTCCTGCCTTCTCCCGTCTGCTTACCCGACCGCTCTGGGTAAGCACCAGGTAAGCAGATAGGGGAAATAGCTGGGAAAATGTTGGGTATCGTTAGGTAAGCATGGTAACGCTTTATCCATTGATACAGCAACGAATTTCAAATCATAGGAAATCGTTGAAACAGGTAGAAAACAGCTTACTCCTTCCTTGACATGGAAGGGGTCACAAGTTCAATCCTTGTAGCGCCCACCACCGAAGCCCCTAGGGAAACCTAGGGGCTTCGTCCGTTTTGGGGGTGCGTTTCCTTGAGGGCATGGCCGGACCTGATCCCAAAAGGAACCAAGCCCGGCCTGACAGAACAGATTACCGACCGGCCCGGCGATTGACCGCCGACAGAACCGCCTTCAGAGCGGCGACGGCGATGTCCTCGTCCATGCCGCAGCCGCAGACGCTGCCGTCGGGACCGGCGATCTCGACATAGGCTGCCGCTTTGGCGTTGGCGCCGCGGCCCACCGCATGTTCCTGATAATCCGCCACCTGCACCTGTTCGCCGGCAGCCTTCAGGGCGTCGATGAAGGCGTCGATGGGGCCGTTGCCGCGACCGCGCAGGCTCTGCTCACCCTTTGGCGTCTTCAGAGTCACGGCCATCTGGCCATTGCCGCCGGCATGATCGAAGCTATGCCCGATCAGAGCATAGGGCGTGGTGGCGGTCAGGTAATCCCGCTCGAAATGCTTCCAGATTTCCGCCGTGGTCAGTTCCTTGCCGGTGGCGTCGGCGGTCTTCTGCACCGATTGCGACAGCTCCACCTGCATGGCGCGGGGCAGGTTCAGGCCGTATTCCTGCTCCAGCAAATAGGCGACGCCGCCCTTGCCCGACTGGCTGTTGATGCGGATCACCGCCTCGTAGGATCGGCCCAGGTCAGCCGGGTCGACGGGCAGGTAAGGCACTTCCCACATGTTCGAGTTGGACTGGCGCAGAGCCGTCAGGCCCTTCTTGATGGCGTCCTGATGCGAACCCGAGAAGGCGGTGAAGACCAACTCGCCGGCATAGGGGTGACGCACATGCACCGGGATCTGGGTGCAGTCTTCCGACACCGTCATGATGCGGCTGATATCCGACATCTTCAGCACCGGATCGACGCCCTGAGTCATCATGTTCATCGCCAGGGTGACGACGTCCACATTGCCGGTGCGCTCGCCATTGCCGAACAAGGTGCCTTCGATGCGGTCGCCGCCGGCCAGCATCGCCAGTTCCGCCGCCGCGACGCCGGTGCCCCGGTCGTTATGCGGGTGGATCGAGACGATGATCGCATCGCGGTTCTTCACATGGCGGCAATACCATTCGATCTGATCGGCATAATGGTTCGGCGTCGCCATCTCGACCGTGGCGGGCAGATTGATGATCATCCGCTTGGCCGGCGTCGGCTGCCAGACATCCATCACCGCCTCGGTGATCTCGACGGCATAGTCCAGCTCGGTGCCGGTGAAGCTTTCCGGGCTGTATTGGAAGGTGATCTGCTCACCCCGCGCCTCGGCCTCGGTGGCCAGCTGCTTGATCAGCCGGGTGCCGGTCACGGCGATCTGGGTGATGGCGGTCTTGTCGGCGCCGAACACCACGCGGCGCTGCAGCTCCGAGGTCGAGTTATACAGATGCACGATGGCCGACTTGGCACCCTTGATGGCTTCGAAGGTGCGGCGGATCAACTGCTCGCGCGACTGGGTCAGCACCTGAATGGTAACGCCGTCGGGGATCAGGTTCTCTTCGATCAGCATGCGCAGGAAATCGAAATCGGTCTGCGAGGCGGCGGGGAAGCCCACCTCGATCTCCTTGAAGCCCATCTCCAGCAACAGGTCGAACATCTGGCGTTTCTTGGCCGGGCTCATGGGCTCGACCAGGGCTTGGTTGCCGTCGCGCAGATCGACGCTGCACCAGATGGGAGCCTTGTCGATCACCTTGCCGGGCCACTGGCGGTCGGCCAAGGGGACCGGGGTGACCGGGCGGTATTTCTCGAAAGGCATCTTGTTCATCATCACACTTCTCCGGATCGGAATTTCATATTGGGAAACGCTGAAAGCTTTGGGACGCGGAGAAGCGTCACAGTCGCGCCAGATGGCGCGTGCGCTCAACCATCAGCCGGACGGCGCGGCTGAAGGGGGGGATGCGGATGTGATGGGGATTTTCAGCGGTGGGAAACATGACCTTCGAGCTCAGTACCAGACAAATCAACGACAACAACCCGGTCCTCTAGGGAGGCCAGGGTTAGAAGTCGCAGAAGAGCCTGCGTATGAGCACGAGTGGTCATGGTCAGAGTCATTATCATCTGCCGGAGGTCGCGTCCAGTCTTTCCGAAAACCGGAAGAGTCTGTTGGCGTCCTGCGGTCAAAGGTATTAATATGGTCATATGACTTTCAGGTGGGAGTCCCGGCGATGAAATATGTCATCAACGACATCGGACCGGCGGTGATCGTTTGCCTGGATGGGCAGGTGAACTATGCCAGCAGCGGCGATTTCAAATCCCTGATGGAGGATTTAGCCCCCTATCTCGGGCGGAAGGTGGTGTTCGATCTTGAGCATATCCGCCAGATCGATTCGGTGGGGCTGGGCTTTCTTTACGTCGCCAAGGCCGAGCTGGAGCGCCCAGGCCAGCCCATGGGGCTGAAGTCGCCGCAAGAGGCGGTAATACGTCTGTTGCAACTGACCGAGTCCTTGGAGGATTTCGAGATTCTGGCCTGATGGTCTTTTGCCGATCAGGGGGTGTCGCTAGACTAATGTCCCGGAACTGATCCGGAGCATGGGGAATGAGCAGTCAGGAAGACTATGGCGCGCTGTTGCGTCTTTATGGCGACGGATTGTCCGACGCCTATCGGGCGCCGGATGGTGAGCGCTATCGGTTGCTGTTCGATCAATTATGCCGGCTGCTGGTGAAGTCCTCGCCGTTCAATCTGGAGATACCGGCGCCGTTCCGGCTGACGGCTCAGCGTTATCTGAACGAAGACGCCGCGACCCGACAGCAGATGGATCAGGCCGAGAATCGGAATTTCATGGTCAGCGATCTGGCGGATTTCATCGAGCTGAAACGCCGCATGGCGGCCCGTCGCGACGGGGCCTGACGGGGATGGTCGCCGACCTGATTTCCGTTGATTTCCCCCGCGCGATGCGCAACCCTTTGGACTTCCAGAAGTTAAGCCTTGCCCCGTAGGGGGGCTTCGCGAATGGCGTAGTGGGCGCGGCGGCTTGGCACGGATGGCGCGGGCTGGGGCTGATAGATAGGAGCCGGGTTCCCGGGCGCTTTCCGGCCAGCGCAGCGAAGAGGTTCCGCGTGAAGACCACTTTGTCCAGCCTTCAGCAATTCTCGGCGCATTTTCTGACGCGCCGGGTGACCTTCCTGTTGGTCGGCCTGATGTTGGGCGGCTTCGCCCTGTTGCTGATCAGCGATCTGTTGTCGTCGCGCCAGCAGGACTATGACGCCGTCCGCCGCGATTCCGACAATCTCGCGCGGGTGATCGAGCATGAGATCACCGCCGTGGTCGAGAAGATGGATGTGGTGCTGTCCGAGACCGCCCATGAATATGGCCCGCCAGTGAATGGCGGTTCACCCCGCAATCTTTCGGACGCCAATCTTGATCTGCAGCGCTGGATGGGTTTCATCCCGGAAGCGCAGAAGGAAAGCCTGCGGGTGATCAATTCCGCCGGCCATGTGGTCTATAACGCCGGCACCACCGAAGCCTTGCCCGATGTGGTGGTGGCGGACCGCGCCTATTTCCTGCGCCAGCGTGACGACCCGATGGCCGGGCTGGTGTTGTCCGAACCGCTGCTGTCGCGCTTCACCGGCAAATGGCTGATCACCCTGTCGCGGCGCATGACCAAGCCGGACGGCAGCTTCGGCGGCGTGGTGCAGACGGCACTGCGCACCGAATATTTCCAGTCGCTGTTCGAAGGGCTGGATGTGGGGCAGGCGGGCAATGTCTCGCTGTTCGATACCGATTTGCGGCTGCTGTCCCGTTTGCCAGCTTTGCCCGAGCAGTTGGGGCGGCAGTTCGACAACACCAATGTGCGTGATGGTTTGGCTGCCGGTTTCGTCACCGGCTCTTACGAGACCATCTCGCGGGTTGACGGGGTGCGCCGGCTGTTCGTCTATCGCAAGCTGGAGAACTTCCCCTATGTGGTGGTGATCGGGCGGGCTCCGTCGGAATTCCTGGCCGGCTGGCGGCGCAAGGCGATCATCTATGGCATCGGCTATGTCGGTCTGGCTCTGGCGCTGCTGGCCTTCATGAAGGTGTTCCTGCGTCAGAACGAACAGAGCCGCCGTCTGGTCTCGCAGGTGTTCGAGGCCAGCCGCGAGGGCATTGTGGTTACTGACGACCGGGGTGTCATCGTCACCGCCAATCAGGCCTATAGCCGCATCACCGGCTTCCCGCTGGAGGATGCGGTGGGACAGACCAACGCCATTCTGAAGTCGGGCCGTCATGACGACGCCTTCTATGCCGAGATGTGGCGGCAGTTGGTAGCCAACGGCGAATGGCGCGGCGAGATCTGGAACCGCCGGTGCGGCGGCGATGTCTATCCCGAGCTGTTGTCGATCAATGCCTTGCGCGACGGCGAAGGGAAGACCAGCAACTATATCGGCATTTTCAGCGACATCACCGAGCTTTACGAAACCCGCCGTCAGGCCGAGGCCGCCAACAAGGCCAAGGGCGAGTTCCTGGCCACCATGAGCCATGAAATCCGCACGCCGATGAACGGCATCATCGGCATGACCGGCCTGCTGCTGGATACCAGCCTGTCCAGCGATCAGCGCCATTTCGCCGAGACCATCCGCATCTCGGCGGAGTCCTTGCTCTCCATCATCAACGACATCCTGGATTTCTCGCGCATCGAGGCCGGGCGGCTGGAGATGGAGCAATATCCCTTCGACGTCAGCTCGATGGTCGAAGGTGTGGCCGATCTTTTGGCCCCCCGCGTGGTGGGCAAGCAGCTGGAAATGTCGGTCTATGTCGATCCCGATCTTCAGGGCGAGTTCTTAGGCGATGCCGGGCGTATCCGTCAGGTGATCATGAACCTGGTGGGCAATGCCGTGAAGTTCACCGAGAAGGGCAGCGTATCCATCACCGCCAGCCGGCAGATGTCGGAGGCGAATCTCGAACTGCTGCGCCTGACCGTGGCGGATACCGGCATTGGTATCGCCGCCGACGCCCAGTCGCGACTGTTCGGCGAGTTCACCCAGGCCGACGCCTCGACCGCCCGTCGCTTTGGCGGCAGCGGGCTGGGACTGGCGATCTGTCGCGGTATCGTGCGGATGATGGGCGGCGAGATCGGCTTCGAGAGCATTTTGGGCAAGGGCAGCCAGTTCTGGTTCACCCTTCCCCTGCAACGTCTGACCCTGTCGCCGGACGAGCATGTCTCGCCGCTGACCGGGCTGAAGGTGCTGGTGGTGGATGACACTCCCGCCAATGTCGAGGTGTTCAGCCGTCAGCTGCAAGGCTGGGGCGCCGAGGTCGTTTCGGCTCCGCTGGCCTTGGACGGGCTGGCGCTGATGCGAGGCGCCAAGGCGGCGGGGCGGCCCTTCGATATCGCCGTGCTGGATCATCATATGCCCGGCATGACCGGCGTCGATCTGGCCAGCATCGCCAAGCATGATCCGAACCTGCGGGACCTGAAACTGGTTCTGGCCAGCTCGGCTCTGAACGAGGATGTTCGCCGCAATGCCGCCGGCCTGGGCTTCGAGGCGGTGCTGATCAAGCCGATCCGTCCCAGCGCCCTGCTGGATTGTCTGATGACCGCCCTTGGGTTGGAGCGCAGCCGCAAATGCGCCGCAGCTCCGGTCCAGGAGGGCGAAGAGTCTCCCTCGGCCGGGCTGCATCTGAGATTGCTGGTGGCCGAGGACAATGCCATCAATCAGCAAGTCGCCACCGGGCTGCTGGCCCGTTTGGGCCATCGCGCCGACGTCGCCTCGGACGGCGGCGAAGCGGTGGTGCTGGTCGAGCGCGGCGATTACGATCTGGTGCTGATGGATGTGCAGATGCCCGAGATGGACGGCATCGCCGCCACCAAGGCGATCCGCGCCATGGCCGGGCCGAAGGCGCGTGTGCCGATCGTCGCCATGACCGCCAATGCCATGGCCGGCGATCGCGAAGCCTTCCTGGCGGCGGGGATGGACGACTATATCTCGAAGCCCATCAGCCGGCGCAGTCTGCAGGCCTTGCTGGATCGCTGGATCGGTCGTCTGCACGAGGCCGGTCGCGGCCAGCCGCCGGTCGCCGCGGCGATGCCCGAACCGGTGGCTCCCTCGGTTCCGTTGGTGGACGAGGCGGTCAAAGCCGAGATGTGCGAAGAGCTAGGCGCCGAGCGTTATGGTCGACTGGTGGATAAGCTGATGACCGACCTGCCGGGGCTGCTGGAAACCATGCGCGGATTGCAAGGCGCTGGGGATGTGAAAGGGCTGGGCCGAGCGGCCCACAGCCTGAAAGGCTCGGCCGGCAATCTGGGCTTCACGGCATTGTTCCAGGCGGCGATGGCTTTGGACCAGGCGACCCGAGAGGGGCCGGCGGAACAGCCGGCGATCCGGCTCGATGACTTGATCCGCATCGCCAGCGAGACCATCGCCCTGCCAAAATAAAACAGCGTCTATTGCCCGTCTTTGTCGTCCGGCATCCAAGTGATGGTGGCGCTGGAGCCGCTATAGCACAGCTCCGAGAGCTTGGCGGCGGATACCCGCATCGGGGTGATGCCATTCACGGTCAGGGTTCCATCCTTCACCAAATCCCAGCCGGCGCTGACGCAAATCTTCGGCGGCACATTCTCGGCGGTGACCACGGTGACGCCGCTGCTGGACAATGTGCGGATGGCGATGCCGTCCTTGCGAGGAGCCGGCGGCACGCCCTTCGAGGCCAGCTCGATCACATGAGAGAGTTCGGCGCCGGTGACATGAGGCAAGCCGTTTCCGGCTAACTGCACCGCCAGAAAACCGCCGCCGGCCATCAGGGCCAAAGCCACCAGCCAGGCCCAGCCGGCCCGCTTCTTTTCGGCCTTGGGATGTGGCGCATGATGGGCGTGGGATTTGGCTCCGCCGCTGGCGTGATGGGCGTGAGGAGCCGCCCGATGCTCGTGACCGTGGGGCGCGGGAGTATGAGGCGTTCCCGCCGGATGATGTGAGTTGCCGTGGGGCGCATGAGACGTGGTCTGGCTCACTTGTCCATGAGCATCATGACCACGGCTGACCGCCGGATTGTAGGCGGTGGACATATTAGCCTCCCGCTAAGTATTAACCATAAATATAATCCTATTATTTGTGGAACTCAATCTGACCGAAGGTATTTGATGGCCTTACGATCCATATGGCTAAGATTTATTTATTTAGGTAAATAAATGCTCTAATTTCCGTAAAATTTTATCGTTCTAGACTCTGCTTCGATGCGGTTTGGGGCGTTGTAACCTTCTGTTACCAAACGGGCTTTCCGATGACATCGGCCCGTTACCGGAGCGGCTTAGGATGGCTCATTCCTCGCAGAAAGGATGAGGTTTCTTCCATGTCGTACCGTAAATTCTTCCTGATTGCCGCTGCTGCTGTTCCGCTGATGATGGGCGTCGCCGCCCAGGCGGAAGAGGGCCCCGGCCATTCGTCGGCTCCGATGCAGCAGGCCAAGCAGCCTTCGTTGCAGGATCTGTCCAGCTGGCACAAAAGCATGTGCGGTGAGCGTTATGCCCACGAGACCGCCCGTCTGGCTTACCTTCAGGCCCGTCTGGACCTGACCGAGGCGCAGAAGCCGGCCTTCCACAAATGGGCCGACGCCGTCGGTCAGACCGCTGGTCTGGAGCACGACGCCTGCCTGGCAAATGCGCCCAAGGCCACCACGCCGCCGAGCATCATCGACCGCGAAACCGCCTTCGCCACCGAGATGCGCATCAAGCTGCAAGGGCTTGAGAATGGCCGTCCCGCCTTGCAGGCTTTGTACGAGCAGCTGACGCCCGATCAGCGCGCCATCCTCGATCATCCCCATGGCGGCCCCGGCGGTCATCATGGCGAACATTTCGAAGGTCATGGCGAAGGCTATGAAGGCCCCCATCACATGGGCTGAGCCCGCAGGCAATAGACCTTAACGCCGTTCAGCCTCTCCGTCGTCAAGATGGGGGAGGCTGGGCGCGTTTATTTCTGCGGCCAGTTGGCTATGGCCTTTTTCTTATCCGCCAGAGCCTTGGCGCGGGGTTGCGGCAGCGAAGTGCCACGGCTGGGATCCAGCTTGCCTGGGGTGACCTTCCCCTCGATCCAGACCCGGCAGGTAGGCAGGTGATTGTCGAGGAAAAAATAGGTCAGACCTGGCTTCGCCAGATTGCGTCGGTCATACAGAAGATGCCGATGCGTCGGGACTACCACCTGCATCACCGCCGGCCCGGCGGGATCGGTGAAGCGGATCACCATGCGATTGAACTCGGCGGTGTCGAAATCCCCCAGCGCGCAGGCGTTGCTAAGGTCGGGATCGAAGGTCCCCGCCTGCCAATAAGGCTTCTTGCGGCTCACCAGCACCACATCCTTGCTCTCGTCGATCGAGGGCAGGCGCTGGAAATTGCCAACCCCAGGAATCGACGGGCTGCTGGGCGGATTGGCGATATGGCCGGGATTGGGGGCTGCCGGCTTGGGCTGCTCCAACGGTGTCTGGAAGGGGTCGGTGGAATCGAGGGGCGGCTTGGCGCGGGCCGCCAAGGGCAGCAGGCAGGCAAGGGCAAAGAAAAGCGCCGCCCGCTTCACCAGCGCATCACATGCATGGGTTTCTTGGGCTTGCCGTCTTTGCCCAGCAGGGACTGGCTTTCGCCGGCGGGGCGGGGCTTGGTCATCAGCACCCACTCGTTCACCATCATGAAGCGCGGCGCCAGGAAGTGATAGGTGCGGCGGAACAGTTCGGGCTTGTCCTGGCTCATCTTGATCTGGACCTTATCCCATTCCGCCAAGGTTTCGTCCCAGGCCATCAGGCGGGCATAAAGCTCGTCGCGCTTGTCGCGGATATAGTCGATCTGACTGGCCAGATTGCGCAGCACCGACAAGATTTCGCCGGTCTGGGCATCCACCTCCAGGAAGGCGTCCTTGAAGTCCTTCAAGGCGCGCTCACACAGGCGGGTGACCTGATCCACCACCTCCATCACCGAGCGCTCGCGGCCATAGAGCCGGCGGAAGGCCTGCAGCTTTTGGTTCATGCCGTCGATATGGCGCAGCCGATCGCGTAAGGCCTCGATATAGGCCAGTTCCTGCGCCAGCTGCTGGACGTGGCCGATCACCTCTTCCTTGCGATCGATGCCGAGGCCCAGTTTGACGGCGGCTTCGCCGAACGCCTTGTTGATGTTCTTCTTGATATTGGGGTCTTCGGCCAGCTGCAGCAGCTCTTCCGGCTCGGTGATGACCTGATCGCCCCCGGTCATCCAGTTGACCAGCTGCATGGCGACGCGCTGATAGGCGATCATGCGATGCTTGTCGGACAGCTCCCACGATGCCTCGCGCGAGGTCATTTCGAGCGGCAAGGGATCGCCGAGGCGCAGGCCCTTGATATATTTCAGGGCGGTGGCGCACTGGTCCAGCATCTTGGAGTCGTTTGAGTCCTTCGGCAGCTTCAGCTCCTTGCGGATGCCGCTGAAGGGCAGTGACACCTCGTTCTTGGCGAAGCGGATCACCATCACTGGGTCGCCGGTCTGATCCGAAATGCGGAAGCAGACATCTTCGAGCTTCGAAAAGAACACATGCTCGAACGCCACCTTGGGCCGGTCGTCATCCTCGACGGCGTCGGTTTCGGGGGCTTCGGCTGCTGCGGGCGTTTCTTCGGTCATTGCTGGCGTCGGAGACTTAAGGGCCTGGGGATAAGTGCGACTGTATCACGGAGAGGCGGAAGCACTTCCATGAATTTCCTGCCATTCCTGCGCCCGGCGGCGGGCAGCGCCCAGCGACGAGGCATTAGCCGGATCGTCACGCAGCTTGGCGGCGGCCTTATCGCCCTGGCGGGCCGCCAGTTCCAGATACATCAGGCCGCGCACCGTATCCTGGGGGGCGAACTTGCCGTCCAGATAGATGCGGCCCAGTTCGGCTTGCGACGGCCCATGGCCCTGATCGGCGGCCTGCTGCAGCAGAGCCATGCCGCCATTGACGTCGAGGGGAGCCAGAACGCCGCTCAACCGGCCCATGCCCAGGGCATAAAGAGCGGGAGCATAGTTCTGGTGGGCGGCGGCGCGCAGCCAGTCCAGCGCCTCGACCGAGCGTGGATTGGGAGCATGGCTGCCGCGTCCCGACGGCTCGGCATCCAGTAGCAGCATGGCCAACAGATAGCGGCCCTCGGCGCTGCCCAGCAAAGCCGCCTTGCGGAGCCAGAGTGAGGCATCGTTATAGCTTTTCGCCACCCCGACACCCTGCTGATAAAGCTTGCCCAGGGTGACCTGAGCATCGATGTCGTTCTGGTTGGCGGCGGGCTGGAACAGGCGGGCGGCCATGGCCTCGTCCTTGGGCACGCCGTCACCGGTCAGATACATCTCGGCCAGCGCCGACGAGGCATCGATATCGCCGGACTGAGCGGCCTTGCGGAACCATTCGGCGGCCTCGGCCTTGTTCTTTTCGACGCCGCGCCCGTCATCCAGCAGCAGGCCCAACTGATATTGCGCTTCGGCCAAGCCCTTGTCGGCGGCCTGGCGCAGCCATTTGGCTGCCTGGGCGGGGTCGCGGTTGGTGCCCTTGCCTTCCAAGATCAGCAAGCCGAGATCGAGCTGGGCCTGGGCGTCACCGGCCTTGGCGGCGGTGGACAGCTGCTTAACCGCCTGAACATAGTCGCCACGGGCCATGGCCTGGGCGCCGGCGATTTCCGCCTGGGTGCTGACGGCCTGGGCCTGAGCGGGGGGCGTTGCGCCAAGGCTGAACAGCAGGGCGCAAAGGGCGGCAGAGGCAAGATAACGGCGCGGCATGATGGAAAGACCTGAAAAACGGGCGGAAGACATCCCATATCATCCCATGGCGGAACCAAACTGTAAATCGGGGCGCAGTAGATGCCTCAATGGCAAAAGTGCTGGTAGACGGAATTCAGGGCCTTGGCCATCCGCAGATCGAGGTCGCTCACGCCCTCCAGATCGTGGGTGGTCAGGCTGACATCGACCCGGTTATAGAGGTTGCGCCAGTCGGGATGATGGTTCATCCGCTCGGCCATCAAGGCGGCGCGGGTCATGAAGGTGAAGGCTTCGGCGAAGTCGGCGAAGCGGAAGCTGCGCTGGATCGCCAGGCGATCATCGCTTAACTGCCAGTCCGGCAGCTTGTCGGAAAGGGAGGTGAGATCTTCGGGGGACAGTTTGTTCGGCATGGGAAGGACTCCCGGCAACGAGGGACTAACATCTTATGTAGGGTCGCCTTGGCGAAGTCGGCAAGGCGGCGTACAGTGAATCAACAACAACGGGCTTTCTTGGTCTTGAACAGGCCCGGTTTTTTTCAGGAAAGCGTCACGATCTTATGGCCAGAAGCCATCCTCATTCCCTTTCCCAGGTCACCGCTCCTACCTTGGCCGATCTTGAGCAAGTCGCGGCGGCGGCTCTTGAGACGGTGCCGGTCGAGCTGCGCCGCTTCGTGGTGGATGTGCTGATCCGCGTCGAGGAATTTCCCGACGAGGAAACCTGCGAGGAGATGGAACTGGAAAGCCCGTTCGATCTGCTGGGCCTCTATCGCGGTCGGGCGCTGCCCTTTCAAAGCGTTTGGGATGTGCGCACCCAGCTGGACATGATCTTCCTCTATCGCCGCCCGATCCTGGATTACTGGTGCGAGACCGGCGAAACCCTGACCGATGTGGTGCGCCATGTGCTGATCCACGAGATTGGCCATCATTTCGGTTTCAGCGACGAGGATATGGAAAGGATCGAGCAATCATGAGCGACGACTTTCCCACCGCGCCCTCGCCCCTGCCGCCCGCGTTCCTCTATCGCCGCTGCGACGAGACCGAGCTGGCGTTTAAAACCACCGCCGAGCTGGAGCCGCTGGACGAGCCCTTGGGGCAGGACCGCGCCGTCGCCGCCGTGCGCTTCGCCATCGGCATGCGCCAGCCCGGCTACAACCTGTTCGCCCTGGGGCCCGAGGGCACCGGCAAGATCACTCTAGTGCGTCAGTTCCTGGAACATGCCGCCGCCTCGCAGCCGGCTCCCGACGACTGGGTCTATGTCCATCACTTCGGCGACGGCCACCGGCCCCGGGCTCTGCGCCTGCCGCCGGGCAAGGGGCCCGAGCTGAAGAAGAGCATGGAACGGCTGGTGCAGGATCTGCGCATCGCTCTGCCCGCCGCTTTCGAGGGCGAGGACTATCGCAGCCACCGCCAGGCCCTGGACGATCAGTTCAAGGAAACCCAGGACCAGGCCCTGAACCAGATGCAGGCCCAGGCCGCCAAGCGGGGCATCGCGGTGATCCGCACGCCGGTCGGGCTGGCGCTGACCCCCATCAAGGACGGCGAGGTTCTGTCCCCCGACGACTTCAAGGCCCTGCCCGAAGACGAGCAGATCAGGCTGAAGGCCGATATGGAATCCTTGCAGGAAGAGCTGGAGGAGGAGCTGTCGGAACTGCCGGCGCTGACCCGCCAGCAGCGCGACAAGGTGCGTGCCCTGGAGCGGGAAACCGCCGAGGCCGCCGTCGCCCACAGCCTGGAAGAAGCCCGCCGCGACTGGTCTGAACTGCCGCAGGTGCTGGATTATCTCGACGCCGTGCGGGAAGAGGCGCTGGAAAGCCTGGACGAGTTCCTGGGCCAATCGAAGGGCGAGGAGGAAGACAGCCCGGTGAACGGGCATAACGATCATCGCCGCCCGGATACCCCATCCTTCCGCCGTTTCCGCGTCAATGTGCTGGTCACCACCTGCGGCGATTGCGGGGCGCCGGTGGTCTATGAGGACCATCCCACCCAGCCCAATCTGGTGGGACGGGTCGAGCATCTGGCGCATTTGGGCGCTTTGATCACCGACTTCAATCTGATCAAGGCGGGGGCTTTGCATCGGGCCAATGGCGGCTATCTGGTGCTGGACGCCCATAAGCTACTGATGAATCCCTTCGCCTGGGAAGATTTGAAGCGGGCCTTGCGGGCGCGGGAAATCCGCATCGAATCGCCCGGCCAATCCATGGGCATGTTCCCAACCATGACGCTGGAGCCGGAAGCGATTCCCCTGGAGCTGAAGGTGGTGCTGATCGGCGATCCGATGCTCTATTACCTGCTGGCCCAGGAAGACCCCGACTTTACCGAGCTGTTCAAGGTGGCCGCCGATTTCGATTACCGCATGGATCGCTCGGACGGCAATGTCATGGGGCTGGCGCGGCTGGTGGCCGGGCTGGTGCGCAAGGAAGGACTGAAGCCGCTGGAGGCTGGCGCGGTGGCGCGGCTGGTGGAAGAGGCGTCCCGCATGGCCGAGGACGGCGAGAAGCTGTCCACCCATATGGCCAGTCTGGCCGATCTGGTGCGCGAAGCCGATTACTGGGCCGGGCAGGCCGGGGCGTCCGTCGTCACCCGCCAGCATGTCCAGAGAGCGGTGGACGAACACAACTACCGCCATGACCGGGTGCGTGAGCATGTGCTGGAAGAGATCATCCGCGAAACCCTGGTGATCGACAGCGACGGCGAGGCGGTGGGGCAGGTCAATGGACTGGTGGTGATGCAGCTTGGCCGCTATTCCTTCGGCCGTCCCAGCCGCATCAGCGTGCGTACCCATCTGGGGCGCGGCGATGTGGTGGATATCGAGCGCGAGGTGGATCTCGGCGGGCCGATCCACAGCAAGGGGGTGATGATTCTGTCCTCCTTCCTGGCGGGCCGCTTCGCTCAGACCCAGCCGCTCAGCCTGTCCGCCAGTCTGGTGTTCGAGCAGTCTTATGGTGAAGTGGAGGGCGATTCGGCATCCTCCGCCGAGCTTTACTGCCTGCTCTCGGCCCTGGCCGATGCGCCGGTGCGGCAAGGCCTGGCGGTCACCGGCTCGGTCGATCAGTTTGGCCGCGTCCAGGCCATTGGCGGCGTGAACGAGAAGATCGAAGGTCATTTCGATGTCTGCCATGCCCGTGGCCTGACCGGCGATCAAGGCGTGATGATCCCCGCCAGCAACGTCAAGCATCTGATGCTGCGCCCAGATGTGGTCGAGGCCTGCGCCAAAGGCGACTTCCATATCTATGCGGTGGAAACTATCGATCAGGGTATCGAACTGCTGACCGGCATTCCCGCCGGCGAGTTGGACGACAACGGCGATTATCCATCGGGGAGCATCAATCGCCGGGTGGCGGCCAAGCTTGCCAGCTTCACCCGCCGACTGCGCTCGCTGAGTCAAGACAGCTCGGGTTCAAGGGGCGGGCAAGGACGGGACTAGTTCAGGGCTAAGGACATAGGGT